>Ga0180222_1002215_pt1 | contig 16460 bp, 14 predicted proteins | sample eDN5th37CKraftOP_FD_151336 | JGI IMG/M metagenome (GOLD analysis project Ga0180222, IMG submission 151336) | Enriched Organic Plus compost microbial communities from Emeryville, California, USA - eDNA 5th pass 37_C Kraft OP (version 2) (version 2) ... | reverse complement strand
GGTGGGACGGGGCTATCCTCTTCACCTCCGGCGCGAGCGAGGCGATCGCCATCGCGCTCACCCGGTCGAAGGCGGCGCGCATCGTCACCTCCCCGGTCGAGCATGACGCGGTGCTGCGGGTGACGCAGGACGCGCATCGCCTGCCGGTCGATGCCGACGGGCGGGTGACGGCGACCGAGCCGGGGGCGCTCCACGCGATCCAGCAGGTGAACAGCGAAACCGGGGTGATCCAGCCGATCGCGGATCTGGCCGAGGCCGTCCACGCGCAGGGCGGACTGCTGTTCTGCGATTGCGCGCAGGGCGCGGGTAAGATCGACCTGCCGCTTGCCGCCGACATGATCGCGATCAGCGCCTGCAAATTCGGCGGCGCGCCCGGTGTCGGCGCGCTGCTGGTGCGCGACCTGACGCGGCTGCACCCCGGCGGCGGGCAGGAGCAGGGCTATCGCGGCGGCACCGAGAATCTGCCCGGCGTGCTGGCGATGGCCGCCGCGCTGGAGGAAAGCCGCGACTGGATGGCCGAGGCGGCGCGGCTGCGGGCAACGCTCGATGATGCCATCCGGGCGAGTGGCGGGCAGGTCGTCGCGGAGGGCGCGCCGCGCCTGCCTACCATCGCCAGCTATCGCATGCCGGGGCAGGCGGCGCGGGCGCAGCTCATCCGCTTCGACATGGCAGGCATCGCGGTGTCGGCGGGGTCGGCCTGCTCGTCCGGCACGCTCAAGACCAGCCCGGTATTGAAGGCGATGGGCTGGGACGACAAGGCCGCCGACGAGGTGGTGCGGGTGAGCTTCGGCCGTTCCACCACGCAGGCGCAGGTGCGGCGCTTCATCGAGCAATGGCGGGCGATCGCCGGGGTGGAGGCGGCGGCATGAAAGATGCGATCTATCTCGACTATCAGGCGACGACCCCGCTCGCGCCGGAGGTGTTCGCGGCAATGGAGCCATGGCTGCGCGAGCGCTTCGCCAATCCGCACAGCGCCCACAGGCCGGGCCGCGCCGCCGCCGCCGCCGTCGAGGTCGCGCGTGGGCGGGTGGCGGCGCTGATGCCGGAAGGGGGGCGCGCCATCTTCACCTTCGGCGCGACCGAGGCGCTCAACATCGCGATACAGGGCGCGGCGCGGCGGGCGCGGCGGCTGGACCCCCGGCGCGTGCGCGTGCTCGCCGCCGATACCGAACATTCCGCCGTGCGCGACACGGTGCTGGCGCTGGGCGAGGAGGGGTTCGAGCCGGTGCTGCTGCCGGTCGGGCCGGACGGGCTGCTGGACCCGGCGAGCGTCGCGGCGCAACTGGACGGGCGCGCGGCGCTGCTCGCGGTGATGCTGGTCAATAACGAGATCGGGGTGATCCAGCCGGCCGAGGCGCTCGCCGGGCTGGCGCATGAAGCGGGTGCGCTGTTCCTGTGCGATGCGGTGCAGGGCTTCGGCCGGGTCGATCTGCCCGCTTGCGCCGACATGATCGCGATCAGCGGCCACAAGATTTACGGCCCCAAGGGCATCGGCGCGCTCTGGCTGCGCGAGGGGCTGGAGCTGCCGCCGCTGCTCCATGGCGGCGGGCAGGAGGAAGGCTTGCGCCCCGGCACGCTCTCGCCCGCGCTGTGCGTCGGGCTGGGCGAGGCGGCGCGGCTGATGAGCGCGCGGCGGGAAGAGGACGCCGCCCATGTCGAGGCGCTGTGGCAGCGCGCGCGGGAGCGGCTTTCGGGCTGGACCCTCAACGGCAGCGCGGAGGCGCGCTATCACGGCAATCTCAACCTGCGGCGCGATGGGCTGGACGCCGCGCGGTTGTTGTCCGACTGCCGGGGCGTCGCGCTGTCGCTGGGGTCCGCCTGCGCCAGCGGATCGGGCCGCCCCAGCCATGTGCTGCGCGCGCTCGGCCTGTCCGACCGGGAGGCGCGCTCCTCGATCCGTCTCGGTTTCGGACGCTATACCACCCTTGCCGAAATCGATGCGGCGGCGCAAAAGATGGAAGAGGCGGCCCGCGCGCAGGGCTGCGTCCCGGTCGAAAGGGGCGGCAAGGGGGCTAATAACGGGGAGACTATGAAGGAATGACGCTCGTCCGCTTTATCAGCGCCGACGGTCAGCAGGTGCAGGAGGTCGAGGCGCCGGCCGGCGACAATCTGCTCGACATCGCACAGGCGGCGGGCCAGCCGCTGGAGGGCACCTGCGAGGGGCAGATGGCCTGCTCGACCTGCCATGTGATCGTCTCCGCCGAGGATTTCGCGCGCCTGCGCCCGGCGAGCGAGGCGGAGGAGGATATGCTCGACCTCGCCGCCGCCGCGACGCGCACCAGCCGCCTTGCCTGCCAGATCGACATTCCCGGCGACATGGAGACGCTGACGGTGCGGATACCGGGGGAATATCACAATTTGCAGGGGATATGAGGATTCAGGGATTGAGGCGGGACGGGCATCCTCTTGCAATTCCCGGCGGCACCGGCCATATGGCGGGCGGGAGTCGGGCGGACGCAGCCGTCGCCAACCTGGTCAGGTCCTGACGGAAGCAGCCACAACGATTTCGCTGCGGGTCGTTCCGGCTCCCACCTCCTTTCCTCTGGCCCGTTTCCTTCCGGCTTTTCCGTCGGTGCCGCCGAAACGGCGCATGGATCATTTCCCTCCCATCCATCCTTCGACAAGCGCCGCGCCAGCCGTTACAGATGGGCCCGATGTTTGACGAATCCCCTCCGCCCCAGACCCGCGCCCCGGCCCGGACCGACACCGCCTATCGCGTGCTGGCGCGCAAATACCGGCCGCAGACGTTCAGCGAGCTGATCGGTCAGGATGCGATGGTGCAGACGCTGGGCAACGCGATCAGGCGCGGCCGTCTCGCCCATGCCTTCCTGATGACCGGCGTGCGCGGCGTCGGCAAGACGTCGACCGCGCGGCTGATCGCCAAGGCATTGAACTGCGTCGGGCCGGACGGGCAGGGCGGCCCCACCATCGACCCCTGCGGCGTGTGCGAGCCGTGCAAGGCGATCGCGGAAGGACGCCATATCGATGTGATCGAGATGGACGCGGCCAGCCACACCGGCGTCGACGATGTGCGCGAGATCATCGAGGCGGTGCGCTATGCCGCCGTGTCGGCGCGCTTCAAGATCTACATCATCGACGAAGTGCACATGCTGTCGAAGAACGCGTTCAACGCACTGCTGAAGACGCTGGAGGAGCCGCCCGCCCATGTGAAGTTCCTGTTCGCCACGACCGAGGTGAACAAGGTGCCGATCACCGTGCTGTCGCGCTGCCAGCGCTTCGACCTGCGGCGGATTTCGGCGGAGAAGCTGGCCGACCATTTCGCCCATGTGATCGAGGCCGAGGGCGTCGCGGCCGAGCCCGATGCGCTCAAGCTGATCGCGCAGGCGGCCGAAGGCTCCGCGCGCGACGGCCTCTCGATCCTCGACCAGGCGATCGCCCATGCGGAGTTGGGCGGCGGCGGGGAAGGGGAGCGTGCGCTCGTCACCGCAGGCCAGGTGCGCGAGATGCTCGGCCTGTCCGACCGGGGCGCGATCCGCCGTCTGTTCGGGCTGATCCTCGAAGGGCGCGGCGAGGACGTGCTGCGGGCGATGGCCGACCAGCATGAACTGGGCGTCGAGCCGCTGGCGATCCTGCGCGGGCTGATGGAAATCGTGCATGCGGTCACCATGGCCAAGGCCGGGCGGCGCCATGACGACCCCATCCAGTCGGCGGAAGAGCGGGAGGCGCTGGCCGACTGGGCGAGCCAATTGGGCTTCGCGCCGCTCCATCGCCTCTGGCAGCTGCTGCTCAAGGGACATGAGGAGGTTTCGCGCGCGGTCATGCCGATGGAGGCCGCCGAGATGGCGCTGCTGCGCATCGTCCATGCGGCGAGCCTGCCCGATCCTTCCGACCTTGCCCGCATGCTGAGCCAGGGCGGCGGCTTTGCGGGCGCGGCTGCGGCCCCGGCTGCGCCTGCTGCGGCGGCGGAAAGCGCGCCGGCGGCCCCGCCCGCGCCCGCCTCCACCATGCCCGCCAGCTTCGAGGCGCTGGTGAAGCGGTTGTGGGACGGCAATCATGCCTTGGTCGCCGACGAGATGGAGCATTTGATCCGCCCCGTGCGTTATGAGCCACCGGAGCTGGATTTCCAGCCGGTCCGGCCGATGGATCGCGAAACCATCGACCGGATGAAGCAGGCGATCGATGCGGTGACGCAGGCCCGCTGGCAGCTGTCCGCCGTAAGCGGCGACGCGCAGCCGAGCCTGGCCGAGCGGAAGGCGGCGGAAGAGGAGGCCGCGAAGAAGGCGATTCTCGAAACCCCGGTGTTGAAGGCGGCGATGGAGGCGTTTCCCGATGCCGAACTGCTGCCGATCGATGACGATGCGAAATGGAGCGCAAGCGCATGAAAGATCTGAATGAAATCCTCGGCATGGCCAATCGCGTGCAGGAAGAGCTGACGCGGGCGCAGGAAAATCTCGACAAGCTGGAGGTCGAGGGCGTTTCCGGCGGCGGCGTGGTGAAGGTGCGGGCGACCGCCAAGGGCCGGATCGTCGGCCTCAGCATCGACGACAGCCTGCTTTCCCCGTCCGAAAAGCCGATCCTGGAGGACCTGATCGTCGCCGCGTTCAACGATGCGCGCAAGAAGGCCGACGAGGTGAGCGGCGCGGAAATGGCGAAGATGACCAGCAGCCTGCCGCTGCCCCCCGGCTTCAAGCTGCCGTTTTGAGCGGTACCGGTCCGCATGCGGTGGAGCGCCATGAACCGGCGTGATTTTGCGGCAAAACGCACCCCGCCATTGATTGCCGCCGCGCAGACCACATATTTGATCCCGATGCCGCTGCCGGCGGCACGATGGAGAAAGCATTGAACACACAACTGCCCCTATTGCCGTTGCGCGACATCGTCGTGTTTCCGCATATGATCGTTCCCCTGTTCGTCGGGCGCGACAAGAGCGTCGTCGCGCTGGAAAAGGCGATGGAAGCGGACAAGGAAATCTTCCTCGTCTCGCAGCTCGACCCGGCGGAGGATGAGCCCGATCGCGACGCCATGTACGACGTGGGCGTCATCGCGACGGTGCTGCAATTGCTGAAGCTGCCCGACGGCACCGTGCGCGTGCTGGTGGAGGGCAAGCAGCGCGCGAAGCTGATCGCGACCTCGCCGGCCGACGGCTTCGTCACGGCCGATGTCGATGCGCTGCCCGAAGAGGCCGCCACCGGCCCGCAGGTGTCCGCGCTGATGCGCTCGGTCGCCGACCAGTTCGAGAATTACGCCAAGCTCAACAAGAAGCTGCCCGCCGAAACGCCGATGCAACTGCGCGAGATCGAGGAGCCGGGCCGGCTCGCCGATGCGGTCGCGGCCAACATCAACGTCAAGGTGTCGGACAAGCAGGCGCTGCTGACCGAAACCGACCCGGCCAAGCGGCTGGAGATGGTGTTCGCCTTCATGGAGGGCGAACTGGGCGTGTTGCAGGTCGAAAAGAAGATCCGTGGCCGCGTCAAGCGCCAGATGGAAAAGACCCAGCGCGAATATTATCTGAACGAGCAGCTCAAGGCCATCCAGCGCGAGCTGGGCAATGGCGACGGCGAGGACGGCGACGAACTGGCCGAACTGCAGGACAAGATCAACAAGACCAGGCTTTCCAAGGAGGCGAAGGCGAAGGCCAATGCCGAGTTGAAGAAGCTGAAGACCATGCAGCCCATGTCGGCCGAGGCGACGGTCGTGCGCAACTATCTCGACGTGCTGCTGGGGTTGCCCTGGGGCAAGAAGAGCAAGGTCAAGAACGATCTGGTCCGCGCGCAGGAAATCCTCGATGCCGATCATTTCGCGCTGGAGAAGGTCAAGGACCGCATCGTCGAATATCTCGCGGTGCAGGCGCGCACCAACAAGCTGAAGGGGCCGATATTGTGCCTCGTCGGCCCTCCGGGCGTGGGCAAGACCTCGCTCGGCAAGTCGATCGCCAAGGCGTGCGGGCGCGAGTTCGTGCGCCAGTCGCTGGGCGGCGTGCGCGACGAGGCCGAGATCAGGGGCCACAGGCGCACCTATATCGGCTCGCTGCCGGGCAAGATCGTGACCAACCTCAAGAAGGCGGGCACGATGAACCCGCTGTTCCTGCTCGACGAGATCGACAAGCTGGGGCAGGATTTCCGGGGCGACCCGGCCTCCGCCCTGCTGGAGGTGCTGGACCCGGAGCAGAACAGCCGGTTCCAGGACCATTATCTGGAGATCGACGTCGATCTTTCCGACGTGATGTTCGTGACCACCGCAAACAGCCTCAACCTGCCGCAGCCCTTGCTGGACCGGATGGAGATCATCCGCCTCGAAGGCTATACGGAGGACGAGAAGGTCGAGATCGCGCAGCGGCACCTCGTGCCCAAGCAGATCGAGGCCCATGGCCTGAAGGAAAGCGAGTTCACCGTCACCGAGGAAGGGCTGCGCGACCTCATCCGCTATTATACGCGGGAGGCGGGCGTGCGGACGCTGGAGCGGGAAATCGCGCGCCTCGCCCGCAAGGCGCTGCGCAAGATCCTGGAGGGCAAGGAGCAGGCGGTCGCGATCACGCCGGAAAACCTCCACGACTTCGCGGGCGTGCGCAAATATCGCCATGGCGTGTCGGAGGAGGAGAACCAGATCGGCGCCGTCACCGGCCTCGCCTGGACCGAGGTGGGCGGCGAGCTGCTGACCATCGAATCGGTCACCGTGCCCGGCAAGGGGCAGATCCGCACCACCGGCAAGCTGGGCGAGGTGATGACCGAATCGGTGCAGGCCGCCTTTTCCTATGTGAAGGCGCGTTCGCCCGGCTACGGCATCCGTCCCAGCGTGTTCGCGCGCAAGGATATCCACATCCACCTGCCCGAAGGGGCGGTGCCCAAGGACGGTCCTTCGGCCGGTATCGGCATGGTGACGAGCATCGTTTCCACGCTGACCGGTGTGCCGGTGCGAAAAGACGTGGCGATGACCGGCGAGGTGACTCTGCGGGGCAGGGTGCTGCCCATTGGCGGCCTCAAGGAAAAGCTGCTGGCGGCGCTGCGCGGCGGGATCAAGACCGTGCTCATCCCGGTGGACAACCAGAAGGATCTGGCGGAAATCCCGGCAAATGTGACGGAAGGGCTGGAGATCGTGCCGGTGTCGCATGTCGATGAAGTGCTGGCGCGGGCGCTCGCCGCCCCGCTGGAGCCGATCGCCTGGTCGGAGGAGGACGATCTGGCCGCCCAGCCGCTTTCCTCATCCGGCGGCGAGGGGGATGTTGCGCTGCGGCATTGAGCATCGTGCGGGTGCGACGGAGGAATATGGGCGCAATGCCCCTGAATCCGTCGCATTCTTGCGCTTTATCCTTTGACAGACGCGAAAAACCACGCCTTTATGGCGCCCTTCACAACTGATTCCCAACTGAAGCCAGATAAGGGGGTTCCCAAGGCATGAACAAACAGGATCTTATCAGTGCGGTCGCTGAGAGCAGCGGTCTTTCCAAGGCTGATGCCACCAAGGCGGTCGAAGGCGTGTTCGATGCGATCACCGGCGCCCTGAAGAAGGGGGACGAGGTTCGCCTGGTCGGTTTCGGCACGTTCTCGGTTTCGAAGCGCAAGGCGTCGACCGGTCGCAACCCGCGCACCGGCGAGACGATGACCATCGCCGCTTCCACCCAGCCCAAGTTCAAGGCTGGCAAGGGTCTGAAGGACGCCGTCAACTGATCCTGCAACCCGCGCGTGTCCCTTCCGCGCATATCCTGTGACGGAAGGGCATGCGCCGGGGCTTTGGCCCGGCAACAAGGGGAGATTCCCCCGCCGGTGCATGAAAAGAGCGAGGTTCCGGCCTCGCTCTTTTTGATTTCGTCCTCAGGGACATGAAAAATGAAAAAGCGGCATCCCGATTGCAAAAGGATGCTTGACGCTGCCGACAGGCGCGCTTAATTGGCCCCTCTCCGCACGGCGGAGGTCGATAATGTGGCGATCGTAGCTCAGTTGGTTAGAGCGCTGGTTTGTGGTACCAGAGGTCGCGGGTTCGGATCCCGTCGATCGCCCCATTCTTTTCAGAGACTTGGCTTCGCGATGACCAGTGCTCCTGGGTTCAGTCTGGACCTGCGGGTGCGCTTCCTCGTGTCAGCCTGAAGGCTTTAGCGGGCGGCTGCGGGCGCTTTGGCTGGGCTGATGCATGGTTTTCCGTACCCTATACTGAACGTCTGCTTTGGATGGTTGGCAGCCTTTCCTCCCCCTTTGGGGGAGGGGGACCATGCGGAGCATGGTGGAGGGGCACAGGCCGCTGGAGTTACGCTTGATGGAGCATACCCTTCCACCACCCTGCGGGTGGTCCCCCTCCCCGTACCGGGGAGGATCAGGTCAGCTATTGCCCGCAACCCGTCTTCTGCCGGGGCGTTCCGCATGCAACCCACGCTATTCGATATACGCCGCCAATTGCCGCCACAGTTCGGCCTTGCGCGAAAGCGGCATGGTGTTGGCGGGGCTGGTCGAGGGCAGGTCGATTAGCGTGACGGTGCGGTCCGCGAAGCCCGCATCCTGCTCCAACTGCCTGCGGCCGATCCGGCTCGCGGTGGTGCCGTTGAAGCCGATCGCGCGCAGCTCCGGCAGGCCGGCGACGAACTCGCCGAGGCTGTTGGCACGGATCGCGCGCAGATGCTGGTCGAGGCTGCCCGGACGGACCGCCTCGGCCACCACGTCCCAAAGGCCCAGCCGCCGCGCCAGCAATCCGGCGAGCCGGTCCTCATAGGACAGGGCAGGAAGGTCGATGCCGGTCAGCCCGGCCGCGATCGGCCAGAAATGGTTGCGCGGATGCCCGTAATATTGGCTGAGCGCCAGTGAGCGCGCGCCGGGCAGGCTGCCGAGGATGAGCACCCTCGTCCGGCGATCCGCCACCGGCGGGAAGCAGAGCGCGGCCTCTTCCATCATTCGTTCCCGGAAAGATTATCCACATCGTGCGAGCGGCTCGCTGGCAATGCCAGCAGCGTCAGGCAAAGGCAAGCGGGCAAGACCCGCCTCCCGCCCCTTGAGGCGATGGAAGGAGTGGCAGCGGGCCGGGATCAGTAATTGGCCGGAGGATCGCTCGCCGGGAAGGATTCGTCGGATTGCTCGTCCACCTTGTCCCACGGGCGGTCTTCTTCCGCATATTTATGTTCCTTGCGCCCGGCATTGCGCACCACGCCCGACGAGAATACCGGCGCGGCCTCGCCATTGTCGGCGCCATCGGACTCGCGGCGAAACATCTTGTAGAGAACCGTGCCGACACCGGCGAGAAGGCCCAGGCGAACCAGAAATCCCATGATATGTCTCCCGATAACAGACGGGGCAGGGCGGGTGCGCCTGCCCCCTATCCAGTGAAACCTATTCCAGCGAAACGACGTCATGCTGCCCCATTTTCCGGGGATCGCCGCCCTTGCCGGACATCAGCCGGAACAGCCCCTTCAGGGTGCTGTCGGGCTGCCAGATCTCGGCCTCCTTGAGGTCGAAGCGCATCATCAGCAGGTCCGGGTCGTTACGGCCGCCGTCATACCAGCTGTCGATGGTCGGCGACCAGTAGCGCTCGATCACCGCCGGGTCGGTTTCCTCGACCAGCGTGCCGGAGATGCAGCAGAAAAGGCGATGATCGCGCGCGGCGAACTGGGCCATGGCCGGGCCGCCCGGCGCGATGCGGTTGTCCCGCGTGGTGTAGAACCAGAATTTGCCGTGCACATCCTCGTCGAGCTGGGCGACGAGCGGTTCGGCATGGTCGTGCCCGGCATCCAGCTTCACCATCAGGAAGGGGCTCTGCGCCATCGCCTTCCACATCGCAGCGCGAATATCGTCGGTCATGATCTTCTCCTTTCTCCATCAACTTATGAAGCAAGGGAAGGTTTCGGCAACGGGAATAAAGCCGGAAGGGCCCCGCCGCCGGGGCGGACCGGTTCACCCGAACAGCGCGTGCGGATCGTGCGCGGCCAGCATCGCGTCGGGCCGGGCCAGCGCGACGAGCGTGAGGCCATGGGCGGCGGCACGGTCGATGGCGAGGCTGGAGGGCGCGGAAATCGTCACCAGCAGCGGGCAGCGGGCCAGCACCGTCTTTTCGACCAGCTCATAGGAACAGCGCGCGGTCAGCAGGAAGAAGCCGGTGCGCGGATCGGTCCCTTGCCGCGCCAGCGCGCCGACCAGCTTGTCGAGCGCATTGTGCCGCCCGATATCCTCCCGCGCCAGCAGGATCGCGCCTTCGGCCGAGCAGAAGGCGGCGGCGTGCACCGCGCCGGTCGAGCGGGACAGCGGCTGATGGCCGGCGAGCCCGTCCAGCGCGCGGAACAGCGTCGGCGCGTCGGCGGCGGGCACCGTGTCGATGGCAGGCAGTGGGCGCATCACCTGCTCCAGATTTTCGAGGCCGCACAGGCCGCAGCTGCCCTCGCTAACCCGGTTGCGGGCGCGATCCAGCACCCTGTCGCTGCATTCGGGCGTCAGGATCACCCGCGCCACCCAGCCGAGCGGGATTTCCGCTATCTCCAGCGCGATTATGTCGGCGGGCGAGCCGATCACCCCTTCGGAAAGGGAAAAGCCGGTGACGAAATCCTCGATATCGGCCGGGCTGGCCATCATCACCGCATAGGCGATGCCGTTATATTCGATGGAGACGGGCGCCTCGATCGCGATCGCGCGGCCGATCCGCCGGACGGCGCCGGACCGGTCGAGGCGCTTCAGCGAGGCGGGCCGCTGGGGAAGGGGGGCGGAGGGGGCGTCCGCGCTCATGCCCCCGCCAGCCGCCCATAGGCTTCCTGGGCGATGGGCGAGAGGCCCGCGCCCCCGGTGGCCAGCAACGCCTTGATCATGCGCGGTTCCCAATAGAGGCGGATATGCTCGGCCGCCGCCGCCGCCGGATCGGCCTCACGCGCGAGGCCCTGCGCGATCTGGTTGGCCATGCGGATCAGCGTCGCGCTGGTGTCGGTGCCCGCGCTCATTCGGCCGCCTCCGCTTCCACCGGGGCGATGCGGCGCGAGCGGCGGGCCTGCTCGTCATAGTCGCGCTGCCAGTCGGTCGGGCCGTTGGAGGCGCCGACCTGAACCGCCGTCACCTTATATTCGGGGCAATTGGTGGCCCAGTCCGAATAGTCGGTGGTGACGACATTGGCCTGCGTGTCCGGGTGGTGGAAGGTGGTGTAGACGACGCCGGGCGCGACGCGATCCGTCACCAGCGCGCGCAGCGTGGTTTCGCCCGCGCGGCTCGACAGTTTCACCCAGTCGCCGGTGCGGATGCCGCGATCCTCGGCGTCGGCCGGATGGATCTCCAGCTGGTCCTCGCCGTGCCACAGGCTGTTTTCCGTCCGCCGCGTCTGCGCGCCGACATTATACTGGCTGAGGATGCGCCCGGTGGTGAGCAGCAGCGGGAAGCGCGGCCCGGTCTTTTCCTCGGTCGGGATATAGTCGGTGACGACGAACCGGCCCTTGCCGCGCACGAAGCCGTCGACATGCATGATCGGGGAGCCGTCGGGATGGGCCTCGTTGACCGGCCATTGCAGCGAGCCTTCCTTGTCGAGCCGATCGAAGCTGACCCCGGCGAAGGTCGGAGTCAGGCGCGCGATCTCGTCCATGATTTCGCTGGGGTGGGTATAGGTCCAGCCCAGGCCCATCGCGTTCGCCAGCGCCTGCGTCACCTCCCAGTCGGCCATGCCGTTGAGCGGCGTCATCACCTTGCGCACCAGCTGGATGCGGCGTTCCGCATTGGTGAAGGTGCCGTCCTTTTCGAGGAAGCTCGACCCCGGCAGGAACACATGGGCGTAATTGGCGGTTTCGTTGAGGAACAGGTCGTGCACGATCACGCAGTCCATCGCCGCGAGGCCCGCCGCGACATGCTGGATATTGGGGTCGGACTGGAGGATATCCTCGCCCTGCACATAAAGGCCCCGGAAGGTGCCCTCGACGGCGGCATCCAGCATGTTGGGGATGCGCAGGCCCGGCTCCGGGGGCAGCTCCACGCCCCAGTCCTGCTCGAACAGCGCGCGGACGGAGGCGTTCGAGATATGGCGATAGCCCGACAGCTCATGCGGGAAGCTGCCCATGTCGCACGACCCTTGCACATTGTTCTGCCCGCGCAGCGGATTCACGCCCACGCCGCGCCGGCCGATATTGCCGGTCGCCATGGCGAGGTTGGCGATCGCGATCACGGTCGAGCTGCCCTGGCTGTGCTCGGTGACGCCGAGGCCGTAATAGATCGCCGCATTGCCCCCGGTGGCGTAGAGCCGCGCGGCGGCGCGGAGCGTTTCGGCGGGCACCTGCGTGACGGCGGCGAGATGCTCCGGGCTGTTGGTGGGCAGCGAGACGAACTCCGCCCAATGCTGATATTCGTCCCAGTCGCAGCGCTCGCGGATGAAGGCTTCGTCGGCCAGCCCCTCGGTGACGATCACATGCGCCATTGCGGTCAGCACCGCGACATTGGTGCCGGGGCGCAGCGCGAGATGATGGTCCGCCTCGATATGGGGCGAGCGGACGAGATCGATGCGGCGCGGATCGATGACGATCAGCTTCGCCGGCGGACGGCCGTCGATCCCGCGCAGACGGCGCTTCATATGGCTGCCGAACACCGGATGGGCGTCGGTCGGGTTGGCGCCGATGACGAGGATGACGTCGCTCTCATCCACGCTGTCGAAATCCTGCGTGCCCGCCGAGGTGCCGAAGGTCTTGTTGAGGCCGTAGCCGGTCGGGGAGTGGCAGACGCGGGCGCAGGTATCGACATTGTTGCTGCCGAAGCCCGCGCGCACCAGCTTCTGCACGAGGAAGGTCTCCTCATTGGTGCAGCGGGACGAGGTGATGCCGCCCAGCGCGGTCGCGCCGTAGCGCGCCTTGATCGCGTTCAGCTTCGTCGCGGCGAAGCCCAGCGCCTCGTCCCAGCTCACCACGCGCCAGGGCTGGTCGATGCTGTCGCGGATCATCGGCTCGGTAATGCGTTCGGCATGCTGGGCATAGCCCCAGGCGAAGCGGCCCTTGACGCAGCTATGGCCGTGATTGGCCTTGCCGTCCTTCCACGGCACCATGCGGACGAGTTGCTCGCCGCGCATCTCCGCGCGGAAGGTGCAGCCGACGCCGCAATAGGCGCAGGTGGTGACGACCGCGCGGTCGGGCGTGCCGATCTCCGCCACGCTGCGCTCCACCAGCGTCGCGGTGGGGCAGGCCTGCACGCAGGCGCCGCAGGACACGCATTCCGAGCCGAGGAAATTATCCGAGGCCAGCCCCGCGCTGATCTTCGAATCGAAACCGCGCCCCTGCATGGTCAGCGCCAGCGTGCCCTGCACCTCGTCGCAGGCGCGGATGCAGCGGGAACAGGCGATGCACTTGCTGGGGTCGAAATCGAAATAGGGGTTGGACTGGTCCTTGGCCTGCCCCAGATGCGTCGCCTCGACCGGATAGCGCACCTCGCGCAGGCCGACCGCGCCCGCCTGGTCCTGAAGCTCGCAATCGCCATTGGCCGCGCAGGTCAGGCAGTCGAGCGGGTGGTCGGAGATATAAAGCTCCATCACGCCCTTGCGCAGCTTTTGCAGATGCGGCGTCTGGGTGTGGACGACCATGCCCGGCTCGACCGGCGTGGTGCAGCTGGCGGGCGTGCCGCGCCGCCCGTCTATCTCGACGAGGCAGAGGCGGCAGGAGCCGAAGCTTTCGAGGCTGTCGGTCGCGCACAGCTTGGGGATCGAGCATTCGATCTCGGCGGCGGCGCGCATCACGCTGGTTCCGGCGGGAACGGTGACGGGGCGACCGTCGATGGTGAGCGTCACCTGCTCGGTGGAGCGGCTTTCGGGCGTGCCGAAATCGGCCTGGGGCTGGTAGGTCATGCGTGTTCTCCGGCGCGTTCTGACTCGCGCGTAAGATCCCGGTTTTTGAAATCTTCCGGGAAGTATTTGATGGCGCTCATCACCGGATAGGGCGTGAAGCCGCCCAGCGCGCAGAGCGAGCCATATTTCATCGTATCGGACAGATCCTCGATCAGGCCGAGATTCTTCTCCACATCGCGTCCGGCGATGATCTGGTCCATCACCTCGACCCCGCGCGTCGAGCCGAGGCGGCAGGGCGTGCATTTGCCGCAGCTTTCCGCCGCGCAGAATTCCAGCGCGAAGCGGGCCATCTGCGCCATGTCCACGCTGTCGTCGAACACGGTGATGCCGGCATGGCCGATCAGCGCGTCGACGGCGGCGAAGGCTTCATAGTCGAAGGGCAGGTGGAACTGCTCGACCGGCACATAGGCGCCCAGCGGCCCGCCGACCTGCGCGCAGCGGACCGGGCGGCCGCTCGCCGTGCCGCCGCCGATCCGGTTGACCAGATCGCCGAGCGAGATGCCGAATGCCGTCTCATAGAGGCCGCCATATTTCACATTGCCCGCGATCTGCACCGGTATGGTGCCGCGCGACCGGCCCATGCCGTAATCGGCATAGGCCTGCCCGCCATGCTCGATGATCCACGGGATCGCGGCGAGGGTGAGCAGGTTGTTGATGACCGTGGGCTTGCCGAACAGGCCCTTGATCGCGGGCAGCGGCGGCTTGGCGCGCACCTCGCCCCGGCGGCCTTCGAGGCTGTTGAGCAAGGACGTTTCCTCGCCGCAGACATAGGCGCCCGCGCCCACGCGTATCTCGATGGAGAAAGGCGCGATGATGTGCGCGCAATGCTTCACGGCGGCGCGCATCTTCGCGATCGCATGCGGATATTCGCTGCGGATATAGACATAGCCCTTGTCCGCGCCGACGGCGAGGCCCGCAATGGCCATGCCCTCGATCAGCATATAGGGATCGCCTTCCATCACCATGCGGTCGGCGAAGGTGCCGCTGTCGCCCTCGTCGGCGTTGCAGACGATATATTTCTGGTCCGCGCGCGCATTGCGCACCGTGTCCCACTTGATGCCCGCCGGGAAGCCCGCGCCGCCGCGCCCGCGCAGGCCCGACGCCTTCACCTCCTCGACGATCGCCTGCGCGCTCATCGCCCGCGCCTTGTCGAGGCCGATCCAGCCGCCGGTTGCGGCATAATCCTCAAGGCTCAAGGGGCGGGTTTTCCCTGCACGGGCGAAGGTCAGGCGCTGCTGTTCCGCGATGAACGGGTGATCCTCGATCCGGCCGATGGAAGGCGCGCTCCCGGCGAGGATCGCCGCGACATCGCCCGGCGCCGCATTGCCATAGCCCACGCCGTCGATCTCGATCAGCGGCTCCAGCCAGTGCATGCCCCAGCTCGACACGCGCTGCACCGTCGCGCCAGCCTTCTCGAATGCCGCCGCGACCTTGTCCGCGCCCAGCGCGAGGGCGAGCGCGTCGTCGGAAATGCGCACGATCCTCTTTTCGGTGCTCATGCCGCCTCCTCGATCAACGCGTTCAGCTTTTCCGGGGTGAGGGCGGCATGCACGTCACTGCCGACCATCGCCGAGGGGCCGACCGAGCAGAGGCCGAGGCAATAGACCGTTTCTATCTTCACCCGCCCGGCGGCGGCGCGCTCGGCATCGGGAACCAGCGCCTCGACCCCGCGTGCCTTGCAGGCTTCCGCCCGGCACAGCTTGATCGCGGGCAGGGGCGCGGGCTTGCTGTGGAAATCATGATAGAAGCTGACCACGCCATGCACTTCGGCGCGGGTGAGGTTGAGCGCGGCGGCGAGTTCGCGCACCGTCTCCTCGCTGATATGGCCATATTCGGCCTGAATATCGTGCAATATGGGGAGCAGAGCGCCGCGCGCCGGGGTTTTCCCGTCCTGATGGCGCACGACTATCTCCGCGATGCCGCCTTCCTGTGTCATCTAACCCGTTCCAATTATGATATTCGGCCGATAATGCGCCGATGCGCGGTGCAGGTCAAATCGATCTGCACCATGTTTGATAGAGATTGTCTATCAAGAGAGGGCGCGTGCCGCCTCTATCGCCGCGCTGGCGAGCGGGGTCAGCGGCGCGCGGTCCAGCACGACGAGGCCGACGCGGCTGGCCGCCACGCTTTCCGTCAGCGGCAGCATCCGCGCCCAGCGCAGGTCCGGGAACAGCGCGGCATAGCCTTCGGGAATGATCGTCGCGAACGGCCCGGCCTGCACCATCGAGAACAGCGCGACATAGGAATCCGCCGTGATGCGCGGGTGCAGCGCGATCCCGTGCTCGGCCATGCGCGCGTCGAGGATGCGCCGGTTCTGCATCCCCTGATGCAGCAGGCACAGCGACAGCTCCGGCAATTCGGCGACGCTCACCGTCTCGCGCCCGTCCCATTGCCCGCCCGCGCGGACCAGCAGCCGGTAATTCTCGGTATAGAGCGGCACGCTCAGCACATTGGCGGGCGGCTCATGGTCGAGATAGGTTATGCCGCCGTCTATCTCATATTCGGCCAGCGCGCGGACGATCTCGCGCGAGGTCAGCGACCGGACGGACAGCGCCAGCGCCGGGCGGCTCGCCAGCAGCGCCTGCCCGATGGGGCCCGCAAAGGGCAGGGCGGCAGGGATCGCGCCCAGCCGGAACTGGCCGCTCACCTCGCCATGGGTGGCGGCGAGCGCGCTCGTCATCCCTTCCTGCGCGGCGATCATCTGCCGCGCCCAGGGCAGCAGCGCCTCGCCCTCCGGC
>Ga0180222_1002213_pt1 | contig 16470 bp, 17 predicted proteins | sample eDN5th37CKraftOP_FD_151336 | JGI IMG/M metagenome (GOLD analysis project Ga0180222, IMG submission 151336) | Enriched Organic Plus compost microbial communities from Emeryville, California, USA - eDNA 5th pass 37_C Kraft OP (version 2) (version 2) ... | reverse complement strand
CCGCAAGAACCAGATTGTCGGCGCCGGTCTCCAGGGTGTTGATGAGCTGCTTGGTGAATTCCTGCCGGGTCTGCACCGTGCTGAGCTTCGAGCCGAAATTCGTCGCCTGTGACCGCAGCGTCTGCAACGCGTCGTCGATCTGACCGAGGATCGTATCGATCGAACCATTGGTCTGGAATTCGCCGCCAGTCAGCGAGCTCAGGCCGAGACCGGCGACCGTGAACGTGACGCCGGCGATGTCGAGGGCGCTGGAGCCGTCCTCGTTGAACGTGACCTTCAGATTGTCGCCATTCAGGATGTTGATGCCGTTATAGGAGGCATCCCGCGCCAGCGCATCGATCTGACTGAGGATCTCGTTGAACTGCGTTTCAAGGCCGGCGCGGACCGCATTCGGCGTTGTGGCGGTGCCGGTTGGTACATTGACGCCGATATTGGCTGCCGCAAAGAACGAAGCGGCGTCGGTGCCGCCGACGGTCACATTGTCGGAGGTCGTCGAAGTGATCGAGATCTGGTTCGCGCCGTTGATGGTGGCGGTAACGCCAGTGAGGCCGCCGAGCGCGGCAAGCAGGTCGGCGCGGGTTTCGATATTGCCGGAGCCGAATTGCAGGGTCTGGGCCGAATCGGCCCCGACCTGAACGGTCAGCGTGCCGGACAGTGCGCCGATCATGGAGTTGGTCAAGCTGGAGTTGGTGGTGGTGCCGAACGCGCTATCCGCACCGTCGCCTGAAATGGTGAGGGTGTTGGCGGCATTGTTGCCAGTCACTTCCAGCTGACCGCTGCCGTTGACGGCGACGGTCCAGGTCGCGGCGCCGCCGTTCAAGGTGGTGATGACATCGTTCACCGTTTCAGTGGCGGCGTTCGCGACCGTGTGCGTCACCGTATTGATGCCATCGGAGATCGTGATGGTTTCGCCGTTGGCAAGGCCGAGGGACTGCAGTGTGGTCGCACCGGTCAGGGAGCCGACGGTGCCCGTCGCAACCTGCGCATCGGCAGGGATCGCAGCGTTGCCCGCGATCGCGAGATTGTAAGTCGCGGCCGGCTGAGTGGTCTGCTGCGCCTGTTTGGCGATCGACTTGGCGGATTCGACCAGCTTGGTCAGCGCGCTGATGCCGTGGTCGGCCGCCTCGATGGTCTTCTGGGCCTGGCCGATGGAGTCGAGCAGGGAATTCAGGTCGCTGGCGCGGTTATTGAGCGCTTGCGAGGTGAAGTAATTGAATGGGTTGTCGAGTGCGGAGTTTACTTTCTTGCCGGTGGCGAGCCGGTTCTGCGTCATGCTCATCAATTGAGCCGTGCTCTGCAGCGACAGAAGGTTCTGCCGCACGCCGGCCGAAAGTACGACATCACTCATGTTGAGCGTCCTTCTTCCAGAGAGTGGAAATGTTGCCCGCGCCCTGATGCGGTTCCTGGCGATAGTGGTCTGGTAACCCTAATGGCCGGTTAAAAATCTGATTAACGAAACGTAAACGGCTGGCGCGCGCGCAAAAAAAGAACGGCGGGGAAGACCCCGCCGTTCCAGGATGACGATGACCGCTTGCGATCAGAACAGACGCAGCACCGCCTGGTCGGCCTGCGCGGAGAGCGACAGGGCCGTGGTGGACAGCTGCTGACGGGTCTGCAGCGCGAGGAGGTTGGCGCCTTCCTCGTTGGTGTCGGCCAGCACGAGGTTGTCAGCACCGGTCTGCAGGGTGTTGATCATGTTTTTGGTGAAGTCCTGGCGGGTCTGCACCGTGGTCAGGTTCGAGCCGAACTTCGCGGCCTGCGCACGCAGGTTGCTGAGAGCGGCGTCGAGGTTGCCGATCACCGTGTCGATGTCGGAGTTGGTCTGGAACTCCGAAGCGGACAGGGCGGAGAGGCCAAGACCACCCGAGGTGAAGGTCACGCCGCTGATGTTCTGGTAGCTCGATCCGTCCTCGTTGAACACAACCTTCAGATCGTCGCCGTTCAGGAGGTTGATGCCATTGTAGGAGGCGTCGGCCGCCAGCGCGTCGATCTGCGTGAGCAGTTCGTTGTACTGCGACTGCAGGTTGGAACGGGTTGTGCTCGGCGTGGTCACCGACGCGGTCGGTGTGTTGGAGCCGATATTGCCCGAGGCGAAGAGGGAAGCCGCAGCGGTGCCACCGATCGTGACCGATTCCGAGCCAGTCGAGGTGATCGAGATCTGGTCCGAACCGTTGATGGTGGCGGTGACGCCGGTGAGCGAGCCCAGGGCCGCGACGAGGTCGGCGCGGGTTTCGACGTTGCCCGAGCCGAAGGTGATGGTCTGGGCCGTGTTGGACCCGACCTGTACCGTCAACGAGCCGGTCAGCGCGCCGATGGTTGAGTTGGTCAAGCTGGACGCCGTGGTGGTGCCGAACGCGTTGTCCGCCGCGTTGCCGGAGATGGTGAGGGTGTTTGCAGGGTTGGTGCCCGTCACTTCCAGCTGACCACTTGCGTTGATCGCCACCGTCCAGGTCGCGGCGCCGCCGTTCAGCGTGGAGATGACGTCGTCCACGTCTTCGGAGGAGGCGTTGGCGACCGTGTGCGTCACGGTGTTGGTGCCGTCGGAGATCGTGATGGTTTCGCCGTTGGCAATGCCGAGAGACTGCAGCGTGGTCGCACCGGTCAGGGAGCCGACGGTGCCAGTCGCCACCTGCTCGTCGTCGGCGATGGCGGCGTTACCCGTGATCGCAAGCGCGTAGGTCGCGGACGGAGCGGCGGCCTGCTGGGCCTGCTTGGCGATCGACTTGGCGGATTCGACCAGCTTGGTCAGCGAGGTGATGCCGGTGTCGGCAGCCTTCAGCGTCTGCTGGGCCTGACCGATCGAGTCGAGCAGCGAGTTCAGATCGCTGGCGCGGTTGTTGAGCGCCTGCGAGGTGAAGAAGTTGCCCGGATTGTCCAGAGCCGAATTCACCTTCTTGCCGGTGGCAAGGCGGTTCTGCGTCATGCTCATCAGCTGAGCGGTCGACTGCAGTGAGAGGAGGTTCTGACGGACTGATGCCGACAGGGTGATGTTGGAGGCCATCGTGCTTCAACCTTTCTGGTCGTGCTGTTTGTCCGATCCATCCGGATCGCACGCGGTGATGGCATGGCTCCATTCAAGACCGCGTAAAAAACCATGGTTAACAAGTTGAGCGAGCGTGAAAGACAGCGGCCGGTTTTCGGACCTTTCCTTCATGTTTTGGTAACGCCTGCCTCCGCAATTCGTTAACAATTGATGCTGGGTCACACAGATGGGTGCAGACCGATGCGTGCATAATGAGCGCCCCGACGTCCGCTAGACTTCGATGTCGGCATGGGACGACGGGTCCGGATGCAATGTATCGGCGACGACGCTGCGCCCGTAAGCCTTCTGCCGCAGCAGCGCCTCGTCCTTGCGCGCGCGCCGGCGGCGTTCGCGTTCTTCCCGGTCACGGTCGAGCACGGTGTGGCATTGCGGGTCCATCGACGGATCGCGGGCCATCATGTCAGATGCGCGGTGCGAATGCGCGGATTGCTGGGCGGCATTCACGCTGTGCGAAGGCGAGAGCTCCGTGCGCACGCTATTGCTGCGGCCGATGACGGTCCTGTGGATGCCGTCGCGCGATTTCACAGTGAAGCTCGAGTCCATGGCCACTCCCGGCGCTCATTGCGCGATGTGCCAATCGGGATGACAGGACGCTACTTTGCCGACTTTAACCTGCTGTTAGGAAATAAGGTAAACCTGCACGCGGACACTTAACGATTCGATTGCCGTGCGCGTCAGAGCACGCGGCTGACAGCAAGCGGCTGTGCGGCGCTTGCGCCTGGCGCATTCGCACGTCCGGTCGCGCCATAGGTCGAAGGCGCGGCCTTGCGGGTCAGTTCCTCGGATACGCCGCGGATGATTCCTTCCGACACCGCATGAGCGGTGGCCAGCACGGTGAGATTGACCTGCATCAGGCGATGGAAGTCTTCATGCTTGCGTTTCAACGCGTCGAGGGCCGGAGACTGACCGATTGCCCCATTCTGTAGCTGTGCCTTCAATTGCCGCGTGCCGTCATAGAAGCGATTGGCAAGCTCGGTCTTGGCCGCCTGCAGAGTCGTCGCTTCCGCGAGGCGTCCGGCGCGCACCAGCGCGGTTTCCTGATCGAGAATACGGGTGATGTCATCGATCATCGTGGAAAGGTTGGTGATGGCTTCGGTTGCCGGTGTGGCCATGTTCATCTGCTCTCCATCGCGGCGCTCATGTCATCGCTGCGCGCCTCTTGCTGGGCCATCAATGTCCGATAGACCTCGGGCGCGACGCCGATGCCGCCTTTCCTGGCAAAGGACTTGGCGTATTCGTCGGTGAGCAGTGAGCGCCACACGCCGATCGCCTTGCTGCCGCCGAACGGGCCTTCGCCATCCATGGCGGTGAACATTTGCGCGAACATCGTATTGAGGAAAACGGCCTCGAAATCTTCCGCCGCCTGACGCGCTTTCTCGTGGGTCGCGTTCGGCAACTTTGCCGGCGCAACGTCTTTCTGCGCCGCGAAGGCGGCATAGGCCGATTTCACACTCGACGCTGCGCTCAGGTTGAAAGGAGACGCGGCCATCACATCACCTCGATATCGGCCTGGATCGCGCCCGCGGCCTTGATCGCCTGCAGGATGGCGATCAGGTCACGCGGGGAGAGACCAAGCGCGTTCAGTCCGTCGACGAGCTGTTGAAGCGAGACGCCCTCCCGGACGATCGCGAGCTTGCGGCCGTCCTCCTGCACGCCGACCTGCGTACGCGGAACGACGACGGTTTCCCCTTGGGAGAATGGCGCGGGCTGGCTGACTTGCGGCGCTTCGGAAATCGTCACGGTCAGGTTGCCTTGCGCGACAGCGACGGTGGAGACGCGCACGTCGCGACCCATGACGATGACGCCGGAGCGCTCGTCGATCACGATCCGTGCGGCAAGGTCGGGTTCGATCCGCAACTGCTCGATCTCGGTCAGTAGCGCCACCATGTTGGTGTCGCTCTTGCCGGGCAGCGTGAGCTGCACCGTGGACTGATCGAGCGGTTCTGCAGTAGCCGAGCCCATGAAGTCGTTGATCGCGGCGGCGATGCGTTTTGCCGTGGTGAAATCGGCGTTGCGCAGGGCCAGCCGCACCTTGTCCATGCGGTTGAGCTGGAAATCGATCTCGCGTTCGATGATTGCGCCGTTGGCGATGCGGCCCACGGTCGGGACGCCGCGCACGATCTTGGCGGCTTCGCCCTCGGCCTGGAAACCGGCGATGGCCAGCGAGCCTTGCGCCACGGCGTAGACATTGCCGTCCGCGCCGAGCAATGGCGTGACGAGCAGCGTTCCGCCTTGAAGGCTTTTCGAATCGCCGAGCGCCGAGACGGTGACGTCGATCCGCGTGCCCTGCGTGCCGAATGCCGGCAGATTCGCAGTGACCATCACTGCCGCGACATTGCCGGTGCGCAATTGCTGGCCGCGGATATTGACGCCGAGGCGCTCCAGCATCGCCTGCAGCGACTGGCGTGTGAACGGGATGTTGTTGAGAGTGTCGCCGGTGCCGTTGAGGCCCACCACAAGGCCGTAGCCGATCAGCTGATTCTGGCGCACGCCTTCGATATTGGCGAGATCCTTGATGCGGGAGGCGGCATCGGCCGTTCCCACACCAGCGATCAGCGCCAAAGCCGCAAATACCACCCGCGCGACTGCAACCGTCCTCGACATCATGCTCCCCATGAGGTTCGGACCTCGGCAGGGATTATGCCAGCGGCATGCCAGCAGCGGAGAAGCCATCAAGCTATTGTTTTAGCGAAAGAATTTTCGGCGGCTAGGCGACGGCCATGGGCTGTGGGACCGGCATTGGCTGCCGCCGCCCGGCAGCTTTTGCCGCCATCTTTACGCTTGGTTAACCATGAGGCCCCGAAACTGCGGCCATGCGCGTTCAGGCAAGTTCGATCAACACGGCGGTTCGGGACAATCCGGGCGTACGGCGCCCTGGCGGCGGCGGGTTTTCGCTCACCGATGCGTCCGGCGCTGCGATGCGCAATGCGCCCGGACAGCTGCAGGCGATCGGAGGAGTGGATGTGCTGGTCGCCCTTCAGGGGGTGGACGACCGGACTGAACGGCGGCGCCGAGGCGTGCGCCGGGGCAGGGCGGCTCTCGACGCACTGGATGCCCTGAAGCTCGGCCTCGTGTCCGGATCGCTCGACCGGGCGGCGCTTGACCGGCTAAGCGCGGCCGCGGCCGACCTCGGCACGGCGACCGGCGATCCGGGTCTGGACGGCGTTTTGGCCGAAATCGACCTGCGCGTTCAGGTAGAGATCGCCAAATTAGCCAGACGGTGAGCTTTCCCGGTCACGGCGCGGCCGACAAATCCAAGTATTTCCAAGGACATATTATGACATTCTCGTAATGTCTGAGGATAAATCGCTGTTGTCCGGCCACTGGCGCCCCGCTATAAGCTCGGCCCCGCGTGAGGGGGTGACTCGCGCGTTGCGGGAGTGATCAGGAATGTCGGCCAAGTTGAAGGATTATCGGCCGTCTGAAAAAGAGCCGTTTATGAATGAGAAGCAGCGCGAGTATTTCCGCGCCAAGCTTCTAGCCTGGAAAGAAGATATTCTTAAAGAAGCGCGGGAAACCCTGCAGCACCTGCAGGACGAGAACCAGAACCACCCGGATCTCGCCGACCGCGCCTCCTCTGAAACCGATCGGGCAATCGAATTGCGGGCGCGCGACCGCCAGCGCAAGCTGATCGCCAAGATCGATGCAGCGCTCGCGCGGATCGATGACGGGACATACGGCTATTGCGAGGAGACCGGCGAACCGATTTCGTTGCGCCGGCTCGAGGCAAGGCCCATCGCCACGCTGTCGATCGAGGCTCAGGAACGTCACGAGCGGCGCGAGCGGGTCTATCGCGACGATTGATTGGGCGCCTGCCTCGCAGGCGCTTCGACTGCGAAGCCGGATCGGTCTCTCGGCTTCGAGACATTGACAATGCCTGCCGCGTGCGGCCACGTCGCAGCGAACGCAAGGCAGGGGCATGGCAGCAGCTGAGGCCAATTCCGATCTGATCCATGTGGTTACGCTGCTCGGTGCGGGTGTTGTCGCCGCGCCGGTCTTCATCCGCCTGGGACTTGGATCGGTGCTCGGCTATCTGGCCGCCGGCGTCCTCATCGGTCCGTTCGGGCTCAAGCTCTTCACCAATCCGCAAGCGATCATCCAGGTCGCCGAACTCGGCGTGGTGATGTTCCTGTTCGTGATCGGGCTGGAGATGCAGCCGTCACGGCTGTGGGGATTGCGGCGCGAGATCTTCGGTCTTGGCGTCGCGCAGGTCGTGACCTGCGGATTTCTGCTGACCGGCGTCGGCATGTTCTTCGGCCTGTCGCCGATTGTGGCGTTCTTCGCGGCCATGGGATTTGTGCTGACCTCGACCGCGGTGGTGGCGCAGGTGCTCACCGAACGCGGCGATACCGGCACGCCTGAAGGTCAGCGCATGATCTCGATCCTGCTTCTGGAGGATCTCGCGATCGTGCCGCTGCTGGCGCTGGTCGCGCTGCTGGCGCCGTTGCGCGAGCCGAGCGGCGAGCCGGCATGGCAGGCGGTGCTGATCGCGTTCGCCGCGGTCGTCGCGCTGCTTGCGGCTGGACGCTGGCTGCTCGATCCGTTTTTCCGATTGCTTGCGGCGGCACGCGCCCGTGAGGTGATGACGGCGGCCGCGCTTCTCGTCGTGCTGGGCTCGGCGCTCGCCATGCAGGTCGTCGGATTGTCGATGGCGATGGGCGCATTCGTCGCCGGCGTGATGCTGTCGGAATCCTCGTTCCGCCATCAGCTCGAAGCCGACATCGAGCCGTTTCGGGGCATCCTGCTCGGCCTGTTCTTCCTCGGCGTCGGCATGGCGCTCGATGTCTCGGTGGTGGTGACCGACTGGCGCTTTCTGATCGCCGGAGTCCTGGCCTACATGATCGTCAAGTCGATCGGCATCTACGTGGTCGCACGCGCCTTCCGCGCACCCCATCACGAGGCGATCTACCGCGCGGCTCTGTTCTCGCAAGGCGGGGAATTTGCCTTCGTACTGTATTCGGCTGCTGCTGCGGCCGGCTTATTCACGGGCCGCGTCAATGCGATCATGACCACGGTGGTCATCCTGTCGATGGCGCTGACACCGGTCGCGGTCATCGGACTGCGATGGCTGCTCCCGGCGCGCGAGCAATCGACCGACGGGCTGGAAGAACCCCGCGATCTCACCGCAAGCGTGCTTGTCATCGGGTTTGGCCGGTTCGGCCAGGTAGCGAGCCAATCGTTGCTTGCACGCGGCTACGACGTGACGATCATCGACAACGATCCGGACATGATCCGCAGCGCCGCCGATTTCGGATTCCAGATCTATTATGGCGATGGCTCGCGGCTCGATCTTCTCGAAGCGTCCGGCGCACGCAAGGCACGATTGATCGCGGTCTGTGTCGACAGCCGCTATACCGCGACGCGTATCGCCGAGATGGTGATGGAGCAATTCCCGCAGGCGAAGCTGATGGTGCGCTCCTACGATCGCGAGCATGCGCTCGAGCTGGTGCACAAGGGCGTCGAGACCCAGGTTCGCGAGACCTTTGAGTCGGCGATGAAGTTCGGCGAGTCGGCGCTGCGCGAATTGGGGGTTCCGGACGCGGAGGCGGCTGAAATCATCGAAGAATTGCGTCGTCGCGATGCGGAGCGCTTTGCGCTCGAGGTCGCCGGCGGCATTGGCGCGGGTCGCGACCTTATGCCGAGCAACATGCCGAAGCCGACACCATACACCAAGCCGAAACGGCCGGGGCGGGTGTTGGGCGAACAGCCGCCGGCGGACGAAGTCTGACGCCAGTCTAGTCCTGGCGCATCAGAATGAAGGCGAGGACCGCCGGGATTCCGAAGATCGGGATGAAGGCGCCGATCTCGTTCAGCACCGGAATGCCGGCGCGGAAATGGCCATAGAGTCCGTTCAGCACCGATATGACCAGCCAGACCCAGATGAAGGCGAGCGTGCCGGTGAATTCCAGTCCGGCTAAGCGCGGTCCGTAATGCATCACGGCGAGCAACGCCACGCCGATTACCACAAACATCAGAATGTGCATGTGTCTTCCCCCTGTCCGATGTTAGCAGCGATCGGGACTAAAGCGAGCGGCCTCCGGCAGGGGAGCTTGCCGGAGGCCGCGTCAAGTCATCGTCCGGGTGCTGCCGGACGACGTGGGAGCTCGTAGCGCTGTGCTAGAAGGGCAACAGGATGTCCATGACCTGCTGGCCGTAGCGCGGCTGCTGCATGTCGGTGAGCTGGCCGCGGCCGCCATAGGCGATGCGAGCCTGTGCGATCTTGGTGGATTCGATCGTGTTGTCGCTTTCGATGTCTTCAGGCCGCACAACGCCGGCGACGACCAGCTCGCGCACCTCGAAATTGACGCGGACTTCCTGGCGTCCCTCGATCACCAGATTGCCGTTCGGCAGGACCTGCGTGACCACGCCGGCGATGTTGGTCATCACCTCGTCCTTGCGATCCGTGGTGCCTTTGCCTTCCGTCGATGTCACGGAATCCGCGGCGATCAGCGTGCTCGGAACTTTTGCCTTGATCAGGCCCGGCAGGGCGGACTTGCCGAGGAAATCCTTCACGCCCGCTTCCTCGCCAGCCTTGCGGCGGCGCTGGGTTTCGTTCTCCACCGAGGCCTTGTCGTCGATCTTGACCTTGACGGTCAGGATGTCGCCGACCTGGTGCGCGCGCTGGTCCTTGAAGAAGGCGCGCGATCCGTTCCGCCACAGCGAGTTCGGATTGTAGGAGGCCGGCTGCGGCATCGGCATCGGCATCTGGACCGGCTTGTATCCCGGCGTCGTTGTCGGGTTTTCGATCGGCGACAGCGGCGGCGCTTCGCCGATGGTCTTCAACCGGTCGATGGAGGAGCAACCACCGAGCAACAGGGCAGCCATTGCAAAGCCTATCGGGCGGAATGGCAAACGAACAACGCACATGGCTACTCTGCCTTGGTCTGAGTACGGGCGGCGGCGATTTGTTGGGCGGACCGGGCTTCTGCCGCCGAGGTGATGCGCGGTGTCAGGGAGGTGACGGTGACCTGAGCGGGACCGCTCACCACGCCCTGGATGATCCGCTTCGACTGGACGTTCAGAACGTTGATGGTATCGCCGAGCGAGCCGACCTCCTCGGCCTTGCCGCGGGCGGTGAGACTGATGCCGGGGACTTCGTAAACCAGCATGACCGGTTCGCCGCGCTTCACGAGTTGCGGTCGCGTGAGATCGGTGGTGCGGATGGCGTGCCCCGCCCGCAGCGGTACCTGCAATGCCATGCCGACGGCGGAACCGATGTCGCCGACAACGTCGCCCTGCAATTCGGTCTTTGGCCGTTTCTCGATGGCGAGATCGGAATCGCGCAGCACGTCACCGCGCGCCATCGTACGGGTCAGAATGACCGCATCCTGCGTTTCCTGCGCCTTGCCGGTGACCCGGAGCTGTGAATCGGCGAAGCTGAACGATATGTCGAAGCGGCCGGTGCGGTGCTCGAACGTCATCCGCTGCGGCATCAGCGGCCCGCTCTCTGCCGGATCGAGATGCAGCATGGGGACCGGCGCATCAAGCGTCACCGCGATATTGTCGAGATCGGCAATGCGCAGGCGCTCGGCGGCAATCTCCGCGATTCGCCGCTTGATCTCGCTCGCGCCGATCATGCGGCTCGCGCGCGTGACCGAGATCTCGGACAAGCCGCGGGCCTCGATCTCGACATCATGCGGACGCAGCGCTTCGATCACGGCTGCGACGCGCACCGTACCGGTCTGGCCGAGATCGGGTGCGCGGAAGATGGCGATGTCGGCCTTGTCGGCATCGACATTCGCAACGATGTCGGCGATCCGGACGATGTCGCTGGACACGAGCACCGTGGATTTCAGGGCCGGCGCCTGGGCGTGCGCGGAGGCGGCGCAGATGGAAAAGAGCAGGGCGGCGAAAACGCGCGTCATCGGGCCGGCTCCTATCGCATCATGCCGGTGGTCGATTGCAGCATCTGATCGGCTGCCGATACGACCTTGGCGTTCATTTCATAGGCGCGCTGCGCGGCGATCAGGTCGGAGATTTCACTGACCGCTTCGACATTGGCCTGTTCGAGCGAGTTCTGAAGAAGGCTGCCGTAGCTCAACGTGCTCGGCATGCCGAGTTGCGGTGTGCCCGACGACGGCGTCTCCAGGAACAGGTTGTCGCCGATGCCCTGCAGGCCGGACTTGTTGACGAAGATCGCGAGCTGGATTTGTCCGACCTGGGTCGGAACGGTCGAGCCGGCGGGGGTGACGAGGACCTGACCCTGAGCGTTGATCGTCAGCCCTGTCGCGTTTTGCGGGATCGTGATGGCGGGCTGAATGAGGTTGCCCTGCGCGGTGACGAGGCGGCCTGTCGCGTCGATCGCAAAGGACCCGTCGCGGGTGTAGGCGGTGCGGCCGTCGGTCAAGGTGATCGGAAAGAAACCATCGCCGCGGATTGCGACATCGGTTTCCTTGCCGGTGGTGGCGATGGCGCCTTGCGTCATCAGACGCGGCGTGCCGACGGTCTTGACGCCAGATCCAAGCTCGATACCGGTGGGCAACTGATTGCCCTGATCGGATGTCTGCGTGCCGACGCGCCGGACATGCTCGTAGAGCAGGTCCTGAAATTCCGCGCGCTGCCGCTTGTAGCCGGTCGTGCGCATATTGGCGATGTTGTTGGAGATGACCTGGACGTTGAGTTCCTGGGCCATCATGCCAGTCGCTGCGGTGTGGAGAGCTCGCATGACCGTTCCTCGTTGTTACGCCGGGACTTCAGCAAGGCGTTCGATCGAATTCTTGCGCATATCGCCGTGCTGCTGCAGCAGTGAAGCGACTTGGCTATAGGCCCGTGTCACTTCGATCATGCGCGTCATTTCGACGACGGCTTTGACGTTGGATTGCTCGATCGAACCTTGAATGACGTGCGGATATCGCGCCGGCGTCGGCGGCATCCCGTCGGGCGCCTTGAAGGTGGATGAGCCGTCCTTCTGCAAACGATGATTGTTCTCGAAGGTGACCAGCCGCAGCTTTCCGCGAATGCCTTCGGGCACCGAGATGGTGCCGTCGCGGCTGATCGTGACGTCCTTGTCCTCGAGCTGGAACCGGATCGGCCCATTCTCGCCGAGGACGGTGTCGCCTTCATTGGTGATGAGCTGACCGGCCGTATTGATCTGGAATGCGCCGTTGCGCGTGTAGCGCTCGCCGCGCGGTGTCTGCACCACGAGGAACGCGTCGCCGTCGAGAGCGACGTCGAGCGGATTGCCCGTCGGCCGTATCGGACCCTGGCCAAGGTCATGCCAGGTCGAGCGGTCCTGGACGAATGAGATCTTGCGGTCGGCGCGCGCGAAATCGTCGTGCCGCGCACGAGGCATCATGAATTCCTCGAACACCATCGTTCCGGACTTGAAGCCGGTCGTGTTGATGTTGGCGATGTTGTTCGACACCACATCGAGTTCGCGCCGCAGCGACATCTGCCGCGACAACCCGATCAGAAGAGCATGCCCCATTCCGATCTCCCCAGTTTCTGCCGGCGTCCGCCCTCCCAAGGCCTCTGCCGGTAAGACCGCCGCATCTCTCCCAAGATGGCGGCGCCCCATCTGCTTTGCAGCGACCGTGCCAATCTAGAAAATCGTGCAATATCAATAACTTGAACCGATCTTGCCGGCGATCTTATGTTGCCTCGTGGCAATTCCGGCAGGGTCAACCCGGCAAAATTTTCCCTCGCAGACCGGCTTGGAAAGTTTTCGTTAACCATCATGGCCGTACGTTCGCCTGCAGGTTGCGAGCTCCGTGACAGGCCCGCACCGGACCAGAGGCAAGCGTATGGCGAACAAGAACAAGAACGCGGCTGGGGACACAGATGGCGAGCAGAGTGCCGGTCCCTCGGTAAAGGCGGCCGCAAAGACACGATTTCCGCGTAATGCGATCATCATCGCCGTCGCGGCTGTGGTGGTGCTTGCCGGTGGCACCGGCGCCGTCTTCATGCTCAAGAACAAGCCGCAAGCGGCCGCGGTCGCGGCGCCCGTCGCCAAGCCGCCGGCCTTCCTCGACCTGCCGGATACGCTCGTCAATCTTGCGAATGCCGGAGGCGAACGGCCGCAATATCTCAAAGTGAAGATCGTGCTGGAGCTGCCGGACTCGGCGATGGTGCAGCAGGTGCAGCCGGTTATGCCGCGGGTGATGGATTCATTTCAGACCTATCTGCGGGAATTGCGGCCAACCGATCTCGACGGCTCCGCGGGCCTCTATCGCCTGAAGGAAGAGCTCACCCGGCGGGTCAATTATGCAATCGCGCCGAGCCGCGTGAACGCGGTGCTCTTCAAGGAAATCGTGGTCCAGTGATGCCCCCGACCGATGGAAAGACGGTGGCGCCCGATTGGGGCCTGGATGTTCCCCCCACTGGCGATGTCCAAACTGTAGGGGGGGCGGCGCCTTCTGGCGCGCCCGCGCCCACGTCCGGGTTAAGCGACCAATGGGCCGCGATGGTCGACGAGAACAAGCTGAGCCAGAAGGGCTCGGCCGAGCGCGTTCTCAATCAGGAAGAAATCGACAGCCTGCTCGGCTTCAGCCTTGCGGACGTCAACTTCAACGACAATTCCGGCATTCGCGCCATCATCGACTCGGCGATGGTGTCCTACGAGCGTCTGCCGATGCTCGAGATCGTGTTCGACCGCCTGGTGCGGCTGCTTACGACATCGCTGCGCAATTTCACCTCGGACAATGTCGAGGTCTCGCTCGATCGCATTACCTCGGTGCGCTTCGGTGACTACATCAATTCGATTCCGCTGCCGGCGATCCTTGCGGTGTTCAAGGCGGAGGAGTGGGACAACTTCGGGCTGTTCACCGTCAATTCCAGCCTGATCTATTCGATGATCGACGTGCTGCTCGGCGGGCGGCGCGGATCGGCGGCCGTGCGCGTCGAAGGGCGGCCCTACACCACGATCGAGACCAGCCTCGTCAAGCGGATGATCGAGGTGATCCTCGCCGATGCCGAGCAGGCCTTCAAGCCGCTGTCGCCGGTACGCTTCAACATCGACCGCATCGAGAGCAATCCGCGCTTTGCCGCGATCACACGCCCCGCCAATGCGGCAATCCTCGTGCGCTTGCGGATCGACATGGAGGACCGCGGCGGCACCGCCGAATTGCTGTTGCCCTACGCGACGATCGAACCGATCCGCGGCGTGCTGCTGCAGATGTTCATGGGCGAGAAGTTCGGCCGTGACCAGATCTGGGAAGAGCATCTGGCGACCGAGATCGGCCAGGCCGAAGTCAGCGTCGATGCCGTATTGTACGAAGCGCGCTTGCCGCTTCGCCAGATGATGGCGCTGCAGGTCGGCGACACGCTGCCGCTCGAAATCCGCCCCGATGCGATGATCACGCTGCGTTGCGGCGATGTCTCCCTCACCGAAGGCCGCATGGGCCGGGTCGGCGACCGGGTGTCGGTGCGCGTGGCCAAGCCGCTGCGCAAGCCGAAGATGACCTACGCCATGTTCGAGAATGCCGACGATGCCAAGAACCGCGTGGAGGCCCCGTGAGCTACGGATTTGGACTGACCATCGAAGCGCTGGTGTCGATCCTTTTGCTGCTGACCATTCTCTATTGTGCGCGGCTCAATAAGCAGATCGAGAAGCTGAAGGCTGACGAAAAGCTGATGAAGACCAGCGTCGCCGAACTGATCATGGCGACCGAACGGGCTGAGCGGGCGATCGCCGGTTTGAAAATCACCGCCAACGAGGCCGAGGCCTCGCTGGGCGGGCGTCTGCGCGAGGCCGAGTCCTATTGCAAGCAGATGGCATCCAGCCTGAATGCCGGTGAGGACATGCTGGTCCGCTTGCGCAAGATCGCCTATGCGAACGGCTTGCTTGGCGGCGAGCCGCCAGTCGAGGCCGCGCCGCAAGCTCAAGCTCCGGCGTCCGATGCGAAGGCCGTTGCCGCGGCCGCGCAGGCCTTTGCGGAACGGGCACGCTCACGCGTACAGGACCGGGCGGCATGACGTCATTGTTGCAGCGTGTGCGTCTCGTCCCGATCGTCCTCATTGCCGCCGCGGGTCTGTTCCTGCTCAAGGTCGCCGGCATTGTCATGGACGGCGGCTATACGCTCGGCGCCGGCCATCAGGCGAAGAGCGACCGCGCCTTCCATGAGCCGACTGTCGTGACCCGGCCGGCGCAGACCACGTCACAACCAGAGTCGGCCCGGAAATTGTCCTGGGCGCAGGAGATGTTCGGCTATCCGGAGGTGACGGGCTCGGTGGGCAAGAAGGCCGAGCCCGAGCCTCAGAAAAATCCGCAACCTGAAAACTCCACAGCTCCGAAATTTGCGAAGGTGCCGCCGAAAACGCAGAGCGGTCACGTCGTGCAGCTCGACACGCCGCAGATTTCTCCCGCCGAACGTGCCTTGCTGGAACGGCTCTCCGAACGGCGCAAGGAGCTCGAGAAGCGGCAGAGCGAACTCGACATGCGCGACACGCTTCTGAAGGCGGCCGAAAGGAAGCTCGAGGAGCGGCTGAAGGAGCTGAAACAGGCCGAAGCGCGCATCGTTGAAGCGACGCAGCACAAGGAGGAAGTGGAGCTTCACCGGCTGAAGAATCTCGTCACGATGTACGAGACCATGAAGCCAAAGGATGCCGCGAAAATCTTCGACAAGCTCGATCTGAAGCTCGCAACCGAAGTTGCTGCGCTGATCCAGCCGCGCCGCATGTCCGAAATCCTTGCGCAGATGACTCCGGAATCAGCACAGAAGCTGACGGTCGAATTGGCGCAGCGTCCGCCGAGCGATCCGAAGCCTGCGCCGCTCCAGCAATTGCCGAAGATCGAAGGACGCCCCGGCGGCTCTTGATCGGTCCCGCCGGAGCGAACTGCGATGCGCAATTTGATCGAAGCGCATTCATTCATGCGGGCCGGTTTGCCGCACGACATTGCCGACTGAACGTCGAGCCGACCTGTCATCGTTAACGCCCGTTTAATGGCCGCAGGGTTAGGTTGAAACCCTCTGTTGAGCCGATCACCGGCGAGCGTAGATGACACGATGTGATGCGATCTGCCGATGGACGCGGATCGGGCGATTGTGCCTGATCGGCGCGGTGTTTTGCGTCTCCATCGTGCGCGCGCACGCGCAGCCCGTCGGCGGCGACGTTCACGTCGAAATGTCGCAAGGGTTCGCGCGCATTCTGATTCACCTGTCGCAGGAGGTGGAATCGGAAGTGAAGCAGGCGGGCGGCATTGTCGTCGTTCATTTCAGGCGCCCGGTCAGGGTCGGCATCGAGAAACTCGCCCATGCCGCGCCGAATTATGTCGGCGCCGCGCGCAGCGATCCCGACGGCAAGGGCTTTCGGATCGCGCTCAATCGCAAGGTAACCGTCAATGCGATGGCGGCCGGAGAACGGCTCTATATCGACCTGTTGCCGGATACCTGGCGAGGCCTCGCCCCGGGTCTGCCGAAAGAGGTGATCGAGGATCTGGCGCGCCGGGCCCGGGAAGCCGAACGGGCGTTGCGCCGCGCGACTTCGTG
>Ga0180222_1002212_pt1 | contig 16485 bp, 15 predicted proteins | sample eDN5th37CKraftOP_FD_151336 | JGI IMG/M metagenome (GOLD analysis project Ga0180222, IMG submission 151336) | Enriched Organic Plus compost microbial communities from Emeryville, California, USA - eDNA 5th pass 37_C Kraft OP (version 2) (version 2) ... | reverse complement strand
ATCGAAGGCACCGATCCGGCGAGGTTGCAGGCATCGTTCGAGAAGGCTTATCGCGCGCTCTATGGGCTTAATCCATCGAACGTCTCCGTCGAGGCGGTGACCTGGCGGCTGTCCGCGCTGACGCGGCTGAACCGCGCGGCGATCGGCGAGACGATCGCGCGCGAGCCCGGCAAGCCGCGCACCCGCCGTCCGGTCTTTGCATGGGGCGACCGGGTGGAGGCCGACGTGTTCGATCGCGTCGCGATCGCGCTCGGGCAGACGATTACCGGACCTGCGGTGATCGAGGAGCGCGAGACCACCACCATCGTGCCGCCCGGCTGGACGGCAACCGTTAATGACATCGGCTGCCTCGTGTTGCGGGGACAATAACCGATGCGCAATCTCGACCCCGTCGAACTCGAAATCCTCTGGACCAATCTGATCGGCATCGTGTCCGAACGCGCCAAAGCGCTGCAACGCACCGCGTTCAGCCCGATCGTGCGTGAAGCAGGCGACCTCGCCTGCGCGCTGTTCGACAGTCACGGCCGCATGATCGCGCAAGCCGAGACCGGAACGCCCGGACATATCAATTCCCTCGCCAATGCCGGCCGCACACTATCCGAGATCTTCGCGGGCGATCTGCATCCCGGCGATGTCATCATCACCAACGATCCATGGATGTCCGCGGGGCATCTGTTCGACATCACTTTGTTGACGCCACTGTTCTTCAGTGAAAAGCTCGCCGGATATTTCGGCTCGACAATCCACTACACCGATATCAGCGGCTACGGTCTCGGGACCGGCGCGCGCGACGCCCATGAAGAGGGACTCTGGATTCCGCCGCTCAAGCTTTACCAGCGCGGCCACCCCAATCAGACACTGTTCCGCATGATCGAATCCAATGTCCGCACGCCGAAGGCTGTTCTGGGCGATCTTTCCGCGCAGATTGCAGCGGGACATTCGGTCGCGGAATCGTTGCAGGGCCTGTGCCGCCGCCATCAACTCCCCGACATCGAGACGGTGTCGGACGAGATTCTGAAGCGCTCGGAAGAAGCCACACGCAACGCTGTGCGCGCGCTCAAGTCCGGCACCTATCATGGCGAGACGCAATTCGACACGCCGAGCGGGGAGGTCATCACGCTCAAGGCGGCGGTGACGATCGATGCGGAGGCGGGCGACATCCTGGTCGATTTCGCCGGCTCGTCGCCGCAATCCAGCCAGGGCATTAATTGCGTGCTGAATTTCGCGCACGCCTATACGACCTTCGCGATCCGCTCCTGCCTGAACCCGGAGCTGCCCAACAATTCGGGCAGCCTCGCACCGATCCGCATGACGGCGCCCGAGGGCTCGATCGTCAATTGCAGCTATCCCGCGCCGGTGACCGGGCGGCATCTGGTCGGCATGTATGTGCCAATGCCGATCCTGAAGGCGATGCACGCCGTGGTGCCGGACCGCGTTCTCGCGGAAGGCTCGGGTGCGATCTGGACGGTCCAGATCCAGGGCAAGCACGACAGCGGCGAGAGCTTCACATCCTCCATGTTCTTCTTCTCGGGCGGCATGGGTGCGCGCGCGACGAAGGCGGGCCCCAGCGCCACCTGCTATCCGACCGGCGTCGGCGCCATCCCGGTCGAAACACTGGAAGCGTCGATGCCGATCGTGTTCGACTACAAGCGCCTGCGGAAGAATTCAGGCGGACGCGGCCGCATCAACGGAGGCGACGGGCAATCCGTGCAATTCCGTCTCTTGACCGATCACCCCTGGACCATGAGCGCGATGACGACGCGGCTCGATCGCGGGCCGGATGGCATCGACGGCGGCGGCGCCGGCGCTGCCGGACAATTCCTCATCAACGGCGTGCCCACAAGGAGCGCGGGCAAGCGCCAGATGAATGCCGGCGATGTCGTGCAATTCGAAACGCCGGGAGGCGGCGCCTATGGAGCGTTGCAATCCGACTAGCCAATGACGCAAGGACCGTTTTACTGCTGGCGGGCGGGCCATCAACAACAAAGAAAGCCGGACCGGAACCGAATTTGTGGGAGGAGCACACAGATGACACTTTTGAAAAAGGCCACCCTCGCCTGCGCCGCGGCTGTGTTCGCGGCGGGCACGACGATAGCGTCCGCGCAGAACCAGCCGGTCAAGATCGGATTCCCGGTCTTCCTGAGCGGACCTGCGGTCGGCGCCTTTGGCGAGCCGAGCAAGAACGCGGTCAACCTCATCGTGCGGGCGATGAACAACGGCGAATTGCCCGCACCGTATAACCAGAAAGGTCTCGGCGGCTTCCCGATCGAGCCGAAGATCGTCGACGAGGCCGGCAATACCGCCACCGTCGTCACCGAATTCAAGAATCTCGTGCAGCGCGACAAGGTCGACATCGTCGTCGGCTATGTGTCGTCGGCGGGCTGCCTTGCCGTCGCGCCGGTTGCCGAAGAGCTTGAGGTGCTGACCATCTTCTACGCCTGCGGCGCATCGCGGCTGTTCGACGAGCGCGACTACAAGTACATCTTCCGCGTTTCGTCCTCGCAGACCAGCGATGCGGTTGCGACCGCGCGCTACATTCTCTCCAAGTTCCCCGACACCACGAGCTATTCCGGCATCAACCAGAATTACTCCTGGGGACAGGACAACTGGCGCGACTTCAAGCTGGCGATGGCGGCGCTCGCCCCCAAGGTCAAGATGGACAAGGAGCTGATGCCGAAGCTATTCGCCGGTGAATTCGGCGCGGAGATTTCGGTTCTGCTCGCGTCCGGCTCGCCGATCGTGCATTCGAGCTTCTTCGGCGGCGATCTCGAGACGTTCATCCTGCAGGCCTCGGCGCGCGGCCTGCCCCAGAAGAGCCGGCTGCTGCTCACCGTCGGCGAACAAATCCTCGCTCGCCAGGGCAAGAACGTGCCCGACGGCACGATCATCGGCGGCCGCGGACGTCACGGCATGCTGGCGTCCGACAACCCGATCAACAAGTGGTTCCTGGATGCCTATGTGAAGGAATTCAACTCGGTCCCGAATTTCCCCGCCTACCACATGCTGAGTTCGATGCTCGGCCTGAAGGCCGCCTGGGAAAAGGCGCAGGCTGCCAACGGCGGCAAGCGTCCGACCACCGACGACGTCATCAAGGCGTTCACCGGGCTCGCATTCGAGACGGCGAGCGGTCCGGTCAAGATGGCGCTCGGCAAGGGCCATCAAGGCATCGAGGAAGTCGCAGTCGGCACCTATCGTTACAACAAGGCGACCAACCAGCCCGAGCTCTACGACCTCGTCACCTATCCTGCCGAATGCGTGAACCCGCCGGCCAACATGACCTCCGAGGAATGGCTCAAGAAGGGCATGCCCGGCGCGAAATGCTGAGCACGAAAAGCTAAAAAGGACAGCGGGCGGACGCTGCTTGGCGTCCGCCCGCGGCAAAGCGGGGGGATGAGCGGATGACGACGGCTTTGGCGATCCTGGTGGACGGGCTCGTCTATGCGGCGTGGCTGTTCATCGTCGCGATCGGACTGACGCTGATCTTCGGCGTCATGAAGGTTCTGAACGTCGCTCATGGCGGCCTCTATGCCTTCGGCGCCTATTCCGCCGCGACCGCGATCGGCCTCTATTTCGATCGCGGCTGGCCCGTCGCCGGCGGCTTCATCGCGATGATCGCGGCCGCGATCGCGGTCGGCTTCGTCATCGGACTCGTCCTCGAACGGCTGCTTCTGAAGAACTTCTACGACAAGGACGAGATCCTGACGGCGCTCGTCACCTATGCCGCGTTCCTGATCCTCGAAGACCTCCTGCTGCTGATCTGGGGCGCCCAGGGCCTGTTCGTGCCGCAGCCCTACCGCGCGGCCGGCATCGTGATGATCGGCACCCTTCCCGTTTCGGTCTATGACCTGATGCTGGTGGCTCTCGCGGCGCTCCTCGCCTTCGGCTCCTGGTATTGCATCCGACGGACGAAATTCGGGCGCATGCTGCTTGCCGTTCTGTTCGACCGCGAGGCGGCGGCGGCTTTCGGCGTCAACGTCACCAAGGTGTATGTCACGACCTTTCTTGTCGGCTCGATCCTCGGTGCGCTCGGCGGCGCCGTGACCGCGCCGCGCATTTCGGTGTCCGCCGGCATCGGCGTCGAGGTGATCGTCATCGCCTTCGCGGTGATCGCAATCGGCGGCATGAGTTCGATCGGCGGCGCCCTGGTCGGCGCGCTGATCGTCGGCTTCGCGCGCGCATTCGCCGTACACTTTGCGCCGCAACTGGACCTGTTCGTAGTCTATGCGGTGATGACGATCGTTCTGGTGCTGCGTCCGCATGGGCTGTTCGGCAGCGCGGTCGCACGGAAGATCTGACAAGGAAGCCCGCAATGGCGCGTCACTCCACCCTGATCAGCTTTGTGATCATCGCGCTGCTGGCGATCTCGGGCGGCTGGCTGCCGAGCTGGATCCTGCCGATCTCCACCGTCGCGCTCGGCAATGGACTTGCCGTTCTCGGCATGATCGTGCTGTGGCGCTCCGGCCTCGTCTCGTTCGGGCAGGCGCTCTATTACGCCGTCGGCGCCTACGCCGTCGCGTTCAGTGCGCGCCATTTCGGCCTGCGCGATGCCTTCCTGCTGGTGCTGATCGGAACTCTTGCCGGGGGTCTTGTGGCCTATATCGCGGGATTTCTCCTGTCGCGCTATCGCGGCATCTTTTTCGCGATGCTGAGCCTCGCGCTGTCGATGATCCTGTACGGCCTTTTGATCAATTCGCAGATCCTCGGCGCCTCCGACGGCCTGTCGGTGCCGCGCGCGACCTTCGCGGGCTTCCGCCCGCGCGGCGACAACTACGCCTGGGGACTGTTCGCTCTGGTGCTCGCGGCCGTCTGGTGCGGCGCAGTCGCCGTCGCCCGCTACAACACCACGATCGCCGGCGCGCTTTCGACGCCCATGATCGACAACGAATTGCGCATCGAGTTCCTCGGCGTGTCGGTGGACCGGCTGGTGCATCAGAAGGTGGTCATTGCGGGCCTCCTCACCGGCCTGGGCGGCTCGATCGTCGCGCTGAGCGTCGCGCATGTCGATCCCGCCATGGCGTTCTGGACCACCTCCGGCGGCTTTGTCTTTGTCGCGATCCTTGCCGGCACCGCCTCGGTCTGGGGCGCCTTCATCGGCGCACTCGCCTACGAGGCGATCCGCACCATCGCGGTCGCGACCGTTCCCGGAACCTGGCAGATGATTCTTGGTGCGGCGCTCCTCCTGACCATCCTGTTCGTACCGCAGGGGATTGGCGGATTGATCTTCCGCCGCCGCCGAGAGCTGGGAGCCAAGCAGTGACCGCGATCCTGTCCGCGCAGAATCTGCGGAAATCCTTCGGCTCGTTCGTTGCCGCGCACGATATCTCGTGCGAGATCGCGCGCGGCGAAACCATCGGCATCATCGGCGCGAACGGGGCCGGCAAGACCACTTTCGTCAACATGATTTCCGGACATCTGACGCCGACGGACGGCCGCATCACCTTCAACGGACGCGACATCACCGCGCTGACCCCGCGTCAGATCACCTTGCTCGGCATCGGCCGCTCGTTTCAGATCGCACAGGTCTTCGCGACGCTGACCGCGCTCGAAAATATGTGCATCGCCACCGCCATCGCGCGCCGCGGCGAGAGTATCACAAGGCTGACGATGAACCGGGCGATGGCGCCCGACATCGTTCGCGACGCAACGCGAAGCCTCGAACAATTCGGCATTGCGGAATATCGCGACATGCTCGCGAACACGCTGTCACAGGGGGTGCGCAAGATCCTCGATGTGGCGATGGCGGCCGCTCGCGACCCGTTGCTGATCCTGCTGGATGAGCCGACCAGCGGCGTCTCGCGCGAGGAGCGGCACGAGCTGATGAATCACGTGATGGGCGCATTGAAGGAGCGTGGCGTCACCATCCTGTTCGTCGAACACGACATGGAAGTCGTCACCGGCTACGCGGACCGGGTTCTCGCCTTCATCGACGGAACGATCGTTGCGGACGGCAAGCCCGATGCGGTGTTTGCGCGTGACGACGTGCGGGCCCGCATCACCGGCCAGTCCGCACACCAGGCGGAGACGCACCATGTTTGAGGTGAAGAATTTCGACGTCTCCATCAACGGCATTCGCATCGTCAACGGCGCCAATCTGGCGCTTTCCGAGGGCGAATTCTGCGGACTGATCGGCACCAATGGCGCCGGCAAGACGACCCTGATGCGCGGCATCATGGGCGCCTTGTCCTGCACCGGCCAGGCGACCCTCGACACCCACGACCTGATTTCCGCCAAGCCGCACCAGCGCGCGCTCTTTGGCATCGGCTACATGCCGGAAGATCGCAAGCTCGTGCCCGATCTGACCGTCGAAGAGAATATCCTGCTTCCCGCCTGGACCACACATCTGAATGACGCGAGCGAAAGGCTGGGCTGGATTCTCGGCTTCATGCCGGAAATCAGGGACATGCTCGGCCGCAATGCGACGACGCTCTCCGGCGGTCAGCAGAAGATGGCGGCGCTGGCCCGCGCGCTGATGGCCGGGCGGCGGCTTCTCATTCTCGACGAGCCGTTCGAGGGACTGGCGCCCGCCTTGGTGCGCCGACTCGGCGAAGTGCTGGCGGGGCTCAAGCGCGAAGGCATCTCCGTTCTGGTGTCGGAATCGCACGCCGAACGCGTAAACGATCTCCTCGACCGCACTTTCCAGATCGAGCGCGGCGTCGTGAGCGCGCTCGCATGACAGGCTCCCCCCGCGTACATCGATGGCGCGTCGGCGATGTCACGATCACGCGCGTCATCGAGGCCGAGGGTCTGCGCGCCCCCGAATACATGTTCCGCGGCCTCACACCGGACATCGTGCGTGACCATCAATGGCTGAGGCCCAATTTCGCAACGGAAGCCGGTCAGCTCATCAGCTCGATCCATGCCTTCGTGATCGAAAGCGCCGACCGGCGGATCATCGTCGACACCTGCGTCGGCAATGACAAGGCGCGGCGGATGCCGATCTGGAACGGCCTGCAGACGGCGTTCCTCGACGATCTTGCCGCAGCAGGCTACCCGCCCGAGCGCATCGATACGGTGCTATGCACGCATCTGCATGTCGATCATGTCGGCTGGAATACGCGGCTCGTCGATGGCCGCTGGGTGCCGACCTTCCCGAACGCGCGCTACATCTTCGGCCGCATCGAATTCGAGCATTGGTCGCGCGGGCCCGAGGTCGTAAAGACCGGCGACGCGCCGGTTGCCGTCGCCGAGAATGTGATGGAATGCGACGCCATCTACCAGGATTCGATCCTGCCCATCGTCGAATCCGGTCTGCATGAGCTCGTGGAATACGACCACCAGCTGACCCCCGAGATCCGGCTGATGCCGACGCCGGGACATTCTCCGGGTCATGTCAGCGTCGTCGTGTCCTCGAAGGGCGAGACCGCGGTCATCACCGGCGACCTGATGCATCATCCGATCCAGTGCGCGATGCCTGGGCTCGCCAGCAATTTCGATTTCGACGTCGAGATGGCGCGGAGGACCCGCGCGGAATTCCTGGCGCGGCACGCGGACAAGCCCATTCTGGTGCTGGGCACTCACTTTGCGACGCCGACTGCAGGATACATCGTCAGTGCCGGCGACAGCTTCCGCTTCTCCTGGCTCCCACACGAATAGCGCAATAGAATCAATAAGTTATGCCCATATGGTGGGCCCGGCAGGACTCGAACCTGCAACCAGACCGTTATGAGCGGCCGGCTCTAACCATTGAGCTACGGGCCCGGCCGGGGTGGCGCGGGACGGCACTCATAGCAATGCCGGGCGGCAACGCAAATGCCGTCCGGCCTCAGCATTCATGTTATTCGCACGATGCAATGCGGGTGCCGATGGCGGGGCCCGCTCAGCGGATCTCGTGCTCGCGCGCGGTGGTCACCCGAGGCGCGCGGCGGGGGCCGTAATACTGGCCACGCGCCCGCCGGGCCTCCGGCGAGATCGTCACGAGGTCCGCGCCGATCGCCCCGACCGTGGGGAACATGCCCATGTCGCCGCGCGCGACGCGGGCCGAACGGCCGCCGCCATATCCGCTCGCATAGAGACGGACCGCGCGATCCGGATTGCCGCCCGCGGCGCGATAGGCGCCGGCGAGATACTTCACCGCGTAAGTCATGTTGGTATTCGGGTCGAGCAGGCCGGCGGCGCTGCCGCGATAACCCATCGCACGCGCAGTCCCGAGCCGGATCTGCATCATGCCGTAATTGCCCTTCGACACCGCCCGCGGATTGTAGCGGCTCTCGCGCATGATCACGCGATGCACCAGCGAGGGCGGCAGGCCATGAGCAGCGGCGTGACGGTGCACAAGGGCCGAATAGGCTTCATTGGCGCTCGCCCCTGTCGTCGGAATGAGGCCAGCGGCAGTGAAGCCCATAGACAGCATGCAAATGCGTATCGTGTTCGATGAAATCATTTCGACTCCAATCATTTGTTGGGGGGACGGACTACTAGTCCGCGTAATGAGGCCGGGATGCGGCATGTTCCGCGCCTCGGGTCACGCTTTGTGACGGTTTATTGCGGCCCGGCGCAATGCTCCGCGCAGACCAATCGTCGGCCAGAGTTAATGCTGGAGGCGGGTGCGGCTATGCCGTCAGCCGCTGCGGCGCGCGCGATGCTTCGTTGTTGATCTCGACGAGCTGCGCGAGAAGCTCGAGGAAAACGCGCCGGTCTTTCGGCGAAAGCGGTGCCAGGATCCGCTCCTGCGCACGGCTTACCGGAGCTTCCGCGCGCCGCGCGACCGCGCGTCCCTGCGCTGTCAGCTTCAGCAACTTGATGCGCTTGTCGTCCGGCGAAGGATAGCGTTCGACGAAGCCGCGCGTCTCCAGCCGCTCCAGCACATTGCCAAGCGTCGAGCGGTCGAAGGCGATCTGCGCGGAGAGCCGCGTTGCGTCAATCCCCTCATTGTCCGCGATCGCCACCAGCGCCGCATATTGCACCGGCGTGAGGTCGAACGCCGCGCATTCCTCGATGAAGATCGCAACCGCGATCTGTTGCGCGCGGCGGATCAGATGCCCCGGCTGTTTCTGCAAGTCCTTGAGCTGCATGACTCCGGTCCGCCCGTGCCTTTTCAACTCAGGCCGCAGCCCCTTCAGCGCCACGCGACTTCACGCCGGTGAGACCGTTGCCACCGTAGATCCAGCGCACCGAGTGGTAGAATTCTTCCGGCGTCTTGTCCTTCAGCCAGGCATTGCGCACCAGCCGTTCGACACCGTCGACATGGAAGATGCGTCCAAGTTCGCGCGAGGACAGCACCACGCGATAGGCGCGCGGGATGCGCACCGTCTCGTATTCCTTGAACGCCGCATTGATGTCGCCGCCGGTCCGCTCGAAGGCATCGGACAGACACACCGAATCTTCCATCGCCATGCAGGCGCCTTGCGCGAAATACTGATAGGTCGGATGCGCAGCATCGCCAAGCAACGCGACATTGCCGTCGATCCAGCTCGCGATCGGATCGCGATCGCCCAGCACCCAGCGCCGCCAGTCCTTCGGAATTTCCAGAACCCTGCGGATGCGCGGCACGATGTGGCCGAATTTCTCAACGACCTCTTCGCGCTTGCCCGGCTCGTTGCTGCCGACATTCTCCAGATCGGTGACGAAGGTCGCGACGAGGTTGATGGTCTTCCAGCCCTGCAGCGGATAATGCACGAAATGGGTTTTCGGCCCGACCCAGATCGCCGCCGCATTCCAGCGCAGGTCCTCGGGCATCTGTTCGATCGGCAGCACCGCGCGATAGGCGACGTGACCCGAGAGCCGCAATGGATCGCCGCCGGTCATCTGCTTGCGGATCGCGGAGTTGATGCCGTCGGCGCCGATCAGCGCGTCGGCCTCGTAAACCGTTCCGGCCGCGGTCTTCACGCGAACGCCGCCGCCCGGCTTGTTCTCATAGGAGACCACGCGCTCCTTGTTCACCAGCGTGACATTCGGCGATTCACGACAGGCATCGAGAAACGCGCTGTGAAGATCGGCGCGATGAATCACAGCATAAGGATTGCCCATGAACTTGCGGAAATCCTCGCCGACCGGCGCGCGCATGATCTGCTCGCCGCTCAGGCCGTCCATCATGATGAGGTGATCGACATAGACCGCGCGCTCGCGACAGGTCTTGCCGACGCCGAGATAATCCATCGCGTGGAAGCCGTTGGGTCCGATCTGGATCCCGGCACCGATCTCGCCGAATTCGTCGGCCTGTTCGAGCACCGTGACCTTCGCGCCCCGGCGCGCCAGGCCCATCGCCGCCGAAAGTCCGCCGATGCCGCCGCCCGCAACGATGATTGATGGACTGGATTTGGTCGCCATGCCTTCCTCCCGACTGCGTCCGGCCGTTCACTTTGGATGGCCATCTCCGACGTTTTCAACAGCATACTGTTTTTCAGTATACTGTCAAATTCGCCTCGGCCGGCGGGCGGGGGTTGCCGGTTCCGTCGCCATCCCGTTCTTCCTTCGGCCCAGCTCCTCCACTCGCTCGGTTACTCTGCGCTGGAAAATCGCCATTTGCCGGGCCTCGTCGCGGGCCGCCTTTTCCGGATCACGCGGCGGCTTGCGCGGTGGCTGCTCGAACAGGCATTGCACGTCACGTCCGCGGCAACCCCGGCCACGCTTGCAGGCGCGGCGCCGGCAGGTCCGCCAGCTTTCGCGGACATTCATGAACGTGCGCAGGATGCTTTTCGAGATCGGATTGTCGTCCGAGTCGTCGTCTTCGTCTGTCGTGCCGAAATTCAGATTGGCGTTGCGATGATGGGCGCGGCGCAGACGTTCGGCTTTGGACAATCGTTTCATGGTGGCTCCGGGCATGCGTGATCGTTTCCGCGTTTGCGCGGATCGCTTCCGTCCAGTGATGCCCCCATTGGCTCGCCCCCGTTGCCGAGGGCGTGGAGCGCCGCAAGGCGCCTTCCTTGGATCACGCCGTTTCCGGCGTGCGCGGCCTGAACGCAGGCCGCACGCCTCGCGACGCTCCACGTCGGCGATTTTTCGCTTCGGAGCCGTTCTTCCGGGCCTGGACAGAAGGAGCCTCGCCCCCTCCGATCCCGCAGGCTTTCGCCCGCGTTCGACCAGGCCATCGTCCAGCAGGTCTACCTGCGGCCCCTCATCATTAGGGGCGGACGGCCAGCCCGAAGCGTCCCGGAGGCAGGGTTACGAGCCCCACCCGCAGGCGCCGCCCTCATCCCGCGTCTCGTGGCGTCCCAGGAAACGCCCCTCGTTGGGATGAGGTGAATAGGACTATATTCACAATACGCTGAAATGTCAAGCGCCGTCATGACGGGACGCGAATGGTGAAGCGCGAATGTGAGAGATCGGGAGGGGTCCGGGGCGCGATGATGACGTGCCGTAAGCACAGTCAAAAGCTCCGCTCATTCCCGCGAAAGCGGGAATCCAGAAAGCCATTCAGCCGAAGCCAGCAGTTGTTCGTCCCCGCTTTCGCGGGGACGAACGGAGTGTAAGGCGCGCGCCGCGCTACATCTTCAGCAGCTTCTTCGCATTGCCGCTGAGGATCTTCACCTTGTCCTCATCCGACAGCGGAATGGTGTCGACCCATGCGGTGCCGGGCGTGTTCATCACGAACGGCCAATCCACCGCAAAGAGAATGCGATCGACGCCCATCTCCATCACGGTGCAGAGCAGCGCCGGATTGGAGAAGAAGCCCGACGTCGTGACATAGAAATTCTTGCAGAACACGTCGCGGAAGCTCATCGCCTTCTGCCCCGGCCGCGCCAGCGCGGAATCGATGCGCCAGAGCAGGAATGGCAAAGTCTCGCCGAGATGGCCGAGAATGATCTTCAGCTTCGGATGCTCCTGGAACAGCCCGGACAGGATCATGCGGATCGCGATCGTCGCCGTCTCCACGGTGAAGCCCCAGGCGGCGCGGATCACCATCGGGTAATCCTTGATGTAGTCCTTGTAATAGGCGTCCACCACCGCCGGCATCGGGATCGACGGATGCAGATAGATCGGCACGTCGAGGCGTTCGGCCTCGGCGAAGATCGGGCGGATCGACTTGTCGTCGAGCCACACGCCATTGGCGAGGCCGTGGATCATCGCGCCCTTGAAGCCGTTTTTCACGCAGCGTTCGAGTTCGGCGGCAGCCGCCTGCGGGTCCGCAGTCGGCAAGGCGCAAAAACCGGCGAAGCGCGTCGGATGTCTGGCGATGGCTTCGGCGAGCCGGTCGTTGACGCGCCTCGTCAGCGCGATGGCTTCGGGGCCGGAAATCTCCTGCGTCGAAGGCGAGCCATGCGACAGCACCTGGATGTCGACGCCGGCCTCATCCATCTCCCTGATGCGCAATTCGCCGAGATCCTGCAATCGGCGCACCTGCTCGGGGGCCTGGGTGGCGCGGCCGATACCGCTATATGTCGCCGATAATTCCTCGTCCCAGTAATGCTCCTCGATGGCGATGACCGGACAGGCTGGTTTCTTGAGCATGGCTCTCCCTCACAAAGACTCGGGGGGTGTGTAGCACAGCTCCGCGCTCGGTGTGCTCCCGCGCGCGGCCCGTATCTCCCCCGCTTGCGGGGAAGGGTCGGTCGACGGAGCCATGAGCGCGTTCACGCGCGTCTTCAACGCGCTATGGCGAAGGGAGATCGGGGGTGGAGGAAAGTTGTTTCACATTCCGGCAAAGTGCCCCGCACCCGACAGCCATCGCTGTGCGAGGGCAGTCGACCTCCCCCTTTCAGGAGAAGTCCTGTCCCTTTCAGGAGAGGGAATGAGAGGACACGCGGAGAGGAAAAGAGCTAGCGCCCTGCCCGGTCCAGATGCTCGCGCAGGATGCCGACATTGCGGCGATTGGCGCGCCAGAACAGGTCGAAGACGTCGCCCGCGACCGGCACCGCGCCGACCAGGCCATCGATCGCAACATTGCCGAGCATGCGCGCGATCAGGTGCTTCGGCGCGCCGAGCCTGTGCGCCTCATAGACGATATAGAGCGCGAGCGCCGTGGTGACGACATCGCCAAAGCCGGGCGCGAGCCCGATCAGGCTATCGGCGCCGAAGCGGACTTTCGTGAACGGAATGCCGAAGCGCGTGTCGAGCAGCCGCGCCAGCCGCTCGATTCGGGCGAGGCGCTCGGCACGGGTCGTCGCACGCGCAAAGCGCGCGGCGCGGGCGGTGTTGGCGAAGGTTGCATTCATGGCGCGCCTCACATGGTGAACCGCGCCCCGATTGCAAGATCGGAACTTCGTACGCTAGGCTGAACGCGATGACAGAAAACGCCACCGCCGAATATCCGCTCTACTTCCGCGACGGCGACGGCTTCTTTGTCCTGTCGCTGGCAACGCGCGGGCTGACCCTCGACGAGCGCGGCATCACCTTCACCAGCGAGCGCGAGACCCGCACGATCGGCTTTTCGGAAATCAATGCGATCCGGCTGCATACCGGTTTCGCCGACAAGGAGACGCCGCTCGGCATCTGCGAGATCAAGTTCGGGCGCTGGCGCAAGCTCACCGTGTATGGCGGCGACAGCTATCTGCGGGCGGACGACGCGCAGCGCGAGGCGTATGTCCGCTTCGTGCACGACCTGCATCGCCGCATACCGGCCGCCGATCGCGCAGGCATCGCATTCAATGGCGGACTGAGCGAGACGCGGCACATGATCGTCAGCGCGGCGTCGCTTGTGGGTGCGGTGCTCTTTGTCCTGCTGCCGCTGGTGCTGATCGTCCTCGTGCCGCGATGGGAAACGCTCGGCGTGGCGGTGACGAGCTTCGGTCTTGCCTATGTCGGCTGGAAAAACTGGTCGCGGAACCGGCCGCAGCATTACTCGCCCGACCGCGTGCCGGCGGAACTTCTGCCGTGACCCGAGTTCCGTGTTGCCCGCATGAGGATGAAGGCTTATTAGAACAAAACAGGAACTTTTCAGCCTGCCCCGCTTTGGAACCGCATGCCGCTTTCACTTGCCCAGAAGCTCGAAATCCTCGCCGATGCGGCGAAATACGATGCCTCCTGCGCCTCCTCCGGCGGCGTAAAGCGCAATGCCCGCAGCGGCGGAATCGGCTCCGTCACCGGCGCCGGCATCTGCCACGCCTATACGCCGGACGGCCGCTGCGTGTCGCTTCTGAAAATCCTGCTGACCAATTTCTGCATCTACGACTGCGCCTATTGCGTGAGCCGGCGTTCGAGCAATGTGCGGCGCGCGCGCTTCTCGGTCGATGAGGTGGTCAACCTCACGCTCGATCTGTATCGGCGCAATTGCATCGAAGGCCTGTTCCTGTCGTCCGGCATCGCGCGATCCGAGGACGATACGCTCGCCGATCTCGTCCGCGTCGCGCAGACGCTGCGCGAGCAGCATGGCTTTCGCGGCTACATCCATCTCAAGACCATTCCCGGCGCGAGCGAGGATCTGATCGCGCAAGCCGGACGCCATGCCGACCGGCTGTCGATGAATGTCGAATTGCCGACCGATACGGCCCTGCGCGACTTCGCCCCGGAAAAAAGCGCGAGCAGCATCCGCAAGGGCCTCGCGGCGACGCGGCTGCGCATTGAGGCGGCGAGCGAAAAGCGGCGCGCGACCGGTCCGGTCAGCAAGGCGCAGCCGCCGCGCTTTGCACCCGCCGGACAATCGACGCAGATCATCGTCGGCGCCGACGCGACCGACGACCGCACCATCCTCGGCGCCACGACGACTCTCTATTCCTCCTATGCGCTCAAGCGCGTGTATTATTCGGCCTTCTCGCCGACCGGCCACCCGTCGCAGAAGCTCGCCTCGCAGCCGGCTCCCCTGCTGCGCGAACATCGGCTCTACCAGGCCGACTGGATGCTGCGCTTCTACGGCTTCGACCTGCCGGAAATCGGCAGCGCCATGACGGGCGGCATGCTCGATCTCGACATCGATCCCAAGCTTGCCTTTGCGCTCAAGCATCGCGAGCGCTTTCCGGTCGACGTCAACACGGCCGATCGCGACATGCTGTTGCGCGTGCCGGGATTTGGCACGCGCAGCGTCGAGCGCATTGTCGCGTCGCGGCGCACCGGCACGTTGCGCTACGACGATGTGGCCCGCATCGTCGGGGGCATGACGCGGGCGCGGCATTTCATCGTGACGCCGGATCACCGGCCCCGCATGCTCGACAGCCGTCACTTGCGCGAGCTTTTCGTCAAGGCGCCGGCGCAGCTCAGCCTGTTCGGATAGCCGATGCTTGCGGTCACGCTCGCGCCCGATGCCGGGGAAGCCGAATTCCGCAACGTTGCGAAAATCTGCATCGCGCGGGGGCTGCGTCCGGCGGATGTCGCTTTCGTCTCGCCGGACGAGCCGACTTTGCTGCCGCCTTTGCCCCCCTCCGAGGTGGCCGACATCGCCCTCAACGTGCCGCGCAGCTATGCCGCGCTGATGCGCGACGCCGTCTGTCACAGTGCGCCCGATCGTTTTGCCTTGCTCTACGATGTGCTTTGGCGGATCTGCGGCGGCGAGCGCGATCTCGCCGAGCGCGCCAGCGATCCGCATGTGGCGCGGCTGATGGACTACGTGCATTCGGTCCGCCGCGACATTCACAAGATGCACGCCTTCCTGCGCTTTCGCGAGCGGCAGATCGGCGGCCGCACGTTCTACACCGCGTGGTTCGAGCCGCATCATCATGTGCTGCGCCGCGCGGTGCCGTTCTTCGTCGATCGTTTCAGCAACATGGATTTCATCATCGCAACGCCACTCGGCACCGCGATCTGGCAGGGCGGCGCGCTGACCTTCGGTCCGCCCTCGGCAAAGCCTTCGGACGACGGACGCGACGATGTGCTCGACGATCTGTGGCTCACCTATTACCGCACCACGTTCAATCCGGCGCGGCTGCGCCTCAAGACGATGGTGAACCACATGCCGCGTGACTACTGGAACAACATGCCCGAGACCGCACTTATTCCGGACATGGTGCAGGCCGCCGGCCAGCGCGTCGCCGGCATGATGGATCTGAGCGCCGATCAACCTGCCTTGTTTGCCGACCGGATCGCCACCCGCATGGCTCGACCCACAACGACCGACGATCATGCGGAGGGCAGTCTGACCGCCATGCGGCGCGAGGCAGAGACCTGCACCCGCTGTCCGCTTTACAAGAATGCAACGCAAACAGTGTTCGGCGAAGGGCCGCGCAACGCCCCCGTCGTGTTCGTCGGTGAGCAGCCAGGCGATCAGGAGGACCTTGCGGGCAAGCCGTTTGTCGGACCGGCCGGACAATTGTTCGATCGCGCGCTGGCCGAAGCCGGCCTCGATCGCCGGCGCGCCTATGTCACCAACGCGGTCAAGCATTTCAAATACGAGCCGCGCGGAAAGCGGCGCATTCACAAGAAGCCGAATGCCGGTGAAATTCATGCTTGCCGCTGGTGGCTCGCGGGCGAAATCGCTGCGATCAAGCCGGACCTCGTGGTTGCGCTCGGCGCGACCGCAGCACAGGCCATGGCCGACCGCGCCATCGCAGTGACCAAGGCGCGCGGACCTTTCGATTTCGCCGGGCAAGCCGGCTTCATCACCGTGCATCCGTCCTATTTGCTGCGCCTGATGCGCGAGCCGGGCGACGAAAATGCCAAGCGCGAATACCGCGCTTTCAT
>Ga0180222_1002210_pt1 | contig 16493 bp, 10 predicted proteins | sample eDN5th37CKraftOP_FD_151336 | JGI IMG/M metagenome (GOLD analysis project Ga0180222, IMG submission 151336) | Enriched Organic Plus compost microbial communities from Emeryville, California, USA - eDNA 5th pass 37_C Kraft OP (version 2) (version 2) ... | reverse complement strand
GATGCCGAGGTTATTGACAAGAATGTCGCAGGCCGGATGGGCGCGAACCAGCGCAGCGCATCCCTCAGCCGTGCCGAGATCCGCCGCGACACCAGCGACACGCGCACCGGGCGCCGCTGCCTGAACCCCGCCGACGGCGCGATCGACCGCGGCCTGGCTGCGGCCGTTGACGACGACGTCGGCGCCGCTCGCGGCGAGCCCCTCGGCAATGGCAAGGCCAATGCCGTTGGTGGAGCCGGTGATGATCGCCGATCTCCCGGACAAATCGATCTGCATGCCCGCTTCCTTTTCAAGGCAGGGTCCGGCCGGGCGCGACCGGCCTCACCGCCAAATGACCCATGATCGGACAGAATGATTATCAGCCACAATAAGCCATCTTTCTATTCAAATCGAAGACAGGATTATTCGCTGTGCGGCATGGCGAGGAGAACGGCCACGAAGTGTTCGATCGCCCACCTCGATCCGATCAGTCATCACCCTGATGCAACTCGGCTATGCGATCAGCCTCGTCGTCATCGTGCGGCTCGGCGATCCGGCTGGACCGGGATCGCGTCCCTCGGCGCGAGCTTCGGTGCGGCCGGATTGCTGGTGTAGGGGCTGACCCGGCATGCCGGAGCGATGGATCGCTGACAGGCCGCCGCACAGACGCCGACCGATCAACCGCTTTATCAGGCCGCGCTGTTTGATCTATCGTCGGCCGAGCTTTGACGGAGTCGACTGGCAGTGATGACGATATATGCGGTTTCGTATCATCGCGGTGCCGTCCGCTTCGAACCCGATGCGGAAATCGACCCAGCGCGGATAGGCGCCTGCCCGATCAGCGCGAGACGGGTGCCGTGAAGGTTCTGGTGATCGGCGGCACCCGTTTCATCGGCGCCCATGTCGTACGACGACTGCATGACCTCGGGACGGATATCACCGTCTTTCACCGGGGAACGAGCACGAACCCCATCCTGCCTGCAGTCGAGCACGTGCGCGATCCCTGCGCCGCCTATCCGATCACCAATTTCCCGGCCGGGCTGCGCCGTGATTGGGACATCGTCGTTCATATGGTGGCGATGGGTCATGCCGATGCCGAGGCCGCCGTTCAGACCTTCGAAGGCCGCACGAAGCGCCTCGTTCTGATCTCGAGCTGCGACGTCTATCGGGCTTACGGACACCTCACACGGACGGAGCCCGGAACGCCGGACTCTGTTCCGCTCAGGGAGGACGCACCGCTTCGCACGGTGCTTTATCCTTATCGCGCAATGGAGAAGCAGCTCGGCGCTTTCGCGTATGATTACGACAAGACGCTGGCCGAGAGCGCCGTGCAGGCTGCGCGCAGCCTCGGCTGGACCATCCTCCGCCTGCCGAAAGTCTACGGGCCCGAGGACAACGGCGATCTGGCGACCGTTTACGGCTTTGCCGCGGTGCCGGACTGGCGCTGGACTCACGCTCATGTCGACAATGTCGCCGCCGCGATCGTGACCGCCGCGACCCATCCGCGGGCTGGCAGCGAAATCTTCAACGTCGGAGAACAGCAGACCCCGACCATGGGGGAACGGCTTGCGCGGCTGCCCCGGCGTAGCGCCGCAGCGCCCGAGCCGCCTCCGTTCGACTATCGCCAGCCACTCGTCCTCGATACCGGCAAAATCCGCAGCGCCTTGCGTTATGCCGAGGTGATCGACGAAAGGCTGGCGATGGCGGAGCTTGCGCGCGCTGCGGCCTCACGGGATGCTGCGACATAAGCCCATGGCGCAGCTCTATCGCGAGGTGTCAGCCGGCCTTCGCCAGATGCGCGCGGACGAAGCGCACCCGCTCCGCGATCGGAGCAAGCGGCAGTGGACACAGTTCGTAGCCGAGAGCCGCATAGACTTCCGCCATGGCCCGGCAGGTCGCGGCGGCTTCCGCGGCATCCTGACGGCGCTCGTTGTCCTGAGCGAAGATGCCAGGCCAGTGCGGCGCGATGAAGACCTGGCGATTGTAGCGGCACAGGTTCGCCGCCTTCCGCAGATGAGGCGGCACACGCAACCCGCTGACTTGCAGATAGCCGATCACATCGGGCACGCCGCGATCGAAGATCACCGGTCTCTGCAGCGCGCCCGCCTCGCGCCAGGAGCGCATCTCCCAGCCCAGCATCAATTCGGCGAACGCTTCCTTGTCGCCCCACGGCAACGCGGTGCCGCCGATCGCGACCTGATCCTGAATGATGGCGCGGCCGGCCTCGGGCATATGCGAGACTCCCTCGGCCGCCAGCGCCGCGATAAGACTGCTCTTGCCCGAGCCGGGGCCGCCGGTAATGACATAGCAATGCTCGGCCATCTGTAAATTTCGCCAATGTTGGTCTGCTAAACGGCATGGTGTCCGGAGCAGCCGTCCGAGACTGATACTGGACACCCATTAGATTAGAAGAGAAGCGTCAGCGCGTGTCCATCAGCGCGACGCGGATGCCGAGGCCGACGAACAGCGCGCCGATGCCGCGGTTGATCCATTGCATGAGGCGGCCGGACCTGCGCATCCGCCGCGCCGCAGTGGCCGCGAAGGCTGCGACGCCGAGGCACCACAGCATGCCATTGGCCACGAAGATGACGCCAAGCAGCAGGAAGGCGAGCGGTTTATAGTCCGCATCGGCATCGACGAACTGCGGCAGGAACGCCAGGAAGAACAGCGCGATCTTGGGATTCAGCACGTTGGTCAGCGCGCCCTGCCAGAACACCTGACCCAGCGTCACCGGCTTGCCGCCGACGGCGGCATGCTGCGAGGCTTCACCGCGCGCCAGCAGCATGCGCAGGCCAAGATAGCAGAGATAGGCGCCGCCGATCAACTTGATCGCCGTGAAGGCGACGGCCGATGCGGCCAACAGCGCCGACAGCCCGACCGCGGTCGCGACCACATGGACGAGGCAGCCGCAACCGATGCCGATCGCAGCCACCGCACCGCCGCGCCAGCCCATCTGCAGGCTGCGCCCGGTGATATAGGCGTTGTCAGGCCCCGGGGTGATGTTGAGCAGCAGGCCGGAGACGATGAACAACCAGAGATCGTGAATGCCGAGCATGTGCCGCCGCCGAATAGGTCATGCCACGGACGGGATCCGGGCATCGTCACTTCGATCAGGAGTCATTCCGAAGCTGGATGGCCGGGTCAAGCCCGGCAATGACGGGAGCGGGGGGCGCGGCTATCCTGAGCCCGGAACGAAGGCATCGAACGCCGCCCAGAACTGAGCGCGGTAGCGGTCCTGCTCCTGCAGGATTTCGTGCCGCGAGCCGGGAATCACCAGATGCGACCCAACCCGCATGTGATGGGCGAATTCCTCGATCGCCGGCGTCGAGACGATGGCATCGGCGCCCGCCGCCAGCATCAGCACCGGCACCTGGATCTGCGAAGGATAATTGGTCTCGCGAAAGCCGTGCATGGCGCGGAAGGCGGTATCGGCCCAGGCCACCGTCGGTGCGGCGATGCCGAGCTGCGGCGCCTCGGCGAGGATCGCCGCGTTGCGGGCATAGCGCACCGGATCGCTGGTGAGCGGATTGCCGGCGAACGGCGCCTCGCCGACCAGTACATCGGTGCCGCCGGGAACGTAATTGCCGCCCATGCCCGCGAGCCGCATCACGGCCAGCAGGGTCCGCACCGGCCACGAAGTGGTGCGGCCCGGCAGATCGATCATCGGCGCCGACAGCACGATGCGCTCGAACCAGCGCTTGCCGGAATGCGCGACGCGCAGCATCACCGCGCCGCCCATCGAATGGGCCAGCGCGAAATAGGGCGGCGGACAATCCGGCAGCACGACCGCCTTGTAGAAGGCCTCGACGTCCCGCTCGAAATCGCGAAAGCGCCGCACATGGCCTTTGCGCGGATCGCTGAGAGCCCGTTCCGAACTGCCCTGCCCGCGCCAGTCCACCATCGCCACCGCGAAGCCGCGGTCGCGCAGGTCGCGCACCGTCTCGAAATACTTCTCGATCTGCTCGCCCCGCCCGGTGAAGACGCAGACCGTGCCCTTGCGCCTGGGCGGCGGGGCCCAGCGCGCAAAGCGCAACGCGACGCCATCCGAGGCCTTGAGCATGCCGCTGACGGCGGTTTCGGGAACCGGATTTGCGGGAATGGAAATCAGCGACATCGAGATCAGGGCTGGAGGGCCGGCTCGCGGCGGGCGACGGCACGAATCGAAACATCGCCGAACGCCGCCCGCCCCTTGAAGCCGGAATACACTCCCCCATATCACCTTCGTGCAGGCCGCTCTACAGGCTGCACGATGAAAGCCCGGCCTCTCTGGCGGGCGGGCTCATGCAGATGTCGCTCAATGGAGGACTGAAATGCGTAGCTTTGATCTGACTCCCTTCTATCGTTCCACCGTCGGCTTCGACCGGCTGTTTTCGCTGCTTGACCAGGCGTCCGGCGACAGCACAGGCGGCTATCCGCCCTACAACATCGAGCGAACCGGCGAGAACGCGTATCGTATCAGCGTCGCCGTTTCCGGCTTCGCGCAAAACGAGCTCTCGATCGTCGCCAAGGAAAACACGCTGACGATCAAGGGTGAGAAGGCGACCGCCGACAACGGCGAGAACAAGCCCGAGGTGCTGTATCGCGGCATCGCCGCGCGGGCCTTCGAGCGCGTGTTCCAGCTGGCCGACTTCGTGCAGGTGAAGAACGCCTCGCTCGAGAACGGTCTGCTCCACGTCGACCTGGTGCGCGAGATTCCGGAAGCCAAGAAGCCGCGCACGATCCCGATCACGACGGCGGCTCCGGCTCAGCCCGCGATCGAGACCGGCGAGAAGGCTGCCGCCTGATCCGGCCGAAGCTTTACCTGAAATCAGCATCGGAACGCCCCGGTTTCCCGGGGCGTTTTTGCTCAAGGATTATATTTGGCGGCCAGCGTCGCGGGGGGCGGGGCGGCCCCCGAAGGCTGGGGATAACGCCGGAAGCGCCGCCCGACCAAAAAGTTAGCGGTGCCCGCCGGAGATTTCGGCAGTCCTGTGGTCTTGGTAATTTTCGGTCGCATGATCGCCACGATCCTGCAAAAAAATTGCGTTAGAATGCTTCTGAACGCTTGTATGTCGAAAAAAAGTTTGGCAGTCTGAATGTAGGGCAGCAATGCTGTCCTAATTTCGAACGGATATTCGCCGGCCAAGCAGCCCCTTCCGGGACGGCTGTCAAACGCATGGCGGAAAGAAAAGGCAGTTCGCCTGTCAAACGACGGCGAGCCGCACGATCTAAAACTGAGGCTTGGTGAATTCTCATCGCTGGGTGCCCAACGGGGCGCCCGCAGGGTGTCGTGAGCCCTGATGTCAGCGAACGGGGAGCACCGGCGGCGGTGAAACGTTCAAGCGACGTCGACGCCGGCCTCGCCCTGTCGGGGAGGCCGCACAAAGAGGAGAGAGGGCTGGGGTTTCGGACACGAAATGAAGGCCCGCAAATACCATCGAGGATAAGAATGTGAGCACGAACCGGGCAGGATTTGCGCAGCAGCCGTTCGCAGTGACCTCGGGACCTTCGGTCCCGGCACGCGAGACATCCGCACATTTTTCAGATCTTGCCACGGATCGCGTCAAACACACCGAGCCGATCGCCGCCACCGATGCCGCCCCCACGCGTGAACACACCTGGCGGCCTCCGGCGGAGGGCCTTTATGACCTCTCGCAGGAAAGGGATTCCTGCGGCGTCGGCTTCATCGCCAACATCAAGGGTCGCAGGTCGCACCAGATCATTGAGGACGCACTGTCGATCCTCTGCAATCTCGAGCACCGCGGCGCGGTGGGCGCCGATCCGCGCGCCGGCGACGGTGCCGGCATCCTGGTGCAGATCCCGCACGCCTTCTTCGCCCGCAAGGCCAAGGAACTCGGGTTCACTTTGCCGAAGCCCGGACACTATGCCGTCGGCGCGCTGTTCATGCCGCGCGACGATGCCTGGCGCGGCGTGATCCAGGGCATCATCACCGACCAGGTGAAGGCCGAGGGCCTGACATTGCTCGGCTGGCGTGAGGTGCCGACCGACAATTCCTCGCTCGGCGAGACCGTGAAGCCGACCGAGCCGCACCATATGCAGGTGTTCATCGGCCGCGGCCACCAGGCCAGCGAGGACGACTTCGAGCGCGCGCTCTACATCATGCGCAAATCGATCTCGAACGCGATCTACCAGCGCCGCGACCGCCATCTGTCCGGCTTCTACCCGGTGTCGATGTCGTGCCGCACCGTGATCTACAAGGGCATGTTCCTCGCCGACCAGCTCGGCAAGTACTATCCCGATCTGCACGAGCCGGATTTCGAGAGCGCGCTGGCGCTGGTGCATCAACGCTTCTCGACCAACACCTTCCCGACCTGGTCGCTGGCGCATCCCTACCGCATGGTCGCGCACAACGGCGAGATCAACACGCTGCGCGGCAACGTCAACTGGATGGCGGCACGGCAAGCCTCGGTGTCCTCCGACAAGTTCGGCAAGGACATCAGCCGGCTGTGGCCGATCTCCTACGAGGGCCAGTCAGACACCGCCTGCTTCGACAACGCGCTCGAATTCCTGGTGCAGGGCGGCTACTCGCTGCCGCATGCGGTGATGATGATGATCCCGGAGGCGTGGAACGGCAATCCGCTGATGGATGAAGCCCGCCGCTCCTTCTATGAATATCATTGCGCGCTGATGGAGCCGTGGGACGGCCCGGCGGCGATCGCCTTCACCGACGGCCGCCAGATCGGCGCGACGCTGGACCGCAACGGCCTGCGTCCCGCCCGCTATTTCGTCACCAAGGACGATCGCATCGTGATGGCCTCGGAAATGGGCGTCATCACCGTTCCGGAGGACCAGATCGTCGCCAAGTGGCGGCTGCAGCCGGGCAAGATGCTGCTGGTGGACCTCGAGCAGGGCCGGCTGATCCCCGACGAGGAGATCAAGACCCAGCTCGCCAACAGCCACCCCTATCGCGAATGGCTCGACCGCACCCAGATCGTGCTCGAGGAGCTGCCGGATGCGCCGGGCGGCGGTCCGCGCTCGAACCTGACGCTGCTCGAGCGGCAGCAGGCCTTCGGCTATACAGAGGAGGACATCGGCATCCTGCTGGCGCCGATGGCCGCGGTCGGCGAGGAAGCCGCCGGCTCGATGGGCACCGACACTCCGATCTCGGCGCTGTCCGACCATTCCAAGCTGCTGTTCACCTATTTCAAGCAGAACTTCGCGCAGGTCACCAACCCGCCGATCGATCCGATCCGCGAGGAGCTGGTGATGAGCCTCCTGTCGATCATCGGCCCGCGGCCGAACCTGTTCGACCTCGAAGGCCTGTCGCGCACCAAGCGGCTGGAAGTGCGCCAGCCGATCCTCACCAACTCCGACCTGGAGAAGATCCGCGCCATCTCCGACATCGCGGAATCGCATTTCAGGTCGCGCACCCTCGACACCACCTTCCATTGCGGCCTCGGCGCCGCCGGAATGGAGCAGGTGCTGGGTGAATTGTGCGCGCGCGCCGAGATCGCGGTGCGCGAAGGCATCAACATCATCATCCTGTCGGATCGCATGACCGGCAGCGACCGCGTCCCGATCCCCTCGCTGCTCGCCTGCGCCGCCGTGCATCATCACCTGATCCGCGTCGGCCTGCGCACATCGGTGGGGCTGGTCGTGGAATCCGGCGAACCGCGCGAGGTGCATCACTTCGCCTGTCTCGCCGGCTACGGCGCGGAGGCGATCAATCCCTATCTGGCGTTCGAGACCATCATCGCGATGAAGGATCGCCTGCAGGTCCGGCTCGACGACAAGGTCGTGGTCAAGCACTACATCAAGGCGATCGGCAAGGGTCTCCTGAAGGTGATGTCCAAGATGGGCATCTCCACCTACGAGTCCTATTGCGGAGCGCAGATCTTCGACGCCATCGGCCTGAAGGCAGATTTCGTCGCCAAGTACTTCACCGGCACGCACACCCGGATCGAGGGCGTCGGTTTGGAGGAGATCGCCGAGGAGGCTGTGCGACGCCATGCCTTGGCGTTCAGCGACACGCCGACGATGAACTCGGCGCTCGAGGTCGGCGGCGAATATGCCTATCGCGCACGCGGCGAGGACCATGCCTGGACCGCGGAATCGGTGGCCACCCTGCAGCATGCCGTGCGCGGCAATTCGCAGGAGCGCTATCGCGCCTTCGCGAAGATGCTCAACGAGCAGTCGGAACGGCTGCTGACGCTGCGCGGCCTGTTCAAGATCCGCAGTGCGGAGGACGACCGCCGCAAGCCGGTGCCGCTGGATGAGGTCGAGCCTGCCAAGGAGATCGTCAAGCGCTTCTCCACCGGGGCGATGTCGTTCGGATCGATCTCGCGCGAGGCGCACACCACCCTCGCCATCGCCATGAACCGGATCGGCGGCAAGTCGAACACCGGCGAGGGCGGCGAGGAGGCGGATCGCTTCAAGCCGATGCCGAACGGCGATTCGATGCGCTCGGCGATCAAGCAGGTGGCGTCCGGCCGCTTCGGCGTGACCACGGAGTATCTCGTCAACTCCGACATGATGCAGATCAAGATGGCGCAGGGCGCCAAGCCCGGCGAAGGCGGCCAGCTGCCCGGCTTCAAGGTGGACGCCACCATCGCCAAGGTGCGCCACTCGACGCCGGGCGTCGGCCTGATCTCGCCGCCGCCGCATCATGACATCTACTCGATCGAGGATCTGGCGCAGCTCATCTACGACCTGAAGAACGTCAATCCCGACGGTCAGGTCTCGGTCAAGCTGGTGTCCGAAATCGGCGTCGGCACCGTGGCCGCCGGCGTCGCCAAGGCGCGCGCCGATCACGTCACCATTTCCGGCTTCGAGGGCGGCACCGGCGCGAGCCCGCTGACTTCGATCAAGCATGCCGGCTCGCCGTGGGAGATCGGGCTCGCCGAGACGCACCAGACCCTGGTGCGCGAGCGGCTGCGCTCACGCATCGCGGTGCAGGTCGACGGCGGCTTCCGCACCGGCCGCGACGTGGTGATCGGCGCCCTGCTGGGGGCCGACGAGTTCGGCTTCGCCACCGCGCCGCTGATCGCGGCCGGCTGCATCATGATGCGCAAGTGCCACCTCAACACCTGTCCGGTCGGCGTCGCCACCCAGGACCCGGTGCTGCGCAAGCGCTTCACCGGCCAGCCCGAGCACGTGATCAACTTCTTCTTCTTCGTCGCCGAGGAAGTGCGGGAGATCATGGCCGCGCTCGGCTATCGCCACTTCGACGAGATGATCGGCCAGACCCAGATGCTGGACCAGACCCGCCTCGTCGCGCACTGGAAGGCCAAGGGTCTCGACTTCTCCAAGCTGTTCTTCAAGCAGCAGGAGGCGCCAGGCCAGAAGATCTACCATGCCGAGGCGCAGAATCATCACCTCGAGAACGTGCTCGACCGCACTCTGATCGAAAAGGCCCAGCCGGCCATCGATCGCGGCGCCCGGGTGCGTTTCGCGGCGGAGATTCACAATACCGACCGCAGTGCGGGCGCGATGCTCTCCGGCGTCGTCGCCAAGCATTACGGCCATGCCGGCCTGCCCGACGACACCATCCATGTCGATCTCAAGGGCACCGCCGGCCAGGCCTTCGGCGCCTGGCTCGCGCGCGGCGTGACGCTGGAGCTCGAGGGCGAAGGCAACGATTATGTCGGCAAGGGTCTGTCGGGCGGACGCATCATCGTCAAGCCGCCGGCGATCTCCGGCATCGTCCCGGAGGAGTCGATCATCGTCGGCAACACCGTGATGTATGGCGCAATCGAGGGCGAGTGCTACTTCCGTGGCGTCGCCGGCGAACGTTTCGCGGTGCGCAACTCCGGCGCCATCGCGGTGGTCGAAGGCGCGGGCGATCACTGCTGCGAGTACATGACTGGCGGCATCGTCGTCGTGCTCGGCAAGACCGGGCGCAACTTCGCGGCCGGCATGTCAGGCGGCATCGCCTATGTGCTGGACGAGGACGGCGAATTCCCGAAGCTGTGCAACCTGTCGATGGTCGAACTTGAGCCGCTGCTGTCCGATGAGATGGCCAACGAGAATATCTATCATCACAGCGGCGATCTGGAGACGCACGGCCAGGTCGACGTGTTCGCCAACATGCTCGGCTCCGACGTCGAGCGGCTGCGCGAGCTGATCGCACGGCACGCCCGCTTCACCGGCTCCAAACGCGCCGCCGCGATCCTCGCGGACTGGAGCGCCTGGCTGCCCAAATTCCGCAAGGTGATGCCGGTGGAGTACCGCCGCGCCCTGCTGGATTTGCAGGCTGCCGCGGCGGCCGAGCCGCAGATCGCGATCGGCGCCGCCTGACGGCGACCGCCACCCGTTGCCGTGAGGCCGCCTTCGACGGCGGCCTCCGGGATCCAAGAAGCGAACCGATATCAGACCATGTCCTTCGAGGCGCGCCGAGCCGCCGCCTCGGCCATGGTCGAAGCAGGACCTGAAAGGCACGACGTTCCATGGGCAAGATCACGGGCTTCCTCGAAATCGACCGCCACGACCGGAAGTATGCGCCGGTCTCCGAGCGGATCACCAACTACCACGAATTCGTCATCCCGCTGCCGGAAGCGGAGCTGCGCGATCAGGCGGCGCGCTGCATGAATTGCGGCATCCCCTATTGCCACGGCACCGGCTCGGTTCAGCCGGGCACGCCGGGATGTCCGGTCAACAATCAGATTCCGGACTGGAACGATCTCGTCTATCGCGGCTACTGGGAAGAGGCGTCGCGCAACCTGCACTCCACCAACAACTTCCCCGACTTCACCGGCCGTATCTGTCCGGCGCCGTGCGAGGCCTCCTGCACGCTGAACATCATCGAGAAGCCGGTCACCATCAAGACGATTGAGCATGCCATCGTCGAGCGCGCCTGGGAAAATGGCTGGCTCAAGCCGGAGATCGCGGCAGAGAAGACCGGCCGCCGCATTGCCGTGGTCGGGTCCGGCCCGGCCGGGCTTGCCTGCGCGCAGCAGCTCGCGCGCGCAGGGCACGACGTGCACGTCTTTGAGAAACACGCCAAGGCGGGCGGCCTGCTGCGCTATGGCATTCCCGACTTCAAGATGGAGAAGGACGTCATCGATCGCCGCATCCGGCAGATGGAGGCCGAAGGCGTCACCTTCTACTACGGCGCGCCGGTCGGCGGCGACGCCAGCGGCGCGATCGATCCGCAGCAACTGCTCAAGGACTACGATGCCGTGGTGCTGACCGGCGGCGCCGAAGCGCCGCGCGATCTGCCGATCCCGGGCCGCGATCTCGACGGCATCCATTTCGCGATGGACTTCCTGCCGCAGCAGAACCGCCGTGTCAGCAACGAGCCGCTCGGCGGCGTCAAGGACATCCTCGCCGGCGGCAAGCATGTGGTGGTGATCGGCGGCGGCGACACCGGCTCCGACTGCATCGGCACCTCGGTGCGGCAGGGCGCGCTCTCGGTGACGCAGCTCGAGATCATGCCCGCTCCGCCCGAGCACGAGAACAAGGGGCTGACCTGGCCGAACTGGCCGCTGAAGATGCGCACCTCGTCGAGCCAGGCGGAAGGCGCCATCCGCGAGTTCGCGGTGCTGACGCAACGCTTCGAGGGCGAGAACGGCAAGGTCACCAAGCTGCATTGCGTCCGCGTCGATGAAAAATTCCAGCCGGTCGCCGGCACCGAGTTCACCATCGATGCCGAGCTCGTGCTGCTGGCGATGGGCTTCGTTCATCCGGTGCATGAGGGCATGCTGGCGAGCCTCGGCGTGAGCCTCGATCCGCGCGGCAACGTGCGCGCCAACACCGCCGACTATCAGACCTCGCTGCCGAAGGTGTTCACCGCCGGCGACATGCGGCGCGGCCAGTCGTTGGTGGTATGGGCGATCCGCGAGGGCCGGCTGTGCGCCCGCGCCGTCGATACCTTCCTGATGGGGTCGACCAACCTGCCGCGCTGAGGACCTGTCCTGCGGAATGCGAAACGGGCCGCGACAATCGCGGCCCGTTTCTCGTGATCGTGTAGGGAGCCGATCGCGCCCGCGGTGGCCGCGGCGCCATGATGCCCTATTGGAACAGCCGCGACAGCCAGTCGGCAGGTCCTGGCGGCGGCGGCAGCGGGCGCGGCGGTGCGTAGCGGCGCTGCTGCTGCGGCGTGGCTTCGCGGAAGCCGGGCTCGCCTTGCCGGACGATGAGGTGCCGCTTCGGCTTCTCGGCGGCCGGCGCCGAAGCCTTGGCGGCCGGAGCCGCCGCCACCACCGGCTCGCCGGCACGCTCGCGGCCGACCTCGCGCCGCGGCCATGCCGTATCGTCGGCGCGTCCGGCCTGCGCCGGCAGGGCGTCGCCCTTCACCAGGGCCCGCGTCACCAGCGGATCGACATTGACAGGACGCACGCCGGGCGCACCGAGCAATTCGTCGCCGCCCACCGATGCGGGGACCAGCGGGATCATCGGTCCGGCGATCGGCCGTTGCGGCGGTCCGCCGGGCCTGGCCTCGACATCCGGCGTGCCCTGCTCGCTGGGGATCTCGATCACGGCCGAGCGTCCCTCCAGCACGCGGTTGACCTCACGCTCGACGTAATGCGCCAGTTTGCGCGCACCGGCCTTGGTGAAGAAGACGCCGTCATTGGTTCGCAGCCGGCGGGTCTGGCCCTCGAAATCCGGGCCCTGCTGCAGATAGCGCCCGGATTCGTCGACGAAGCCGTCCCAGACGTCGACATAGGTGATGCCGGCGCGTTCGGCGGCCTCGCGATAGAGCGTGTTGAGGAACAGCATGTCCGAGGTCGACTTGGTGCCGCGCACCGAAGGCAGGCCGACCCAGAACACCGGCACGCCTTTGCTTTTCAGCACCGCGATCATCGCGTCGATCTTCTTGCTGTAAAGCTCGGCCCAGCGCTCGTCGCGGAACTGGTGCACTCCCGGCCCGGCACGCGTCTCCTTCTCCGGCGCCGCGATCTGCAGGTCCGGCTCGACGTCGTCGGCATCGTCGGGCTTGGCCTCGGTCTTGCCGTGCGCGTCGGGCTTGGCTGTATCCTTCTTCTCGGTCGCGCTCTCGCGGATCGGCATGCGGTCATGGAGGCCCAGCATCACGATGATGGCGTCGGGCTTCTCGGTGGCCAGGATTTCCTTGGCGGCGGCGGCCCAGTCCGACGGCTCGCCCTTGGGCTGATACCGGATCAGCCCCGATACCGTCTTGGGCTTGCGGATGACCCCGAGCTCGGGGGTTTCGCTGAGCGCGTCTTCAAGGCCATAGCCGAGCCAGTCGGCCATGGCGTCGCCGAGCACCAGCAGATTGCGCTCCGCCGGAGTCTCGCGCCGCTCCGGCGGCGGGGCGCGGGAATAGTCCTGCTGACGCTCCGTCGGCCGCTGCTGGCTGGGCGCAGGCGGCTGCTGGAACGGCGCGAAGAACGGATTCTCGAAGAAGCCGCCGCGCGGCTGCGGACGGGGCGGCGGCCGCTGCGGCTGACCGCCGAAGAACGGGAACAGCTGCGCCGAGGCTGGAGCCGCGATGCCGAACAGGACTGAGCCCGCCACCGCCAGCACCGCCAGCGTACGCCGCTCCTTCCACAACCGTCGCAGCAGGGTGAATTTCGACATCCGCTCAATCGCCGTTCGGTTCGGGTCAGGCCATATGACAATGATAACGCAGCTTCGGCCTGATTGTCGTCATAACGGCCGGAGGCTGAGTGACATTGAAACAGCCGCTGGCCCGTCTCTTTCTTCGCGCACGTTCTTCGAACCGCTATAGGGCGCGATTCAGGCCGCAACCGGGCAGCCGGCGGATCGTTCCCAGGTCCAATCGTTCCAGGTCCATAAGGGGATGCCGCGCGGTGGCGTCAAGATGGCCGGATGTCCAACGCATCGCCGGCCAGTGCCTGGACATCGCTTCGCCGGGCGCGAGGTCAAGCGCGGTCCGCGGCTCAGGCCGCATCAGCGGCCGCGCAGACGATCGAGCACATCCGATGAGGCGAAGCCATCGGCGGGAGTACCGATGGAAGCCTGGAAGCTGCGCAGCGCAGCGCGGGTCAGACTGCCGATCTGGCCGTCCGGCGTGCCGCGATAGAAGCCCCGTTGCGCCAGCAGCTGCTGCATCTCGAGCCGCTCGTTGCGCGACAGCACCCGCTCCTGCCGTGGCCACGCCTGCACGAACGGCGCGCCGCCGCGCAGCCGGTCGGCGAAATGGCCGATCGCCAGCGCATAGGCCTCGGCCGGATTGTATTTCATGATGACGCGGAAATTCTGCAGCATCAGGAAGCCCGGCCCGGCGCTGCCGGCAGGCGCGAGCAAATAGGCTTTGTCGTGCGGACGCGGAAACGGCTTGCCGTCCGGCCGCGTAAGGCCGAGATGCTGCCACTGCGCCAGCGTCATCACCTTGGCGCGGTCCGCCAGCATGTAGTCGAAGCCGGGCGGCACCTTCACCTCATAGCCCCAGGTCTGGCCGCTCTGCCAGCCGTCCTTCTTGAGGTTGTTGGCGGTGGAGGCGATCAGGTCGGCCGGATTGTCGACGACGTCGCGGCGCCCGTCGCCGTCGAAATCGACCGCATAGCGCTTGAACGAGGTCGGCATGAACTGGGTGCCGCCAAAGGCGCCGGCCCATGATCCCTTAAGATGATCGGGCCGCACATCGCCACGATGCAGGATTTCCAGCGCGGCAAGGAATTCGTCCTTGAAATAGGCCTGGCGGCGGCCGATGCAGGCCAGCGTCGCGGTGGAGTTCACCACGCTGCGGTCGCCGCCCTGGGTGCCGTAGTTCGATTCAATCCCCCAGATCGAGGCAACGATGTAGCGGTCGACCCCGTAGGCGCGCTCCATGGCGTCGAACTGCGGCTTGTATTGGGCCAGGATCTCGCGGCCGCGCGCGATGCGCGCGTCGCTCACCAGAATATCGAGATAGTCCCAGATCGCCTTGGTGAATTCGGGCTGCGAATCCATCAGGTCCATCAGCCGCAGATCGGGCGTGAGCCCTGCGGTGTAGCGCTCAAAACTCTCGCGCGAGACGCCGCGCCGCGCCGCATCCGGCCACATCGACGCCACGCAGTTCGGGAAACTGGCCGCGGCCTGCCGGATCGCGGCGGCCGTCATCAGCGGATGGCCGGAGGCGCCGTCCTCGCCGCTCCAGGGCTGCGCGCCATTCGAAGCCGGTGCATTCGCAGGCGCATCAGCCGGCGCGCTGGCCGGCCTCGTCGAGATCGAACTGGTGAAGATGTTGTCGAAGATGCTGAACGGGCTGCCGCCGCCGGCGGTCTGCGCCAGCGCCGCGCCGGGCAGCAGCGCCGCAAGCATCACGCCCGCCGCTCCTCCGATCAGCCGCCGTCCGCGCATCGCTGGTTCCGTCATCCGCATCCCGTCATCCCCTATCGCAAGACTGTGCCCGTTTCAGGAGGCCCTGACAGGGTTTCCATCACCTTAACAGATCGCAGCTTTTCCCCGGCAAGGCGATGGACCAAGGGTCGCAGCCGCGGCGATTCGCCATTTTCGCGCCACAGACCGGTACGCCACCACCACACATCTGCCTTTGTTGTTGGCTGCAAACGGGTTACCACTGCGGGGCCGGGTTCCGGCCTCCTGTCGCAAGCCAACGAAGAGTGCTCATGAAAATTCGCAAAGCCGTGTTTCCTGTCGCCGGTCTCGGCACCCGCGTTCTCCCCGCCACCAAGGTGATGCCGAAGGAGATGCTGACCGTCGTCGACCGCCCGCTGATCCAGCACGTGGTGGATGAGGCGAAGGAAGCCGGCATCGAGCATTTCGTCTTCGTCACCGGCCGCAACAAGGGCATGATCGAGGATCACTTCGACCGTGCCTTCGAGATGGACGTGACGCTGGAGGCGCGCGGCAAGAAGGCCGAGCAGGAATTGCTGGCCCAGTTCCAGCCGCCCGCCGGCGCGATGAGCTTCACCCGCCAGCAGGCGCCGCTCGGCCTCGGCCACGCGGTGTGGTGCGCCCGCGACATCATCGGCGACGAACCCTTCGCCGTCGTGCTGCCGGACGAACTGGTGCTCAACACGCCGGGCGTGCTCAGCCAGATGATCGCCGCTGCGGGTGCGCTCGGCGACAAGGCCAACCTGATCGCGGTGGAAGCCGTGCCGGAGGACATGACCCACAATTACGGCGTGGTCGGCGTCGGCGAGCGTGCCGGCAAGGTGTTCTCGATCAGCAGCATGGTGGAGAAGCCGCCGAAGGGCACCGCACCGTCCAACCTCTCGATCACCGGCCGCTACATCCTGCAGCCTGAGATCTTCAAGATCCTCGAAACGCTGGAGCGCGGTGCCGGCAACGAAATCCAGCTCACCGACGGCATGCGCAAGCTGGCGGAGACGCAGAAATTCTACGGCCTGGAATTCGAAGGCGAGCGCCACGACTGCGGCTCGCGCGCCGGCTTCCTGCGCGCCAACATCGCCTTCGGCATGGCGCGGCCCGATCTGCGTGACGGCCTGCTCGCGGAGATGAAGAAGTATTTGTGACGGGGACGTCACGGACGCCGTCGCCCTTCGAGGCATTGCTTCGCAATGCGCCTCAGGATGACGCCTTTGCGAGGCCTGCACGCAGACAGCAACGCTGCTCTGGACAGACGCGCCGTCTTCCGCGACCATCGCCCGGAATTAGTCCCACTGAGGAAACCCCATGACCCGCTT
>Ga0180222_1002208_pt1 | contig 16496 bp, 14 predicted proteins | sample eDN5th37CKraftOP_FD_151336 | JGI IMG/M metagenome (GOLD analysis project Ga0180222, IMG submission 151336) | Enriched Organic Plus compost microbial communities from Emeryville, California, USA - eDNA 5th pass 37_C Kraft OP (version 2) (version 2) ... | reverse complement strand
GAAGGCGTCCCGACATGCTGGCGTATCCCTGTCTGATGGCATCGGCAGCCTTGGCAAGCGCCGCGGCCGGGCCTGCTTGATCGGCCCAAATCATGTCACCGACAAGGACAAAATCCGCGCCCGCGGCCGCAAACCGTCCGGCATCCTGATGGCTTGCCGCATAGCCGACACAGGGCGGCTGGAACAGCTCGGCCCACCATTGCAGGCGCTCCGCCACGGCATCGGCCGAGGGCCGCCGGCCCCGCGCGTCGGGCTCGCCGAACAATACGTAGTCGGCTCCGCTTTCACCCGCCACCATGGCGTCGTGACGGCTGGCGAGACCGCCGGCGCCGGCGATCCGGTCCGGCTGCAGCTGCGGCGCGGCCTCCGCGAAGGCCGCAAGCCCGGTCAGGTGTGCGCCGTCGGCGCCGCCGCGCGCCACCATGTCGGCATGGCCATCGAGCAGCAACGCCGCGCCGGCGCCCTGCACGACCGGCGCCAGCGCCTTGATCCGCGTCACCAGCGTGCGCGGATCGCTCTCGGCGAGCCGCAGCAGCACCGCCGCGACATCGGCCGCCGCCAAAGCCTCGGCGAGGCCCGCCCGGATCCGCGCCGGATCGTCGATCACGGGCGTCGCGAGATAGAGCCGCGGCGCCGGGCGCGGAGGGGCGGGCTTCGCGGCCATCAGGAGGTCACGCCGCCTTCTTCTTTTCGAGATCGGCCTTCCACTCGCCCTTGCTGGCGAGGCCGTTCATGTGGGCGCGGTGGGTGAAGGCCTGCTGCGCGGCGGCAACGTTCTCGGCCTTGCCGGACCAGGCCTTCTGCGGCGCGGCCTGCAGCGCGCGGCCATAGGAGAAGGTCAGGTTCCACGGCAGGCCGCCGATGCGGTTCATGGCGTCGAGATGGGCGGTCGCCTCCTCGTCGCTCTGGCCGCCGGACAGGAAGGCGATGCCGGGCACCGCCGACGGCACGCAGGCCTTGAGCAGCTTCACGGTCTTCTCGGCCACTTCCTCGACGCCGGCGCGGTTCTGGGCCTTCTTGCCGGAGATCGCCATGTTCGGCTTCAGGATCATGCCCTCCAGCGCGACGCGCTGGTAGTACAGCTCCTGGAACGTCTCTTTCAGGACGAATTCGGTGACCTCGTAGCAGCGGTCGATCGAGTGGTCGCCGTCCATCAGCACTTCCGGCTCGACGATCGGAACGATCTGCGCGGCCTGGCACAGCGCCGCGTAGCGGGCGAGCGCGTGGGCGTTGGTGCGGATCGCGGTATAGCTCGGAATGCCGGGGGCGATGTCGATCACCGCGCGCCACTTGGCGAAGCGCGCGCCCTGCTCGTAATACTTCTTCAGCCGCTCGGCGAGCTTGTCGAGGCCCACGGTGATGAGTTCGCCGGGGCAGCCGGGCAGCGGCTGTGTGCCTTCATCGACCTTGATGCCGGGAATGCTGCCGGCCTGCTCGATCAGCTTGACCAGCGGCGTGCCGTCCTTCGCCTTCTGCCAGATGGTTTCATCATAGAGGATGACGCCGGAAATATATTTCGACATCGCCTCCTTCGAGCGGAACAGCAGCTCGCGATAGTCGCGGCGGTTGTCCTCGGTGGATTCGACGTGGATGGCGTCGAACCGCTTCTTGATGGTGCCGGAGGATTCGTCGGCGGCGAGAATGCCCTTGCCGGGCGCAACCATGGCCTTGGCCACTTTATTGAGGTCTGCGAGGTTCATCGTGGTCTCCTGCAAGCGTCGGGCGTGAACAAAAGCATTGAACTCGGGTCAAGGCGGCGCCGCCAAGTTCCTTCGTGATCGGCTGCGCGTCATCCCGTTGAGGGGGCCTTCGCGGCAAGGATAGGGCGGCTCATGTCGTCCGCAAGACCTCGACGCCGGGCAAAGGCTTGCCTTCCATCCATTCGAGGAATGCGCCGCCCGCCGTCGAGATATAGGTGAAATCACCGGCGACGCCGGCCTGGTTGAGCGCCGCCACCGTATCTCCGCCACCGGCGACCGAGACCAGCTTGCCGGCCTTGGTACGCTTGGCGGCATGTTTCGCCGCGACGATGGTGCCGCGATCGAACGGCGGCAGCTCGAAGGCGCCGAGCGGGCCGTTCCACACCAGCGTCGCGGCGTCGTCGATGGCGGCATGGATGCGCTCGATCGACTGCGGGCCGACGTCGAGAATCATGCCGTCCGCGGGGATCGCATCGAGGCCGTAGGCGTGCGACGGCGCGTTGGCGGCGAAGTGGAACGCGACGGTGGCATCCACCGGCAGGATGATGGCGCAGTTGGCGGCGTCCGCCTTTTCCAGGATGCGCAGTGCGGTGGCCGCGAGATCCTTCTCGGCCAGCGACTTGCCGATCTTGACGCCCTGCGCGTGCAGGAAGGTGTTGGCCATGCCGCCGCCGATCACCAGCGCATCGACCTTGGTGACGAGGTTTTCCAGCAGATCGATCTTGGTGGACACTTTGGCGCCGCCGATGATGGCGATCACCGGCTTGGCCGGGGCGTCCAGCGCCTTGTTCAGCGCCTCGAGCTCGGCCTGCATGGTGCGTCCGGCATAGGCGGGCAGCTTGTGGCCGAGTCCCTCGGTCGAGGCGTGGGCGCGATGCGCGGCGGAGAAGGCGTCGTTGACCCAGACGTCGCCGAGCTTCGCGAGCGCCGCGACGAAGGCCGGGTCGTTCTTCTCTTCTTCCTTGTGGAAGCGGGTATTTTCGAGACAAAGGATATCGCCGTCCTTCAAGGCGGCGACCGCCTTTCCGGCCACCTCGCCGATGCAGTCGTCAGCGAAAGCGACGTGGCGCTTGATCACCTTCGCAAGCTCGGCGGCCACCGGCTTCAGCGAGTCCTTGGCGTCGCGGCCTTTCGGCCGTCCGAAATGCGCGAGCAGAATGACTCTGCCGCCCTTGTCGGCGATCTCGGTGATGGTCGGCGCGACGCGCTCGAGGCGGGTCGCGTCGGCGACCTTGCCGTTGTCCATCGGCACGTTGAGGTCCACGCGCATCAGCACGCGCTTGCCCTTCACGTCGATATCATCAAGGGTGCGGAAGGATTTGGTCATATATCACCTCTGCCGCCGTCGGCGGCATTGCGGTTCGAAAAAACGGCGTCGCTTCGCTTGCCTAGGGTCCGGCTATCCGGATTTCGGATAGCGAAGCAAGTTGGGCACATCGGCGAGGAATTTCACGGCGTCATTGCCGGGCTTGACCCGGCAATCCATCCGTCTTTTTAAGAAGATGGATGCCCGGATCAAGTCCGGGCATGACGGCAGAGATTGTCCAGACGCGCCATGTCCTCAAGACGTGGATGGCCGGGACAAGCCCGGCCATGACGAAAGCAATCAGAGCAGCTTGCCCATCGCGACGGCGGTGTCTGCCATACGGTTGGAGAAGCCCCACTCGTTGTCATACCAGGACAACACGCGCACCAGCGTTCCGTTCATCACCTTGGTCTGGTCGAGGTGGAAGGTCGAGGAATGCGGGTCGTGGTTGAAGTCGATCGAGACGTTGGGCTGGTCGGTGGTGCCGAGGATGCCCTTCAGCTCCTGCGCGGCGGCGCGCTTGACCGCCTCGTTGATCTCGCCGGCCGAGGTTTCCTTCTTGGCGACGACCTTGAGGTCGATCACCGAGACGTTCGGCGTCGGCACGCGGATCGCCACGCCGTCGAGCTTGCCCTTCAATTCGGGCAGCACCAGGCCGATGGCCTTGGCCGCGCCGGTCGAGGTCGGGATCATCGACAGGCCGGCGGCACGGGCGCGGTAGAGATCCTTGTGCATGGTGTCCAGCGTCGGCTGGTCGCCGGTATAGGCGTGAATGGTGGTCATGAAGCCGGTTTCGATGCCGACCGCATCGTTGATCACCTTGGCCACCGGCGCCAGGCAGTTGGTGGTGCAGGAGCCGTTCGACACCACGACATGGTCCTTGGTCAGCTTGTCGTGGTTGACGCCGTAGACCACGGTGAAATCGGCGCCGTCGGCGGGGGCGGAAACCAGCACGCGCTTGGCGCCGGCGGTCAGATGCGCCGAAGCCTTGTCCTTGGCGGTGAAGATGCCGGTGCATTCCAGCGCGATATCGATGCCGAGATCCGTCCACGGCAGTTTCGTCGGATCGCGCTCGGCGGTGACCTTGATCTTGTTGTTGCCGATGACGATCGAATCGCCCTCGACCTTCACCTCATGCGGGAAACGGCCGTGAACGGAATCGAAACGCAGCAGGTGGGCATTGGTCTCGACTGGGCCGAGGTCGTTGATGGCGACGACTTCGATATCCTTGCGGCCTGATTCATAGATGGCGCGCAGAATGTTGCGGCCGATGCGGCCGAACCCGTTGATCGCGACCCGGACTGCCATTCAAGTTCTCCTTATGAAATGCGCTGGAAGCCTATTTTCTCGCCTGTTCATGCCCTGAATAGGGCGGTGTTGCAACGTGCCGCCCGCCGCAATCTGCACTCAGCGTTACCGCGCCCCGAGCCGCGCCGTGGCGGCCTCCACCACGGCCTCGGCAGTGATGCCGAAATACTTGAAAAGCTCCTTCGCCGGCGCGCTGTGGCCGAACTCGTGCATGCCGATGAAGCCGCCGTCCGGACCGATCACGGCGTCCCAGCCGAACCGCACCTGGGCCTCGACGGCGATCTTCACCGGCGCGTCGCCGATGATGGCCTTGCGCCGGGCCTCGGGCTGGGCCAGTAACAGCTCCAGCGAGGGCACCGACACCACCCGCGCCGCAATGCCGCGGCCGGCAAGCTGCTTCTGCGCCGCCACCGCGATTTCCACCTCCGAGCCGGAGGCGAAGATCGCGACCTGAGCGGCACCGTTCGCGGCGATCAGTTCATAGCCGCCCTCGGCGCAGAGATTGGCGGCCGACGGCGCGGTGCGGACCGGCGTCAGGTTCTGCCGCGACAGCGCCAGCACGGTGGGTCCGTCGCGGCGCTCCAGCGCGAGCTGCCAGCATTCGGCGGTCTCGACCGCATCGGCGGGCCGGAACACGCGCATGTTGGGCATCGCCCGCAGCACCGCGACATGCTCGACCGGCTGATGCGTCGGGCCGTCCTCGCCGAGTCCGATCGAATCGTGGGTCATGATGTAGATCACCGGGATATGCGCCAGCGCCGAGATGCGCATCGCCGGGCGGGCATAGTCGGTGAAGCAGAGGAAGGTGCCGCCGGCGGGGCGGAAGCCGCCGTGGAGCGCGAGGCCGTTCATGGCGGCTGCCATGCCGAATTCGCGGATGCCGTAGTGGATGTAGCGGCCGGTGAAGTCGCCGGGAGAGACCTCCTTCAGCCCCTTGGTGCGGGTGTTGTTGGAGGGGGTGAGGTCGGCCGAGCCGAGCAGCAGCTCCGGCGCCGCCGGCACCAGCACCTCCAGCGCCATCTCGCTGGCCTTGCGGGTGGCGACCGTCGGCGGCTCCGCCACCAGCTTGTCCTTGAGCTTGCCGATCACATCATCGAGGCCAGGAGGCAGCTTGCGCTCGATGACGCGGCGCTCGAACTCGCGGCGCTGCGCCTCCGGCAGTGCGGCAAGGCGCTTGCGCCAGTTCTTGCGGGCGGCCGAGCCTTTCTTGCCGGCGCGGCGCCAGGCCTCCAGGATATCGTCGGGAATCTCGAACGGGCCGTGATTCCAGCCGAGCGCCTTTTTGGCGGCGGCCAGTTCCTCGGCGCCGAGCGGCTCGCCGTGGGCTTTCGAGGTGCCGGCCTTGTTCGGCGCGCCGAAGCCGATCGTGGTCTTGCAGGCGATCAGGGTCGGCCGGTCGGACTTGCGCGCCCTGCGGATGGCGCTGGCGATGGCCTTCTGGTCGTGGCCGTCGATCTGGCGGGCGTTCCAGCCATGGGCCTTGAAGCGGGCCACCTGGTCGACGCTGTCGGCGAGCGACAGCGGACCGTCGATGGAAATGCCGTTGTCGTCATAGAGGAAGATCAGCTTGGACAGCTTCAGGTGGCCGGCCAATGCGATGGCTTCGTGGCTGACGCCCTCCATCAGGTCGCCGTCGGAACACAGCACATAGGTGTAGTGATCGACGATGTCGTCGCCGAACTCGGCGGCGAGCAGCCGTTCCGCCAGCGCGAAGCCGACCGCGGTGGCGATGCCCTGGCCCAGCGGGCCGGTGGTGGTCTCGACGCCAGGGGTGATGAAATTCTCCGGGTGGCCCGGCGTCTTGGAATTGAGCTGGCGGAAATTCTTGATCTCGTCGAGGGTGACGGCCTTGTTCCCGGTCAGATAGAGCAGGGCATAGAGCAGCATCGAGCCGTGGCCGGCGGACAGGATGAAACGGTCGCGGTCCGGCCAGTGCGGCTCCGCCGCGTCATATTTCAGGAACTGGGTGAACAGCACGGTGGCGATGTCGGCGGCGCCCATCGGCAGGCCGGGATGGCCGGACTTGGCCTTCTCCACCGCATCCATGGCAAGGGCTCGAATGGCGTTGGCCATGTCGGAGGGTTCAACGCGCGTGGTCATGGGCACTGCCTGTAAATCAACGGTTTTCGGGGCCGGCTGCCGCCGGGGTGAACATTGCCTTGGACGAAATTGGGGTGGGCAGGGGTGAATAGCATCTGCACCCGGCGAGTCCAAGGGCGGCCGGCGGCTGCCCACCGCTTCTCGTCCCTTTGCGGTGCATAGCTCTGCGGCGGCGTTGCGCCCGGCTCTCCGGCCACGTAAGTTTCATCCACTAAATACTTGCCGGGGCGCTATTTTTACGACGACGCCGGCCGCGATCGGCGCGGCCCGGATCCGGCTCCGTAAAGTCGCGAAAGGTGGTATGAACAATCGGCCTCCTCCCTCGAGCCAAGACGAGCCCGGCGCGGGCAACGGTTCGGTCGAGATCGAACGCGCGACGCGCCGGCTGGTTGCGGCGCTCGACGCGCTGGAGAGCGCAGTGGAGCGGCGGCGCGACGCCGACCGCAATGAGGACGAGCTTGCCACCCGCATCCAGGCGTTGGGCGCCGACCGCTCGCGGCTTGCGGACGAACTCGACAGCACATTGGTGCGCTCACGCAAGCTGGAGCGCGCGAATCGCGACATCGCCGAGCGGCTCGAAGCCGCGATCAACAGCATTCGCACGATGCTCGCGGCGGAGGACGAGCCATGAATCACGTCAACGTCACCATCAATGGCCGGCAGTATCGCATGGCCTGCGAAGATGGCCAGGAGCGGCGGCTGCTGAAGCTGGCGGAAAGCTTTGAGGCCCGCATTGCCGACCTGCGCGGCAAGTTCGGCGAGATCGGCGATGCCCGGCTCACAGTAATGGCGGCGCTGACCATCGCCGACGAACTGCTCGACGCCCGGCAGCGCAACGACGCATTGCAGGAGGAGCTCGAAGCGCTGCGCGACGTGCGCGCCGCCGCCGCCGAGCGCAACCGCGCCACCCAGATCGCGGTGGCCAACGCGCTCAACGCCGCCGCCGAGCGAATCGAGCGCACCACGCAGGTGCTGAACCGCACCGTCGGCGGTGGGATCGCCATCGGCTGAGCGGGCCGCGCCGTCCACGGCGTCGCGGGACTGGAATCCGCGCGGCTTCATCGCTACATTGGCGCGGCGAGGCTGCGACGCGCGTCAGGAGCCATACATCCCCGGGGCCTTATCGATCCTTTAGGGAACTGTCCCTGACCGGGTCCGTGGACCCGGACATATGGTGCCCACCTACTTTCGTAGGGAACTCCGGGATCGAGCGCTTCAACGGCGATTGCGGCTTCGCGCTCACGTTTTCTTTCTTTCCGGCTTCGATCTTCCCGGATTTGCGGAATTTCCACCCCGCCTTTGCCATGCGGCACCACGCCATCACCCTTCGAGGCCGCGCTGGGCATGGCTACTTCAGAGTCTGACCGGAAAAATTAAGGTCGCATCGTCGTCGCGAAGCGTCGGGGTGGGCCGTCACCCTGAGGCGGCCGCTGCTTCAGCGGCCCTCGAAGGGCGACGGCCGTGCACCGCATCATCCTTCGAGGCTCGCTTCGCTCGCACCTCAGGATGACGCTTCGGGGCTCGGGCTCCGCCCTCGCGCCTCAGGGTAACGGCTTTCGTGCGATTTGCGCGCCAAACCGATTTCCGGTCAGATTCTCAGGGGACGGGGACAGCAGTCGCCAAGCGCCGGGATTGCAGTGTCCCGGACGCGATGCAGCGCGCAAGCGATGCGTCGCAGAGCCGGGACCATCGCGAATGCCGCCGTTGGAACGGCGCCGGCTCAGCGGCGCGGCATCGCTGCCGCGCCGCGTCCGGGGCACGGCGGGTCCGGCCCTTTTTTCAAAGGATGGATGCCCGGATCAAGTCCGCGTATGACGGAGTCGATGTCGATCGATAGGAGCAAGAATGCGCTACGGGCCGCCGCGCTGGCGCGGCGGAGCGGCTTGAGCGAGGCCGAGCGCCACGCCGCCGCGCAGCGGCTCGCCGCGCATGGCGACGTGTTCGATATCCGGCCCGGGCTTGTCGTCGCCGGCTATCTGGCGATGCGCAACGAGGCCGATCCGTTGCCGCTGTTGCAGCGGCTCGCGGCGCGCGGGGCGCGCCTCGCTTTGCCGGAGGTGGTGGCGCGGGACCGGCCGCTGCTGTTTCGCTGCTGGCATCCCGGCGATCCGTTGCTCGACGGCTTGTTCGGCACCCGGCATCCGGCGGCGGATGCGCCCGAACTCGTTCCGGACATCGTGCTGGTGCCGCTGGCCGCGTTCGACCGCCGCGGCCACCGCATCGGTTACGGTGGCGGCTATTACGACCGCACCCTGCAGGCCCTGCGGGCAGCCCGGCCGGTGACCGCGGCGGGTGTTGCATTTGCCCTGCAGGAGGTCGAAACTATTCCTGCATCCACCCATGACGCGCTGCTCGATCTCATTCTGACCGACGTCGAGTCCATCGATCTGCGGAGCTAGCTCAATTGCGCATTCTGTTTGTCGGCGATGTGGTCGGCCGCTCCGGCCGCGACGCCATCGCCGGATATCTTCCCCGGGCGATCGCCGACTGGAAGATCGATCTAACGATCGTCAATGGCGAGAACGCCGCCGGCGGCTTCGGCATCACCGAGGCGATCTACAATGATTTTCTCGACGCCGGGGCCGATGCCGTCACCCTCGGCAACCATTCCTGGAATCAGAAAGAAGCGCTGGTGTTCATCGAGCGGGCGCCGCGGCTGATCCGGCCGATCAACTACATGCCCGGCACGCCCGGCCGCGGCGCGGCGCTGATCGAGACCAGGAACGGCCAGCGCGCCCTTGTCATCAACGCGCTGGGCCGGCTGTTTATGGAGCCGGTCGACGATCCTTTCGCCATGATCGACCGGGAGATCGAAGCCTGCCCGCTGCGCCAGGCGGCCGACGCCATCGTCGTCGATTTTCACTGCGAGGCGACCAGCGAGAAGCAGGGCGCCGGCTATTTCTGCGACGGCCGCGTCAGCCTGGTCGTCGGCACGCATACCCATATCCCGACCTCGGATCACCAGATCCTGCCCGGCGGCACCGCCTATATCACCGACGCCGGCATGACCGGCGATTACGATTCGATCATCGGGATGCAGAAGGAGGAGCCGCTGCGGCGCTTCACCACCGGCATTCCCTCCGGACGTTTCGAGCCGGCCACCGGCCCGGCGACGATGTGCGGCGTCGCGGTCGAGACCGATGACGCCACCGGCCTCGCGATGAAGGTCGCGCCGGTCCGCATCGGCGGCCGCCTCGAGCAGGCGGTGCCATCATTCTGGTAGGCCTGTGGCGGGCAGGGTCACCCAATTTGCTGTTGCCGGATGATGGCGCCCCCGCGTAAACCAGCGTGAACCGAACCGTCATCCCCGTGGTCGCCACGGGCGTTTGGCCGGCAGGCCGGGTCCTTTGAATTCGACCGGAGCCGGCTTATAAGCCGCGCCTTGCGGGCGGGCCGCTGCGATTCCCCTCGACGGGAGCGAAACGTGAGCCGCCGCGCCGGGTAGGCATCCGTATTGCGAGATCGAGGAGCGTTATCTGCATGGCCGGGCATTCCCAGTTCAAGAACATCATGCATCGCAAGGGCCGTCAGGACGCCCAGAGGTCGAAGCTGTTCAGCAAGCTGGCGCGCGAAATCACCGTCGCGGCCAAGCTCGGGACGCCCGACCCGGCGATGAACCCGCGGCTCCGCGCCGCCGTGCTCGCCGCCCGTGCCGAGAACATGCCGAAGGACAATATCGAGCGCGCCATCAAGAAGGCGAGCGGCAACGAGGCCGAGAGCTATGACGAACTGCGCTACGAAGGCTACGGCCCCGGCGGCGTCGCAATCATCATGGAAGTGCTCACCGACAACCGGAACCGGGCGGCCTCCGACATCCGCTCCTACTTCACCAAGTCCGGAGGCAACCTCGGCGAAACCGGATCGGTCTCGTTCATGTTCGATCGCCTCGGCGTGATCGAATACGACGCCGGCAAGGCCTCGGCGGACGACATGCTGGAGGCCGCCATCGAGGCCGGCGCCGACGATGTGGTGTCCGGCGAGGGCGGACATGAGATCTACGCCTCGCAGGAGACGTTTCGCGATGTCGCCAAGGCGCTCGAGGGCCGCTTCGGCGAGGCCCGCAAGGTGGCGCTGATCTGGAAGCCGCAGAACACGGTGGCAGTGGACGACGAGACCGGCGAAAAGCTCCTCAAGCTGATCGATCAGCTCAACGAGCATGACGACGTGCAGAACGTCTATGCCAATTTCGAGGTCTCCGATGCCTTGATGGCGAAGCTCGGCGGGTGAGCGCGAGATCGCACGACAGCTTGCGGAAGCGCCCGGCGTCACGCCTGCTGCTGCTCGACCCGGACGGTCGCCTGCTGCTGTTTCGCTTCGCATATAAGGACAGCGCGCGGACGGACAGGGCCTATTGGGCAACTCCGGGCGGAGCCGTGGACGACGGCGAGACCTTCGAACAGGCGGCGATCCGGGAGCTATGGGAAGAGACCGGCTTGCGCGTCGCCGGCGTCGGCCGGGAAATCGCCCGGCGACAATTTGTTCTCGAGCTCATCAGCGGCGAGCGCGTGATAGCCGATGAACGGTTTTTTCTGGTCAAAGCCGGCTACCATGTCGTTTCCAATGCGCAGTGGACCGAGCTTGAGCGCGAGGTGATGGCGGAACATCGCTGGTGGTCGCGGGACGAACTGCTCCGGCCCGCAGAGCCGGTTTTTCCGGAAGATATTCTGGACCTGCTTGCGGCGGTCGATCGGGAGGCGTGATGCGGGTTCAGGTCCGCCCGGCGCGCGTCGTCACTCTGAGGCAGTGATGGGCAGCATGACCCTCGAAGCGTCATCCTGAGGCGCGAGGGCGGAGCTTGAACCTCGAAGGACGACGGCCGAGGTGACGCGTCCCCCTGCGAGGGCGCGGTGTCGCTGGCGCCGCAGGGGGCGCGTTTCTTCCGGATAGACCTCGCTCCCGGCGCTTTTTTCTTGACGGCGCCGCCGCGAAAGATCATGTCAGCGACGCGAGGTGCGCCGGCCATGGCCGCTGCGCCTCATCACGGGAAACCACGTAATTATGCCAAGCGACAGTCCAGGTAGTTCGCCGATAACGGTTTCCGTGGTCTAAGGGCTGGCAGGCTCACCGACCGCGCCGTTGTCGGCGGTCCTTGAAGGTGAGCTATGACCGAAATCCTTGAAACGACGGATGGCGCCGTCGATACGCTGGCTTTGGCCTCGCGGCTGAGCGACGGCCACGTCGCCGACAACGTCGAAATTCTGAACCAGCTCAGGCCCGACGACGCTGCGGCGGTGCTGCTGCTGCTGCCGGTCGAGATGTCGACCGAAATTCTCAACAAGCCGGAGCTCTATCACGGGCCGGAGATCATCGCCGCGCTGCCGCGGCGCACCGCGATCATCCTCCTGACCGAGATGTCGGCGGACGTCGCCGCGGATATCGTGCTGCAGCTCAGGGAGCCGCTGCGCAGCGAGCTGATGCAGGGGCTGGACCGCACCACGCGCGCCACCATCGAGGCGCTGCTGGCCTATCCGGAGAACACCGCCGGCGCGATCATGACGACGGAGTTCGTCTCGGCGCCCGCGACCTGGACGGTCGAGCGGACGCTGCAGCACATCCGCGAGGTCGAGCGCGACCGCGAGACCGTCTATGCCATCTATGTGCTCGATCCGGTCACCCGCCGGCTGGTCGGCGCCGTCTCGCTGCGGCGGCTGATCGCGGGCCAGCCGTCGGACAATATCCTGTCGCTGGCGGTGCGGGAGCCGATCACCACGACGCCGCTGGCCGACCCCGAGGATGTCGCCCGGCTGATCACGCGGCACGACCTGCTGGCGGTGCCGGTGATCGACAAGTCCGGCCATGTCATCGGCATCGTCACCGTCGACGACATCATCGACACCATCATTGAGGAGAATACCGAGGACGTGCAGAAGTTCGGCGGCATGGAGGCCACCGACGAGCCCTATCTGCAGGTCGGCCTGCCGGGCATGATCCGCAAGCGCGGCGGCTGGCTCTGCGTGCTGTTCCTCGGCGAGATGCTGACCGCCAGCGCCATGCAGCACTTCGAGGGCGAGCTGCAGAAAGCCATCGTGCTGACGCTGTTCATTCCGCTGATCATGAGCTCGGGCGGCAATTCGGGATCGCAGGCGACCTCGCTGCTGATCCGCGCGCTGGCGCTGCGCGAGGTGAGGCTCGGCGACTGGTGGCGTGTCGCGCTGCGCGAACTGCCCACCGGCATCATCCTCGGCGCGATGCTGGGGGTTATCGGCATCGTCCGCGTGGTGATCTGGCAGAAGCTCGGCATCTTCGACTATGGTGAGCATTGGGTGCTGGTGGCGCTGACGGTGGCTGCCGCGCTGATCGGCGTGGTGACATTCGGATCGGTGGCGGGCTCGATGCTGCCCTTCATCCTGCAACGGGTGGGCTTCGATCCCGCCAGCGCCTCGGCCCCCTTCGTCGCCACCCTGGTCGATGTCACCGGGCTAATGATCTATTTCAGCGTCGCTCTGCTGATCCTGCAGGGGACGCTGCTGTAGCGGCAGAGAGGGACTTTCTGCGTGCCATGCCCGGAATACGTCCGGCCATGACGACGCAGGAGCTTCCGGCGCGGCAACCGGTTCCCCGGGGCGGACGCGGCAGCGCGGTTGCGATAGGATGAGCCATGGCATTGGTACCGATTCGCATCGTGGGCATCGATCCCGGACTGCGCCGCACCGGCTGGGGCGTGATCGATATCGAAGGCAACCGGCTGATCCATGTCGGCTGCGGCTCGGTGGAGACGCGCGACGGCATGGCGCTGTCGCGCCGCCTGCTGGTTATCCATGACGGGCTGTCGCAGGTTCTCAAGGATTTCGCCCCGCGCGAGGCGGCGGTCGAGCAGACCTTCGTCAACAAGGACGGCGTCGCCACCCTGAAGCTGGGGCAGGCGCGCGGTGTCGCCATGCTGGTGCCGGCGATTTTCGGCATTCCGGTCGCAGAATACGCGCCGAACCAGGTCAAGAAGACGGTGGTCGGTGCCGGCCACGCCGATAAGAACCAGATCCAGGTGATGCTGAAGATTCTTCTGCCCAAGGCCGCGCCGCCGTCGCCGGACGCCGCCGATGCGCTCGCGATCGCCATCACCCATGCCCATCACCGGGACAGCGCCGCGCTGCGGATGAAGGTGGCGGGCGCATGATCGGCAAGCTCAAAGGCGTGATCGATTCCTACGGCGAGGACTACGTCATCCTCGACGTTGCCGGCGTCGGCTATCAGGTGCATTGCGCCTCGCGCACCTTGCAGGCGCTGCCAGCGCCCGGCGAGGCGGCGGTGCTGTCGATCGAGACCTATGTGCGCGAGGACCAGATCAAGCTGTTCGGCTTCCGCAGCGACATCGAGCGCGAATGGTTCCGCCTGTTGCAGACCGTGCAGGGCGTTGGCGCCAAGGTGGCGCTCGCGGTGCTCGGCACGCTGTCGCCGGTCGACCTCGCCAATGCGATTGCCCTGCGCGACAAGGCGGCGGTGGCGCGCACGCCCGGCGTCGGCGCGAAGGTGGCCGAGCGCATCGTCAGCGAGCTGAAGGACAAGGCGCCGGGGCTCGGCGATGTCGATCCGGCGGTGGTGAAGCTTTCCGGCGCGATCGAGGATCGCCGTGCGCCGCGCGCTGTGGCGGACGCGATCTCGGCGCTGGTCAATCTCGGCTACGGCCAGCCGCAGGCGGCGGCCGCGATCGCCTCCGCTTCGCGCGGGGCCGGCGAGGACGCCGAAACGGCGCAGCTTATCCGGCTGGGGCTGAAGGAGCTAAGCAAGTGAGATTACTTGCCGCTATTGTGCGCGATAAGGCTGCGGCAAACACCCGCCTGCTCTCTCCCCCCTTGTGGGGGAGAGGTGGAGAGGGGGGTAAGCCGCACGGTCAGCATTCGTGGTTTACCCCCCTCCCTGACCCTCCCCCACAAGGGGGGAAGGAACACAACCGCCGAAGCGCGTTTGCAGCCAAGCCCGCGTCCTGCGAGAAAGCATTCGCATGACAACCCCCTCCCGCCTCGTGACGCCGGAGCGCCGCGCCGACGACATCGGCGATACCTCGCTGCGCCCGCAGCGTCTCGCCGACTTCGTCGGGCAGGCGCAGGCCCGCGCCAACCTGCAGGTGTTCATCGACGCCGCGCGCAAGCGGAAAGAGGCGCTCGACCACGTGCTGTTCGTCGGCCCGCCCGGCCTCGGCAAGACCACGCTGGCGCAGATCGTGGCGCGCGAGCTCGGCGTCGGCTTCCGCGCCACCTCCGGCCCGGTGATCGCCAAGGCCGGCGATCTCGCGGCGCTCCTGACCAATCTCGAAGAGCGCGACGTGCTGTTCATCGACGAGATCCATCGCCTGTCGCCGGCGGTGGAGGAGGTGCTGTACCCGGCGATGGAGGATTTCCAGCTCGATCTCATCATCGGCGAGGGGCCGGCGGCGCGCTCGGTGAAGATCGATCTGGCGAAGTTCACCCTGGTCGGCGCGACGACGCGCGCGGGGCTGCTCACCAATCCGCTGCGCGACCGTTTCGGCATTCCGGTGCGGCTCAACTTCTATACCGTCGAGGAGCTGGAGCTGATCGTCAGCCGCGGCGCGCGGGTGCTCGGCGTCGGCATGACGGCGGACGGCGCCAACGAGATCGCGCGGCGCGCGCGCGGCACCCCGCGCATCGCCGGCCGGCTGCTGCGCCGGGTGCGCGATTTCGCCGAAGCTGCGGACGCCAACGCCGTCGATCGCAGGATCGCCGATCACGCGCTCGGCGCGCTGGAGGTGGACGGCGCGGGGCTGGACGCGATGGATCGCCGCTACCTCACCACCATCGCGCTGAACTACGGCGGCGGCCCGGTGGGCGTGGAAACCATGGCGGCGGCGCTGTCGGAGCCGCGCGACGCCATCGAGGATATCATCGAGCCCTATCTGATCCAGTGCGGCTACCTGCAACGCACGCCGCGCGGGCGCTTGCTCACCTCGCATGCGTTCAAGCATCTCGGCCTCGCCGAGCCATCGCGCGATCCGTCGCAGTTCGGCCTGTTCGGCAAGGACGACGATCAATGAGGGAACGGGAGCTCGCGTGATCAATCAGATCGGGAAGAATCCGACGCGCAAGGGCTTGCTCGACGCTTAATTCCATCGCGGCCGGCGTTTCGATGTCCAGGACCTCGATGAGGCGGGAGCCAGCCGCCTCGAATATCGCCATGCGCGGGTCGCCGCGCCTCTTATGAAAGGCGCGGCAAGAGCTTCAGCGCATTGTCGCGCTCGATGCCGTGGAGGTCGGCTTCGCTGAAGAGGCCTGCCTCGCGAAGCCCCTTCACATGGTCGCGGCCTGTCCGGTAGGGATAGTCGGTCCCGAACAGAAGCTGCGACGTTGGAATGATCGCCGTCAGCGCCGACATGGACGCACGGTTCGAAGTCTGCGCCGTGTCATAGTAGAAGCGCTTGAGCTCGGCGATCGTGCCGTCCGGCACCGTAGCCTTCGCGCTCGGCTGCAACATGGGATGCCGGATGAAGCGCTCGATCAGGAACGGCATCGTGCCGCCTGCATGCGAAAAGATCCAGCGAATATCGGGAAAACGCCGGGCGTTGCCGCTGAACACGATATCCGCGATGGTCCGGGTGGTATCGGTGCCGAACTCGATCATGACCGGCGGCTGCGTCGGCGCGAGATTGACACAGCAATTTGCAGCCGTGGGGTGAGTATAGACCACGGCCTTGCGCCGGTTAAGTTCTTCCATGATCGGTACGAACGACGGATGGCCGAGCCACTTGTCACCATAGCTCGTCATCAGGCTGATGCCGTCCGCCTTGAGCGTATCCAGCGCATATTCGATCTCGCGCAGGCTGCCTTCCGTGTCGATCAACGGGAGCATCGCAAAACTCCCGAAGCGGCCGGGATAATCGTTGATGAGCTTCGCGGCATATTCGTTCGATTCGCGCGCAAGCCGACGCGCGGTGTCATCCTTGGTGAAATTGAGCCCCGGCGTCGTCACCGAGAGGATGGATGCGGCGATACCCGATTCATCCATATCGGCGAGAGATTGATCGATGGTCCACTTTTTCATCAACGGATCGGCGACCCCGCTCTCCACCGCGGCGGCGACGTAGGTCGGTGGCGACAAATGATGGTGAACGTCGATCCGGAACGGCTTGGCTG
>Ga0180222_1002205_pt1 | contig 16515 bp, 13 predicted proteins | sample eDN5th37CKraftOP_FD_151336 | JGI IMG/M metagenome (GOLD analysis project Ga0180222, IMG submission 151336) | Enriched Organic Plus compost microbial communities from Emeryville, California, USA - eDNA 5th pass 37_C Kraft OP (version 2) (version 2) ... | reverse complement strand
AGATGAAATCGGCCAGGCCTTCCAGATCATCGAGCTGGAATTCATCCATCATGTCCATCAGGCGGCGATGACCGATTTCATTGCAGGCTGCGAGCGAATAGACGTCGCCGACGACCTGATGGCTTTCACGCACATTGTTTCGCAGTATATTGACGAGGTCCTTGTTGACCACACCGCGCTCGGCAAACTTCATGATCGGCACGAAAATGCCTTCTTCATAAACTTCGTTCGCATCCGGGCCGAAGCCGCGTCCGCCAACATCGACCACATGGGCCGTACAGGCAAAGAAGCCTGTCAACTCACCCTTGCGGAAGCTCGGCGACACGACCGTGAAGTCGTGCAGATGGCCCGTGCCTTTCCATGGGTCGTTGGTGATATAGACATCGCCCTCGTAGATGTTTTCGCGACCTATATCGTTGATGAAGTGGCCGACAGCTTCCGCCATGGCATTGACGTGGCCGGGCGTACCGGTCACAGCCTGCGCGATCATGAGGCCTGCGCGGTTGAAGACACCTGCAGAAAGGTCGCCGGATTCACGCACGCTGGTGCTGAAGGCGGTACGGATCAGAGTGACGGCCTGTTCCTCGACAACGGAAATCAGGCGGTTCCACATGATCTGCATATGAACATCGGAAATGGGTTTCTTTGTCATGTGAGACGGCTCCTTGGAGCATTTCCAGCAAAAGCGTGAAACGGTTTTGCGTTGGATAATGCGATAAAACAAATAGTTAGAGCGGTTCCGGGGATTCTGTCAGAACAGGAACCGCTCTAGGCAGCCTTGGCGCGTAGCAGCAGGCATCCATCGGCCTGCATGATCGCTTCGCGGCTGGAGGTTACAACGGTCGAGGTTTCGCGTTCCGTGATGATGGCGGGGCCGGCAATCCACTCGCCCGGCTTCATGGTTTCGCGCTCGACGATCGAGGCTTCCAGGAAGCGTTCTTCGAGAACGTCGAACACCTGACGCGTGGCGGATATGGCGGCTTGCTCCTGTTTCTGGACCGGCTTTGCGGGGGTCGGGGCAGCAGCGTCTGCGCTTGCGCGCAAGGACCAGCTGACGATCTCGACATCGAGATCATCGATCACGCGACCGAAGAACCGCTCGTAGCATTCGTCAAAAAGCGTGCGGAACAGTACCGCATCCGCATCGCTGTAATCGCGGACTTCAATCGTAACCGGCACTTCCCAGCCTTGTCCGGCATAGCGCATGTAAGCGGTGCATTCGAGCGTCGGGTCGGCGTCAGGCGCGCCTGATCGAACGAAGGAGGTTGCTTCCTCCACCAGTTCCTTGATGACCGCATTGATGGCCTTGCCTTCAAAGCGGCTAAGGCGGCTGTATGCACTTCGTACCGATTCAAAGCCGAAGGGCGCACGCAGGAAACCGATGGCCGAACCAACACCGGCTCCGGGGGGAATGAGAAGATCGGTCACGCCGAGTTTTTCACACAGGCGCGCTGCGTGAACTGGAGCGGCACCGCCGAAGGCGATCATGGTGAATTCCGACAGTTCCTTGCCGTTTTCAACCGCATGCATGCGTGCGGCGTTGCTCATGTTCTCATCCACCACTTCGCTCAGACCATAGGCGGAAGTGGCAATGTCGGAACCAAGCTTGGAGCCGATATCGGCATCCATGGCTTTTTCCGATGCAGAGCGTGAGAGTTGCATCGTGCCGCCCGCAAATGTATCGGGGTCGAGGCGACCCAGAATGACATCGGCGTCCGTAACGGTTGGATGGGTGCCGCCGCGATCATAGCAGGCAGGGCCGGGTTCCGATCCCGCACTATGCGGTCCGACGCGGATCTGACGCATGGAATCGACCGTTGCAATCGAGCCCCCGCCCGCACCGATCTCCACCATTTCGATCACCGGAATGGAGATCGGCATGCCGCTTCCCTTCTTGAAGCGATAGGTACGCGCCACTTCAAAGGTTTTGGAGGTTTTGGGCATCTGCTGCTCAATGAGGCAGATTTTTGCGGTCGTGCCGCCCATATCATAGGAGACGACCTGATCGAGCTTGTGATTGGCGGCAATGTGGGCCGCGAAGATCGCGCCACCGGCAGGGCCGGATTCAAGCAGGCGAACAGGAAATTCGATGGCGCTTTCAACGCTGATGATACCGCCGCCCGAATGAATCATGAAGACAGGCGCAACAAGGCCCTCTTCGCGAAGACGACCGACAAGACGGTTGAGATAAGATGCCATCAGCGGCTTGACGTAGGCATTGGCGCAGACAGTGTTGAAACGCTGGAATTCGCGCATCTGCGGCGAGACTTCGGAGGAAATCGATACGGAAAGACCGGGCTTTCTGGCGAGAAGACGTTCGCGGAAACGGCGCTCATGCTCACCATTGAGATAGGAATGGATGAAACCGACGGCCACACTTTCGTAGCCTTCCGCGATGATGCGGTCGCAAAGCGCATCGACTTCCTTTTCATCGAGCGGCTTCAAAACCTCGCCACGGGCGCCGATGCGTTCGTTAACAACCAGCCGGTCGTTACGCGCAACAAGCGGCGCCGGCAGTACGATATCGAGATCATATTGCTCGAAACGGCTTTCCGTGCGCATTTCAATCACATCGCGAAAGCCCCTGGTTGTCACGAGTGCGGTTTTCGCACCGCGCCGCTCAATCAGTGCATTGGTGGCAAGCGTCGTTCCGTGAATGACAGTGTCGATCTGATCAAGCTTCACTCCAGCTTTTTCAGCCACTTCCCGAATGCCTTTGATGATGGCATTTTCGGGAAATGCATAATCCGTCAGCACCTTGGTTGAATGGAGGGTGGAACCCACTTCCATTGCCACGTCGGTGAAGGTTCCGCCGATATCGACACCCACCCTGATCAGTTTGCCATCTATCGTCATTTTCTGCTTAACTCCCAGAAAGATATCCCGGAAAGGGACGAGTACGTTGTGTGCTGTCACGGCTTGGTTCAGGCACGTGTTTACCGGTTCCCGCAAAAGGCCTTGCGGGTTCATGTCATTGGATACTGGAGACTTTGGATGTTCCGGTGCGTTTCACCCGCACCGGGGAACCTTATGTGCTGGCGTTATTGCTTGCCGGTGAAATCCACCCCTTCAAGCGTGGTTGGCAGCTTTGGACGGTCGACGCCGATCCACTTCTTGTAAAGCGTATCCAGCGAACCATCTGCATTGTGGCGCGTCACGAAATCATTGAGAAAATCGAGCATGGCCTGATCGCCCTTGCGCACTGCCATGGCCTGGATATTGTCCGCTGCCTTGTATTTGCGAACATATTTGTCACCATTACCTGTGCTCTCGATCACAAGGCCGTAGGTCAGGCTTCCGAGGATCGTATCAACCTGGCCCGACAGAAGCGCCTGCACGGTGGCGGCGTCGTCGTCAAAGCCCTTGATTTTGGTGCCCGCGGGGGCTGCCTTCTTGAGGATCGGCTCGAAAGCGCTGCCGCGATTGACACCGATCGTGTATTTGGCGAGATCCTCGTTGCTATTGATTTCGGCATCCTTTTTACCCCAGACCGTGATGTCATTGGCCGAATAGGGAAGCACGAACTGGATAACCTTTGCGCGTTCGGGCGTGATCGTCATCGAGGGCACAAGAAAATCGACCATGCCGTTAGTCAGCAGCGGAATGCGGTTCTGCCCTGTCACACGCTCGAACTTGACCTCCACTCCCAGTTCCTCGGCAATAAGATTGGCCACATCGATGTCAAAGCCGCCATTCTTGCCATTCTCATCGATGAAGCCCCATGGAAACTGATCCATCTGCACGCCGATGACGGCCACGCCCTTGGCCTTGATTTCCTCCGGGCTTGCCGCTTCAGCCGCACCAATGGACAAGGCCGATGCGACGAGGCTGGTTGCAAGGCTGAGTGCGATCGCGGAACTCTTGAAAACTGCATTGATCATGTTCTTACCTCTGGCTTGTTTTATCGTTGACTAGCGTGTGGTGTTCAGCCGCTTTTCGATCCGGGCGCTGTAGTAAGTGAGTGGCACACAGATGATGAAATAGATGAGCCCCACGGTGCCGTAGACCTTCATCGGCTCGAAAGTGATGTTGGCCATCAATTGTCCTGAACGGGTGAGTTCAGTCAGTCCGAGCAGTGCTGCCAGCGCCGTTCCCTTGATCAGATTGACCAGAAAGCCGATCGTCGCCGGAAGGCCAATGCGAAAGGCTTGCGGCAGCACGACATCCTTCATGCGATGGAAATAACCGATACCCAGCGCACGGGCAGCCTCATCCTGTCCGGTGGAAACAGCCTGGATGCTGCCGCGCCAGATTTCTCCCAGAAAAGCACTGGCATGCAGCGACAGGCCGATGATCAGGGCCACCCAGATGTCGACCCGGATACCCAGAATGGGCAGGCCGAAATAAACGAAGAACAGCTGGATCAGCAGCGGTGTACCCTGAAAAATCTGGATATAGGTCGCCATCAGATAGCGCAGCCATCTTTTGGCGGATGTGCGTCCCAGTGCTACGACCAGCCCGCCCAGCCCCCCGAAAGTGAAGGCAAGGATGGAGAGAATGACGGTCCATTTGGCACCGTCGAGAATGAAGAGAAATTCGGAGAAACCAAAACTGCGGATCATCTTGGAACCTCACTTCGACGGGTAGGAAAAATAGGTCCTGCCGATGATTTGCAGAACGATCGAGAAGAATTGCGACAAGGCCAGGTAGATGACGCCGAGCACGAAATAGATTTCAAAGCTGCGGAAGGTTTCCGAATCTATCATCTGTCCGACATAGGTCAGTTCTTCCGCGGAGATCGACGCGACAAGGCTTGAATTGAGCATCATGAGGATGAACTGGCTGCAAAGCGCGGGATATACAGCGCGTATGGCCGGGCGGAAGATGATGAAACGGTAGATGTCGAAGGTATGAAGCCCGAGCGCCTTGCCAGCTTCGATTTGGCCCGCCTTGATCGATTCCACGCCGCCGCGCACGATTTCTGCCGCATATGCCGCGCAATTGAGCGTCATGGCGAGAATGGCCGCCTGTTCGGCGGAAAGCGTCACGCCCAGCGAAGGCATGCCGAAGAAGATGAAGAACAATTGCACCAGAAACGGTGTGTTGCGGATCAGTTCGATATAGCCGAAGGCCGTGAGCGAAATCACCCGCACCGAACTCATCCGCATCAGCATGAAGACGATGCCCAACGCGAGGCCCAGGACCATGGAAATGGATGAAATCTTCAGCGTCTGGATCGCACCGTTGAGGAGCGCGGGCCAGGCTGCCAGAACCGGTCCCATGTCGAATGTGTATTGCATCAAATTATTCTCCCGCTCGCGGCCGTTTCCCCTTTGTTTTTTAGTGGTTCAGAATCTGGCCTAGAAACGCCTTGGCGCGCTCATGTTTCGGATTGCCGAAGAATTCGGCTGGCGGCGCGCTTTCGATGATTTCGCCGCGATCCATGAAGATGACGCGATGAGCGACCGCGCGGGCAAAGCCCATCTCATGGGTCACACAGATCATGGTGATACCGTCGTCGGCGAGACTGATCATTGTGTCCAGCACTTCCTTGACCATTTCAGGATCGAGCGCGGAAGTCGGCTCATCGAACAGCATGATCTTCGGGCCCATGCAGAGTGCCCGCGCAATGGCGACACGTTGCTGCTGACCGCCGGAGAGTTGCGCCGGGTATTTTTCGGCCTGCTCGGCAATATGAACGCGCTTCAGGAAATGCATCGCCTTTTCCCGGGCTTCGGGAAGCGAGTTCTTGTGCACGCGGCGCGGCGCCAGCATGCAATTTTCCAGCACTGTCATGTGCGGAAACAAGTTGAACTGCTGGAATACCATGCCGACATCGCGGCGAATATGATCGACATTGGCGCCGGTATGTCCCAGACGGGTGCCATTTATATCGATGATACCGTCCTGAATTTCTTCCAGATAATTGATGCAGCGGATCAGCGTCGACTTGCCCGATCCGGATGGACCGCACAGCACGATATGCTCACCGCGGTCGACCTCCAAATTGATATCCTTGAGAACATGGAGCTGGCCATACCATTTATTGACCCCATTCATCGTGATGGCTTTGTCAGACATCTCATTCTCGCTTCGTCTATATTTGCAAAAGGAAGTTGGCGCTCAAGGCTGGACTTCAAAGATGGCGTCGACCTCGACGGCAAAACCGCGCGGCAGGGAACCTGCGCCAAGGGCTGTGCGGGCATGATGCCCCTTCTCCCCAAGCACCGCGATCAGAAGATCGGAAGCACCATCGATCACTGCCGGATGATCCTTGAATTCAGGCACGGCATTCACAAAGCCCCGCAGCTGCAGACAGGCGGAAATGCGGTCGAGATCACCATCGAGGGCAGCGGCCGCCCGCGCCAGCAGATTGAGTGCACAGACGCGCGCTGCCTGATAAGCCTCCTCGACATTCATGGTGCTCCCAACCAATCCGAGATAGCAGTCAACCCCATCGACACGCGGCACCTGACCAGAGATATACAACGTATTACCACTCAGCCTGTATGGTACATAGGCGCCACTCGGCGCCCCCACTTCAGGCAGGATAAGACCCAGTTCCTTCAGTCTGGCTGAAACCAGTCCCATTCTGTTTCCCCTTATTCTCGCCGGAACGCACATATGACCGGAGGGCGCATATGTCCGTTCAAGACCATTTTGAGAGCACGTGTCCCATCACCCGGTCCATGAGGCTGGAGGATTGGGCCGTCGCACTTGGTGCCAACGCGCCGTTCCGACAACAACCTCAGAGTTTCGTCAAGTGATATTATGACTTGGCCATTTGTTATGATGATAGGTTTGCTAAAATATTATCACTTGTCAAGATGGATATTTTTGGGAGCGGCATGATGCGAAGCCAGCGGCGAGATCGCCATTTAATATAACACTTCCAACAATTTAACAGCACTCGACCGTGCAGACACATATTATCCGCCCCAAAGAATCATGGTGAAAATTTGCGCGCGATCATCCTCATCGCTGAAAATTAGTAATACCATTCTGCGACAGAGAGGTTACATCCAGAGGCAAAATTCAGCACCATAATCCGATAAGATAATATCTCTATATGAGTGATATTATCTTGTAATTCTGTTCACGGCATCGTATCAATGACAGACGACCTGATCGGCCAACTGGAACTGACGGACATTGAAGACGCTTACCGCACGGACGATTGATAATCTTAGGGCCTTCATTCGCGATGGGGATTTTAAAACCGGGGACAAGCTGCCTACGCTGGTGGAGCTTGGCGAGACGCTTGGCGTCAGCCGTACGGTCATCCGTGAAGCCATTGCAGAACTTCGCTCTGATGGCCTGCTGGAAGTGAAGCACGGCGTCGGGGTTTTCATCCGCGATTTCGAAAGGCTGCGGTTTTCAGGCGACGATGTTTCGCCGCTTGAGCCTTTGGCCCGGTTGTCGCTGCCCTTCATGGATCTGCTGGAATTGCGCATGGCCTTTGAGGTTCATGCTGCGGGATTGGCCGCGCAGCGGCGCTCCTGGGCGCAGGAGGCCAATATGTGGGAAGCGCTCAAAAAATTCGAGGCGTCCGTGGACGATGAGGCCGCGCTCGATGAGTTGGATTACATCTTTCACCGTTCGATTGCCGAGGCGACCAACAATCAGGCCTTTATCGAGTTTTTCAGCGTCATGAGCCTGAAGATCCTACCCCAGCCCGCATTTTCGAGCGATCTCAATCCTTCGTTGATTACACCCGACTATATCCGCAATAGCGTGACTGAACATCGTGCAATCTGCGAAGCGATCAGTGCCGGGAATGCGGAGGCCGCGCGCGAGGCGATGCAGGCGCACCTCGCCCGCAGCCACCAGCGCTATCGCGGTTTCAACGGCAGCATAGGCTCCCCTCTCAGCAATGTGACAGAGCTTTGAACCCGACCGGCTACGGTTTGGACTTGGGACTTGTGAAGTTCTGTCAGATCAGATCGATCGCCGCAATTTGTGCTGCATTTCCTCTATCCGATCATGCGCTCGTTGCATGAAGCCGAACTCGATTGGACACGGCCAGAGGCTTCTACCGCCAAATTAATGTCCTTGGCGGTAGAAGCAGTGTGAATAAACTTAGAACTTTACGCTAAGTCGGGCCTTGCCCGCGTTTTGATTGAAGCTCGAACCATACTGACCTGTATATTCAAGACCCAGCGTCGTCTGATTGCCGAGGTCAATATCAAAGCCAGCCTTGATAATCGCGGTGTCCTTCGCAATGGGCGCACCGGCCACGTCAAATACCGTTCCGGCATCGAATGAGGCTGCTGTCGTCGGAATGGTTTCGCCATAGGCGTGCTGCCAGCCAGCCGTACCGCTAAGCCGGGCATTCATGCTGCCGAATACGACTGGGGCAGAAGCACGAAGACCAATTGTGGTAAACGTGATTGTCGTCGTTTCTTTTCCAATCCGGAGCGCGGAATTCCCGCCATGTTCATCGAACCGCCCGGTTTGCAGGCGCACCACCGCAGCATTTGCAAATGGCTCAATCGCCGTTCCGTTCACATCAAAACGATGCGAGAGTTCGCCGAATGCCTGAAAGGTGTCTGCGCTGTAATCGGCATCAAGACTTTCTGAAAAGCCCGGGAAAGCGACAAGGCGATCAGTTTCGATCTTGTGCCAGCTATAGGCAAGACCTCCCTTGAGCGTTGTCGCGCTCCACTGGGTGCCGCCATAGATTCCCAGATGATAGTTGTCACTGTGGCCAGACGAGTTGCGATCATTCACATCGAAACTGGTGCGGCTATAGCCCGCGAGAGCGCCCAGCCTCCAATTCTCGACGATTTCCGCGTCATAGCCTGCAACAAAGCCGCCGGTTGATTGCTTCAGCTTGCCAGCATTTCCATCCGCCCCGGTTTCACTCCATTGGCCAAGTGCCTGCCCCCAGATTGCGGCGCGCGGTACCGAAACCTGCGATGAAACCCTGTCTGTTGCGACGGATGATGAGGCAGCGCTCTGCCCACTACCGCCAAACGCCGCGTCAACGCGTTCCATGACGGCATTGCGAATGATCGAGCTGTCATTGATGATCGCAGTTCGCGTCGAAGCATGGATTTCCCCCGAAAGCGCGTCGAATGCGCGACGCGCATCCTCTTCACTGTCCTGCATGACAACCGTATCGTAGACGGCATTACCAGCACCAAGACCCTCGACGGCCACGGCCACCGATTTCTGATTGCCTGTCTTTGCCGTAGCAGCGAAGTCGACGTCGTTGCGTGCGATGTTGAGGTAGACTGCGTTGGGATCATAGGCCAGGCCAAGATCGACGAAAGGCATGTTCTGGCTCAAATCGCCGAACGTACCCACGATGCCGCCTTCAGCACTTAAAATGGTGTAGCTCTTGCCGGGCATATAGGTGCCGGCGGCTTTTTCTATATAGACCTTCGCGCCACCAAGCGTCGCCGTTCCGCTCACATCGATGCGATCGCTTTTACCGGAAGCATCAATTTCCGCAACGTAAGTGGCTCCCGCATCAAAGGTCAGATTGCCATTGACCTTCAGCGTGCCGATTGAATTGCCCGGTGCGATGATACTGCCAGCGCCGGCATAAAGGCCTCCGACTGAGCCTGCGCCAGCCAGATATGCGCCGTTTTCAACGCTGGCTGTGCCGACAAGGAATGCACCTGAATGGGATGCATCGCCAATGACCAGCCCACCTTCTTTCACAGTCGTGCCGCCTGTATAGGTGTTGGCACCATTCAGAACCAGAACACCAGTGCCGGACTTCGTGAGACTGCCAGTACCATCAATATTGCCATTGAAACGGGTATTGGCGGACTGGTCTACGGTCAGAGCTGCCGAGCCGAGGCTCAATGTCCCGCCCTCGCCCATCAGCGACGACATGCTCACATTGAAATTGTTGAGATCGAGCTTGCCACCATTCACCGAGAAGGCCGTATTGTCGACGAATGCTCCGTCCACGCCAGCCTGAAGCACTCCGCCTTCCACCAAGGTTCCGCCCGTATAGCTGTTTGCCTGGCCCAGAACGAGCGTACCGGCTCCGCGCTTGAGCAGCGCGCCCTCTCCTGTGGCTTGCTGCAGCAGCGTCACGCGGTTGTTTGCATCCGCGATGTCGATCCATCCAAGTCCCTCAAGGGACACGGTGCGGTCCAGCGTTTTCATGTCGCTGCCCGTTATACGCAGACCGCCATCAATGAGACGCAGCCGAGCATCGGCATTGCCAAGAGCCGCATCTTCGCTGACGAGGATCGTCCCCCCGTCGGTGACAGCCGTTTCACCGATAAAGGAATGATCGTCGATGCAATAGTCCTTGATGGCCTGCTGGAAGCGCGCATCCGTGCTGTCGCAGTTCAGCAATGTCTTCTTTTCGTCAAGCGTCAGGTCGGTCAGAATCGGTTTGCCATTGGCATCCGAAATCTGGCCCAGATAGAGATCTCTGCGTTGATTGTTTCGCGTTAGAACAAATTCCTTGTTCTTTTCCGCGAAGCCGTAAGCATTGGCACCCCAAACGAGACGCGTCTTGCTGGTTTCATTTTCCGAGTAAGTCTGGAGCTGCGGGCCAACCCATCGAAAATCATGCGCAACGGGTTCATGGTCGGAGATCGCTTCCGGCTGGCGGCCCGGCCGGTTGACTTTTACGTCCTTGATCACTCCCGTGTAGGGATCATTGGGATCATCCACAATCTCATACCATTTTCCGAATGGCCGCGAGACGAGGAAATGATCAATCTTGGCACGGTCCCAGCTCGCCCAGGTATTGGTTGCGTCTTCGCCTGCCGACGGCCATGTGGTGCTGCCATCGTTGAGATCATGCGGCTTGAAGTCTTCGCGGACCGCATCCGTCTGGAGCAGCATGTACTGCTTCTTGAGCACATTCATCGTAACCGGCGTGTTGTTGGCAACCGCATAGGTTTCGTCTTGCAGCCCGACATTCTTCCCGGCCTTGTAGGCGGCGGAAAGAGCGTCGCCCCATTGCTTCCACGACAGGGTGTCGATGTCCTGTCCGACATATGCTTCCTGAATGACCGAACGCATCGTCTGCTGATCGGCGTTGAGAACATATTGCCGCGTCAGATCGCGATAAAAGGTGTTGCCGTCAGATTGCTGCATCAGTCTGATCTGCGCATCAATGTGATGAAGGCCGCGTTCGGAAACATCTCCCGCATTGAAGTCGCCCATGACCATGATCGGCTGGATGGCTGCTTTTGCCCATGTGTTGAGGGCTTCGGCTTCATTCACGCGACCGGCCGATCCATCTGCATAATCGAGATGAACCGTGCCGATGAGTGTCTGCGGACGGGAACCCTGGGCGTCCAGCTGAGTATAGCTGACATAGCGACCTTGCGTATTTCCGCCCAGATTGATCGTGCCGAATTTGCCCGGCAAACGGGAGATGATACCCACATCGCCGACCTGCACATTACCGTAAGTGCCGCGACCCGCGGTTTGAAGGAAATCCGGTATGCGCGTAACATAGGTACTACCGTTGACTTCCTGCATCCCGAGCACGTCGAAATTGGCGGCTGCCATAAAGTCCGCTGTCAATTCCGGGTTCTGTTTGAACTTGTTCCAGATATTGAGCGTCATGACGCGAATGTCATAGCTATCGGCTGCGCGCGCCGGAACGGCAGCAATTCCTGCGACTGCGACACCGCATAAAAGCTGCGCAGTCAGAGCCAAAAGTTTTCCGTTGCGTTTGGTCGTCCCCGTTACCATCCCTCGGTCCTTTTCCTGGAAGATGCTTCCATTTCATCAATGTGAGAGCCGGATTGATCATCCAACTTCAATCGATGCTGAAATGACAGAGTTCAATGTCACTTTTATTACATTTTACTCCTCACCGGGATGAAAGGACTCCAAAACATGCGGTCCTCAATAGTAAATGTCATATGTCATTAATATTACATTTTTATTCGCTAATCGATTCACCCAGATATTGCTATTTTAAACCCACGATTTCCTCTTCTCATTCAACCTAGAAATGAGAGTGGATCTGAGTGATCAGGCGCGTAAGGACATAACGACAACCATGAGCGAACTTTCCGGTCCCGGTGGCAACAAGAAGGAAATCCGGCAGCAGGCATTGTTGCAATGGATTGAAAACAGCCATTATGTTTCTCTTGAAGAGATCGCAGAACGGTTCCATGTCACCACCCAGACGGCGCGGCGCGACATTGCGGACCTGGAGCATCGGGGCAAAGTCCGGAAACTGCATGGCGGCGTGTCGCAACTGACGCCGCTCGATCCTGTGACCTACCGTCAGCGCAGACATGATCGGGCCGACGAGAAGGTGCGAATTGCCGAAGCTGTCGTCGCGCTCATTCCCGATGGCGCCACTGTTTTCCTCGACACCGGCACAACATGCGAAGCGATTGCCAATGCGCTCGTCAGCAGGGAGCGGCTGCACCTCGTCACGTACAGCTTGCGATCCGCCGCCATCATCAGCGAGAAGACGGATTTCACACTCGCTGTTCCCGGCGGCTTCGTGCGCCCTATCGATGGGGGAATGTTTCAGGAAGACACACCGGAATTCATTCGGCGTTTCAAGTTCGACTATGCAATCATCTCGGTGAGCGGCATCGATGATGACGGCGATCTGTGCGATGACGACCATACCGAAGTCGCCGTCGTTTCCGCAGCGCTTGGACAAGCTGCACACAAATTGCTCGCCGTCGACAGCTCAAAGTTTGGCAAGCGCGCCATGGTGAAGCTTGGTTCGGTTCGCGACGTCACCGCCCTTGTAACGAATGAAATGCCAGCCCCGATTTTGGCCCGCATACTCGAAGAAGCCAACATCCCTGTCATTCTCTCGTGACCAGCGTACCGGTTGGGCACTTAAGCACGGGCTTGAGTTTTTGGTTCGGCCGACAACCAGGTTGTCGGCCAGATAGGCCTGTTGCAGCGCTCACCTTGGTCCGCAGGGCATCGGTCTACACCGGATTAATTCCAGAAAACGCCCGTACATGACCAAAGTGTTCAGGCACCATCACCGCGCCTCAACCAATTTCCAGCCGTTACCGGAGGGATCGCGGAAACTCGCGTCGACGCTGCCGAAGCGGCTGATCGGTTCCTGAATGAATTCGACGCCTTTTGCCGCGAATGCCTGATGCGTCGCGTGGCAGTCCTTGACCACCATCACCAGCGGCGGCATGGCGCCCTTCGCGACGACCTCGTCAAGCAGCCGCGCGGTCGTCTCATCTACAGTGGGCGGCTGGGGCCGGAACAGCCCAAGCTGGAAGTGAGGCTGGTCCGGGTGCTGCACTGTCAGCCAGCGGTAGTCTCCGTTCTTGACGTCGGTGTGAATGGCAAACCCAAGTTTGCCTACATAGAAATCAATGGCCTCATCCTGGTCACGCACGTAAATGCCCGCCACCCCTACTCCCTGGTCCATCACTGCTCTCTCCATGACTGCTCTCCTGTTGTCATGGGTTCTGTGTATCAGCCTTATCTTGGCGCCGCTTCTCCGAAACTGCTATTGTGAGGTCCGGGCGATACGCTGCACTGACAAAGCAATGTGGCACGTGCTCCAGCCTGTGCGAACCCGCCCGCTCGCGGGCACGAAGGTCGGAGGGGTTTTCACCCGTGATATCGCGGAAAACGCGCCCGAACGTTCCGAGGCTTGCCCAACCTGTGATAAACGCGATTTCGATCACGGGTTTGTCGGTGTCACGCAGGAATGCCTTCGCGCGCTCGATGCGCCGCGAGAGGAGATAGCGGTGCGGGGGCACGCCAAATGCGATCTTGAACGCGCGGGCGAAATGAGCCTCCGAGACACCGCTCACCTGCGCCAGCCGGCGCACCGGCCAGGGCTCATGCGATGCGGCGTCCAGCCTGTCTTTGGCCCTGAGCAGGCGGCGTAACAGGGCTGGATCTTGACGCGATCTGCTATTGCTCATCATTCCAGAAGTTGCCGGATAGGCTGACGTTGAATATCGGGTGTCATAGGCCGTTTCGAAGTTGTTTGCGTGGTCTGCTGCCAAAGAGCGTCAGAATTCCTCTTCAGCGGAGACTTGTCTATCGCAAATTATCAAAACCGGCCGATCTATATCTGGTTACTATTGTCTGCTCCGGGGAGCGTCATTCAAAAACAGGAATGGCAGCAATCGAGCCGCCAGCTCCCGGTTCCATGAGAAGCGCCCGCTGCTGCCGGGTGATGCGCAGCCGCCATTGCTGGACGTGGCTGCGCATCGTGATCGCTATTTCGCGCCAAACTGTTCGATCAGTTCTCCCAGACCGACATGGCCCTGAAAGGCTCCGTCGCCCGGCGAGGCCTCGCCCCTTTCCAGCGCCATCGCATGGATGACAGCGGGATCGGCTTCGATACGGCTTCTCACGGCGGCAAGCTTCGGCCAGCGTGCGGCGTCTGCCACCTGGTGAAAGTCCAGCCAGCGGGCAACTCCAACCAGCAGGGCGTCCGCCAGCGTCGGACGGTCGGCGACCAGAAAACGCGTGTCCCCGATCATTTCTTCAAGCCGGTCGTGCCGCTCGATGACGCGTTCGCTGCCCCATCGTGTCAGCGCCGATTTCATCGCAGGGTCAGGCGACTGCATTTCCATCGCGGCCCAGAGCGGGCCGAACGTTCCCGTAAAGCCGGTGTTGATGAACCCCATCAGTTGATGCATCCGGTCAGCCTCGCGCGACAGCGGATCGAAGCTGATCCGCCGCTCGGTGTCACGCGCCTCCAACCAGGCGGCGATAGCCATGTTTTCGGTCACGACCCGTCCCTCATCCGTGACGAAGGCGGGCGTCTCGACCCGGGGGTTGATCCGCTTGTAAGCAGGCTCCCGCATTTCGGTCAGCATGTCGACCCGGCACAGCCTGTAAGGCTTGCCCAGCCATTCGAGAGCTGCGACAAGTCCCATGGAGCTTCCGGCCGGGAAGCCATATACAAGGATCGGTTCCATATTTGGTGTTCTCCGTAATGTCTTCTGATCACGCTGCGCAGCGAAGCCGGACCATAAAACATCGCTCCGCCAAGTAAATTACGCACCTTTTTGTAACCAGGAGCTGCCGATGAAAGACCTTGTTTCCCGCTGCCCGATCGAAGAAGTCATGCAGGTCCTGAGCGGCCGCTGGCCGACCCTGCTCATTTATTATCTTCAGGAAGGGACAAAACGGTTCAGCGATCTTCGCCGGGATAATCCCACCATCTCGCACAAGATGCTCACATTGGAACTGCGCAAGCTCGAGGAGGCCGGCATTGTCCGGCGCACCGAGTTCGGCGGCTATCCGCTTCGTGTCGAGTACGATCTGACCCCAGCGGGCGAAAGACTGGTGCCGCTCATCGATGCCCTCGGCGACTGGTGGGAAAACACGGACGAGAATAAAGCAGGCGACGTGAATGAAGGCAGCGAAGCAGGCGGAACCCACTCAGTTCAGCACCTTTGAACAATCTGCCTCGTAACGGAAGAGAATTCCGGCGGTTTCGCTTTGCGACAGTATGGGCGAACCGCTCGCGGAATTGTCCGGTTCAAGGTTCGCCACCCTGTAAACAATCAGGCTCATCGCACAGTTGTCAGAGTTCTTCAGAGGCTCACCGGCGCATGAAAAAGCGCGCCTCGGGGATCTCATATCCCGTTCTATATCCCGCTGAAAATTATCGTCTTTTGAAGCCGTATTAAACCTAAAATCCCATTAGGTTTTGTTCGAGCGACGGTCGCAAGGGGGCTTTCGAAGGGGATTGTGAGGCGGCGCTGGGCGCTGAAACTTCAGAGGTCGGCAGGACCTGACTGGTACTTTCCAAGTTAGCCTGATTTGGTTAAGAAATCCACCCCTGAAAGCACGAAGCGGGACCAGCAGTAAGGGTGAAACCACTCGCTCCCCTCTTCCAGAGAAGAGCGCGCGGCCCGAGCGACAGAACTTTATAGAAGTGAACCTGGCTCAGAACCGGTGCATGCTGAACGCCCCCCCCTCACCTTCCGCGCAACGCACTCACCGCCTGGATTGATCGGAGGAACTGCACAGGGGTTATTATTCAAATATTGGATTTCAGACCTTCGTTTCCCGACGCTGGCCGCAGCAGCCTCAACAGTATCCGATGCCGCTATCTTCGCGGCCAGTCGACCAGCGGACTATCGCGGACCGTCCTGAACGATCCCATCAACGACGGAGAATGAAGATGGTGCCGAGCAGTAGAGACGCAACGGCGTCCCCTCGGCCTCAGGCGACTTCAACACGCGTCTTTTGCTAGGTCGAAATCGGCGATTCCTACAGCCGCTTCTTATCATTTCGGCTTCGCAATGATCACGGCGCCGGAACGTAGCAGAGAATCGGGCGCGCAAGCTTCGTCCCCTATAAAGCGATGTCACTCCGGTGTGGAAACAGGACTCTTCTCGATTGAAATTCCAGGCTGGTTCAGGGTTCCGGCTTATAGACCGCCGTCTAAAACCGATAAAAGATCATAAAAACAAAAGGATAGCAGAACCGGCAGCGAATCGATAAAATTTCGCTTAATTTTAATGTCGGCGCTAACCCTTTGTTAATTCGGCTGCCCCTTGCGATAGAATAAGAATCGGACATAATGACGGTATTTAGGCGGTATCAGTTCCAATGCCGTCACTAGGGACACCAAGCAAATGAATATCGCAAATCCGGCAGCAGCCTTGTCGTTTG
>Ga0180222_1002203_pt1:5000-16526 | contig 16526 bp, 15 predicted proteins | sample eDN5th37CKraftOP_FD_151336 | JGI IMG/M metagenome (GOLD analysis project Ga0180222, IMG submission 151336) | Enriched Organic Plus compost microbial communities from Emeryville, California, USA - eDNA 5th pass 37_C Kraft OP (version 2) (version 2) ... | reverse complement strand
AGTGTTAGTGTGTTAGGCTGTTAGGTTGTTAGGCTGCTAGGCTGTTAGACTGTTAGTGTGTTAGGCTGTTAGTGTGTTAGGGTGTTAGGGTCCTCTTCTGTTAGGCTGTTAGGATCTTCTTCTGTTCGGCTGTTAGGGTCCTCTTCTGTTAGGCTGTTAGGATCCTCTTCTGTTAGGCTGTTAGGATCCTCTTCTGTTCGGCTGTTAGGGTCCTCTTCTGTCAGGGTGATAGGCTCCTCTTGTGTTAGGGTGTTAGGGTGCTAGTGTTGACTCCTGTTAGGGTGTTAGCGCGTCCCTCTTGTTAGGGTGTTAGCGTGTTAGCTTGTTCTCTCGTCTTAGCGTGTTAGCGTGTAAGCGTGTTAGTCTCTTAGTGTCTTGGCGTGTTAGTCTGCCCACGCACATACACACACACCCACAAACACAATCCTCTGAACGTGCTTGTTGATGTATCCTCCTTTTAGTGTCATAGCACGCAAGTGAATCCCCTTAGAGTATCACTCTCGATGTGCAATACGCTCTTGGCGGATGACTCTGATGAACTCTCTGCACATAAATACGTTAGTGTGTCAGTGTATGAATGTCTCTCTTCTCTTCCAACTTCTCTCACCCACCCTCTCTCAACAATACTTAATCTTCTATAACCTAAGTGACTAATGGATCTGTTCCTTTGTATGCTGATCTTCCACTCGTCATCGGTGTCGCTTCCTCTTATCGTACGTCGCATCAAGTGTGTTGGAGTGTTAGTGTGTTAGGCTGTTAGGTTGTTAGGCTGCTAGGCTGTTAGACTGTTAGTGTGTTAGGCTGTTAGTGTGTTAGGGTGTTAGGGTCCTCTTCTGTTAGGCTGTTAGGATCTTCTTCTGTTAGGCTGTTAGGATCCTCTTCTGTTAGGCTGTTAGGCTGTTAGGCTGTTAGGCTGTTAGGCTGTTAGGCTGTTAGGCTATTAGGCTGTTAGGCTGTTAGGCTATTAGGCTGTTAGGCTGTTAGGCTGTTAGGGTCCACTTGTGCGCGGATCTTAGTTTTCCCTCGTGTTACGCTGTTCGTGTGGTAGTCTTCCCTCGTGTTAGTTTGTGAGGGTCTTAGGGTGTTAGGGTGTTAGGGAGTTAGGGTGCTAGGTTGTTCCGATTCGCGTTAGGATTCGTGCTAGGGTTCCCTCGTGTTAGCTTGTTAGCCTCTTTCCCTCTTACCCTCTTACACTCTTACCCTCTTACACTCTTACCCTGCTACCCTGCTACCCTGCTACCCTGCTACCATGTTAGCCTGTTAGAGTTCCCCAGTTTATCGTCCTCGCAAGCCCTACTGTTAGCGTGTTAGCATGTTAGCTTGATAGTGTGCCCAGACACTCACACAATATTCTCTCAGCGTGTTAGTGTGTGAGTTACATAAGCTCTCGGCGCATGACTGTGTTAGAGATTGACTTCTTAGTGTCTCAGTCCATGAGAGTGTCTCTCTTCTCTTCCAACTTCTCTCACCCACCCTCTCTCAACAATACTTAATCTCTTATAACCTAAATGACTAATGGATCTGCTCCTTCGTCTACTCATCTTCCACTCGTCTTCCCTGTCGCTGCCTCTTATCGTATGTCGCACCACGTGTCTTGGAGTGTTAGGGCGTTAGCGTGTTAGGGTGTTAGGATTGACTCCTGTTAGGCTGTTAGGCTGTTAGGCTGTTAGGCTGTTAGGGTCCTCTTGTGTTAGGGTTAGCGTTGACTCCTGTTAGGGTGTTAGCCTGTTCACTCGTCTTAGCGTATTAGCGTGTTCACTCGTCTTAGCGTATTAGCGTGTTAGTCTGTCCATAGACGCACACACACACACACACACACACGCCTTCCTCTCAGTGTGTTGGTTAGTGCGTTGGCCTGTTAGGGTCTTAGGGTCTTGGCATGCAAGTGAACTCTCTCCGCGTGTTAGGGCGTATGTCTGAGAAACTCTCCGCGCATAACTGTGCTGGGATGTTAGCGCATGAGTGGGTTAGTCTGTAAGAGTATTCGCTTCAGAGCTCTCCTCCAACTTCTCTCACCCTCTCTCGATCGTTCTTAATCTCTCATAACCTAAATGACTAGTGGATATCCTCCTTCGTGTACTCGTCGTTCCCTCTTGCTCTATGTCACTTCGTCCTGTCGTATGTCGCGCCACTTGTGTTGGAGTGTTAGGCTGTTAGGGTGTTAGGGTCCACTTGTGTCAGGGAGTTAGGGTCCACTTGTTTAAGGGTGCAAGGGTTGACTCCTCCTAGGGTGTTAGTATTCCCTTGTGTTAGCCACTTAGTGTGTCCTCACATAGTTCTCCTAGCGTGTTAGGCTTCTAGATTGTTAGTGGCCCTCATGTTAGCATGTTAGCGTCTTAGTCTGCCCTCACACTGTCCTCTTAGCGCGTTACTCTGCCCGCGTATTATCCTCTTCGCGTGTTAGTGTGGAGGTCCGATAGGCTCTCGGCGGATGACTGTGTTAGTCTGTCAGTGTATGACTGTGTTAGTCTGTCAGTGTGTGACAGTGCTAGTCTGTCAGCATATTCGCGTCTCACTTCTCTTCCAACTTCTCTCACCCCTTCATAACCCTCTCATAAGTACCACTGCTTTGTCCGTCATATCCTAACTCTCCCCCAGCCTCTCTCACATGTGTTGTGTGTGTCCTCTTGTGTGTGCTCGTGTCTATATTCCTGTGTGTGCTCTTGTGTGCCTCCGCGTCAAATACCAATCTACTCACTCGTCTTGCCTGTGATGCCCACACTCCCGACTCAACCCCCACCTCACACACTCAACTGAGAACATCTCTCGAAGGAAACCAAATCCAACCAAACCAATATCAGAATACAACATCCCAAGCCATGCCCTACCACTTGCCCAAGTATCAGCCAATTCCATTCCTCCACCCCAAATTCGCTCTGTCTGGAGACCTAACCACCCGACCCGACCCCCCCAAAAATCCACAAAGTCAGCATCCTCGGAGGGTTGAACCACACTCGACGTAGGCTGTGTGCGGCTTAACACGCCTCACGCCCTGCTGCACACAGCCACAAAACAACCAATCCTAAACTCCCCCCGCTTGCCCACCAAATCTCGACAAAAGATAAATCTCACCACCCCCACCTGACCCAATTTTGACTCCACTTCCAAGACCGTTTTGGGTGGGCCTGGCGCGGTAGTGTGTGGGTATCCTGTGCAGTGTGTGTGGCGTGTGTAAGTGCAGTGCCGTGTCTGAAGTCCTGTTAGTACTCCACCAGACACCCTCCAATGTACCTCAGACCAGACCCCCCGAGTCAAGTCTTCCCCCCATATTTTGTGGAGAAATAAAAACAAACCACCAGTGACTGTACGTAATGCTAACACATTGCACAGTCTAGCAACGACACCCACCAGCTAATCTCACTCTCCTCTCACAACCCTCCAAACACCCTCAAACATACCCCTCACTCCACCCCTCTCCACTCAGCCTTCTCCCCCACCTCTCCCCACTCAACGAGCAACAAGCACCCACATGCGTGCGCGATAATGCGGCGGTGTGTCACCCTCCCACACACCAACTCGCATCTGTCAACTCACCCTCTAACCTCTCCTCACACCCTCCCAACATCACTCAGATGACGGTTCGTTAGATTGTTAGGGGGTGAACAAGAGCCCACTTCCGAGGTAGTGAGGAACCAGAGACAGACACACCCACTCTCGCTAGGTAGCACCTAGGCGCATCCATTCACACACCAACTCTCACACAGAAGCCCACCCGCAAAGCGCACCAAACATCCTCCTACTCACACTGTTAGGCCTCCCCCCATCCTAACTCTCAGCTCACCTAGGATCCTCGTAGCTGTTAGGATTGGGTTTGTGTCGGGAGAGAGGCATGTTGGCTGGGCTTGCACAGAGAGTGGGTGGGTGTATAATCCTGATGCGCGTCTACTCGCACACTCTCACAAGCATTTTCTTCCTCCGTAGCAAAACACACACACCACACTCACACGTCCCAGTGTTAGTTAGGGAGAGTGTGAGACGAGGGAGGTGTTAGGATGCTCGAGTTAGGTACTCGTGAGAGCATTATGTCACTGCTGCGATAACACACTTACCCACCAACTCTCGCCGCTCAGCTCCTGCAACACACCCCAGAGAGCCCCTCGCAAGCTGACTGCTAGAGTGTTGTTAGGATTCTGTTAGGGTCGACGAGTCTTGGGAGGGAGGGGGAGTTAGGTTTGCACTCAAGCGTTAGGGCGCGCGACGATCATGCGAATAACTCCAACACACTCTCACACTCACACTCACACTCACACTCACACTCACACTCACACTCACACTCACACTCACACTCACACTCACACTCACACTCACACTCACACTCACACTCACACTCACACTCACACTCACACTCGGCTTACACAACACTCCACCTTCAATCACCTCTCGACACATGCACGAACACAACTGCATGGCTCTCTCAACATGAACAAGGGTGCTATTACTATGATTATCCTCTTTATTGCTTTCTAACGACCTTCTACATTGTGAAATAAGAGCATCACTCATGGGCGTTCTCCCAGAAATCACACAACGGCTGGATAAACTCCCTTTGTCGTGACTGCGTGCTGCGATCGTTCGCTACCCTGATCGCGTTGGAGATGGTTTTGTACACCGCCTTCAGTCCAGAGGGTCTGAACGTCAACACCTCTTCGCACATCCGCTTCACCCTCTTCAGTCTTGACTTTTGTCGATCTTCCACGAGGGAATCTCTCAGTGGCTTCCTGACTCGTTTGAGTTCCGCGTTGATCTTGCTCACCATCTCCTCGTCCACGACCTGTAAGCCCAGGTTCTTGTACATTTCACTGATTGCTTGGGTGTAAGTGGGTGGGCCGTGGTGTGTACTCCATGGAGATTCAACTGACGTTTCCTTGCTCTCCATTACTTCCTTCGTTGCTTCCTTCGACTCGGAAATGGCTTCCTCGTCCTCAAACAGCAACCCGTACTTACACCTCAGTAGCAACCTCTTCCGCCGCATCAACTCGAGTGTTTGCTTGCTTAGCTTTGTACTAAGCTGCTCACTTGTTTGCTGTTTCACGACTCGAAACAGGTTATGGCACCGACCGACTTCCTCAATGATTCGTGTAAACTTACCACAGACCTCGTCACGAATCACGTCCCAACTTTCGAACTCCAGTCGGGACTCTACTTCTTGCAGCAGCAGCTCCTCCCAGCGTGTGGATGACAAGAACGCTGAGGGATCGTACTCCCCATGCGGCGAAGAGAGCGCGGGATCCTCCCACACCCTCTTGTGTGCCAGGGCTTCGTTTGCCAAACTCACTTCCGAATTAAGCCCCGGCACAAAGAATCCATGCAAGCACAGGTGATCTGAAATAATGTCCCGATCATTGATGCTTACCTTTGCTGCAGTTCGTAGCCCTTTCTCCCGCGACGTTGTCGCAAGGAAGCCCTGGAATCCCCTCGCGAGGATCCAGTCTGGTCCACCATTCTTGTGGCCAAGATTGAACGCCTTGTTCTTGAACATGCCTCCAACGAACGTTCGACGTGTGATGTCCTGATACGCCACCAACTTACTCTTCGCGAACCACTTGCTCTTGCTGAGCGAGGAGAACCCGGTATTTAGATCCCCCATCAAGAGCACTCTCGAGTGGTGCTTCGCTTCCCCCGTCCTCATGTCGAGCAGCCTGAGCAGCTCGCCGAGGACTTGATCTCTCTCCGTCTTAAGGCCATGTCGAGGCACATAGGTTCCGACTATCAAGACACGTTTGTGGTCACCATGCAGTGTTTGTCGACCGTTCCTTTGACCATTGCTACTCGAATTGACCGTTGCGTTCGTGTTACTTCCTCCGATACTTGGTGACTGACGTCGTTGGGGGACTGTTCGATGTCCCCACATTGCTACCCTCCACCGATATTGCAATCACGTTGGGTGACTGATGCACCACACTTACGTTTCTACCGAACCCCTTGCGGATCCCAACAACCAACCCGCGTTTAGCCGCGGTAACATATTCGCTACCATTCGCGTCGAGCGCTACTTCGGCTCGTTGTTCGGCGACCACGTAACCTCCAAAGAACAATGGCATCGCCTGCAAAAACTTCGAAGCGTCTCTTGCAGGCAAAAGACGTCGGGTTGGTGCTTGGAGAGGAGGCGTTCGACTTCCTCCTTCTTGCTGTCCAGCCCGTTGATGTTCAAAGTGAGGGCGCGGATTGCGTCAGCTCTCCACGCTCTGCGGTTGTTGTTGTTGGTCGGCGATGCGTCATTGCTGCGCGCGTTCCGAGAATCATTTGTTGTTTCGACTCCCCCCGCGCTTCTCTTTCCTTCATCAGTGTTGGGCTCGTTTGTCCTCGAGACATTCGTCCGATCCGTCTTCTTCCTCTTCTTCCTTTCCTCGATCCACCGCTGCTTCACCGCACGTCTCGCGTCAAACGGCTGGGCCATGCCCAGAACATGGTGGCTGGCGTTCGGTATCATCTGTCGGAACAACCACCCCGTCCTCCTGAAGCCCTCTCGAACCTCGCTCTTCATGACGATCTTGAAGGAAGACCGACCGCTCGAACTTACTCCTCCGCTTCGTGATCACGACGTCACCCCTCGGAAACTCGCCTCGATGCTTTTCACGCCAGACGGCCTCGCAGGCGTCGTACAGAATCGGCGTACGAATGCCCATCTCGCCCGCAAAGTGAGCCAGCAGCGCCCGCGTCTCTGGTCTGAACCGGTTTGGTTTGCAGTGCAGCCAGCCTCGGACAGCGGGTCTATATCTGGCTCACCCCTAAGCCAGCGCTTGAAGCGACGGACACGCTGGGCGTACCTCTTCGCTTCTTTAAGCAGCCAGGCCCTGCTGGCGACGGTTTGGAGATGCGCGCGGTGGCGGGCTTGAGCAGCACCACCGGGTCCAAACTGGGGCCCGTCTGGGGTTCTAGCATCGGTTTGGAACTGGGACCCTGTCCCTGCGCTGTTATTATTATTATTATTATTATTACTATTATCCTCTTTATTGCTTTCTAACGACCTTCTACATTGTGAAATAAGAGCATCACTCATGGGCGTTCTCCCAAAAATCACACAAGACTAGTCGGCTCTACTCGCAATGAAGCCTGGCCTGTCTTTCAAGGCTACCCTTATCGCGTTTTCAAATGCGCTTTGGTTGCTCTGGTGGTAGTGAGGTTGTGTCTGCCAGCTCTGTCTTGGAGCTCTCTTCGGCGTGATGACACAATCTTTTTCTCTCTCTTTCCCCCTACCCTATGACGAGACACGCTGTGATACGCAGGCCCTTTACAACTTGCTACTTTGCTAGAGGCGGTGGTCACCTCTTTGTGCCACCCTGTCGATTCAACCCCAAGTTGCTGGCAACTCTCCTGCGTCCGGTAGATTAGGTGATGGAGTCGGTTGAATGACTCCACCACCCCCGTGTCCCATCGAACCTCGGTAACTGCTTTCAGATAAGTGTGGGAAGGTTTTTACCCCTTCCCCAAGTGCGACTAGGCACAGCCAGGATGTCCTAGCTCTCATCACTCCACTTACCCGTCTACAGTCGTTCGAGCCCCTAACCGTGACTTCCACGAACCAACGAAACCCTTTCCATCCAATCCTATCGAACACAAGTAACCAACTGCCCTTAGTGTTACCTGAGTGGTGTAGGAAGACACCCCCCTCCCATGTATAATAAGGCGCAACCAGAACTGGCCTCACAGGAGTAGAACGTCCCCCCCACACCTCACAAACAAAACCAGCTGGACCTGACAGCCAGTCACCCGTCCGATAGATACCCAGTCAAGGTCGGAACAAGATCAAACTAACTGTAAACCCAGATCTGCAAACATGATATACAACAAAACGATCACGAGATTTGAACAAGCCTTAAGAAAGACCTGGGCAAGACTCGCGGCTTGAGACTGACAACGCTCCGCCCCACTCCACCGTCACGTTTGGTATGGATGATCAATCTCCGTGACAGGGGGTGATGACGGAATAAGAAAATAACAAGTGCGTGCGTGGATCGAATTTTTGCGGTCGGTTTTCGAGGGAGGAGAATATCCTCACAGCACGTGTGCATAAACGGGCGACAGGAGGGGGAACGAGGCGTCCCGGCGACCGATTATGCGGAAGTGGGGGCTGGGCTTGAGGGCATCCCCAGAAAACGTCTTTTTTCGCACACAACACAACACACTCGTCGCGCCAGCCACGTCGACATGAAAAGAGTTGGGGAGGTTGAGCCAACCCGTTTTCGTGTCTTGTCTCTTTGGGGGTGTCTGTGGGCACCCGGCGCGCCAGCGAACAAACCGAATCGTTGCGTATAGTATACACATCCATCCGCAGCGAACTTCTTCTTTCTTCAAGAATATTCGACCGGGGGAGACCACATGTCACATTTTCACGTATGTGAAAAAGTGTGGTTGGACTCCCCCTCCCAACAAACTGACTGACTCAGTCACCCGTAGAAGCCTCACCCCCCCAAATCAATCGAGGGGGCTATCCGTATGAAACCTCACCCCCCCAAATCAAGGGGGCTAGCCCTATGAAAAGCTTCACCCCCCCAAATCAATTGAGGGGGCTAGCCCTATGAAAAGCTTCACCCCCCCAAAATCAAGGGGCGGGCTAGCTATATGAAACCCAAAGCAATCCCCATTGAACCCCTAAAAACACACCAGGTCTCAACAGATCGTTGAACGAAGTCAACTCTCTAAAAAATGCGTACAACCGGTTGTTTCAGAATCATGTCGTGTGCATGCGGGTGTGCGCGCCGGAGTCTTGGGTTGGGTTGCGGTATGTTGCGGCGCGACCGGGCGCGGGGTGTCGTTTCCGCGCGAGCCAGATGCGTGCCGCGATGTTTGGAAGGTGCCTGCCAGTTAAGGAGGCTATGGGTTGGTTTGGCTTGGCCCAACCTAGAAGAGGATTCCAGTGCGGGGTAGCCCTGTTATTATATTACAGGTTACCCTTGAAAGTTTCCCCCACCACCTTGCCAGTCCAGCTTCGATCTTGAGAGGCGTTCAGATCTTAACTGCACGCAGGAGAGCTTCGCGGCAGTGCCGTTTCCGACAACCGCATGTGCCCTTGCTGCGAACCAAGAGTTCCTCTCGTACTACCTTGGATTGCTGTTGGGTGGTGGGTGGGTGGTGCGACGAAGAGGCTGCTCGCCCCATGCATAACTGTAGGGTAAAACTAACCTGTCTCACGACGGTCTAAACCCAGCTCACGTTCCCTTTATTGGATGAACAATCCGACACTTGATCCCTGCTGCGAGATCATGATAGGAAGAGCCGACATCGAAGAATCAAAAAGCAACGTCGATATGAACTCTTGGCTGCCACAAGCCAGTTATCCCTGTGGTAACTTTTCTGACATCTCTTTTGTCACGAGTCGATGTGTTTTATGATGTTGTAGGGCTTGGCTTGAAGAAGAAAGCCCTGCTCTGCAACACTCGTGATAATCGCAAAAAAGGTTCGTTAGGCCTCGCTTTCGCGTCTGGAATGTGTACTGGACATTCCAGTCAAAGGAGCTTTTGCCCTTATACTCGATGTGTGATTTCTGGTCGCACTGAGCTCCTCTTAGGACACCTGAGTTATCGTTTATCAGATGTGCCGCCCCAGCCAAACTCCCCACCTGTGTGTGTGAGTGGGTGAGGGGAGGGTGTGAGGGTGGCGGCGGTTTCACCCACCACCACCCCACGTTGTGTTAACTCTTGGTTGAGATTAACGTGCCGCCCTCCCCCCGACTAACCACCTGAGCTGTTCTGTGTCAAGGGTTTTGGTCTTTCATTGACGTGAGTAGGTAGGGGGAGGGGAAGCCCCCCCCCCCACTCCCTACACACTCCCAAATACTACTACACCCCCCGAACAAAACAACCAATACAGACTAGAGTCAAGCTCAACAGGGTCTTCTTTCCCCGCAGTTATCTCCAAGCCCGTTCCCTTGGCTGTGGTTTCGCTGGATCGTAGACTGGGACAGTGGGAATCTCGTTAATCCATTCATGCGCGTCGCTAATTAGACGACGAGGCATTTGGCTACCTCAAGAAAGTCATAGTTACTTCCGCCGTTAACCCGCGCTTGTTTGAATTTCTCCACTTTGACATTCAGAGCACTGGGCAGAAATCACATTGCGTAGAAATTTGTTGCAAACTGTCGCAATGCTTTGTTTTAATTAAACAGTCGGATTCCCCGGGTCCGTGTCGGTTTTGGGTGTGGGTTTAGGGAGAGGGGGTTGCATGGCAAGGGAGCGAGTCCCCTGCCAGACCAGAACCCCTCTCCACCCCCCCAAAGCCAATCCTTTTCCCAAAGTTACGGATCTAATTTGCCGACTTCCCTAACCTACATTCTTCCATCAACTAGAGGCTGTTCACCTAGGAGACCTGATGCGGTTGTGGGTACGGTTGTGGGTGGTGCGTACAGGCGATAGCTACGCTTGCTTGCTTGCTTGGACCTGGTTCAGACAATCCCCCGCCTTTTCAAGGACGGAAATATGGTTGTGTAAGGGAAGTTGTGACAGCGTCGCACAGCCGGAAAAAAAACTGCACGCACCACAACATCTACACTCGAGGTGTAACCCCCCCTCCATGCTTCAACTTTGAGGTCGCATTCCAAAAAAAACACCCTTCTACACGCAACGCGTTCCAGGGCGACCCTCCACATAGAGCACAAGCGAGACAACCTGTGTACACCCATATTCACGTGATGGCGGGGTTGTGGTTGGGTTGCCCCTTATTAAGGAAGGAACGACGAGGGGTTTATTCCTCGCCTCCTCCCTTCCACACACCACTCACAGCCCCGGAATGTCAACCGGGTTGTGCTTCGGGCAGGGGTCCCACGCTTTTCAGCTCAGAAGACCCCAATAACACCCCATTCAAGGATTACCCTTACACACCGACTCACTCTTGGACCTTCGTGGTCCCCAAGAAACCCTTCCCCACGTCAGTCTTTAGGCAGAGAAGGGGGTGGCGGCGGCGCGGAGTGAACACACACCCACCCCACCACCCCCCTCACACCAACCTAAATCATTGCTACTCCCACCAAGATCTGCACTAGGATGTCTTCCAGTGTGTCTCACGATCGCACCTTTTCAAGACCCCCCACGCCCTCCTACATGTTGTGTGATCGTTGTGGTGGGGGGTGAGGTGAACAAGTCTCCTCATCCCCCCCCCCCTCCACACAACAGCCAAACTTAGACCTACCGCTTCAGCGCCATCCATTTTCAGGGCTAATCCATTTGGCAGGTGAGTTGTTACACACTCCTTAGCGGATTCCGACTTCCATGGCCACCGTCCTGCTGTCTAAATGAACCAACACCTTTTGCAGTATCGTGATGAGCGGTATGTTAGGCGTCTTAGTTTGCGCGACCGGTTCATCCCGCATCGCCAGTTCTGCTTACCAAAATTGGCCCACTAGGGGTTTCGTTGTCGGTATAATCATCAGGGGGGTTCCTTCCAAAATTTCCTCGGTAACCACCACCTCCCTCACCCATTCAAAGTTTGAGAATAGGACCAGGCCAAAAAACAGCCCAAATACCTCGAATCATTAGCTTTACCAGGTGAACCAACGCCTTTTCAAACCAAACCCCTGCTATCCTGAGGGAC
>Ga0180222_1002202_pt1 | contig 16527 bp, 13 predicted proteins | sample eDN5th37CKraftOP_FD_151336 | JGI IMG/M metagenome (GOLD analysis project Ga0180222, IMG submission 151336) | Enriched Organic Plus compost microbial communities from Emeryville, California, USA - eDNA 5th pass 37_C Kraft OP (version 2) (version 2) ... | reverse complement strand
AGAGGTGACGGCCATGCGCGAGATCGTCCGCACCAACGATGCCGTGCTGGTGTCCGCCGTCGGCGCGCTGCTCGACGGCGCCGATATTCATTACATGGTGCTCGACCAGAACATGAGCGTGCTGGAAGGTTCGCTCGGCGTGTTGCCGCGGCGTATCCTGGTGCCCGACGAGCAAGAGCTGCAAGCCCGGCGGCTCTTGCGCGACGCCGGCCTCGGCCATGAATTGCGCCCGGAAGGGCGCTGAACCGCAATGCTCGACACCACCCTCGACGCCGTGCTCGGCGGGCGCCTGCAGTTGCGCCAGCCCAGGCGCGGCCACCGCGTCGGCCATGACGCCATCCTGCTGGCGGCGGCGACGGCCGCGCGCGCCGGCGAGCACGCGGTCGATCTCGGCGCCGGCGTCGGCGGCGCGGGGCTCGCGCTCGCCAAGCGGGTCGCCGGTTTGCGGGCGACGCTGGTCGAAATCGACGCGCCGCTCGCGGCGCTCGCCGCGGAGAACGCCGAACGCAATGGCCTGGCCGAACGGGTCAGCGTGTTCGCGGGCGATGCGGAAGACGTCGATGCGCTCGCCGCCGCGGGCCTTGCGCCCGGCAGCGTCGATCGCGTGCTGATGAACCCGCCCTTCAACGATCCGCGCAAGCAGAACGTCTCGCCCGATCCGCGCCGGCGGCTGGCGCATGTCGCGCCTCCCGGCCTGCTCGCGCGCTGGGTTGCGAGCGCGGGATTTCTGCTCAGGCCGGGCGGCGTGCTGACGCTGATCTGGCGCGCCGACGCGCTCGGCGAGGTGCTCGAGGCGCTGTCGCGATCGTTCGGGGCCGTCGCCGTGCTGCCGGTCTGTCCGCGTCCCGGCGCGCCGCCGATCCGCGTGCTGGTGCGGGCGGTCAAAGCGGGCGCCGGGATGCCCGTGCACCTGCCCGCTCTCGTGCTTAACGATCAGGAGGGAAAACCGGCACCGGCCGCGGAAGCCGTGCTGCGCGGCGGGGAAACCCTCAGCCTCGCCGAGGAATGAGCCGCGCGCGCCGCTCTGCGCTTAGCCCTTGCGCCACAGCGGCATGATCCCGCGCCTTTGCCGCCCGACGATCTGACGCCGGACGCGCGCGAGAGTGCCCCCACCGACATGCGACAGGCTCACGATCACACCGATCAGCAAGAACAGGACGGTCAGTTTTGGGTCGAAATCCATCTCGTCTGCTCCCTACGATACCGCCTTCGGCAGGTGGTAGATATTGCACTGCAAAAGGTATTCCAAACATGAAACGTGGCCATTTGGCGGGCCCTGCGCTCACGATTCTGTTATGACTTTTGCATTGCAGCGGGGCGGTTTCTGGGCACCGTTGCGGCGATCCGGCGGCCGGCCCAGATATCATCCGCTTTTGACTTGGCGGTTGGTGATCGCCTAATTCCGCCGTCTGGCCCGAAGGTGCGAACCCATGCCTAATTTTTTGACACGCTTTGTCGATTTTTTGCGCTTGCTGCTGCCGCCGCCGTTGCGCGCCGAAATCGCGCTGGTGCCGGTGGTGCGGCTGTCGGGCGCGATCGGCGTGGTGACGCCGCTCCGGCCCGGCCTGATGCTCGCCAATGTCGCCCGCACGCTGGAGCGGGCCTTTTCGATGCGGGGCGCCAAGGCGGTGGCGCTCGTCATCAACTCGCCCGGCGGCTCGCCGGCGCAATCGAACCTGATTTTCCGCCGCATCCGCCAGCTGGCGGAGGAGAAGAAGCTGCCGGTGATCGCCTTCATCGAGGATGTGGGCGCGTCCGGCGGCTATATGCTGGCCTGCGCCGGCGACGAGATCGTGTGCGATCCCTATTCCATCGTCGGCTCGATCGGAGTCGTCGGCGGCACCTTCGGTTTCGTCGATCTGATGCACAAGCTCGGCATCGAGCGGCGGGTCTATGTCTCGGGCGAGCGCAAGGTGATGCTCGATCCGTTCCAGCCGGAAAAGCCCGAGGACGTCGAGCGCATCAAGGCGATCCAGAAGGACATCCATGCGCATTTCATCGCTCTGGTGAAGGAGCGCCGCGGCAGCAAGCTCAAGGGCAGCGACGAGACGCTGTTCTCAGGCGAGTTCTGGGTGGCGGATGCGGCGATCGGCCTCGGGCTCGCCGATCGGATCGGCGATCTGCGCGCGACCTTGCGCGAACGCTACGGCGACAAGGTCCGCACGCCGCTGATCGAAGCCGAGCGCGGCTTCTTCGGGCGCGTAAGGCCGGGGGTCGGACTCGACCGCCTTTTCGGCGAGCGGCCGGGACTGGCCGATGACCTGGTCTCGGCGCTGGAGACGCGCGCCTTGTGGGGCCGCTACGGGCTGTGATTCTCGCTTTGTCGTTGCGCAGCGTGCACGGAGTGCGCGAGCCCGCCATCCGGCGTCAGGGAAAGGTCTTCTCGTGTGACTCTGGATTCCGGGCCCGCCTGTCTTCGCGCCGTTGGTGCTGCGACGGGGGTCCCGGAATGGCGCGGAAATAGCAGCCGCGAAATTGCCGCGATTGGCCGAAATGCTACGGCTCAGCTTGCGAAGGAGCCCGCCATGCCGTCGATCCTGCTTTCGCCCGTGCTGAAATGGACGTTCGCCGCCGTCGGCGGCGCCGTCGCGCTGCACTGGCTGGTCAAGGAAGTGCGGCGGATCAACGAGGAGCTCGAGGCGCAGCGCGCACGCGTGCGCATCCGCGATCAGGAAAACCGCCCGACGCTCCGCCGCGATCCCATCACCGGCGAATATCGGCTGTAGGCATCCTCGTCATTCGGGGGCGCGGGCGTCGGCCCGCGAGCCCGCAATCCAGAACCGGAATCCGGAAACCGGCGCTGTGCTGGCGTCTGCATTGCGAGGTCGCGTCGTTCGGCGTGCCCCGGAACGGCATGGCTGCGGCCTTACCCCCGCTGCCGGTGCGTCACCAGGGGCCCGAAGAACAGGGCGAGCATCGCCAGTCCAACCAGTTGAAAAGTCAGCATCGGTTTCCTCCGTCGCCGCGGCCGCTCCTACTTATGGGTCGACCAGTTACCTTTCCAGGTTCAATGACTGGTAAAATTGTGCCGACTTGACCCATTTCGGACCCGCCGATAGGGTCCGCGCCCATTCATGTGCTTGAAAATCAGTGTCTTAAACGATGGCTGAAGCCGACCTTCTCGCCGCGGCCCCCGCGCGCCAGGCCAATCTCGATCCCGCGCGCTCCTTCCAGGGGCTGATCCTGGCGCTGCAGCAATACTGGGCCGATTGGGGCTGCGTGGTCCTGCAGCCCTACGACATGGAGGTGGGGGCAGGGACCTTCCACCCGGCCACCACGCTGCGCGCGCTCGGACCGAAGCCCTGGAACGCGGCCTATGTGCAGCCCTCGCGCCGGCCGAAGGACGGCCGCTACGGCGAGAACCCGAACCGGCTGCAGCACTATTACCAGTTCCAGGTGATCCTGAAGCCGTCGCCGCCCGACATCCAGGACCTCTATCTCAATTCGCTGAAAGCCATCGGCATCGATTCCAGGCTGCACGATATCCGCTTCGTCGAGGACGACTGGGAAAGCCCGACGCTGGGCGCCTGGGGCCTGGGCTGGGAATGCTGGTGCGACGGCATGGAAGTGTCGCAGTTCACCTACTTCCAGCAGGTCGCCGGATTCGAATGCGCGCCGGTCGCCGGCGAGCTCACTTACGGGCTCGAGCGGCTCGCGATGTACGTGCAGGGCGTCGACCGCGTGTTCGATCTGAACTTCAACGGCCGCGACGACGCCAAGCGCGTCAGCTACGGCGACGTGTTCCTGCAGGCCGAGCAGGAATATTCGCGGCACAATTTCGAGTTCGCCGACACCGCGATGCTGTTCGAGCAGTTCAGGATGGCGGAAGCCGCCTGCAGGAAATATCTCGCGGACGGCTGGGCCGATGCGGAGCACACGCGCCACCTGATGGCGCTGCCGGCCTACGACCAGTGCATCAAGGCTTCCCACGTCTTCAACCTGCTCGACGCGCGCGGCGTGATCTCGGTCACCGAGCGGCAGAGCTACATCCTGCGCGTGCGCGAACTGGCGAAAGCCTGCGGCGCGGCCTGGCTGGCGACCGAGGGCGGCGGACGGTGAGCGCGGCCAGGACCCTGCTGCAGATGGCCGGGGTCGAGCCGGCGCCGGCGAAACTGTCGGATGCCGCCGTCGTCATCATCGATGCGCAGAACGAATATGTCTCGGGCAAGCTGCCGTTGCATGGCGTCGATGCCGCGCTCGCCAGGATCGCCGATCTGCTGGCGGCCGCGCGCGCGGCCCGGGCGCCGGTCATTCATGTCGCGCAGCGCGGAAGGCCGGGCGGCCTGTTCGATCCCGCCAGCGACGCATTCAAATTCGCCGCGCAGGCCGCGCCGCTGGCCGGCGAAGCGGTGGTGGAAAAGCCGCTGCCGAATTCCTTCGCCAAGACCGATCTCGCAGCCAGACTCGCGGCGACGGGCCGCAAGACGCTCGTGATCGCCGGCTTCATGACGCATATGTGCGTGAGCGCCACCACGCGCTCGGCGCTCGATCACGGCTATAGCGTCACCGTCGCATCGGATGCGGTGGCGACGCGCGATCTGCCCGATCCGCTCGGCGGTCCCGATCTCGCCGCTGAACAGATCAACCGCACCGCGCTCGCCGAACTCGCCGACCGTTTCGCGACCGTTGCGCCGGTGGCGGCGATCGAGGCTTGAGCCACTGCAAGCGCCGTGTGATCCTGCCTGCCTCATCGTATCGATGAGGAGCGTGGCCCTCGAAACGCGTGAGGGCCTGTTCCCCTCCCCCTTGTGGGGAGGGGCTAGGGGTGGGGGTCGAGATGATGATCTCGAGAGACCGCACGAACGATCGCGTCTGGGCGCGTACCGATCGGACGATGGCTCCGCCGCAACGTGCGTTCGCCCGCCGGATGCGCAATGAGCCAACCGAGGCGGAACGCGAGCTTTGGTGGCATTTGCGCCGTCGCCTGCCGAGGGAAGATACGCACTTTCGCCGGCAAGTACAGATCGGACCGTACATCGCCGATTTCGCGTGTCACAAGCCGAAGCTGGTCGTGAAGATCGATGGCGGCCAGCACGGCTCGCAAACAGCGCAGGACCATGCGCGGACGCAACGTCTCGAAGCGGAAGGCTACCGTGCCTTGCGTTTCTGGAATAACGACGTGCTTGGAAACATCGAAGGCGTGTTGACGGAAATTCTTCAAGCGCTCGCAACGACCCCCACCCCCGACCCCTCCCCACAAGGGGGAGGGGAGAAGAGAGCGCGCCGACCCTCCCCACCGCAAGCGGGGGGAGGGGAACAGCGCTGTGCACAGTTGAACCTCTAACGCCACCCAAGCGACACACCCTCATGCTGACCTGGATCATCCTCATCGTCGCCGCCGCGCTCGCGATCTACGTGGCGGTCGCCTTCAACCGGCTGGTGCGCACGCGCCAGATGGCGAACGAGGCCTGGAGCGGCATCGACGTGCAGCTCAAGCGGCGCGCCGAGCTGGTGCCGAACCTGGTCGAAACGGTGAAGGGCTATGCCGCGCACGAGCGCGGCGTGCTGGAAGACGTCGTCAAGCTGCGCGGCCAGGCGAACGCGCTCGCGCGCGACGACGTGGCCGGGCGCGCGCAGATCGAAGGCGCGCTCACGCTCGCGCTCGGCCGCCTGATGGCGCTGGCCGAGAACTATCCGGACCTCAAGGCGAGCGCCAATTTCCTCGAGTTGCAGCAGCAATTGAGCACGCTGGAAAACGAGCTGCAGATGGCGCGGCGCTATTACAACGGCGCGGTGCGCAATCAGAACGTGCTCGTGCAGTCGTTCCCGTCCAATCTGATCGCCGGCCTGTTCGGCTTCCGGGCGCGGGAATTCTTCGAGCTGACCGACGAGGCCGATCGGGCGGTGCCCCAGGTGGCGCTGGCGCCGCGATCATGACGAAGGGAGCGGCCATGCGGGGCGCCGTGCGAATCCTCACCTTGCTGCCGCTGATCGCCGCCTTCGCGCTGTCGGCGAGCGCGCGCGGCTTCGCCGCCGAGGTGATCAACAGTTTCGACTCGACGGTCGCGCTCGCCAAGGACGGCGAGCTGACCGTCACCGAGCGCCTCAACGTGCGCGCGGAGGGCCGCGAGATCAAACGCGGCATCTATCGCGACTTCCCGCTCACCTTCACCGACGCGGAGGGCCGGCTGCGCGAGGTCGGCTTCACCCTTCTCGACGTCACGCGCGACGGCAAGCCGGAGCCGCATTTCACCGAGCGGCGCGGCAACGGCATCCTGCGCATCTATGCCGGCGACAAGGACGTGATGATCGCGCGCGGCGATCACACCTACGTCTTCCGCTACCGCACCGACCGGCAGGTGCGCTGGTTCGACGGCAAGCCGGAGCTGAACTGGAACGTCACCGGCAATTACTGGAATTTTCCGATTCTGGTCGCGCGCTACCGGCTCGAGCTGATCGACGGTTTCAAGCCGACGCGCTGGACCGCCTTCACCGGCCCGCGCGGCGCGCGCGGCACCGACTGGCGCGGCGCGATCGGCGGCGACGGCGTGCTGACGGTCGCCACGACGCGGACGCTGCGTGCGGGCGAAGGACTCACGGTCGTGGCCGCGCTGCCCGAGGGCGCGGTGGAGCCGCCGACGGCGGCCACCGAGTTCTGGTATGCGCTGGTCGACAATCGCGGCTGGATCTTCGCCGGCACCGGCTTCGTCCTGGTGCTGTTCTATTACCTCGCGGCCTGGAACGCGGTCGGGCGCGATCCGCGCAAGGGCACGATCATTCCGCTGTTCTATCCGCCCAAGGGCATCTCGCCCGCGCTCGCCAACTATATCGAGAACTGGGGCCTCGGCCGCGACAAATGGCGCGCCTTCACTGCGGCCGCGCTGTCGCTCGCGGTGCGCGGCTTTGTCCGCTTCGACCAGAAGGAGGACACGCTGACGCTCAAGGGCACCGGCCGCGAGCCGGAAGGCGGCATCCCGTCGCTGCCGCCGGGCGAAAGCGCGATCATGACCTGGCTGAACGGCGAGGGCGGCAACGCCACCATCGACCGCGCCCACGGCAGCGCGGTCGCCAAGGTGATCGAGCGCTTCCGCACCGGCATCGAGAGCGAAAACAAGAACCGGTTTTTCCGGCGCAATTTCGGTTACGTCGTGGCCGGCTTCGCGATGACGATCGCGGTCGTCGTCGGCGTGGTCGCGTTCGGCGGACTGAGCGATACGGACATCCTCATCATCGTCGGCACCGGCTTCGGCGGCTTCTGGCTCGGCATGTTCATGGTGCCGATTTCGCTGGCGCTGTTCGGCGCCAAGAAATTCCCGTCGGTGGTCCGCGCCGTGATGACCCTGATCGTGGCCGGCATGTTTCTGTCGATATTCGGCAGCGTCTTCTTCAGCATTTTCCCGCACGGCTTCGCCGATCTCGCGCCCGTGCTGTGGTCGCTGGTGGGCCAGCACCCCTTGCCGGTCGCGCTGATCGGTGGCTTCGCCGCGCTCAACGGGCTGTTCGTCTATCTGATGCGGGCGCCGACCGCGCTCGGCCGCCCGATCATGGACCAGCTGGCCGGCTTCAAGCTCTATCTGGAGACCGCCGAATCGGACCGCCTCAATCTGCAGGCGCCGGAAATCACCGCCGAACGCTTCGAGGCCTTGCTGCCCTATGCGGTGGCGCTCAATGTCGAGAAGCCGTGGTCGGACGCCTTCGCGGCCGCGCTCAAGCGGGCGCATCCCGAGGATGCCGATCCGATGCGCCATTATCAGCCGGTCTGGACCAGCGGGGGCCGATGGTCGGGCGGCGATTTCGGCCGCGCGGTCGCGGCGACGGTCGCAAGCACCTCGAGCGCGCTGGCGAGCGCAGTGCCGGTGTCGTCGGGCAGTTCCGGCTTTTCCGGCGGCGGGGGCGGCGGCTCCGGGGGCGGCGGCGGTGGCGGCGGCGGTGGCGGGTGGTAGCCCGCAGTTCTTCGGGCGGCACGGGTGACATTCCGCGCCCGCCTTGCTAGGCAGGCGCCGCACGCAACCGTCTGTTTCCAAGTCCTTGTCCAAGTCCTCGGCCGACATGCCCGACCTTCTGATCGAACTCTTTTCCGAAGAAATCCCCGCGCGCATGCAGGCGCGCGCCGCCGACGACCTGAAGAAGATGGTCACCGACCGGCTGGTGGCGGCGGGCCTCGTCTACGAGGGCGCCAAGGCCTTCGTGACGCCGCGCCGGCTCGCGCTCACGGTGCACGGCGTGCCGACGCAGCAGCCCGACGTGAAGGAAGAACGCAAGGGCCCCAAGGTCGGCGCGCCGGAACAGGCGATCGCCGGCTTCCTGCGCGCGGCCGGGCTTGCCTCCATCGACCAGGCCAAGGTGCAGGCCGACAAGAAGGGCGATTTCTACGTCGCGGTGACCGAGAAGAAGGGCCGCGCGGCCATCGACGTCATCGCCGAGATCGTGCCCGAGGTGGTGCGCTCCTTTCCCTGGCCGAAATCGATGCGCTGGGGCGAGCGTTCGGCGCAAGCCGGCGCGCTCACCTGGGTGCGGCCTTTGCATTCGATCATCGCGACCTTCGGCCCCGAGACCGAGGAGCCGGAAATCGTGCGTTTCGCGGTCGACGGCATTACCTCCGGCGACGAGACGCGCGGCCATCGCTTCATGGCGCCGGGCGCCATCAAGGTGAAGCGGTTCGACGACTATGTGGCGAAGCTCGAGGCCGCCAAGGTGGTGCTCGATCCGGCCCGGCGCGCCGATATCATCCTCGCCGACGCCAAGAATCTCGCCTTCGCGCAAGGCTACGAGCTGGTCGAGGACGAGGGCCTGCTCGCCGAAGTCGCAGGCCTGGTGGAATGGCCGGTGCCGCTGATGGGCTCGTTCGAGCCGGCGTTTCTCGCCATCCCCGGCGAGGTGATCCGCGCCACCATCCGCAACAACCAGAAATGCTTCGTGCTGCGCGATCCGCAGACCGCCAAGCTCACGAACAAGTTCATCCTGGTCGCCAATATCGAGGCGACCGACGGCGGCAAGGCCATCGTCGCCGGCAACGAGCGCGTGATCCGCGCGCGGCTCTCCGACGCGAAGTTCTTCTACGACACCGATCTGAAGACGCGGCTGGAGGACCGCCTGCCGAAATTCGAGCAGATCGTGTTCCACGAAAAGCTCGGCACGCAGTCGGAGCGCATCGCGCGCATCGTCGCATTGGCGGGCCAGCTTGCGCCGCTGGTCGGCGCCGACGTGGCCAAGGCCGAGCGCGCGGCGCAGCTTTGCAAGGCCGATCTCTTGACGGAAGTGGTCGGCGAATTCCCCGAGCTGCAAGGCCTGATGGGCAAGTATTACGCGGAAGCGCAGGGCGAGGACGAAGCCGTCGCCCACGCTATCGAGGATCACTACAAGCCGAAGGGGCCGGACGATCTGGTGCCGGCCGATCCGGTGTCGATCGCGGTCGCGCTTGCCGACAAGATCGATACGCTGGTCGGCTTCTGGGCCATCGACGAGAAGCCGACGGGGAGCAAGGACCCTTATGCGCTGCGTAGGGCGGCGTTGGGTGTGATTCGTATCATCCTTGATAACTCACTTCGTATTGACCTCATCACCACCATCGTGGAGGCGGGAGTCCCACTTAACAATCAGGCTCGTCAGAAATATAAGGCCAAGGCTTTGGACGAGTTGAGGGCGGTCGAATTCCTATTATCTGGAGAAGCTGCAAATTCTCTTCGCAGAGAAATTAGCAGGCGATTTCCCGACCGGGGCTCAATTTATTTCGATTTCATCGCGGCGTTCCCGAGCTTGGTGAACTTTATTTTTGAGCGTTTCGAGGTGCTACTTAAGGACCGAGGCGCCCCTCATCACGTTTTGAATGCAGTTGGAGCAGTAAGTGCGACCGGCGATCTCGTAAATATCGTCCGTCGCGTCGAAGCGCTCGGCAAATTCCTCGACAGCGACGACGGCAAGAACCTGCTGGCCGGCGTCAAGCGCGCCTCCAACATCCTGCGCATCGAGGAAAAGAAGGACAAGCGCGAATATACCGGCGCGCCCGATGCGGCGCTCTATCAACTGCCGGAAGAAAAAGGGCTGGCCGAGGCGATCAACATCGCGAAGTCGGACGCTTCCGCCGCCGTGGCCAAGGAAGATTTCGCCGCCGCCATGAGCGCGATGGCGAAGCTGCGTCCCTTCGTCGATGCCTTCTTCGACAAGGTCACCGTCAATGTCGACGACAAGGCCCTGCGCGAGAACCGTCTCAAGCTTCTGAACGAAATCCGCGAAGCCACCCGCGCGGTAGCCGATTTTTCCAAGATCGAGGGCTGATTGGCTGTCATGCCCGCGCAGGCGGGCATCCAGTACGCCGCAGCTTATCGAGAGCACACGGCGTACTGGATCCCGGCCCTCGCTTCGCTCGGCCGGGATGACGGCAGCGGAAGGCGTTGAAATCCTCCGCCGAAAAAAACTTATCCCCGGTCCGTCAAACGGGCTTATATTCCTCCCCGTCCTGCTCGACGAGGGGCGCCTTCCGGAGGCGTCTTGAAGGCGGAGCAGGATGTGGCGCCCGCGGGCGAGGATCACGCAATCCTCGCGCTCGGGCGGCGCCGGGGCTCCGCTCGCGGGCACTAGGACCCGCCGCCAGGAGCTGGCTGACGATGCGAGCCCGATGCGGCTCCTTCGGAAGCGCGGCCCGGACGCCGACAAGACGCCGCCAGTGGAGCGCCGGGAGGCGCGCTTCCGCTTGTCGGAAGCGACGCGCCTTCGCAAGGCGTGTCAGGGCGGCTTTCGCCAGGCTGCCCACGGGATGCGATCGCAAGCATCCCGCGTTTCCCGGCGCTCCGCTCCCCTCGAGGGGGCGAGGAAGGAAGCTACGGCCTACCCGGGGCCGCCAAGAATACGGGCGGTGATGCATGGCTGTTTGACATTTGAATCGGCGAGGGGCGATGGCGCAACACTCTCCGTTGTCGCCCCCGCGGAGGCGGGGGCCCAGTACGCCGCAGCTTGTCGATAGGACACGGCGTACTCGATCCCCGATCGCGCACGCGATCGCGCGCTTGGCGGGGATGACGGCCGAGGATCTAGCGCCGCGCGCGGCCGCAATGACAGCGGATTACGTGAGGACGGCAGAGATAACAGCGCGCGCCCGCGCTATATCAGCCTGCGGAATCCTTCCGCGGTTTTCGCCATTTCAATTCACCCGCCACCTGGGAGCCCATCATGGTCATCGGCATCACGCATCTGCAGCCCATCGTCGCCCTCATCGCCGGAATTCTGATCCTCGTCGTCCCCCGGCTGCTCAACTACATCGTCGCCGTGTACCTGATCCTGGTCGGGCTCTTGGGACTCGGACTTATTCGCTAGGTCGATTCCGGGCTTGCGTCGGCCGCTCCGGGGGTGCTTTTAGGGGGTCGAGCAAGGCCCACCCAAAGCATCCCCTTGAGCCATGGCGAAACGAAAATCCTCCCGCGTCAGCGCAAAATCCAAGAAACCCGCCGCAACCAAGGCCGCCAGGCCGAAGGCAGCGGCCAAGTCCAAGGCCAAGGCCAAGTCCAAGGCGAAGGCGCCGGCCCGCCCGGGCAAGCCCCCGGCCGGAAAATGGGTCTATTCGTTCGGCGACGGCCGCGCCGAGGGCAAATCCGACATGCGCGACCTGCTCGGCGGCAAGGGCGCGGGGCTCGCCGAAATGGCCAATCTCGGCCTGCCGGTGCCGCCCGGCTTCACCATCACCACCGAGGTCTGCACCTACTATTACGCCCACGACAAGCGGTACCCGAAGGACCTCGAGGCCCAGGTCGAGAAGGCGCTCGCGACCGTCGGCCGCATCACCGGCAAGGTGTTCGGGGACAAGGAAAACCCGCTGCTGGTCTCGGTCCGCTCCGGGGCGCGGGCCTCGATGCCCGGCATGATGGACACGGTGCTCAATCTCGGCCTCAACGACGAGACCGTGGAGGCGCTCGCGAAGAAGTCCGGCGACCGGCGCTTCGCCTATGACAGCTACCGCCGCTTCATCACCATGTATTCCGACGTGGTGCTCGGCGTCGGCCACGAGCATTTCGAGGAACTGCTCGATCACCACAAGGAACGCCAGGGCTATACGCTCGATACCGACCTTTCCGCCGACGACTGGGCGGAGTTGACCGAGCGCTACAAGAAGCGGGTCAAGGACGAATTGGGCTTCGACTTCCCGCAGGACCCGCATGCGCAGCTCTGGGGCGCCATCGGCGCGGTGTTCAGTTCGTGGATGAACCAGCGCGCCATCACCTATCGCAAACTGCACAACATCCCGGAAAGCTGGGGCACCGCGGTCAATGTGCAGGCCATGGTGTTCGGCAACATGGGCGAGAGCTCGGCCACCGGCGTCGCCTTCACGCGCAATCCCTCGACCGGCGAGAAGAAGCTCTACGGCGAATTCCTCATCAATGCGCAGGGCGAGGACGTGGTCGCCGGCATCCGCACGCCGCAGGAGATCAGCGAGGCCGCGCGCATCGAGGCCGGCTCCGACAAGCCCTCGATGGAGAAGGCGCTGCCGCAGGCCTATGCCGAGCTGACGCGCATCTACAACAAGCTCGAGCGGCACTACCGCGACATGCAGGACCTCGAATTCACGGTCGAGCAGGGCAAGCTGTGGATGCTGCAGACGCGCTCCGGCAAGCGCACCGCCCGGGCTTCGCTGCGCATCGCGGTCGAGCTCGCGAACGAGGGCCTGATTTCGAAGAACGAGGCGGTGCTGCGCGTCGATCCGATCACGCTCGACCAGTTGCTGCACCCGACCATCGATCCGCGCGCGCATCGGCGCGTGATCGCCACCGGCCTGCCGGCCTCGCCGGGCGCGGCCTCGGGCGAGATCGTGTTCTCGCCCGACGAAGCGGCCGCCGTCAAAGGCGACGGCAAGAAGGTCATCCTGGTGCGCGTGGAGACCTCGCCGGAGGACATCCACGGCATGCATGCGGCCGAGGGCATCCTGACCACGCGCGGCGGCATGACGTCGCACGCGGCCGTGGTCGCGCGCGGCATGGGCAAGCCCTGCGTCTCGGGCGCGGGTTCGATCCGCGTCGACTACGCCGCCGGGACGATGACCGCCGGGAGCCAGGTGTTCAAGAAAGGCGACTACATCACGGTCGACGGCTCGACCGGCCAGGTGCTCGCCGGCAAGGTCGACATGATCGAGCCGCAGCTTTCCGGCGAATTCGCCACGCTGATCTCCTGGGCCGACAAGGTGCGCAAGCTCGGCGTGCGCGCCAATGCCGACACGCCGAACGACGCCAAGGCGGCGGTGCGGTTCGGCGCCGAGGGCATCGGCCTCTGCCGCACCGAGCACATGTTCTTCGAGGAAGACCGCATCCAGGCGGTGCGCGAAATGATCCTCGCCGACGACGAGGCGTCGCGCCGCGCGGCCATCGACAAGCTGTTGCCGATGCAGCGCGCCGATTTCGTCGAACTGTTCGAGATCATGGACGGGCGGCCGGTCACCATCCGCCTGCTCGATCCGCCGCTGCACGAGTTCCTGCCGCACACCGAGGAGGAGATCGCCGAAGTCGCCGCCGCCATGGGCGCCGATCCGGCCAAGCTCGCCAACCGCGCGCGCGAACTGCACGAGTTCAATCCGATGCTCGGCTTCCGCGGCTGCCGTATCGCCATCGCCTATCCGGAAATCGCCGAGATGCAGGCGCGCGCGATCTTCGAGGCGGCGGTGGAAGCGCAGAAGCGCACGGGCAAGCCGGTGGTGCCGGAGGTCATGGTGCCGCTGATCGCCAGCAAGGCCGAGCTCGATCTGGTCAAGGCGCGCATCGACGCCATGGCCAAGGCGGTCGTGAAAGAGAGCGGCGCCAAGGTCAAATACCAGGTCGGCACCATGATCGAGCTGCCGCGCGCCGCGCTGATGGCGGGCGAGATCGCCGAGAGCGCCGAGTTCTTCTCCTTCGGCACCAACGACCTGACGCAGACCACCTTCGGCATCTCGCGCGACGATGCCGCCACCTTCCTCGGCATCTACACCGCGCGCGGCATCCTGCCGGCCGATCCGTTCGTGTCGATCGATCAGCAGGGCGTCGGCGAAATGGTGAAGATCGGCGTCGAGCGCGGGCGCAAGGTCAGGCCGAAGCTGAAAGTGGGCATCTGCGGCGAGCACGGCGGCGATCCCGCGTCGGTCGCCTTCTGCCACGAGGCCAAGCTCGACTACGTGTCCTGCTCGCCGTTCCGGGTGCCGATCGCGCGGCTCGCCGCCGCGCAGGCCGCGCTCGGCAAGACCGCGGCGAGCCAGGCATAGGCTCAGGCGGCCGCTAACCTCTCGGTTGTCGTCCCCGCGAAAGCGGGGACCCGGTACTCCGCAGCCTATCGGGCGATTACCGGATCGCCCGCTTTCGCGGGCGATGACGGCATCATTTCCGACGCCCTACACCGCCACTTTCGCCAGGAACTGCTCGACCTCGCGCCGCAGGTCGGCGACGGCGGTTTCCACCGCCTGCGAGGCGTCGCGCACGACTTCGGCGGAGGAGCGCGTCGCGGTGGCGGCATGGGCGACCTCGCCCAGCACCGAGACCACATGGCCGGTGCCCTTGGCCGCGCTCGCGACATTGTGCGAAATCTCGCCGGTGGCCGAATTCTGCTGTTCGACCGAGGCCGCCACGGCCGCCGTGAACTGGTTGATCTGCTGCATGCGCGCCGCGATCTGACGGATCGCGTCCACCGCCCCGGTGGTGGAGTTCTGCACCGCCAGGATGTGATTGGCGATGTCTTCGGTCGCCTTGGCGGTCTGCACCGCCAGCGATTTGACCTCGGCCGCGACCACCGCGAAGCCCTTGCCGGCTTCGCCGGCGCGCGCGGCCTCGATGGTGGCGTTGAGCGCCAGCAGATTGGTCTGGCCCGCGATGTCGCGGATCAGCTTGACCACGTCGCCGATCTTCTGCGCGCCGGAAGCCAGCCCCGCGATCTCGTCGTCGGTCGCGCGCGCCTCCTGCGTGGCGAGCGCGACGATGTGGCTGGTGCTGGTGAGCTGGCGGCTGATTTCGCCGATCGAGCGGGACAATTCGTCGGTCGCGATCGCCGCGGTCTCGACATTGGTGGAAGCTTCGTTGAAGGCCTGCACCGCGCTCTCGGCGCGCTGCGACGTGCGATCGGAAAAGCCGAACAGTGCGGCCGCCGTGGACCGCATGGCGGCGGCGCTGTTGCCGACGCTCGAGAGCAGGCTTTCGACCGCCGGACGGAACGAGGCGATGGCGGCGTCGATGATCGAGCGCCGCTGTTCCTGTCCGCGGATGGAGGCGCGTTCTTCCTCGGCGCGGCGCTGCTCGGTGACGTCCTCATGGGTGGAAAGCCAGCCGCCGCCGGGCAGCGGTTCGTTCTTGGCCAGCACGATGCGGCCGTCGCTCGCCTGCACATAATGCGGCGCGCTCGTGCCGTTCTTCATGCTGTCCCGTATGCGCCGGCAATAGGCATCGACGTCGTCGATGAACAGCCCGGTTTCCTTGCGGTGCAAGATCAGGTCGCGCAGCGCGCAGCCCGGCTTCACGACCGCGGGCGACAGATTGTACATGTCGAGATAGCGCCGGTTGACCAGGATGATCCGTTCCTGCGCGTCGAACATGTTGAGCCCTTGCGACATGTTGTCGATGGCGCTCAAGAGCCGGCGGTTCTGGCTGGTCAGGCTGCGATGCAGGAATGCCACGGTGCCGAGGAGGGCAAGGCTGATGAGCGCGAGCCACAGCGCCTTGCCCACGACGGTTGTTGGCAGGATCAACGAAAGCATGGCGGCCTGACGGTATAGGACAACCGTATATTGAGCGGCAGCGATTGCGAAAACGTTAAGCTAAATTGGCTTTCTGGGTTGAGGACGCGCGCGGGCGCACGCGAGTTTGACGATCCGTTTAGAATTGAGACGGCGGCGCGCGGGCATCCGCGCCGGGAACCCGCGCCATTAACAAACCCGCAAGGTTAATCGCTCCATAATAAATTTCGTCACATTGTAACGTCACAAGACGCGTGTTCGGTGGGCGTTGCGGGGTTGCGTTGAGCGTCAGGCGGGAACAGTCGCGCAAGCGGGGGAGGAAGGTTGCGTCGATCGGCTTCGGCGCGCTGGCGTTCGCTCTCCTTCCCAATACGATCGGGTTCCAGGATCTCGGGGCGCTGCTCGCGCGCCAGCCGGCGGTGGCCGAGCGCTGGCGCGAGCATCTGATCGCCTCGCCGTTCGGCACCATCCACGCCGCGACTTTCAGCCTTCCAAATCCGGTCGGCACGGCGATTCCGCCTCCGCCGGTCTACGCGCTGGCGAATTACGATCCGATGGCGATTGCCGGCTCGATCGGAACCGAACGGCTCGGCGATGCCGATGCGCCGTTGCAGTTCCCCAAGGTCAACCGCAGGGACAAGCGTGACTCCGCGATCGCGCGGGCGCGCGAACCGATGCCGCCGCTGCCGCCGCTTCTGAGCATCGCGCCGATGCCGGAGGCGGAACTCGATGCCGCGATCCGGCGCGAAGACGGATCGGATCGTTTCGATCCCTATTCGGATTACGAATTCGCCGCCGTGCCGGAGGCATCCGCCGCGGCTCCGGTAGCCGCCGCCAAGGATGCGGCGAAGGATCGCGCGTCCGCGCGTCCGATGCCGCTCATGCAGGCTGCGGACGCCGGCAAGAGCGCGGCC
>Ga0180222_1002201_pt1 | contig 16533 bp, 17 predicted proteins | sample eDN5th37CKraftOP_FD_151336 | JGI IMG/M metagenome (GOLD analysis project Ga0180222, IMG submission 151336) | Enriched Organic Plus compost microbial communities from Emeryville, California, USA - eDNA 5th pass 37_C Kraft OP (version 2) (version 2) ... | reverse complement strand
GGCCTTCGACGGCGATTTTGAATAGGAGGATTTGGGCTTCATCTTCGTTCCTTCGTCACTACGACGAAGCCCAAATCCTCCTTAAATCACAACCTCAAATCTGTGCCATTGGTGCTGACGGCGGACAGAGACCACAAGAGCCAAACGATGCCGGACTATATTCACGCCACATGAAGCCAAACACAGGCTTTGCGGCATTGAGTTTGGAAATGGCACCCGCATAGCCACCGAGTTTCTTGAACGCAGCTTGCTCACGGCTGATAAGTCGTGCCCCGGCGGAAATAACTGCCGAGTGCAAGCTGTCGTTTATCCGCACATTCCAACCTTGAGCGGATGCGGCCTCGGCTACTACACCGGTGCCGCAGAAGGCGTCCACAAAGAAGCCCCCAGCTTTAGGCTCCCCTATGTAATCGATGATTTGGTCGACCAGCCTCGATTTCGAGCCAATATAGCGAAAGGTCATTCTGCAGCCGCTCCAGCCTCTGACCTGCGGCTCGAACGCGTTGGCTTTGATGCGGGGGTCATTGTGGTTGTCGATCCAGGGGGTACGATCCCCTTGCTGTCGCAGTAGTCACCCAGCAACACCTCTAGCATGTTCACCATGCTGCGCTGCTCATGATCCGCGGCTTCTTTCAAGGCCTGCTTGAATGTCCGGGAGACCCGGAGATTCAGGGTTTCGCTCTTGGTGTCCGTGAAACGCATGGCCTGCCCCGCAAATGTCTGTGCATTTGCGTTATTGCACAAAAGGTCGACAGTCGGGAACCCTCAATAGCTCTGTGATCAGCTACGGCGAGGGGCGGGCCTAACCCGCGGGGTTATCCCGATTGCCTGCATTCAGTGTTTGCAGGTTTTCGCTTTGAACCGATATGGCATGATGGGCTATCTGCCCGATCTTGCCGACGAGGCTGCGCAGACGGTGCTCGCCCAGGCGGAAGTGTTGCTGCGGGAAGTCAGGTGATGCGGGCTGGTAGCGATTTCATCCAAGCTATAGATGAGGGATTAACCGAATGAACGATTTCCAGCAGCAATACGAGCTCTGGGATCAATTCCTGACCACCTGGCCGCGCGAGCGGCTGCGGACGATGACCCTGGACGAATATAGCCAAGCGGGGTCGAAAGACAGCTTCACCTACTGGATTGAATCTCGCCTCGACAAGATGGGCAGCATCTGGGGCGGCTCAGCGTTCAAATTCGGCGTATTCTCGCGCAAGGACACGGAAGACAAGAAGTCGGATTCCAAACTGAGCTATTCCGACACCCACGGCTGGCTTGCTTCTCTCGGGGAGACCTCTGACGAAGCCTTCGAAAAGGTGCGTGGCTACATTGCCCAAGTGGCGGATCTGGCAGCCGAAGGTAACGTGGACGGCATTGAAGCCTTCACGCACCTCGGCGAGGTGCTCAAGTGGAAGATAGCGTTTCATTACCAGGACCGACAGGCGCCGGTGATCGTGGACATCTTCAAGCCGGCGCCGCTAGCGGTTTTGGTCGGCGGCACCACAAGCCAAGGCATGGCTGCATTGCAGAAGGCTACACTGGCTAAAAGGCCAGAAAATCTGGGTATCCTGGAGTTCGGGCATCAGGTGTGGGAGGCGTGGAGCCAGAAAAATCTGAAAATCTGGAAGCTATCGCACGGCAACCCACCGAACTTCACGGATCCCGAGCGCCAGCACTATTTGGAAGCCCAATTGGCCGTAATGCACCGCGATACAGGTAAGGACCAGGGCAAGAAATTTGCTGAAGCCCCGGTCGGCACGCTGTTTTTCCTCTGCCACGGCAACAGCCCCCAGCGTATAGGTCAACTGACTTCCGAAGCGATGCCCTGCGAAAAAGGGGAAGGCTGGTTGCAGCGCAGCTATCGCGTGCTCAAGCCAGCACAGCGAACTGACCGCTACACAGCAAATTCGAAGGCATGGTCGCCACAGGGAAATTCGACTTTCTGGCAAGTTGGTGCACACGACTTGCCAGAGTTCGAATCCACATTTCTCAGGCCTTACTTCGACACCGATCTGGCAGAACTGGCCGCTTTGGCCGGTGAACCTATTGAGGAGGCAAATGGTGGAGCCTTGGTCGTAGCTCCCGCTTCTTCGTCGGCTCCCCCGGCATCTTTAACGGCGCTCGACCCTGTCGCCGCCTGCATCAACCGGATTTATTATGGCCCACCCGGCACGGGCAAAACCTACACAATGACGCAGCTACTGGAACGATCCTACGGCAAACCTGACCAGGAAAAGCAGGGCGACAATGATGCCCAGCGCTACAGCTTCGTCACTTTCCACCAGTCATACGGCTATGAAGAGTTCGTCGAGGGGCTGCGGCCCGTGCTTGCGAACAACACCGAGGCGGGCGAGGTTGCCTATGAAATCCGACCCGGCGCCTTCAAGGAATTGTGCCGCAGGGCCAGGAAGGCCCCTGATCAGCGCTTCGCAATGGTTATCGATGAAATCAATCGCGGTAACATCAGCAAAATCTTTGGCGAACTGATCACGCTAATCGAGGCTGACAAGCGCGATCCGCTCGACGGTAGCCCTCCTCCCGTCGAAGTGATCCTGGCGTATTCGGGTGAGAAGTTTTCGGTACCTGCCAATGTAGATATCATCGGCACAATGAATACGGCGGACCGCTCGCTGGCCCTTCTCGACACTGCATTGCGTCGGCGTTTCGACTTTGTGCCATTGATGCCCGACACTCGAGCCGAGAAAGATCCCAACGATGCGAACAGCGCGCCGCTGGCAGCCCTGGCTGTCACAACGGACGCTGGCAGGATCAACGTGCGTCAGCTGCTCGAGCGGATCAACGAGCGCATCGAGGCTCTGTACGATCGCGACCACTGCATCGGTCACGCTTATCTGACCGCACTGGCTGATGTGGAGGACGGACCGGCGCGGTTTAAAGCACTCGCTGGCATCTTCCGCAATCGCATCGTGCCGCTGCTCGAGGAATACTTCTTCGAGGATTGGCGCAAGATCCGGCTGGTGCTGGGCGACAACCAGAAGCCGGATTTGGCTACGCAGTTCATCACTGAGAGCGATGCGCACGAACAGGATCTGACCACCCTGTTCGGTAACGATCATGGGCTCGACAGTTACGCCACGAAGCGCCGTTATAGCTTGCAGGAAGCGGCATTTTCCATACCCGCCGCCTATATTGGCATCTATCAGATTTCGGCCTGACGGACGCGGATGGCAGGCATCACCATCTATGAATTCGATGCGCTGGTGGAGGCCCGCGACCCAGCCGATGTTGCTGGCCTGCACTCGGTGCCTTCCAGCGTGTTTGCCTGGCTGGAGCAGCAGGCGCTGAGTGCTGCGGAGGCTGGCGAAGCGGCGTGGTTGCGCCTGACACAGCGGCGGGGTCGGCGTGCCGTTCAGGTTAACAGCTTCGTGGGCGTGATCCGAGCACCGGATGGCCATCAGATCGAAGTTCTGCCCAAGGTTGGCAAGGCCATCGGTGGTGGCGATGACGAGGCCCGGCAACTTCTGATTGAAATGCTGCGGTGTCTGGGCGGCTTCCGTCACATCCAGACCGACAGCGCTCAACTAATGGCCACGCGTATGCCATTGTTAGAGGTGTTCATCAGTGAGTTTCTGCGCGCTGCCGAACACGTCGTAAAACGCGGTCTGCGCAGCGATTACACCATACGACAGGACAATGTTTTTGCACTGCGCGGCAAGCTGCAGATGGCAGCGCATTTGCGACAGAACCTTTGTAGGCGCGATCGCTTCTTTACCGAATTCGACGAGTTTTCGACAAATCGCCCGGAAAACCGACTGTTGCACTCGGCGCTCAGACGCGCCTTGTCGTGGACGGCGTCGCAGACGAACCAGCAACTGGCACGAGAGCTGTGCTTCGTATTTTCCGATGTGCCGACGTCAGATATGCCATCGCTGGACTTTCAGCGAGTGCGTCTGGATCGTGGCATGGCGCATTACGACCATGCTCTGGCGTGGTCGAGGTTGATTCTGGGAGACGAATCGCCGCTGACCGGAGCAGGTGGCCACCGTGCGCCATCCTTATTGTTCCCCATGGAAGCGGTGTTCGAAGCCTTTGTTGCCAAACATCTCGCCCGGCAACTGCTGCCAACCTTCGCACTGCGCACGCAGGCGCGCAGCTTTTCACTGGTCAGGCATCAAGGGCAGGACTGGTTTCGCTTGAAGCCGGATCTGCTTGTCCAGGAGGCGGGAGCGAACCACTTGGTATTGGACACGAAGTGGAAGTTGATCGACAGTAAGAAAACCACTGGCACGGATAAGTATGGGTTGGATCAGGGAGATTTCTATCAGCTGCACGCTTACGGTCAGAGTTATCTCGATGGCCATGGCGATGTAGTGCTGATTTATCCCAGAACAGACGCATTCGATCAGGCACTATCCGTGTTCGAGTTCCCGAAGACGGAGGGCTTGCGGCTCTGGGTGTTGCCCTTCTGTTTGCGTGGGCGTGAAATCCTCCTGCCGAAGTGCGGGAGCCTAGATGAATTTTTTGTGCCAGGTGAATTGCATCGTCGTGAGCTTGTTGCCGTTGTTTGATAGGGATCCTTTGAACCCAATCGCCACGACGCGTCAGTTTTTGATCTGAACCGATACAGTGCGCTGGGCTACTCCGAGAGAGTTCGTCCGCAGGCTCTCGCCCACCGCCAACATCTCATCGCGAACCAATGAGATGGGCCTCATGGGGCCAGAAAATCCCCAGCTTCCGCGCGGTTTTGCCGATCGCGACCGAACCTCAGAGACTGCCGAAAACGTCGAAATCGGTCTCCGATTGGCTTTTGTCTCTTTTCACCCGAACCCCTGCTGAAAAGGTTCGGTCTCCAGAAACGACGTAAATCCAAGGTTTTCTGGCTTTCGTTCAACCGAACCTTTTGCGCCCAATCTCGGCAGGCGAACGGGAATGCAACTGGTGGTATTTACCCGCAGCATGAGCCAAAAGCCGCGCGGTCTGCTATGGTTCCCATCATGACGACCCGCAGCGCCATCGACAGCTTCACCGAAATCGCCACCCTGCGCATCGAACTCAGGGGGTCCGATCCGCTGATCTGGCGGGTAGTCGAGGTGCCCACGTCCATCACCCTCAAGGTGCTGCACGACATTGTTCAGGTCTCGATGGGCTGGTGCGATTATCACCTCTGGGAGATGGTGATCGACGGGAAGACCTACGGCCTGCCGATGGACGAGGACTTTGGCACCGCGCCCCGGAAGGTGGCAGATCGGGTTCGCTTGCGTGATGTGCTGACAGGCGACACCACCCGGATCGACTACATCTACGATTTCGGCGACAGCTGGGAGCACAGCCTCGTTGTCAGCGATGTCCGCGCAGGCGCGCCCGGAACTGGCTATCCCCGCTTCATTGCCGGCGAGCGCGACTGCCCGCCAGAGGACTGTGGCGGCATCCCCGGTTTCTACGAGATGCTTGAAGCACGGGTCGACCCCAAGCACCCAGACCATGCGGACGTCGTTGAATGGCTCGATGGCTATGACCCCGAAGAACTGGACGTGTTCCCGATCGAGGTTGCGCTTGGCCGTATTGCTGCCCGTCGCAACGCGGCTGCCAAGCGCATCATCAAGCCTGCGAATGATTGATCACGCGGAGCGCAGTATGACGTCCTCGGCCGCTTGAAGCCACTCATCGAGTTTTGACCACCGCCGCCGCCCGGACTCATTCTTGACCGCGATGGCGATAGCCTTGGATTGGCCGACCAGCACCACGAGCTTCTTTCCGCGAGTCACTCCGGTGTAGAGGAGATTCCGCTGCAGCATGGCGTAATGCTGGGTCATGACCGGGATCACGACGGCGGGGTATTCCGAGCCCTGGCTCTTGTGGATCGTCGCTGCATAGGCGGGGACCAGCGTGTCGAGTTCGCCGAACTGATAGCTGACCTCGCGGCCATCGAAGTCGACCAGCAGTTCGCCGTCGTCGGTGTCGACGGACTGGATGTAGCCAATGTCGCCGTTGAAGACGTCTTTGTCGTAGTCGTTCTCGATCTGCATGACCTTGTCACCGGGGGCGAAGGTCCAACCAAAGCGTTCCACCTTGGCCGTCGGATTGGGGTTCAGCGCGGCCTGCAGCTCGATGTTCAGCGACCGCGCGCCAACCCCGCCGCGGTTCATGGGGCATAGCACCTGGACTTCGCGCACAGGATCAAACCCGAACTTGCGTGGGATGTGCTTGCCGACGAGATCGATGATCCGCGGTACGGCCTGCTCCGGATCAGCGGCCGGCATGAAGTAGAAGTCGGTATCACCTTCAACTTTGCCCAAATCAGGGATGCGGCCGCGGTTGATCTGGTGCGCGGTGGTGATGATCCGGCTTTGGGCAGCCTGGCGGAAAACCTCGGTCAGTCGGACCACCGGGACAGCATGCGACTGGATGATATCGGCCAAGACCTGCCCAGGCCCGACCGATGGCAACTGGTCGATGTCGCCGACGATCAACAGTGCGGCGGTATCCGGCACAGCCTTCAGCAGCGACTGCATCAGCATGACATCGACCATCGAGCTTTCGTCGACGACCAGCAGGTCGCATTCGAGAGGGTTGTCTTCGCCGCGCTTGAACCCGAACGCCTTGGGGTCGAATTCCAGAAGGCGATGTATCGTCTTGGCCTCCATGCCCGTCGCCTCGGTCATACGCTTGGCGGCGCGCCCTGTGGGTGCGCACAGAAGAAGATTGACGGACTTGGCCGCCAGGATGCGCAGGATGGAATTGACGATGGTGGTCTTGCCGACACCGGGCCCGCCGGTGATCACTGTTACCTTGGATCGCAAGGCAAGTGACACGGCTTCCCTTTGACTGGGCGCAAGGGTCAGGCCCGTGCGCCCCTCAATCCACGGCAGGGCCTTATCCGTGTCGATGGCAGCCCACGGCAGCTGTCCATTGAGCAGCGATCTTAACCGGTCTGCTATGGCCTTTTCGGCGTGATACAGCCCGCCAAGGAAGATGCAGTCGATGTCGCCGACCGTGTCGGCCACTACCGTCCGTTCATCCAGTTCCAGCGCCAGCGCCGTCTCGATCAGCGCGCCATCAACCTCGAGCAGCTTGGCAGCCAGCTGTTTTAATTCGGTCACGGGCAGTCCGCAGTGCCCTTCGCCCATGGCCTCGGTGAGGGCGAAGGAGATGCCAGCGCGAATCCGTACCATGGCCGTCTTCTCGATGCCCAGCTTCTCCGCGATCGTGTCGGCTGTGCGAAAGCCGATCCCGCGGATATCTTTGGCCAGGCGATAAGGGTTATCGCTCATCACCTGAACGGCATCGGCGCCGTAGGTCTTGAAGATGCGCACGGCGCGCGCTGTTCCGACCCCATGGCTGTGCAGGAACACCATGATCTCGCGAATGACTTTCTGATCCGCCCAGGCCGCAGTGATCTTGGCAGCGCGCATGGGGCCAATGCCCTGGACCTCACGCAGCCGTTCGGGGGTGGCTTCGATGACATCGAATACGTCTTTGCCGAACATCTTCACGAGCCGCTTGGCGTAAACAGGGCCGATTCCGCGGATCATGCCGGAGCCGAGATACTTCTCGATGCCCTCGATCGAGGAGGGTTCCGAGGTTTTCAGAAACCGGGCCCGGAACTGCAGGCCATGGTTCCGATCATTGGTCCATTCGCCCGAAGCGGTGATCCATTCCCCGGCGGAAATCATCGCTGCATGCCCTACGGTCGTGACCAAGTCGCGGTGCCCGCGTGCCTTGACCCGCAGGACGCAAAAGCCACTTTCATCGCTATGGAACGTCACCCGTTCCACATGGCCCACGAGCACTTCAGACGTTGGGGCAGCCGGGTGGTTCATCGCAAGCGCCGAGACTCCGCGACCTCATCCGCGTCTTGGGTTGCCTCGTGCACCTCCTCACGGATGATCTTCTCGGTGATTTCCAGAAGATGCGAGGTCAGCGCATCGCTCAGCTCCTCAAACTCGGGCCACAGGACCTGCTGCACAAAACTCGCGGGAGCGCGGATCAGAACGGTTTGGCGGTGCATACGCGGATAGCGGAACGGTCGGACGCCGTAGCGGCGGCACAGGGCGATGAAGAGCTGGCGCGACCAAGGATCTGGGATCGAAAACTTGAACTCCTCGGAGCTTTCGTTCCGGCTGGCCGATTCAAATTGTTTGCGGATGCGTTCAGCCGCAGCGCCGGCAGCGGCCTTTTCGCCGGCCGTGGAGGCACCAGCGTAAAGCGCCTCGATCTTGCGGAGTTTTTGTCGCAGGCGGTCTTCGGGTTGCATGGCGACGATCAGTGCAAGGAAGACCGGGGCAGTTCGATGCCCGCCAGCATCTGCCGCCGCGCTCGCGCGCAAGACATCACGGCCTCATGGATCTCGGCCTCCATGATCTTTGTCAGTTCGCTTACGTGCCTGAATGTCGTCTCCAGCTGAGTTCGGTTTTCTGCTTGGATATCGCGAGCCACGAGATCTTCGATCCCAGCCATCATGGCGCGAAGTTCCCCAAGGTGCCCGAGCGCCCTGTGAGCGCGTTCCGGCAGGTCTACCCGGTCTTGGCCATTAAACAGGCCTTCGACAAAGCCCTCGAGTTCCTGCCGGCGGACCTGGGAGAGTCTGGCAAGATTCTGGGCTGATGGCTCCAGCGCAAGGCGTTGCAAGCGGAACGGGACAGAGCGGCTATTGTGCCTGGTCAGGCTGTTCCACAAGCCATTGACCAGCACATCGATCAGTTCGTTCAGGTCCTCAATTGAGTCGAAGGGCGGAAATTCGCCGCCCCAAAGCCCTTCTACAATCGGCAGCGGGGACGACTCTATGATCGGAGAGGCAATCCCACCCAGAAACCGCGTACGAACTTCGTGATAGGGAACTGGGCATGCATATCTGTCGAGCAGGTCGCATACGGTTTTCTCAGTCGGGGATTTGAACTTGGGCGGCATGGCATTGCCCTATACCACCGGACCACAATCTCGCCAGATTGCGCCGAGAGCTATTCCGCCGAGAATACGATTCCCTTTTGCACCACCCAAGGCTGTTCCGCGATCGCCGACATATCCTTCAGAGACACCGACGGTGACCTTCGCGCAATCAGGATCTGCTCCAGCACAGCCGGGGCCAGATAGGCCAGCTTCATCGTGCGCCTGATGAACGCGGGCGTGACGCCTTCAGCCTCGGCGATATCCGACAATGTGGAAACTGCCCCGCTTTCCAGCTTCCGCCGCCAGCTCCACGCTCTCGCGACCGCCTTCAGCACATGCGGGTCCACCCCGCCAGTGTCCGGCACCATGTCGGCAGGCGGCACGATCTTCGGCCGCCCATTGCGCTTGCGGATGGTGAGCGGGATGAACACCCGCATGGTGGTGGATGCGCTCATGCTGCTTGTCTCCGTTCGGGGGTGACCATTTCCCGGATGACCGGTCCGAGGCCTTCGGTGCGCAGGTCGACCGTGAGCCCATCGGCGCTGACGGTAACCCGCTCGATCAGCAGCCTGGCGATGCGGGCCTGCTCGGCCGGGAACAGCGACTCCCAAAGCCCATCAAAGCCCGCCAGCGCGGTGACCACGTCCTGCTCGTCGATGTCCGGTGCATTCCGGCGTGCTGCCTCCATTGCCCGTGCCGCGATTTCCGGCGTGCGCAGCAGCGATCGGATGTGCTGGACCACGGCGCCCTCGACCATCCCGGCATTGAGCCGCACAAAGCTGTCGCGCCCTTCGCACGCCCGGTTCCTGATCGCATCCATCGAGGTGTAGTAGCGGTAATGCCGGCTGCCCTTTTTCGTCACCGTCGGCGTCATGGCGATGCCCCGATCGGTGAAGATGAGCCCCTTCAGGAGTGCCGGGGTCTGGGTGCGGGTGTTCGCCGCGCGCTGCCGGGGGCTTTCCTGCAGGATGGCATGCACCTGATCCCACAGCTCAGGCGTGATGATGGCCTGATGCTCGCCGGGATAGCTGGTGCCCTTGTGCACGGCCTCGCCAAGATAGAGCCGGTTGCGCAGCAGCTTGTACAGGAACCCCTTGTCGATCAGCTTTCCCCGCTTGTTCAGGGTGCCGCCCGCCACCAGTTCCCGGGTCAGCAGGGTCGCCGATCCCAGCTCGACAAACCGCTGGAACATATGCCGGACCGTAGCGGCCTCGGCCTCGTTGATCACCAGCTTCCGGTCGACGACATCGTAGCCCATCGGCACGAACCCGCCCATCCACATGCCCTTGGCGCGGCTCGCAGCGAACTTGTCGCGGATGCGCTCGCCGGTGACCTCGCGTTCGAACTGGGCGAACGACAGCAGGATGTTGAGCGTCAGCCGGCCCATGCTGGTCGTGGTATTGAGCGCCTGCGTCACCGACACGAACGTCACGTTGTTCCGGTCGAATGCCTCGACCAGCTTGGCGAAGTCCATCAGCGAGCGTGACAGGCGGTCGATCTTGTAGACGACGATGACGTCGACCAGGCCGGCCTCGACGTCTTCCAGCAGGGCCTTCAGCCCGGGGCGATCGAGGGTCCCGCCAGAAAACCCGCCGTCGTCGTAGCGTTCGCGCATGCAGACCCAGCCTTCGGCGCGCTGGCTGGCAACATAGGCCTCGCAGGACTCGCGCTGGGCATCGAGCGAGTTGAACTCCATGTCCAACCCTTCCTCGCTGGATTTGCGGGTGTAGACGGCGCAGCGCAGGCGCCGCATCGGTGCCGTGGTGCTGCTCATGCTGCGTCCTTCCGTTCCCGAAGGCCAAAGAAGCGATAGCCGTTCCACTGCGTGCCGGTGATGTCCCGGGCGATGGCCGACAGCGACTTGTAGCGGCGGCCCTGCCAGTCGAACCCGTCCTTCAGCACGGTGATGACGTGCTCTGCACCGTTCCATTCGCGCACCAGCCGGGTACCGATCACCGGATTGCGCGGGTCGCTGATCACTGACTTCCTTACCTTCTTGCCCTCGACTTCGTCGGCGAGAGCATCGAGCAACTGGCGCACCGGCTTCGACAGACCGCCGAAGGTCAGCTCCTGGATCCGGTAGGCCAGGCGCTGTTCGAGGAACGAGCGGCTGTTGTTGGGCGCCTCTGTCTCGAACAGCTTCTCCCACTCGGCCTTGAGCTGTTTGACCGACATCTCCTTCAGCGCCGCCAGCCTGGCCAGCACCTGCGCATCGTCATCCTGTTTGTGCATCATCGTCCTCCGATCCGGGCTTTTGCCCGCGGACGACTGACGCTCTTGGCCGGCGACATTGCGAGTGAACTATCTCCACCGTGGGCAGATATAGAACTGGACTGTTCGCGCAGGCGCAGCACGCCCGCGGCAACGATTCTGCCCAACTCGGGGATTTGAGCCTCGGCGGTCATCATGGACGGACAGATGTCGCTTCCTCTGCTCATGCCGCGACCCTTGCCTGTGCTCCGGATAGACAAGGCGGCCGTGCTGCCGAAACCGAGCCCTTCAACCGCAACCCGCAACCCCAGAAACCAGCGATGAAACAGGCGCCACGGCAGCGCTTGGACTGATTCAGCTCAGCGGCAGCTCAACGCAATGAATGACCAAACGCCCCACAACTCAAGGGGCGTGATGAATACGACGGGTGAGGCTCAAGAAGACCTACGATGGCTTGAAGGTCGATTCAGCCAAGATTCCCTGTACCCACGGAAGGAGCATTTCTGATGCCCGGTATCATCCCTGACCAGGCTCCCAAAAGTGCGGCAGTGGCATCATGCTACTGCGCAAAACCACCGCAAACCGGGTGCGGCGGTAGTAGCGGAACCCCTAAAGAAAAAACTACTACCGCAGCAGTCGCCGCAGTGGCGACGGCTACTGCTGCAGCAGTGCAGCAGTTTTCCCTTCAGGGGGTTCCGCATCGCGGTGCCGCGAAGCTGTCCGCCACGCTGTCGGCCAGATCAATTTTCCTTATTCCCCATCAACGAAAGGGGCCTCCGAGGAAGGGCGCGCTAGGCTGCGCATCTGCGGGCTACCCTCTGCGTCTCAATACCGCCTGTAAAAGCTGGGCAGATGCGAACGGCGAATTGCCCGGCTCGAACAAGCGGTTCTCCGAAACCCTCGCCAATCGCGGATTTGCGCACGCCAACATCAGCAAAGCCCGCGGATTCCGGGGGCTCGCACTGCGTCAGGCCCAACCCCAGACCAGCCCGATGGAGTTTTGAAAAATGCCAGCAAAATCAACATCGGTGACGGATGTGACGGATCGTCCCCTTATAGGCGTTACACGCGCACACGCGCGCGCCTCTGGAGGTGATAATGGGGAACCCGTCACATCCGTCACTATCCGTCACGCCGGAGGTGCAAAGCTCGCGATCGACCTAGGCACCACCACCGGTTCGGCGCTGCGCAAAGGCGACGACTTCATCACCAGCGGTGCCATCTCAAGGTCGAGAACCCCCGGGTCTGGGTGTACCGGAGGACGAGCAATGATCTTCGGGCCGGCCATTCCGGGCTACGCATGGGCACGCACAATCCAGTTGGGGAAGTTGCGGACCATTTCCGCAACTGGGTCCGCACCTGCACCCATTCCCCCGCACGGATACGCACAAACCAGTTGCGGACGATTTTCCCAACTACCCCCGCATGCCCTCGCACATCCACGCTGTACCACCTGGAAAACAGTTGCGGACGGATTGACCATTCCCAACTGCCACAACTTTAAATTTTAACAGTTTTCCAAGGTGTTGGGTTCCACCTCAAGTTGTGGGTGTGAAACCCCCTTACTACGTAAGGGGGGCCGCCCGGTGGGTGTGGGCCCCGTGTCTTACGTCGAGGGGTGTCCCGCGCGCGCCAGGTCACCCCCTTAGCCAGAACCCTGACCAGACGACGGCAGCCAGCACCGCCAAGCACAAAACCGCCGCCGTCCGCACCACGATCCATTCCTATTGGAGATTCATCATGGATGTTATGACTCCGCCTGCGCCGGTGCGCAGTGCAACCCCGCCGGCGACAAGACCGGTGACGATCACGCGAAGCGCCATGCTCGCCCTCGACCTCGGCACCACCACGGGCTGGGCGCTGCAGACGGCGACGACTTCATCTCGAGCGGCACCATGTCGTTCAAGCACACCCGTTTCGATGGTGGCGGGATGCGGTTCCTGCGCTTCCGCCGCTGGCTCGAACAGCTCGACATCGACGCCGGGCCTATCGAGGCGGTCTACTTCGAGGAGGTTCGTCGCCACGTCGGCACCGACGCGGCCCATATAATCGGTCGCAGCACCGCAGAGCCCGATCAGGACTACGTTGCCAAGATCCGCAGACGCGCGGCCGCTGCCATCCTGATGCTGCGGACCGCCGACAGTGACGCACCCGGCAACGTCGGACCAAGCCCAGCGTCCTGGTCCATGCGGAGTTGCGCCATGATGTAGATGCCTCACAGTGGTCGCCAGCAGACCTTCGGAACTTGTGTCATGGGCTCGATGCGCTGTGCCGGCTGTTCCAGGTCCGGAGGGACAGTTCGTGACCAGATTACCCTGCCTGCCAATTGAAGTAACAAACTGAATCTATTGGAGTATTGTTCGATTTGGTATTGACGAGACTATGCGCGCTCTATATTGCTTCCGAAATAGATCGTAGCGAACTGCGCCCGGAGCCCCCCAGCTTCCGGGCGCGTTTCGTTCAAGCTGCCGCCGAAAGCTTCAGCCCTGCCGAGCGGACGATAGCCATCAGCGTGGAAAGGGTTGGATTACCGTCAGGACCAGTGGCGCGGTAAATCGCTTCGCGGCTGATGCCAGCGTCACGAGCCATCTGGCTCATGCCTTTTGCACGGGCAATCATGCCAAGGGCAGCGGTCACGACCTTCGCATCGCCACTGGCAAGAGCCTCGGCAAGCAGTTCGGCCTGCGCCTCAGGGGTGTCGAGGGCGTCAGCGGCATCGAAGGGAAGAGTTTTAAGAGCCATCGTCAGTCCTCCAGTTGTTCAGCCATCGCCTTGGCGCGGGCAATGTCGCGGGCTTCGCTACCTTTGTCACCGCCGCACAGCAGGATCACCAGAATGTCACCCCGCCGCGCAAAATAGACGCGGTAGCCTGGTCCATGATCGATCCGCAGTTCACTGAGGCCTTCGCCAACCGGTTTGACATCGCCAAATAGTCCGATCTGGACACGGGCGATGCGCTGCTTGATCCGTTTGGCAGCTACACCATCCCGCAGCGATGCCAGCCATTGGGCGAATTCTTCCGTCTGGCGGACTTCAATCATGCCAACTTCAATACACAGTCAGCTCCGATCTGTCAATTATAATGCACAGCGGATACAGCCCAGGCTGCGGGGGCGCCGCGCGGTTGCGCAGCGTCTGCGCCGTCTGCGTTCCGAACCGCTCTGCCGGGACTGCGCGGGCCGAGGCATCGTCCGCGAGGCTACGGTCCCCGACCACATCGTTCCGCTCACCAAGGGCGGCAGCGATGACGACAGCAACATCCGCTGCCTCTGTGCAGACTGTCACCGGTCCCGCCGCCGAGCAGTTCAGGCTGCGCAGGACGGTCGGTGTGGGGCCCGATGGCTGGCCAGTTGAGTGACCGAACCCCGGGGGGCGGTTCGTAACTTCACCCGGTAGGGGAGGGAAACCGCGCCTGGCCCAAACTTTTCACGACCGCGAGTTAGCGACCGGGGGTCACATGATGGATTGGCCGGCAGACAAGGTCGAGCGCAAGAGCGTCTCGGCACTGGTGCCCTATGCCCGCAATGCTCGGACTCACAGCGAGGAACAGGTGGCCCAGATCGCCGCCAGCATCCGCGAATGGGGCTGGACGATGCCGGTGCTCGTCGATGAAGATGGCGGCCTGATCGCAGGCCACGGACGAGTGTTGGCGGCGCGCAAGCTGGGCCTGACCGAGATCCCCGTCATGGTCGCGGCCGGTTGGACCGAAGCCCAGAAGCGGGCCTATGTGCTGGCCGACAACAAACTGGCGCTGAACGCTGGCTGGGACGCGGAATTGCTGCGTGTCGAACTGACTGACTTGCAGGCCTTCGACTTCGACCTGGGGCTCACCGGCTTTGCCGATGACGAACTGGCTGCGCTGACCGCGGTGAAAACCGACGGGCTGACCGATCCCGACGAGGCTCCCAACCCTCCGGAAATTCCGGTGAGTTGCCTGGGCGACGTCTGGCTGCTGGGCAAGCACCGGCTGATGTGCGGCGACAGCACCAGTGTCGACGACATGGAAAAGCTGACCGCCGGGCAGATGGTGGACATGTGGCTCACCGATCCGCCGTACAATGTCGCCTATGAGGGCGGCACCAAGGACAAGCTGACCATCCAGAATGACAACATGGCGGACGACGATTTCCGCCAGTTCCTGCGCGATGCCTATGTCGCCGCCAGCACGGTGATGAAGCCGGGCGCGGTGTTCTACATCTGGCACGCCGACAGCGAAGGCTACAATTTCCGGGGCGCGGCGCGTGATGCCGGTTGGACAGTACGTCAGTGTCTGATCTGGAAGAAGTCGTCTCAGGTGATGGGGCGCCAGGACTATCACTGGCGGCACGAGCCCTGCCTCTATGGCTGGAAGGACGGCGCCGGGCACCTGTGGGCGAGCGATCGCAAGCAGACGACCATTCTTGAATTCGACAAGCCGTCACGCAATGGCGAACACCCGACCATGAAGCCGGTCGCACTGTTCGAGTACCAGATGCTCAACAACACCAAGGGTGGCGACATCGTGCTCGACAGCTTCGGCGGATCAGGCACGACCCTGATTGCCGCCGAGAAGAATGGCCGCATCGCGCGGCTTACTCGCGGCGCTCGTGGCTTTGCCATGACCCGCTATTTTCTGACGTCAGCCACCATTGAGGGGTTTCGGGGCATTAACAACGACGGCGACCCGCTCGTGCTGCGGTTCCGTCCCGAGGCCGTCAATTCGGTTCATGCTCCCAATGGCGTGGGTAAGAGTTCGATTTACGAGGCCCTTCATTTCGCCATTCACGGTACGGTGCCACGGCTGGAAACCTTGCAGGATGCGGAACAAGGGCAGAGCTACGTCGTCAACAAGTTCCATCCGCAACAAACAGCCACCGTCGTGCTGACGTTTTCGAGCGATGACGGCACACCGGATGTAGCCGTCACCGTGACAAGGCAAGCGACCGGAGGCCGCGTCGTTTCATCGCCTTCAGGCCATGCCGACCCGGACAGCTTCTTGGCCAGCCTTCGGGAAGATTTTGTGCTGGTCGATTACCCGCGCTTTGCGTCGTTTGTCGATTGCTCTGCCCTTGAGCGAGGCCGCTCGTTTGCGTCACTCGTGGGTTTAAGCCGCTATTCCCGCCTCCGTCAGGCGTTGGATGGTGTCCGCAATACGCGGAACATCAATTCTGATTTGGGACTGTCCGCTTTGGACACCGAAGTCTCTTCAGCGGCCCGTGCGCTGGCTGGCATCGAAGGGCGCATATCCCGGCAGGCTTCCTCGATTTCCTCGATGAGCGCCGGGGAGACGACCAGCACCCGATATGGGCGGCCTTGGCGATCTGGTTGAGGTTATTGGCCAGCCGGGATTGGCCCAGCATTCCCAGCACCTTGGCCGTAACCGTCCGATAGCTACCGCGGCTGGCGTTTGAGGCGTGCGGCGAGTTTGGGATCGTCGACAAAGTTATCGAGGAACTCGTGCCATGATTTGGTGGTGCGGCGTGCGTTGCGGATCATGTGGGC
>Ga0180222_1002197_pt1 | contig 16568 bp, 9 predicted proteins | sample eDN5th37CKraftOP_FD_151336 | JGI IMG/M metagenome (GOLD analysis project Ga0180222, IMG submission 151336) | Enriched Organic Plus compost microbial communities from Emeryville, California, USA - eDNA 5th pass 37_C Kraft OP (version 2) (version 2) ... | reverse complement strand
GCGGATCATCGAGACCCGTAACACCAAGCCGAGCGAGATCAGCGCTGAAGGGGATGCCGACTGGAACGAGCATGTCACTTTGGAGATCGGACCGCATCCTGAACTGTCTGAGACGCAGCAGAAGATCATCGCGTTCGATTACGGAATGCGCAGCGGTCGGGCCAAAATTCCCGTGCGGAAGGCGCTTCTCTACTACGCGCTCAAGCGGCTCGGGCTGGACACCGATCCCAGGGCGCGGCGCCCGCAGGACCAGCAAATCGTTCTTCTGAATCGTGAGGCTGTGACAGGCGGCGACAACCATGCCTTTGGAGTGCACGGGTAAGCGTGATTGGGCGAATGGAGGCAGTGAGATATTCGATCGGAAATCGAAATGAACGACGGCTCTGCACACTCAAATATTCAACCAGGCAGCTTCGTTGAAGTCCGAGGTAAGCCATGGTTGGTGGAATCGTTAGTCGGCGAGGACGGCACCCTTCCCACAATTGCCTTGTCCTGCATCTCAGACGACGCCCAGGGTGAACAGCTCGATGTTCTATGGGATGCTGAGATTGGTAGAAGAGTTCTCGACGAGGATCGATGGGCAAGCATTGGCGTCGGTCATCCCGACAGCGCCGACGTCCTGGCGGCGCACATCCGGGCGATTCGATGGCGATCCGCGACAGCCGCTGACCGGGATCTGCTCCAAGCGCCATTCCGCGCGGGGATCAGGCTCGATGCCTACCAGCTTCTCCCTCTGCGCAAAGCGCTGCGTTTGCCGCGCGTCAACCTGCTGATTGCGGACGATGTCGGTCTCGGCAAGACGATCGAAGCGGGCCTCGTCGCGCGGGAGCTCCTGCTTAGGCGCCGGGTGGACTTCATCGTGATCGCTGCGCCGCCGGCGATGACGGTCCAGTGGAAGGACGAGTTGGAAGCCAAGTTCGGCCTTTCGTTCGAGATCATAGACAGGGACCGCATCAGCGAGCTGAGGCGGTTGAGAGGGTTCTCCGTCAATCCGTGGACCACGGGTTCACGCTTTATCGTCTCGCACCGCCTGCTGACTGACGAGACCTATGCGGGGGGCCTGCGCGATGTCCTTGGGGAATTCCGTGCAAGGGCCCTGTTCGTCCTGGACGAGGCGCACCATGCCGCTCCCTCGGCGGGCACGAGATACGCCGTTTCCAGTCAGCTCACAAAAGCGGTCAGGGAACTCGGCGAGCGTTTCGAGCATCGCCTGTTCCTGACCGCCACACCCCATAACGGTCATTCCAACAGCTTCTCCGCCCTTCTTGAGATGCTCGATCCCCAACGCTTCACGCGCGGTGTCGAGGTCCGGCCACGCGATCTCGAGCCAGTCATGGTGCGTCGCCTGAAGGCTGATCTCCGCCGTCTTGGTGAGGCGTTCCCGGAACGGGTTATCGAGCCGATCTCGATCGACGGCCTACCGGGGGATGCTCCCGAATTGGCGCTCGCACGACTCCTCGTCGCTTATGGCGAGCTGCGCATGAAGCGCATCGCGAAGCTGAGTAGTCAGAAGGCGGCTCTCGCCAAGCTGGCTTTTGTCGGCCTCCAGCAGAGACTGCTGTCATCGGTCGCCGCGTTCGCTCGAACGCTGAAGACACACCGCGCCACCCTACAAAAAGTGCTGGATGGCGAAGAGGTCGCTCGCGCGACGGCGGCCGCGGCCGCATTCGTGGGCGCGCCGACACCGGAGGACAACGCCGAGCTGGGTCTGGAAGGCGAAGACGCCGAAAAGGCCATGGCCGCGGATGAAGAGGCGGAAGCTGCGACCGCTTCTGCAGCCGGCGTCGTTGACGCTACTCTGGAGGACCTGCGTGCCGAGTTGGCGGCCGTCGACGAGATGCTCGCGCTGGCCGAAAAGCACGCCGCGCGCCCCGACGCGCGTGTAAATTGGCTGGTTGATTGGATCCGCAGGTCCATGTTGGACGGTCAGCAGTGGAATCAGCGTCGGCTGATCGTCTTCACCGAGTGGGAAGATACGAGGCGCTGGTTGGAACGGCGGTTGCGGGAGGCGCTGGCTGACACCGATCGCATTGACGAACGGATTGGCGTCTTCAGCGGCGCCACGGGGTCAGATCGCCGCGAGGAAATCAAACGCGCCTTCAACGCCGATCCCGATGTGGAGCCGCTGCGCGTCTTGATTTGCACGGACGCGGCGCGGGAAGGCATCAACCTTCAATCCTACTGCTCGGACCTCCTGCATTTCGATTTGCCATGGAACCCGTCACGCCTGGAGCAGCGGAACGGCCGTATTGATCGCAAGCTTCAACCTGCAAAGCAGGTCTTCTGCCGCTACTTCCGGTACGAGCAACGCGAAGCGGACATCGTTCTCGATGCGCTGGTCTGGAAGACCGAGACCATTCGCGAGGAACTTGGCTCGGTCGGCCAGGTCATCGAGGATCGCATCGCCAAGCGGCTGGCCGAAGACGGCATCGGGCGCGGACAGGGGAAGGCGCTCGCTCGCGCGATCTCCGATGAGAACGACGCAGAGCGGCTCGGCAAGGCCCAGTCGGAAATGGATGATGAAGAGAAGGCACGCCATGAGCGTCTCCTCAAGGAACAGGACGACCTGAGACGCGTTCTCGAACGCTCCCGGGAGAGGGTCGGCGTTGATCCAGACGATCTCAAGCGGGTCGCCGCCGCAGCGCTGTCGCGAGCCGGCTGCGCACTCGACAATTCGCGCGGCGAGAATGTCGGCAGGACAGCGACCTACCGGCTGGATCCGTCCGATCCCGCATTCTCCAAGGACGCCGGCTGGGACGACGCGTTCGACGATCTGCGGGTTCGGCCGCGCAAGCGAGGAGAGAGGCTCGGCGATTGGCGGCGCAACGCCCCGATCCGGGCAATCGCCTTCGAGCCTCCGGTTCTCGACGACGGTCGCGATGCGACCGATGTCGTGCAGGTGCATCTGGAACATCGCCTGGTTCGGCGCCTCATTTCGCGTTTTCTGAGTCAGGGGTTCCAGTCGAACCTGTCCCGACTCTCGGTCATCACCGGCCCCGGCGCCCAGCCGCGCGTCGTGCTGATGGGCCGCCTGGCCGTCTATGGCGCCGGCGCGGCCAGACTGCATGAGGAGATCATCCCGATCACGGCCATCTGGACCGAATCCGAGCGGGACCGAAAGCCGCTCCGGGCCCTGGGAGAGAGCGGCGAGGAAAGAACGCTGAACCAACTCGAGGAGGCGTTGCGCGATGCGCGCGAAGCGCCCGGGTCGGCGATTGCACGGATTCAGTCGCTCGTCGCCCAGGACATCGCCGACCTGACCCCCGCCCTAGAAACCATAGCCAAGGAACGCCTTGCCGCCGTCAAGACGCAACTCGCCAAGCGGGGAGACGAGGAGGCGCGGTCGTTGGCGAGCCTGCTGGAGCAGCAACGGGATCGGATTGGCAAAGCCTCGAAGGAGTTCAATCCTGATCAGCTCACGCTCGACCTGGTGCCTGAAGAACGGCGTGAGCGCGAAGCCGACCGGCGGCACTGGCAGACGCGCCTCGCGCGCCTCGAGCAGGAGCTTCGCGACGAGCCGAAGCGTCTGCGCGACTCCTATGAGGTGAAGGCCCATCGGTTGGAGCCGGTCGGCATCGTCTATCTTTGGCCGGTGTCGGGGTGAGCGCGATGGCTGATGTTCTCTACCGCGATCCAGACCTCGAATGGCTCGATCACGTCCAGCCGATCGGGCTAGTCGTTGCGCCGAGCGTTCTCAAGGAACTGGGCCTGACGCCGCTTCATCAGAGCCCCGTCGATACTGCTGAGGCCTCGGAGCTCCTTGATCAGAATGAGTCCGGACCAGCGTTGCCCGATCCATGGTCCTTCATGGAGAAGGTGCTCGGATGGGAGGCCCGCCATGTGGCGGGAGCGCCAGGCGGGCCAGAACTGCCAGATACCCTGCTTGTGAGGCTACCCGAGCACGGGACGACGCTGTCGCCTACTTGGGCAGTCGCGGAACTCGGGCATGACGGCCAGCCCTGGCAGCTTCTCATCCGCGTCGAGGCGGCGGGCATCGAGCCGGATGGCCGCGCCCAGCTCGACGGTTGGGAAGCCTCGCCGCATCAACGCTTCGAACGTCTGCTGAAGGACACCGGCGTATTCGCCGGTCTGCTCATCACGGATCGCGAGCTGCGGCTGATCTATGCGCCACGCGGCGAGACGTCGGGCTATCTGTCCTTCCCGTTGCGACCGCTTGGCATGGTGGCCGGACGGCCGATGCTGGGCGGGCTGAAGCTCCTTCTCGACAGCTTCCGGCTGTTCTCCGACGCCGACGAGCGCCGCCTTCCGGCCCTCCTGAAGAAGAGCCGCGATGCCCAGGCGTCGGTCTCGACCGAACTCGCTGGCCAGGTCCTCGGCGCGCTGCACGAGCTTCTGCGCGGCCTCGATGCAGCTGACGCCGCGATGATCCGGGACCTGGCGAGGTCGAACCCCGGCCATGTCTATGAGGGACTTCTCACGGTCCTGATGCGACTGGTCTTCATCCTCTACGCCGAGGATCGCGATCTGCTGCCCTCGCTCACCGATGCCCGTGCGCGGACAATCTACGAGACAAGCTATTCGGTCCGCGGTCTCTACGCGAAGCTCGTCGAGGATGCTGCGCTCAACCCCGACACCATGGACGAGCGTCGAGGCGGCTGGGGCCAGCTGCTTGCGCTCTTCCGGCTGATCCACAAGGGACACCCGTCCCACTTCGTACAGGCGCGCGGCGGCAAGCTCTTCGATCCGGACGAGTTTCCGTTCCTCGAGGGGCGTGCGAGCAAAGATGACCCGCCCCGCATCTTGAATGTCTCCGACGGATGCATCCTTCGCATCCTCGAGGGGCTGATGACCCTGAAACTGCGCGGTCAGGAGCGACAGCGACTGTCCTACCGCACGCTGGACGTCGAGCAGATCGGCTCGGTCTACGAGACGGTCATGGGCTTCACCGTCGAGGTGGCCGAAAGCCGCGTGCTCGCGATCAAGGCAGGCAAGAACAACCGGACGCCGGTTTTCGTCGCGCTCGACGAACTGCTGAAACGCAAGGGCAAGGACAGGATCAAGGATCTGAAGGAGAACGTCGGCCGGTCGCTTACAGCCGCGCAGGCGAAGCCGGTCGAGGCGGCGGCGACGGTGGAGGACCTTGCGGCCGCCCTCGACAGTATGGTCGACGAACGTGGATCGCCGCGCCATGTCGTAGCGCCCGCCGGAACGCCGATCCTCCAGCCGACCGACGAGCGCCGCCGCACCGGCAGCCACTATACGCCCCGGAGCCTCACCCAACCGATTGTCGCCCATGCGCTGGAGCCAGCCTTCGAACGGCTGGGGCCGGATGCGACACCGGAACAGATTCTCGATCTCAAGGTCTGCGATCCGGCGATGGGCTCTGGCGCCTTCCTGGTCGAGGCCTGCCGCGCCATCGCGACGCGGCTGGTCAAGGCTTGGGAACGCTGGCCGGAGACGCGGCCTGTCATTCCGGCCGATGAGGATGAGGAGCTGCACGCCCGCCGCCTCGTCGCGCAGCGCTGCCTCTACGGGGTGGACAAGAACCCGCGCGCTGTCGATCTGGCGAAGCTGTCGCTGTGGCTCGCGACGCTGGCGAAGGATCACGAGTTCACCTTCCTCGATCATGCGCTGAAATGCGGCGACAGCCTTGTCGGCCTGACGCCCGAGCAGATCGCAGCCGCGAACTGGGATTCGTCGAAGCCCGGCCTGCCGCTGCTGCGGCCGCTCGTCGCCGAACGCGTGGCAGAGGCGGATCGGGCCCGCGCGGAAATCCGGTCGGCGCCGGACGACACGATGCGCGCGATCCAGGAACAGCGGCACAAGCATGTGGAGACGCGGCTTTCGCCAGTGAGGTTGCTTGGCGATGCGGTGATCGCCGCTTTCTTCTCGGCCGAAAAGGCAAAAGAGCGGGAAAAATCGCTAGCAGAAGCGGAAAGCTGGTTCTCCGGGCACGAACCGCGTTGGGACCTACTTGAGCATGCCTCGCGGAAACTGAGAGAAGGGAAATTTGGACTAACCCCATTTCACTGGGAGACAGAATTTCCTGAGGTGTTTCGGCGCGAAAACGGCGGATTTGACGCAGTCGTTGGAAATCCACCATTTCTTGGCGGAGCAAAGATCTGGCCAACCTTTGGCGGATCATATGTCGATTGGTTGAAATTGCTGCACATCAATACTGGCGGCAAAGGCGTTAACTTGGTTGCGCACTTCCTTCGGAGATCAATAGAAATATTACGAAATGGTGGAGCATTTGGCCTGATCGCAACCAATACTGTCGCTCAAGGCGATACTCGAAATGCGGGTCTTAAGCAAATTTGCGCAAGCGACTGCACAATTTTTCGAGTTGTTAGGAAGCTTCGGTGGCCAGGTGACGCCGCGGTGGTCGTCAGCGTTGTTCATGTTGTTAAGTCGAAGGCCGCCCCGCCGCCGCTGATTGACGATCAGCCGGTTGAGGCAATCAACTCTATGCTGCTTCCTACAGCTGTCGAGATGGAGCCGAAACCTTTGCAGGCCAACCAAGGGATTTGCTTCCGAGGAAGCGACACCTATGGAACTGGCTTCATATTCACGGAGACTGGCGATGCAGATGCGGCTGGTAGCATCGAAGACATGGAAGCACTCTTGGCGAAAGATCCTCGAAACTCGGAAAGGATAATGCCTTTCTTGGGCGGGCGGGAACTTTCAAATGACCCACGCCACTTGCATAATCGATACGCAATTAATTTTGCAGATCTTTCTTTGGTCGAAGCAAGGTGCTGGCCTGATCTTCTAGACATTGTCGAGCGTAAGGTAAAGCCAAAAAGAGACACGCTTGGTGGCTACTCAGTAGCTGAGCGACGTCGGGACTATTGGTGGCAATATGGCACTTACACACCTGCTTTATTCAAAGCGATAGCACCACTGAGGCGAGTTTGCGCGACAGGCGCCGCGGCGACCATGCATCACATGATCTCGGTTGTGGACGCCCGCCAAGTCTTCTCTCATAAAGCCATAGTTTTTGCGTCTGAAGACATGGCCTTTTTCGCTATTCTTCAGTCGACGGTTCACGAGAACTGGAGCAGGACATTTGGAACGACATTCGGGTCCTCTGATGCGTTGACCTATAATCCTCTACGGGTCTTTCGCACCTTCCCACTACCTAGCAATATTAAGGATGCATCAGCATTGCGCGCTGCCGGAGAGCAATACCACGATTTCCGGGCAGAACTCATGATCAAACGAAACGAGGGCCTCACGAAAACCTACAACCGCTTCCACGAACGCGGGCAGAACGCGCCAGACATTGTTCGACTGCGCGAACTGCATGCCGAGATGGATGCCGCCGTCTTGCGCGCCTATGGCTGGTGCGATCTCGCCGACCGGGCACGTCCAGAGTTCATCGAGCAGGACGCCGATGAGGGCAAGCAGGCCAAGACACGTTTGGACTGGCCGCCCGAGTTCAAGGACGAGGTCCTCGCCCGTCTCCTCGCCCTCAACGCCGAACGCGCCGAGGCCGAACGCGCCGCGGGGCTGACGGCGTCGGACGAAGACGACGAGGACCCGGACGACGACGGGGACGACGAATGAAGGAGGTGGTCCAAATGAAGGAGGTGGTCCATGGGCGGCATCGCTGACGAGCACGTCGAATGGGCCATCGTGAACCGCCTGAAGGCGATGCTCGACGAACCGCCGCAGACGACCTTCAACGTGACGCAGACCTTCGCCCTGTTCAGCAGCGTCCTGCTCTGGACCAAGAACCGCGCATGGGTGGCAGGCAACCACGGGCAGCGCGGCCAATGGCCAGATCATGCCGATCACCGCGCCCATGATGTTCGGGAAGCCATGCGGGAGAAACGGATCACGGAAGGTCCGTGGCGGCTGTCCCTGGCCGTCCCCCAGCTCGTGCTGGTCGACCGCGCCGACGGGCGCGAGATCGAGGACCGCAGGATCAACACCGATTTCGAGGCCATGACGGCCGAGGACTTCTTCAAGTGGCTCCGCGACGCCCTGGCGCACGGAGACGGACGGACGATCAAACCGATCCACAAGCAGTCTGCCCGAACGGGGCGGACACTGCTCGCAGGCTTCCGGGTGGAGTTCAACGCCGAGCGCGGGGCGCCGAGGATCCTGAAGCTCGACCTCTTTCACGACGACATGCGACGGATCGGCAGCGTCCTTGCCGACCTCTTCTGCGCGTCCCTGAGCGGTGGGGACCGCTACTTCGAGGAGGAGGCCGGCACCGCGCGGATCGAGGAGGTCGCGCGGACCGCCTGAGCGCCGGGCGCAATAAATTCTTGCAAATACCCTTTCGCAAGATTACATGTGTCCTGTGGAGGTTCCCATGGCGACGCAACTCATCGGCGCGCGGATCAAGGCCCTGCGGGAGGAGCGCAAGCTCTCCCAGGACGATCTGGCGCGCGTTTTCGGCTTCAAGGACAGGCAGACGGTCTCCGCCATCGAGACCGGAGAGCGTCGCGTCACGGCGGACGAGCTGCTGCTCGCCGTCGAGAAGCTCGGGGCTCCGCTCGACTATTTCACCGACCCCTTCCTGCTGGTCGGAGAAGGCCGCTTCTCCTGGCGTCAGACCAACGTCGGCTTGGGCGTTCTCGGCGCCTATGAGCGCAGCGCCGGCCGATGGATCGCAGCCTTCCGCTCGATCGCACCTCAGGTTGGACGCGCAAGCCCGTTGCTGCGCCGAGCCCTCGGCCTGACGCGCCATTCGCGCTTCGAGGATGCGATGGAGGCGGGCGAGCGCTTCGCTGCCGAATTTGATCTCGGTGACGTGCCGGCCCGACGCCTGACAGATGTGATGGAGCGCGAGCTCGGCATTCTCGTGCTGATGGTCGATGCATTCGAGGGGATCTCGGGTGCTGCCTGCCGTCTGCCGGAGCTGGACGTCGTGCTGATCAATCGCCACGAAGTCGCAGGCCGTCGCCACTTCGATCTGGCACACGAACTGTTCCACATCCTCACGTGGGATGCGATGCCCCCGGAGCACGCCGAGGAAGCACGTGAGGTCGGCGGCAATCGCGTCGAGCAGCTCGCCAATAACTTCGCCTCCGCCGTGCTGATGCCCGAGGCTGCACTCGAGCGCTATGGCGAATGGGCAGAGCTTGAAGACGACGACCTCATCGCGAGGCTCAACGCCGCCGCGGACGAATTGCTCGTCACGGCGTCCGCCCTCAAATGGCGACTGGTCGCACTCGACCGGCTGAAGCCGGCGCGGGCACGCGCGATCTCCGACGCGGCGCTGCGCAACAACGGGCATACCGGGCGCGACACCCCGCCGCTTCTTTTCTCGAAGCCGTTCATGGAGGTGATCGGCCTCGCGATCGACGAGGGGCAGGTGTCGACTCGCCGCGCCTCCGGTCTGCTCGATCTTACCGTTGAAGACCTGACAGACCTCTTCATTGCACACGGGGTCGAGCCCCCGGCCGAGTTATGAGGCGGTCATGGCGCGACATCGGGGGCCGGTTCTGGTCGACACGAACGTCATTCTCGAATCCCACCGCATCGGCTCGTGGGCGGCGCTCGCGGGTGGTTATCCGGTCGAGACGGTGGAGGACTGCGTGACCGAGACCCAGACGGGCTTTCAGCGGCGACGGCCGGAGCATCAGATCGATGCGAAGGCCTTGCGTACGTCACTGGCGGCGGTTCATGCGCCAGGAGATCGCGAGATCGCGGCGGCAGTTCTCAGAGCGTCCGACATTGCGCTGGATATCGGCGAGCGCTCGCTCTGGGCGCACGCGCTGGCACGGACCGATGGTTGGATCCTGTGCGGGCCAGACAAGGCCAGCCTGCGCTTCGGCGTCCGGCTCGGCCATCGCGACCGCCTTGTCGCGCTGGAGCGGCTTCTCGACGAGGCAGGCTACCGGCCGAAGGAGCCCCTGAAGCTGGCTTACACGAGCAAATGGCTTGAGAAGACTCTCGGCGAGCTCGTTCTTTCGGAAGGAGCGGGCCGGACATGACAAGCTCTGTCGATATTCGCGCCGACCTCGTCGAGCTGTTCCGCCGCGACCTGATTGGCCCTGGACCGCAGGATGCCGATCTTGCGACCGAGCGGCTGAACGAGAGCCCCTCGCGCTGGTATCTTACCGGTTTCCTCGCGCCGGCCGAAGACCCACTTGGTCTGGAAGGAGAGGATGAGAACGATGATCCATCGGCCCAGGAGGAGATGGAGATCGACGTCGACGAATCCGACACCGATGGAGCCGGAGGCGCCGCCGGCGACAACGAGGAGCCGGAAACGCCCAATACGAGGCGCCGGTTTCTTCCCTCGTCTGTCGGACTGACGGTGCTGCTCTCGCCCGACGTCAAGGAGATCGAGGCTCGCGTTTCCTGGGGCGACTACCGGACGGAGCCCGCTCTGCCGGAAACGATCCTGCTGCCGGAGCCTCTTCCCGAGGAGATCGGGGAGGACGGAAAGCCAAAGCGTGCGGCGAGGCCGATGGTGGACTGGGTGCGCACGCCGAAGGAGCGGACCGTCCGGCTGCAAATTCGGGATGGCCGAGGCGAGCCCGTGCTCGTCCCCGAAAGCGCCGCTGAGCAGCGTCGCGGCGGCGGGCTGACGTTAGAGACGCACTCCCGCCTGTTCAGCTACGAGACCCCGGAAGGGTATACCGAGCAGGTTCGGGCGCTGACCGTGTTTCTGGTCAATCGCCGCGCGACAGTGCATCGGTTCTACTCCGATGTCAGCTACGCCTTTCAGGCGCGGCTCGAACTCTATTGCGAGGAAGGCTTTTGGCCGCGTCGCGACCTGTCGGGATACCGCGCGCAGGATTGGGATCTGCGGGTCGCGGACCTTCACTACCGCGACGTGCTCGAATGGGCAGTGGGGCGCAACGCGGCTGCCGGCTGGGAGACGAACGAGGATGGGAATGGTCCCGTCACGCGCGTCTGGACCGATCCGCTACCGACAGCAGAGGTGGAGCGTGTTGCGCCTAACGAAGACGCGGAGCTGAAGGCGCGCGTGACGTTCGGCATGGAAGCGTTGGCGCAAGCTGCCGATGCCGGCGGCGCAGCACTGGTCCAGGCGCTCGACGAGCTTCCTAAGCTTTACGGGCTCTGGATCGATGCGGAACGCCACAAGCTGGCTTCCTTACCTCCGCGCCGCCGGGAAACAGGCGAGCGCCTGATCTGCGAGATGGAGACGGCGAAGAAGCGAATTGCCGAAGGGATCCTACTCCTGTCGCAGAACACGAAGGCCCGGACGGCGTTCCGCTTCATGAACCTGGCCGTCGCCATGGCTGCTCGCCGGCGAATGGCGGGTGCTTCCGGCGATCCACAGTCTTTGCCGGCGCCGCAATGGCGGCCTTTCCAGCTCGCCTTCATCCTGCTCAACGTCTTGGGGCTGGCCGAGCGGGCTCATCCTGACCGGGAGATCGCCGATCTCCTCTTCTTCCCCACGGGCGGCGGCAAGACGGAAGCCTATCTCGGTTTGGCCGCTTTCGTCATCGCTTATCGGCGACTGACGAGCTCGGGCGTGCTTGGAGCCGGTGTGGCCGTCATCATGCGCTACACGCTTCGGCTGCTCACGCTCGATCAGTTGACACGTGCCGCCGGCGTGGTGTGCGCCCTCGAGTTGATGCGGACCGATCCCGCCAACACTGACGAGCAAAGCCGCCGCTTGCTTGGAGATTGGCCGATCGAAATCGGCTTGTGGGTCGGTTCGGATGCGTCACCCAACAAGCTCGGGGGGAAAGGCAAGTCGGACGAAACCACGGCCGTCGGCAGGGTACGGCGTTTCCGAAACGGTCGTGACAAGCGCGCGCCGGCGCCGCTCAAGGCATGCCCATGGTGCGGCACGGAGTTCACGCCGTCGTCCTTCGCCTGCGTGCCCAACGAGCACGCGCCGACCAACCTTGAGATCCGTTGCGCCAATACGAATTGCGACTTCAGCCGTAACCGGCCGCTGCCGGTCCTCACGGTCGATGAGCCGATCTATCGGCGCCTGCCCGCGTTCCTGATCGCGACAGTGGACAAGTTCGCGGCCTTGCCCTGGGTCGGCGAGACTGGCGCCTTCTTCGGCCATGTCGATCGCTTCGAGGACGGCGTCGGTTTCTACGGCGCGGCTGAACCAGGCGAGGGGCGACCCTTGGGCAATGGCTGGTCGCTCGATCCGCCCGACCTCATCATTCAGGACGAGCTGCACCTTATTTCCGGTCCCCTCGGAACGGTCGCGGGACTCTATGAAGCGGCGATCGACCAGTTGGCGTCGCGTCGATACGAGGACCGGGTCGTGCGGCCGAAGATCGTCGCTTCGACCGCGACGGTGCGGCGGGCCATGGATCAGATCGAGGCCCTGTTCGATCGCCAGACCACAAGCATCTTCCCGCCGCCCGGCGTGGATCGCACTGACAGCTTTTTCGCCCGGACTGTGCCGGCAACGAACGACCCTGCCCGGATGTACATGGGCATCGCCGCCCAGGGTCGCGGACCGAAGCTCGTCTTCCTGCGGTCCCTCACGACCCTGCTTGCGGCGGCGCAGTCTGAGTTTGCTGCCAGCGCCGCCGCCATCGGCGGAAGCGCCAATCCCGCCGACCCGTACATGACCGCGGTCTGCTATTTCAACGCCCTGCGGGAGCTCGGCGGAGCGCGCCGGATCGTCGAAGACGAGGTTCGGGATCGAACGGCCCGCTACGGGACGCAGAGGCATCGGGTCGATCCGCCCGGAAATCCGTTTGCGGATCGGCCCATCAAGGAACCTCTGGAGTTGACCTCGCGCGTCTCGACGGACGAGGTCGCCAAAGCCAAGCAACGGCTCGAAACGCGCTTCGAAACCGGCGCGGATCCCGTGGACGTCGCTCTGGCGACGAACATGATCTCTGTCGGCCTAGATATCACGCGCCTTGGTCTCATGATCGTCCAGGGGCAACCGAAGACGGCTGCTGAATACATCCAGGCCACCAGCCGCGTTGGACGCGATCCATCGCGCCCAGGATTGGTCGTCGCGGTCTTGAATCTGCACAAGCCCCGCGACCGGATGCACTTCGAGCAATTCGGTCAGTTCCACCGAACCTTCTATCGATCCGTCGAGGCTACGAGCGTGACGCCCTGGGCCGCCCGGGCGCTGGACCGCGCCCTTGCGGCTGTCGTCGTCGCGGCTGCGCGCCACGTCGATCCTGCGCTGACGCCTGAGACCTCTGTCACCGCCTTCAAGGACAATCCGGCGGTGCGGGCCACCGTTCGCGATGCGATTATCGCTCGAGCTCCGGCGCACATGATCGCGGGTGGCCACACCGCGTTGGCGGCGACGATAGACGCGATCGCCGATGCGTGGATTTCGACCGCCGACGATCAGGCTGCAGGAGGCAACACGTTCGCTTACGCCCGAAAGAAGAGTCCTCATCGCTTGCTGCACATGCCGCTCGAGCCCGACTTGGCCAACCTTGCTGAAGATCATCGGCACTTCGTCGCCGGACGGTCCATGCGGGATGTGGAGCCCAGCGTCGCGCTCAAGGTCCGGGATCCATGGGGCAACCAGATCGCAAACGCGGATGATCTCGCATGACCAAGAACGCGCAACGGCTGAGCCAACTGATATCCACCTTCGGTCCCGGCGCCATGATCGACCTGCCGACAAGGTCCGTGGTGGTGGCAGGTCTCGAATTCTGGGAGATGCGGGCCAACTCCTTCACGACGATCCCCGAGCCACGCCTAACGGCGCGCCTGGAACAGCTCTTGAAGGATCAGGGGCGGCTGGACGCGAATATCAGTCTATCGCTCCGCACTCCGCCGGTCGCGACCGACAACACGACAGGAATGCCGGCCGGAGTTACGGCGCCGATTTTTCCGACATGGTTTGTCTGCGAGCAAGTCGAAGCAACGGCCGCGGCGACCGGAACGCTTCGAAGGCGGCGCCTCGTGCGCTGGCAGGACCTCGACACCAAGGGAAGGCGCAGGTTCGTCTTCGATGATGGTCGAAAGTCGGAAGTGACGCCGATCCGCTTCGTCTGCGCCTGCGAAAAAGGACATCTGCAGGACATCGACTGGCGATGGGTCGTCCATGGGACGGTTCAGTGCCAGGAGCCGCTTTGGGTTGAGGAGAAAGGCACCAGCGCCGACCCTGCCGATACCAGCGTTGTCTGCGGTTGCGGTCGGCGCCTCTCGCTTCAGGATGCTTTCCAGCCCGGGCGCCTGGGAAAATGCCGTGGCGAACGGCCGTGGTTGCTTGATCGCGATCCCGACGGATGCGGAGACAATCTGAAGCTTCTTACCCGCACGGCCACGAACACCTACTTCCCGCAGGTCTACACAGTCATTTCGCTGCCGAGCGAGGAGGACGACCTGACCCGCTTGGTCGACGAACTGTCGGGCGATCTCGCGAACGTGCAGACTGTCGAGGATGTCGCTCAGGCCAAACGCTTCAACCCGAAGGTCTCCGTCTCACTGGGCGCTTATCTAGATGCCGAGATATTCGAGCGCATGAAACGGCTTAGGGAGGGAGCAAGGGCCGATGCGTCCCGGTCTCCAAAGATGTCCGAATTCGACGTATTTGCGAGTGGTCGCCAACAGATCGGGCACAATCACCCGACAGCCAAGCTCTATGCGGAAACACTTCCACGGACAGCATGGGTCGATCCAGGCGTCGATATCGACACCTCGGCGATAAAGAACCTCGTCGCCGTCCATCGTTTGAGGGAGGTGTCGAGCCTGTACGGCTTCACGCGATTTGAAGCCGCGCCCACGAGTTCCGACGGCGACATCGAGGACATTCAGCTGGCTGTTCGCGGCGCGCCGATCTCGCGCGGAGCCGATTGGTTGCCGGCCATCGAACAGTTCGGCGAAGGGCTATTCATCCACATCGACGAGCAGGCCGTGAACCGTTGGCTTCAGAACCCCTATGTCGTCAATCGACAGGCAAGCCTGCTACGCGGCTATGACCACTGGCGGGCCAAGTTTTCGGGAGGGGCCCCGAACTATCCGGGAACGGCCTATACGCTGCTGCACTCGCTCTCCCATGCCTTGATGGCCGAGATCGCCCTCGACAGCGGATATCCCGCGAGTTCTCTGAAGGAACGCATCTATGCGCTCAGCGACGCCCGCAACGGCGGCGCTCCCATCAAGTGTGGGATCCTGATCTACACAGCGACTCCCGGCGCCCAGGGTACATTGGGCGGACTTGTCGCCGCCGGATCACGGTTCTCCAGCATCCTACGAAATGCGCTCGCTCGGCAGCTGATCTGCTCGAACGACCCGGTTTGCGCGGATCATGAGCCTGACGGTCGAAGCGGGGACCGGGCGACCCACGGGGCAGCTTGCCACGGGTGCCTGCTCATCGCGGAAACGAGCTGCGAGATGCGGAACCTGTTCCTCGACAGAAGCCTCCTGGTGCAAACCATGGCAGGTCATCAATCGAATTTCTTCGATTGATATCCTCTTCTGATTCTGATCTGGCCTCGTTTGACTGGATAGTTTGGCAGCGGCGCAAACCTACACATTTCGTGGTTGATAGGTGACGGATTCTCCGGTGGCGCGATTATTTGTGGTGACCGGCGCACGTCCGTGCCTGATTCCGCATAACGGCATAATCGCTCATCATCTCGGCGAGAGCCGACCCCTCCGGCAGCAGATCGAGCTCGTCGGCTGCGCGCGCCTGGAACTCGCGGCTATACTCGACAACGGGTGGGCAGATGGTCGTGATGCGAAGATCAGAAGCGACCGTCGCGCAGCCGGTCACCGAGATCGTCGCGATCGCGAGGACGCCGAGCTGCCGCATCGAGCATCTGGCGCTGGACGTCATTGACCTTCTCCGAGGTTTTGAGGCGTTCGGCGAGCCGGCCAGCACGCTCGCCGGAGCGCCGGAGCGTGAGCAGGAACAGGAGCACCGCGAGTGCGATGGCGCCGTAGCGTAGGGCCGCCCGCATCCACGGGGCGGCGGCGATCCCGGTGAACAGAGCGGCGATCATCGACGCCCCCGCTTCCAGTCGTCGATGCGGGCGTAGATCGTCACGGCAAGGCCCGCGAGCGCCACGGCGATGAACACCCAGCGCAAGGTGTCGAGATAGGGCACGAGCGGCAGGATCGCGGTCTGGGTCTCCGCCAGGACGTTCTGCGCCACCTCGACGCCAGCGGCGCCAAGCGTCGCCACGCCTGCTGCGCCGCTGCCCTTCATCGTGCGGCTGTCGGCCAAGACCTCCCGCAAGGGTGCCGTTTCCGCGGCGAACACCGTCGCCCGCACCGGGAAACGCTCGCCCCATTGCCGAGCCGGGCCGAGATCGATGTGCATGAAGCCGGAGCGCGGATAGTAGCCAAAGCCAAGGAAGCCGACGGCTCGGGCGGCAGCCTCGAAGGCGACCGGATCGTGGTTGGCCATGGCGATGTCGAAGGCCATGCCGTCCATGTGCTTCGAGCGCGGCGCGCCGCCGACGGCCCGGTTGTGCGCCGGACTGCGGTAGGCCGAGCGGACGATCAGCGGCTTGCCAAGCCGGTCGCGCAGCGCCTGGAGCTTGTCGAGCGCTTCCTCGTTGATGCGCAGGGAGCCGGTGCCCCGGCAGGCGATCTCAGCGGGGGAGAAATTTTTCCAGCGCCATGAGCGCTCGGGCACGTCGCGCCAGTGCTTGTAGAAGGTTGTGGTCATGAGTGATCTCCAGGCACAAAAAAGCCCGCTCCTCGACGAGGGCGGG
>Ga0180222_1002194_pt1 | contig 16592 bp, 16 predicted proteins | sample eDN5th37CKraftOP_FD_151336 | JGI IMG/M metagenome (GOLD analysis project Ga0180222, IMG submission 151336) | Enriched Organic Plus compost microbial communities from Emeryville, California, USA - eDNA 5th pass 37_C Kraft OP (version 2) (version 2) ... | reverse complement strand
ACCATGTGCCATTCGACGTCGTCGGTCAGGTGTTGCGAAAGCCGCACCGGGTCGCGCGAGCCCAGCGCCTCGCAGAAGGCCTGGACGGTAGCTCGAGACAGGTTATCGCCCATGATGGTCTCCAAGAGTCCCAAAGATGGATAGAAAATCCTTATTTTTGGTGACCATCCCGCATCGTGGGGCCCCCGCCGGGTTCACGATCCCGTAACGCTCATGGCGTCGCGTCCTGCCGTCCAGGAAAGCGTCGCCGGATCGCGAACCGGCGTCGAAACGCTAAACCTTTCATGCTAAAGGCCCGCGGCCATGACCCAATCGCCGTCCCCCACCCTGCCCGGCTCGCGGGCACAGACACTCGCGTCCGCCGAAAGCCTCGTCTCGGCTTACGAGAAGGCTGGCTATACGCGGGCCCATCCGGGCATCCTTCAGCTCGCCGAGCCGTTTCTGGACCTCTCGGGCGAGGATATCCGCGCGCGCATGTTTCTCACCTCGGGCCGCTCCGGCGAAGAGCTGTGCCTGCGGCCCGACTTCACCATCCCGGTGTCGCGCGACTACCTGACGTCAGAGGTCGCGGGGCGGCCGCACGGCTATTGCTATCTCGGACCGGTCTTCCGCGACCGCGGCGCCCTGCCCGGCGAATTTCTGCAGGCGGGGATCGAATCCTTCGGCCGCTCGGACAAGGCGGCCGCCGATGCCGAGACGCTGGCGCTCGGGCTCGAAGCGACGGCCCATTTCGGCATGGATACGCCGGACATCCGGATGGGCGATGTCGGGCTGTTCGTCGCCATGGTCAGGGCGCTCGATCTCGCGCCCGCCTGGAAGCAGCGGCTGATCAAGGATTTCAGCCGGAAGGCGTCGCTCGCACAAGATCTTGACCGGCTGAGCCTCGCCACCGCGAATGGCAGGCCGGACTATCAGGGCGTGCTGGCGGCGCTCACCGGCTCCGATCCGAAGGCCGCGCATGCGTTGATCACCGACCTGCTCTCGATCGCCGGCATTTCCGCCGTCGGCGGCCGCTCGATCGGTGAGATTGCCGACCGCTTTCTCGAGCAATCCGCGCTCGACGCATCGGCGACGCTGCCGCCCTATACACGCTCGCTGATCGAGCGCTTTTTCTCGATCTCGTCGGATCCGCTGGAGGCATCGGCGACGATGCGCAGCCTCGCACACGATGCGGGCATCGTGCTGACCCCGACGCTTGATCTGTTCGATGCGCGCAATGCGGAGATCGCCAGGCGCGGCATCGATCTGAAGCGCATCACCTTTTCGTCCTCGTTCGGGCGCGGCATGGACTATTACACTGGCTTTGTCTTCGAATTGCGCGACGGCACCGACGAGGAACCGCTGGTCGCAGGCGGCCGCTATGATGATCTGTTGACCCGGCTCGGCGCCCCGGAGCCGATCCCCGCCGTCGGCTTCTCGGTGTGGATCGAGCGGCTCGCAGGAGGCGCGTCATGAGCGGGCCGCTGATCATCGCGGTGCCGGCCAAGGGCCGGCTGCAGGAAAATGCGGAGAATTTCTTCGCCCGTGCGGGCTTGCGTCTCGTCAAGCCCCGCGGCGCCCGCGACTATCGCGGCGCGATCGAGGGTATGGACGGCGTCGAGATCGCCTATCTCTCGGCGTCGGAGATCACCGCGCAGCTCGCGCAAGGCGCGGTCCATCTCGGTGTCACCGGCGAGGATCTCGTGCGTGAGATGATGCCCGATGCCGACGCGCGGGTCATCATGCTGGACGGTCTCGGCTTCGGTCACGCTAATGTCGTGGTCGCCGTGCCGCAGGCCTGGATCGACGTCCGCACAATGGCCGATCTCGACGATGTCGCGACCGCGTTCCGGCTGAAGCATAACCGCAAGATGCGGGTTGCGACCAAATACGTGAACCTCACCCGCAGCTTTTTCGGCCAGCACGGCATCTCCGACTATCGAATCGTAGAGAGCCTCGGCGCAACGGAAGGCGCGCCGGCGGCGGGCACTGCGGAACTGATCGTCGATATCACCACGACCGGCAACACCCTTGCCGCCAATGCGCTCAAGGTGATCGACGACGGCGTCATGCTGCGCTCCCAAGCCAATCTGGTCGCATCGCGCGGCGCGGACTGGCACGCCGAGGCTCTGGATACGACGCGCCGGATCCTCGACCGCCTGGCCAGCCAGGCGCGCGCGCAGGAGTTCCGCGAAATGCGCACGCGCTTCAAGGGCTGCGACGAAGCGCTGCTGGAACAGGCGCGCGAACGCTTCGGGGTGGTATCGCCATTCGGCGGCCCGACCTCGTCCGGCATGCTGACATTGCATTGTCCGCCCGCGCAGGTTTTCGCACTCGCCGATTTCCTGAGAGAGAACGGAGCAAGCGCGATTTCGGTCAGCGACATCCACTACGTCTTCACGCAGGACAACCCGCTGTTCGAGACGCTGAAAGCGGGACTCTGACAGAGTGCATTACCGCGCGGCCGAGCCGCCGCGCGCGAATGGCGACACCTGAAAGCGCTGTCGAGACGCGCTAGTCCCGGTCGCCTGCCTTCCGGAATACGACCAGGTGAGAAATCGAGAAATTGACGATGAAGCTCGCGATGATGCCGAGCAGCTTTGCGTAAAGCACCGGCAGGATCATCGCCGCCAGCACCAATGTCGTGGTCGCTGCGATCAATCCGAGCACTTGTGAGGCCACGAATGTCAGGTAGGCCCGAAGCGTCATGCGCCGTCCGGACTCGGCGGCAAAGGTGATGAAGGTGTTCATCACATAGGAGCCGCCAACCGCGACAGTCCAGGCCAAGACATTGGCCACCACCAGCGAAGAGGTCAGATATCTCAGGGCCAGAAGGAAAATTCCGAGATCGACGAGGGTATTGACCGCGCCGACCGAGGCAAAGCTCATCGCCTTCAGCATCAGCGCCTGTCGCCGCAAAGCCGCCACGATCCGCGCTGGCAGACTTTTCGGCAGGTCCTGATGATCTGTCCTGTCTCGCATCGCCTTCGTTAACTTTCTGAAAGATCGGCGTTTTCTGAACAAAAGCTCATGCAAGATTCCGCGCTTGCGAGTATATGCTGGGGACCAGCCGCGCAAGCCGGAATGGCGCGACATGCCTATGAGATCAGAACAAGACGCTCATCATCAAGAAGCGGCCGGACACGGCGAGGCGGGACCACGCCTCTCGATCGTGGTGCCATGCTTTAATGAAGCCGACAACCTGCCGGCCTTTCACGCGCGCCTGTGCGAGGTGGCTCAGGCCCTGCGCAAGAAGCGCGGCCTGAAAGTCGAAGTGATCTATGTGGATGACGGCTCGCGCGACAACACCTACGCGGTCGCGAGCGCACTGCCTGCGATCGGCCTCGATGTGCAAACATTGTCGCTGTCCCGCAATTTCGGCAAGGAAGCCGCGCTGACCGCCGGAATGCAACATGCGCGTCACGACGCATTGTTGTTCATGGACGGCGATGGCCAGCACCCCCCGCTCCTGATCGAGCGTTTGGTCGGACACTGGCTCGATGACGGCTATGACGTCATCTATACAGCCAAGGCGCATCGCGATCAGGAATCGTTTCTGCGGCGCACCGGCGTGAAGACCTTTTACGCGCTGATCAACTTCCGTTCGCGTCACAAGATTCCGGAAGATGCCGGCGACTTCCGTCTGCTTTCGCCGCGGGCCGCCGATGCGCTCAAGCGATTGCCGGAGCGCAACCGGTTCTTCAAGGGCCTGGCAAGCTGGATCGGCTTTCGGCAATTGCGCGTCGATTACGAACCGGCGGAGCGCAGCCATGGGCGCACGAGCTGGAATTTCGGCTCGTTGATCGGTCTGTCGATCGAGGGGCTGACGTCGTTCTCGGTCGCGCCGCTGCGCGTCGCAAGCCTGCTCGGGCTTCTGCTTGCGACCGGCGCGCTGATATTCGGCATGGCGATCCTTTACGAGACGCTGGTCTACGGCAAATCGGTGCCCGGCTATCCCTCGCTCGTCGTCGGCCTCATGGTGCTCGGCGGCGTGCAACTGATCATGATCGGCGTCCTGGGTGAGTATATCGGCAAGATACTGTCGGAACAGAAAGCCCGGCCGATCTATTTCGTCGCCGAACATCAGACGCGGAGCGCGTCCGAGGATGCGGCGACGCTCGACAATCGCAAGACGAACGCAGCAGCCTGAACGATGAGTGACTTGCGGCGCATCGTCCTCTGCGCGGACGACTATGGAATGTCTCCGGGTGTCAACGCAGCGATCCGAGACCTCGTGGCGCGCGGTCGTCTCAATGCTGCTTCGGCCATGGTTGTCGCGCCATCGCTCACGGTATCGGAAGCGACCGCGCTGGCCAGCCTGAAGCGCGACAGGCCCAGTCTTCAGATCGGCCTCCATTTCACGCTGACGGCGCCGTTCCGTCCTTCGAGCGAGGCTTATACTCCACTGCAGGACAGCGCCTTCCTGTCGCTGCCGACCACACTCGGCAGCGCATTGGTCGGCCGGCTGCACCGTGACCGCATCGCGCACGAACTGCGCGCGCAGATTGCCGCATTCTCCACGCTGTTCGGATTTCTTCCGGATTATGTGGATGGCCACCAGCATGTGCAGGTGTTTCCGCAGGTCCGCGACGCCGTCCTGTCGGTCATGCGGGAGACGCTGCCGGATGCATGGATACGGCAATGCGGTCGGGTTTCTCCGCTTGCGGCCCGGATCGGCGATCGCAAGGGCATGCTGCTTGACGTCATGAGCAAGGGCGCCCGCAAGCGCGCGCTTGAGGCCGGCATCGCGTTCAATCCCGGCTTTGCGGGCTCCTATGATTTCAATTCGGACCCCGATTTCGCCGTGTTGTTTCCGAAATTTCTGAACGCCCTCCCCGACCGCGGCGTCATCATGTGTCATCCCGGCTTCGTGGACGATGAGCTGAAGGCGCTGGATCCGCTGACGGAACTGCGCGAACGCGAATATGCCTATTTCGCCGCCGACGCCTTCCCGGACATCCTGCAGACCCACCGCGTCACGTTATCGTGACATCTCCCGCGCGGCCGCGCGGCTTCCTACATTTGCAGCGCCCGTGAGATGCGGGCTTGGAGGAGGAACGATGACCCCGCAGGAACGCAGACTGGTCGAAGATCTTTTCGAACGGCTTGCGACGCTCGAGCGCAATCCGCGCGAGCCCGACGCCGAGGAAGCCATCCGCGCCGGTTTGCGCCGCGCACCCAACGCGATCTACGCTCTGGTTCAGATTGCGCTGCTTCAGGAGGAAGCCCTGCGGCAGGCGAATGAACGCATTCGCGAGCTCGAGCAACAGGCCGAGCCTCAGCCGCAGCAGGGCGGAGGCTTTCTCGATTCCATGCGCGACGCAATCTTCGGCGGCGGCAATACGCGCTCATCCGTCCCGCCGACCGGCAGCGAGCGTCCGATGGGTGTCCCGCCGGGCTTCCCGCGCGCCGGAGATCAATATCAGCCGCAGGGCGGCGCTCCGTATCAGCAGGCCGAGCCGCCGCGCGGTGGCGGCGGTGGCGGCGGTGGCGGCTCGTTCCTCGGAACAGCGGCCGCGGCAGCGGCGGGCGTGATCGGCGGTTCGCTGTTGATGAATTCGCTCAAAGGCGCGTTCGGCGGCGATCAGGCCAAGGCGCATGGGCTCGGCGATCTGTCGGGAAAGGATACGACAGGCGCCAATCCGTGGGGGGATGCGGCCGGAGGCGGCGACCTTGCGAAGCAAGCCGGGCTCGACAGCATCGGCCGGCCGGGCGGCGATAGCGACCACGCGGGACTGTTCGACGACAGTCACGGCGGAATGGATGAAGCCGGCATGCTGCCCGACGATGACGGCAGCTTCGACATGGATCTGGACTACGATCTCTGACGAGAGTGTCGCCCGCGAATGGAAAAGGCCCGCCGTGTGGCGGGCCTTGTTATGGCCTCGGGCCGGCCCCTGCGATCCGAAGGCTGGGGTCCCTCGAACGCAGGATGATGGCCGGCCCGCTGATCGCCGCATTCGCGATCAGATAACGATGACCCTGGTTCCGACCTTCACGCGCTCGTAGAGATCGACGACGTCCTCGTTGCGCATGCGGATGCAGCCGGAGGACACCGCCTGTCCGATGGTCCATGGCTCGTTCGATCCATGAATGCGATACAGTGAGGAGCCGAGATAAAGCGCGCGGGCGCCGAGAGGATTTTCCGGCCCTCCGGCCATGTAGTGCGGCAGGTCAGGGCGACGGGCGAGCATTTCCTTGGGCGGCACCCAGTCGGGCCATTCCGCCTTGCGTGTCACCGTTTTCACACCGGCCCAGGTGAATCCCGGCCGGCCAACACCGATGCCATACCGCAACGCAGTGCCATCGTTCTGAACGAGATAGAGAAAACGTTGCGGCGTATCGACGATGATCGTGCCCGGCTTTTCCTTGCCGGAATAAGGGACCACCTGCTTGGCGAAACGTGGGTCGAAGGCGCGGGACATGCCCTGATCCGGCCCTCGGTAAACGAGCGGCGGGGTCGCATTCGGATGTTGATACAGGCCCGGCTGGTAGTAGCCCGGCGCACGCCCATAGTCAGATTGCGCGTTGGGATCCGCCTGTTGTTCCCGGTATCGCGGCTGCGCACCTGCCTGGCCGCCGCCGAACAGAAATTCGATAAATCCGCCACCCATGTTTTGCGCGTGGGCGGGTGATGAGAGGACCGCAGCGCCCGCAAGACCGGACAACGCTGCGGCAAACGCAAAACCATAACGCTTCATCGACGCTACTCGCACTTGGTGGTTACTGCGCGATCGGACGATCACCATCGCGCGCCGTTCGCACGGACGACTACATGAGAAAATTCGATGCGAATGGTAAACACCGGCGCGGCAACGACCTGCTAACCACGTCGATGCGCTCTTTACCTGCAGTTAGCGTTTATTTTGCGTGAAGGGGCGTGGTTAACGCTTCCCTTCGACCGGCAATATCAGTGCAGACACAGCCGATGAACCGGGCGTTAAGTGGGCGCGCGCTAAGTCGTTTTCCTCAGGGGACCAGAATGCCCGTGCAGCGCAAGATTTTCAGGGTCGAGGAAACATTGCTCGCCGACGGCGAGGCGCACGATGCGCTCGCTGCGGATCAGGCGGGCTGCCCACCCGAAATCATCGACGAGCTGCGCGCCCTTCGCTCTCTCATTCAGCAGCATCTGCAAGGCGGTCAGCGGCCAGCGCCGAACGACAATGCATCGCGCGAAATGCGCAAGCTCAAGATCGAACTCGACGTGATCGGCGATGCGATCAAGCAGACGCGTTCCGAGATCGTGTCGCTGCAGGATCAGGGCTTCGATGCGTCACGCGTTGTCCGCATCACCAGGGAGCTGGAAGCGGTGTCCGCCGATACCGCGCAGGCGACCGATCGCATCCTCAAATCCGCCGAAGAGATCGACCAGCTGGCGCAGACGTTGATCGCCTCGCTCAAGGCCGGTCATGAGCAACAACTCGCGCAGGATATCCAGGATCGCGTCACCGCAATTTTTGAGGCCTGCAATTTCCATGACCTGACCGGTCAACGCCTCTCCAAGGTGGCGGGCACGGTCAAGATGGTCGAGGAGCATCTCGCCCGCATGATGGAAATCTGGAGCGTGATCGATCGCTTCAATGTCGAGGCTGCGCAATCGGCGGCCGGCCATCTGGATGGCCTGATCAATGGCCCCAAGCTCGACGGCGATGAGGGGCATTCGTCTCAGGACGATATCGACAAGCTGTTTCACTGAGCGGCGCCCTCGCATTTGTGACCCTTCCGGAAGCGATTGAGCGCGCAGGCAGGCGTTTGCCTCGTGGTATAAGAGGCCCATTGCCGGGACGCTTCTCACGCCATGACCGCCCTGTCGCCCGCTACGTTCGATGCGCCGAAGCCGGTCCGCACCACCCGGCTGAGCGCGGTCGCGCGCATGATCCGGTCCTATGCCCGGCTGACCAGCGGCCTCGTGCTGTTCGCCTTCGTGGTTTGCCATTTCGGAAGCCATATTGCCCTGATCGGATCGGTGCCGGCCGCTCAGCGGACGTTCGATGTGCTGATGTGGTTCTGGCTGACCGGTCCCGGCGTGCTTCTGCTGATCGCTGCTTTCACCGTCCATGTGCTGAATGCGCTGTGGTCGATCTACATCCGCCGCTACTTGCGGATGCCGGCCTGGGAGGTGGCGCAGATTGCGCTGGGTCTCCTGATCCCGCCGCTGATCATCATCCACGTCACCGGCACGATGGTTGCGGACGAGGTCTACGGCACCGAAAGCAGCTATGCTTCCGTGCTGGCGTCCCATTGGCTCGGTCCGCCCCTTCTCTTCGGCGCGCCGTCATTCGTTTACCTTCATATCGTCGCCATTCTGACGGTCTGGATCCATGCCTGCATCGGCCTGCATTTCTGGCTGCGCACCAAGCGCTGGTACGCAAGATGGCAGCCCGCCCTCGGACTTGTTGCGATCCTGATCCCGACGCTGGCGATTGCCGGTTACATTTCGGGTGGAAACCAGATCTTACGGGAGGCCGAAGATCCTGATTTCCTGCGCGAGCTGATCAAGGAGGCCAAAGTCACGCCGGACATCATCGCCCGTGTCTGGCACGACATCCGGATCGCCTTCATCGCTTATGCCGGGCTGCTTCTGCTGCCGTTCCTCGCGCGCGCAATCCGTCACCTCGTGCGTACCGTTCATCGCGCGCCCCGGCTCACGCATGCCAGCGGACGCAGGATGCCGATCCTGCCGGGAGCGACGGTACTGGAAACGCTGCGCGCCAATGGCATCTCGCATGCGGCGGTTTGCGGAGGCCGCGCGCGTTGCACGACGTGCCGCATCCGCGTCACCGACGGAGCGGACGCCTTGCCCGGTCCGGCCGGGCTCGAAGCGGCCGCCCTGTCCCGGATCGGCGCTCATGAGGGTGTCCGCCTCGCCTGCCAGTTGCGCCCGACGAAGGATATCGCCGTGCTGCCCCTGCTGACCGCCGACGCCACGGCGACTTACGGGTTGATCCGGGCGGGCGGTGAGGGCAGCGAGCGTCAGGTCACGGTGATGTTCATCGACCTGCGTGGTTCGACGACGCTCGGCGAAGCGCGCATGCCCTACGACGTGCTGTTCATCCTCAACCAGTTTTTTGACGAGATGAGCAAGGCGCTGACGGCGACCGGGGGACATTATTCCAACTTCACCGGCGACGGGCTGATGGCGATCTACGGCCTCGACACCGCAGATCCGCGGACCAGCGCAATGCAGGCGCTGCGCGGCGCGCGCGAAGTGCTGATGCGACTCGGCAGGGTCAACGCCAAGCTGAAAGCCGATCTGAAGGAGCCGCTGCGGATCGGCGTCGGTATCCATTTCGGCGAAGCGATCGTCGGTGCGATGGGTCCTCCCGGTTCGCAGATCATCACGGCGATCGGCGACACGGTGAACACCACCGCGCGGCTCGAGGGGCTGACCAAGGACTATGATTGCGTGCTGATCCTGTCGCAGGCTGCGGCCATCGCGGCAGGTATCAATCTCGAAGCCCACACCTTGCATCAGGCGCCGGTCAAGGGACGCATGGAGCAGGTGGCCTTCTATGCCCTGAACGCCGTCCCGGACGACATTCGCTAGCGATCAGGCCTTACGCCGCCGGATCGCGAAGAGGCATATCAGCGACACCACGCAGAAGGCCGCAGTGACGACAATCGCGGTCCCATCGCCGTTCCGCTCGACGACAACGGCAAGCGCGACTGGCGCTACGGCCTGCATCAGCTGGAACGGCTTGGCGATGCGGCCCAGGACGCGCCCGTATCCGGTTGGACCGAACAGCGCGAGCGGCACCGCGCCCCGGGCGATCGTCAGGAGACCATTGGCCGCGCCGAACATGATTGCGAAGGCGATCGCAGCCGGGAGCGTGAATCCGAAGACAATGATCAGCGCAAAGCCAGCCAGCACCAATGCCACGGCAAAGCGGGCGAGGTTGAGCGGATGGGCCCGTCCGCCAAAGGCCAGTTCGCAGATCCGCGCGGCGACCTGGGAGGGGCCGAACAGCGCGCCGATTGTAACTGCGGTCGCCGGATCGATTCCGGCTCGGCCGAACATGGCGATCAGATGCGCCGCAAGACCTGACGGTACGAAGGCGTAAGCCGCGAAGGCTCCGGCGACGAGGAGGAATGTCAGCCCGCTCGCCGGCATATAAACAGGCGATGCTGTCGCGTTGCCCTCAGGCGCAGGAGGCGGCGCAGCGCGCGTACGCGGCAGCGCGAAGGCATGGAGCGGCGCTGACACAAAGGCCAGCACCGCGGCGAACAGCAGATAAGTCCCGCGCCAGTCGGTGTAGGTGAGCGAAAGCTGTGTCGCCGGCCAGCTCACGGTCGAGGCAAAGCCTCCGGCGAGCGTCAGATAGGTGATCGGACGGCGCGCGTTCACACCGAAGATCCGGCCAAGCGTCGCGAAGGCCGGATCGTAGAGGTTGGCCGCGATCGCAACGCCGAGGATCACCCAGACCGCGAGATAGGCGGCCGGATGCGCGGCAACGGCCAGCAGCGCCACGCCGCAGGCTCCGACCAGAGATCCGGCCGCCATCACCACATGGCCGCCGAAACGATCGATCCAGCCGCCTATGGTCGGCGCCGTCGAGCCGGCCACGACCAGCCCCAACGAAAACCCTGCCATTGCGAATGACAGCGACCAGCCGCGATCGGCCGCTATCAGCGGCATCATCAGAACCGGTGGATAGAACAGAATGCCCCAGGCCAGGATTTGCGTGACGCCGAGCACCAGGACGGCGCGCCACGGACCTAACAGAAATTCGCGAATTCGGGACATGTTGGCGCCGGCAGGACCCCGGCACGCTAGCACATCGCTTTCGCGATGCGGACTGCTGGCGGCGCATTGCAGCGCCGCTCCGGGGCGCGCAGAAACGCGCCCGGCCGTTGGTGGCCGTCAGAGGGTTTCTGGACGGTCGGCCGAGATCAGGCGCGCGGCGCGCAGCGGACGAAGACCTGGGTGCCGTAGCGACCGGCCACCTCAGGATCGAGGAAGCGGACTGTCATGGTGCGGCCATCGAACGAGGTGATTTCGCGGTCCTGCATCCCCCCGGCGGGCTCGCCGGCCGGCCCGATATAGGTCTTGTTGCCGGGTCCGCCCTTCAGACGCAGCTCCTCCGGCTGGGCCTTGTCCGGCATGTGCATGATGACGCCGCCATTGGGCCCCATGCCGATATTGTAAGGCTGCCGGCAGCCGTTCCGCGCCGCGGCTTCCGTGCGCTTCAGGTCCTGCGGATTATGAAAAGCCGCCAGGCCCCATCGGCCGGTGATTTCCTGAGACTTGATGGCTGGCGGAATTTCCGCAGCAACCGGTGCCGTTGTGGTGGGCGTATTCCCGGAACCCGCACAACCTGCCACGGCGAGCGCAGCAGCGAACCCCATGATCGACTTGATCGGCAGGCGAAGCCGTACAAAAAACATAGCTCGACCTCGTTCGCGAGAGGTCCCCGGCCCCTCGCTCTGTCACTTTGCTGTCAAGATCGCTCCGGCGCAAGCTTTTGCTTGGTTCGATTGAGGAGAGCGCGATCCGGGAAGATTGATACGAAGATGACCCGGCTCCGTAAACCCGGTCTTAATTGAAAAGCGCCGGATGACGGCCTTCCTGAGGGCCATCACGCACCCCTGGCCGTGCCATGGCGCTTGACACCGGGGGCGTTCGCCTCCTATCACGCTGGCCGCTGGCACTCATTTCAAGGGAGTGCCAAGTAACTGCAGCATAAGCACTTTTTCAGGCCTGCAGTCCCAAGCCCGCGAGGAAATCATGGCCAAGACCAAATTCCGCCCCTTGCATGACCGCGTGGTCGTGCGCCGCATCCAAGCCGACGAGAAGACCAAAGGCGGCATCATCATCCCGGACACCGCCAAGGAGAAGCCGCAGGAAGGCGAAGTCATCGCGACCGGACCCGGCGGACGCGACGAAAGCGGCAAGCTCGTCCCGCTGGACGTGAAGGCCGGCGACCGCGTTCTGTTCGGAAAGTGGTCCGGCACCGAAGTCAAGCTGGACGGCGAAGAACTCCTGATCATGAAGGAGTCCGACATCATGGGCGTGGTCGGCTGATCACCCCGCGATCCTTGTACTGAGGAGTGCCGAAGGCGCGCCTCGAAGGATGAGACCACGATCACGCATCTCTCTCTTCGAGACGCCCGCTGCGCGGGCTCCTGAGGATGAGGCCCGCAGACAACGGAGCAATTAAATGGCTGCCAAGGACGTACGATTTTCAAGTGATGCCCGCGAGCGCATGCTGCGCGGCGTCGATATCCTCGCCAACGCGGTGAAGGTCACGCTCGGCCCGAAAGGCCGCAACGTCGTAATCGACAAGTCGTTCGGCGCCCCGCGCATCACCAAGGACGGTGTGACGGTCGCGAAGGAAATCGAGCTCGAAGACAAGTTCGAGAATATGGGCGCCCAGATGGTGCGCGAGGTCGCGTCGAAGACCAACGACCGCGCCGGCGACGGCACCACCACCGCCACCGTACTGGCGCAGGCGATCGTGCGCGAGGGCGCGAAGTCCGTCGCAGCCGGCATGAATCCGATGGACCTCAAGCGCGGCGTCGATCTCGCAGTCGCCTCCGTTGTGAAGGACCTCGAGAAGCGCGCGAAGCCGGTGGCTTCGTCCGCCGAGGTTGCCCAGGTCGGCACCATTTCGGCCAACGGCGACAACACCATCGGCAAGATGATCGCGCAGGCGATGCAGAAGGTCGGCAACGAGGGTGTGATCACCGTCGAGGAAGCCAAGGCGCTCGATACCGAAGTCGAGATCGTCGAAGGCATGCAGTTCGACCGCGGCTATCTGTCGCCCTATTTCGTCACCAACGCCGACAAGATGATCGCCGAGCTCGAGGACGCCTATATCCTCCTGCACGAGAAGAAGCTGTCCGGCCTGCAGGCCATGCTGCCGCTGCTGGAAGCGGTGGTGCAGTCTGGTCGTCCGCTGGTCATCATCGCGGAAGACGTCGAGGGCGAAGCGCTTGCGACGCTGGTCGTGAACCGCCTGCGCGGCGGCCTGAAGGTGGCGGCGGTGAAGGCGCCGGGCTTCGGCGATCGCCGCAAGGCCATGCTGGAGGACATCGCGATCCTGACCGGCGGGCAGCTGATCTCCGATGATCTCGGCATGAAGCTCGAGAATGTCACGCTGAACATGCTCGGCCGCGCCAAGAAGGTGATCATGGAGAAGGAAAAGACCACGATCGTCAAAGGCGCCGGCAAGAAAGCCGACATCGAGGCCCGCGTCGCCCAGATCAAGGCACAGATCGAGGAAACCACCTCCGACTACGACAAGGAGAAGCTGCAGGAACGGCTGGCGAAGCTCGCCGGCGGCGTTGCGATCATCCGCGTCGGCGGTGCGACCGAGATCGAGGTGAAGGAGAAGAAGGATCGCGTCGAGGACGCGCTGAACGCCACCCGCGCCGCGGTCGAGGAAGGCATCGTGCCGGGCGGCGGAACGGCGCTGCTGCGCGCCAAGAAGGCGATCGGCCGTCTGAACAACGAGAATTCGGACATTCAGGCCGGCATCAATATCGTCCTGAAGGCGCTTGAGGCTCCGATCCGGCAGATCGCCGAGAATGCCGGCGTCGAAGGCTCGATCGTGGTCGGCAAGATCCTGGACAACAAGGTCGAGACCTTCGGCTTCGATGCGCAGAACGAGGATTATGTCGATCTGGTCGAGAAGGGCATCATCGATCCGGTGAAGGTGGTGCGCACGGCGTTGCAGGATGCGGCGTCGGTCGCCGGTCTCCTGATCACCACCGAGGCGATGGTCGCCGAGCTTCCGAAAGAGCCGGCGCCTCCGATGCCGGGTGGCGGCGGCATGGGCGGCATGGGCGGCATGGGCTTCTGATCCACCGCTTCCACGTCTTCGTGAATCAAGGCGCGGCGCAAGCCGCGCCTTTTTTCTGTGCCGTGTCGGCCGGCGTGCTAGCATGTTCGCATACGGATTGGCGGAGGCTTGACGATGCGCGTGTTGTCGGTAGCAGCACTCTTTCTGTTGTGCAGCGGATTTGCGGCGGCCGCACAGAGCAACGTCCGCTATTTCAACGGCGTGTACGGACTGCTCGGCGACATCGAAACTGATGCCTTCCTGAAAGAAACGCGCCAAGGCAACAAGGTGGTCTCGGCGGAGCTCGACGTGTGTCACGCGATCTCGCCTGGCTCTCCGTTGCGCGACCGCTTCGTCATCGCGCTGAAGCCGCAAGGCAACCGGCTGGTCGGTTCGGGCCAAACCCAGGAAGGCAAGCGGCCGGTATCCGTCGATCTCAAGCGCTCGGCGACCGGCAACAGTTTTTCCCTCGAGGGCACGGTAAAGCTCGGCGATCAGACTCTCAACGCGTCCTCGGACGATCTCGCCGACATGAGCGCCAAGGAATTCGAGGAGCAAACCGCGGTCGAAGAATCGATCGTGGACAATCCCGCGGAATTTCGCGAGGTGACGCCGGGCACGCTTGCGATCCGCGTATCGCGCGCCGCGCTGATCGATTTTCTCAAGGCTTTGCGCCCCGAGAATGTAAAAGTTCAGGCCTACAGCATCTCACCGAGTTGCGAAGCGTTGCGGCGCGGTCATGTCGACGTGCAGATCGATGTCGATCCGGAACGTGCGCTTGATGTTCTCGGCAAGGCCAAGGCGCTTGCGGGCGTGACCAAGGCCGGATGGACCAGCGGCGGCGTCGACCTCACCCGTGCCGTGCGAATTCCGGCGGGTGCTTTCCGCGACAGCGCCGGGAAGCTCGAACGCGAGAAGCTCGGCGCTGCCATCGCCGCTGTCGCTGCCAAGGTGTTCTCGGCCAAGCCTGACGCGACGGAATGGGATGACGTGACCGGCGAGCTTGCGATCACCGTCAAACGGCCGGACATCACGATCCCGGCACTCGGATTGACCGAAGTGATCGGCATCCCCTTCGTGGTCAGTGGCGAGAAGCCGGGCGCGAAGGACACGCTGGTGATCCGCATCGGCCAATCCGAGAGCGAGCTTCAGGACGATGGATCCGGGCCGCGTCTGACAATCGCCTCAAGCCAGAGCGACGAAGCCGCCGCCGAGCCCGCCGGCATCGAAAAGCTGCAGGCGGCGCTGGCCGCGGAACTGAAGGGCCAGATCTGGGACGCCGACAAGGAGGACTGGACGAAGTAGCGTCCGGCATCACCGGACACGGCTGGCATCACGCTAATTGGAGGCCGGGCGCCAGCGCAGAATATCCGGCCCTTCGAGGACCAGCAGGAATCCGTCCCAGCGCCAGGCGGTGACCTGCATCAGCTTCGTCAGAAGATCCTTGTCGGCTTCGAGCTGCTGCTGTGAGCATTGGTTGTTGCGAAGGCCGGTGGGTACGATGGTGATGCTGCGATCAACGATCACGGCGTTGCCCTGACCGCTCGCGCACCACAGATCGATCTCCACCGACCCGTTCTCGGAAAATTGCAGCCAGGGTAACCGCTTCGATCCCTTCATCGGATTTGCGTCGAGCCGCAATTCCGCACCGTAAGGAAATGGCTTTTGCGCCACCGCAGGCCCGGTCAGCGACAAACCGAACGCTGACGCCAGCAAAGCCAAAGCAAGGACTGCGGTGCGAAATGGTGCAAGGACCATGCATTCTCCGAGACGGATGTGGGAAGATGAAATTTCGGCAAGGCGTGGATTAGCAGCGGCCGGCAAACTATAATGCCGGGCCGAAACGGACAACGACATGACACGATTGATTCTGGCCTTCGTGGCGCTCACGGCCCTCGTATCCACAGCCCCGGCTCAGCAGGAACGGCTGCGCATTGTGACCACCACAGGCGATCTGCGGGCTCTCGCCAAGGCGGTGGGTGCGGAACGTGTCATCGTGACGAGCCTTGTCCCGGCCGGCGAGCGCCCGGAGCGCTACCAGCCGCGGCTGCAGGAAACCTCGGTGCTCAAAGGCGCGCGCGTCGTGGTCCGCGCCGGCCCTGCGATCGACGGATGGTTCGACAAGCTGCTGGCACGCTCGGCCCAGAAGAACGGCCGCACCGGCATTGAGCGCGGCGAGAAAGGGCATGTCGACGCGTCGGTGGCGGTGGCCGCCATCGATCCGACGCTGGTGACAGCCGGCTTTGCCGCGCGAAACCGCCGCTCGCAGCGCGGCGCTGCAACCCTGCATTACTGGCTCGATCCGAAGACTGCCGATGCCATCACCGCCGCCATGGTGAAGACGTTTTCCGAAGTCGATCCCGAAAACAAGAAGTATTACGAGCAGAATCGTGCGGCCTTCCTGTCGCGGCTCGATCAAAAAATCGGCGAGTGGACGTCGCGCCTCGCGCCGCTCAAGGGCGAGCCTCTGATCGCCTTTCACGACGACTGGGACTTCTTCGCGAAGCGCTTCAATCTAGACATCGTTGATTTCATCACGGAGCGCGATGGAGCGCCGCCCAAGCTCGGCCGCATCGGACAACTGGCGAAGCTGATGAAGGACAAGAATATCCGCCTGATCCTGGCCGAAGCCAACCAGCCCGAGCGCCACTCCAATATGCTGGCGGAAAGGACCGGCGCGAAGGTCGTGCAACTGGCCGGCAGCGTCGGAATGCTTCCTCATACCGACGACTATATTTCGCTGTTCGATGCCAACGTGAACGCGCTCGCGAACGCCTACAAGGAAAAATAGGCCGTTCCCCCTGCCCGCTCACGATAGCTCCCCGACGGCGC
>Ga0180222_1002189_pt1 | contig 16622 bp, 16 predicted proteins | sample eDN5th37CKraftOP_FD_151336 | JGI IMG/M metagenome (GOLD analysis project Ga0180222, IMG submission 151336) | Enriched Organic Plus compost microbial communities from Emeryville, California, USA - eDNA 5th pass 37_C Kraft OP (version 2) (version 2) ... | reverse complement strand
ACCAGATGATCATTCTCGGCCTCACCGGCTCGATCGGCATGGGCAAATCGACCACCGCGCGGTTGTTTGCCGAAGAGGGCGTGCCGGTGCATGACGCCGATGCCGCGGTGCATGCGCTCTATGAAGGCGAAGCGGTACCCCTGCTCGAAGCGGCTTTTCCCGGCACGACCGTCAACGGCAGGGTCGACCGCGCGCTGCTTGCGAAGGCCGTGGTCGGGAACGCGGACGCGATGAAGCGGCTGGAGGCGATCGTGCATCCGCTGGTGGAGCGGGATCGCGACAGCTTTCTGGCCGAAGCGCGCGCGTCCGGTGCGAATGTCGTGGTCCTCGATATTCCGCTGTTGCTTGAAATCGGCCTGGAGGATCTGGTCGATGCGGTGGTCGTGGTATCTGCTCCGCACGATGTGCAGCGTCAGCGCGTGATGGATCGTCCGGGCATGACCGAAGAAAAGTTCATCGCCCTGCTCGCAAAACAGATGCCCGACGCCGAGAAACGGCAGCGGGCGGATTACATCGTGGATAGCGGCCGGGGCATCGAGCACGCGCGCCAACAGGTGCGCGAAATCCTGAAGAAGGTCGCTACAATGGCGCCGAAATCCTGATTCGCCGCCTTCTGCTGGATTCAGAGCCTTGCGGGAAATTGTCTTCGATACCGAAACGACCGGCCTCGACCCGGTGCAGGGGCACCGGCTGGTGGAGATCGGCTGCGTCGAGCTGCTGAACCGGTTCCCGACCGGGCGCACCTTTCACAAATACATCAATCCCGAACGGGACATGCCGATCGAGGCTTTCAACGTCCACGGCCTGTCGCTGGAATTTTTGAAGCAACACGCGGTGTTTCACGAAATCGCCGACGAGTTTCTCGACTTCGTCGGCGATGCGCCGCTGGTCGCGCATAACGGCTATTTCGACCTTGCCTTCATCAATTCAGAGCTTGATCTGGCTCGCCGCACCCCGTTCGCGCGCGATCGCATCATCGATACGCTGATGCTGGCGCGCCGCAAGCATCCGGGCATGTCGAACAAGCTCGACGATCTTTGCCAGCGCTACCGGATCGACAATTCGAAGCGCACGAAGCACGGTGCGCTGCTGGACGCCGAATTGCTGGCCGAAGTCTATATCGAGCTGACCGATGCACGGCAGACCTCGCTCACCCTGGTTGCAAGCAGCACGCGTGGGATCGCGATTGGCGCCGCCAATGGCGTGCGCGTGCGCCCGACGCCGCTAGCGCCCCGGATCACGGAGGAAGAGCGTGCGGCCCACGCCGCGTTCATCGCGACGCTGGGCGAGAGCGCGATCTGGCGCAGCTATGCGGGGCAGGTCTGATCTGGCGCGGATTCGGCCAATAGCCGCGCAAGTTTCGCGGCCATCGCGCAAAGCAGGGAAATGAAGACGCGTCAGCTCGGCTGTTGCTGAGCGGCAGCCTGTTCGGCGAGCTTCTGACGATAGAGGCCGACGAAGTCCACCGGATCGATATAGAGCGGGGGGAAGCCGCCATTGCGCACCGCCGAAGCGATGATTTCGCGGGCGAACGGAAAGAGCAGCCGCGGGCACTCGATCATCAGGACCGGATGGATGCTGTCCTGCGGGACGTTCTGGATGCGGAAAACGCCACCATAGACGAGGTCGAAGGCGAACAGGAGGGTGCTGCCGATCTCGGCCTTGCCTTCGATCTTCAGGTCGATCTCGAAATCGGATTGTTGCAGCGGCGTGGCATTGACGTTGATCTGGATGTTGATCTGCGGCTGCTGGTTGGACGGCTGCAGCGAGCGCGGCGCATTCGGATTCTCGAAGGAGAAATCTTTCACATACTGCGCCAGCACATTGAGCTGCGGCATGGCTGCTTGATCTGCGTGCTGGCCGCCATTCGTCGGGTTCGCCATCGTCAATCCTGGTTGGGGTGCCGCGTTACGGCGCTTGGGGCGGAGTGGCTAACACACGCCTCGAAACGGAACAAGGATTGGTGGCAGTGCGGCGGATCGACCGGTTGCGGTCGGTGTATCCTCAAGGGGGCGTCCGCCGCCGGCGCACCGGCGGTGGTCGAGAGGGGCGGTCGCTGTCCTCGATCCGCCCGGGCAGGTCGTGCCATTGGCTGCGGTCGAGTTCGAGGATGCGGCCCGAGGGCCGCGGGCGTCGGTCCGGCGCGGAGTTGCGCAGGCGCTGCTGCACTGCCGGGATCAACAGCAGCAATCCAATGCCGTCGGTGAGGAAGCCGGGCAGCACAAGGAGGAGGCCACCGAGGGTGGTCAGGAGCCCACTCGACCGGGTGCCTGCAGCGCCGAAATCGCGTTGGGCCACGATGTCGGCGAGGTGGCGGACGAACCGCCGGCCCATCCCCGCCAGCACCGTCACCCCCAAGACGGAGGTAGCAAGGAGCGCCAGTAGGGCGCCGGATATACCTAAAATCCAAGCGACCATCAGGAAAACCGCGGCCTCGGCCATAACCAGGCCCAAAAGACCGAACAGGATCAGCTTTCCGACCGGCATCGGCGCGTTTCCCATCGCCGTCTCGTGTTGGCCTTTGCGGCCGGGATCGTCTAAAATCTGCTCGAAGCTCAGTTTTTGGTTCGAAGCGACCTATGGCCAAGACCGACCGCGTAACTAGATTATAGCGTTGGACGGCTCCAGTAGCGCATTCGTGCTGACGCGGCGGCCCCGTCTGATCCGGGCCGCAAAGGCATTCACGACGTGTTCGACATCTACACCATCATCTTTCTGGCGCTGGCGATTTTCATCTTCATTCGCCTGCGCAGCGTGCTTGGGCAGCGCACCGGTCGCGAGCGGCCGCCCTATGACCCCTATTCCGCGCGGGACGCCCGTGCGCCGGCCAGCGACAAGGTCGTCACGCTGCCGACCCGTAACCCCGAAAGCGTGGCGCGGCCGATCGAGCCGTCGCCGGATCGCTGGAAGGGCATTGCCGCCGAAGGCAGTGCCGTCGCCAGCGGCCTCGATGCGATCGCTGCCCAGGATCGCAGCTTCGACGCCAAGCATTTCGTTGCCGGCGCCCGGGCAGCCTACGAGATGATCGTGGGCGCTTTTGCGGCCGGGGACCGCAAATCGCTGAAGGGTCTGCTGTCGCGTGAGGTCTATGACGGCTTCGAAGCCGCCATCCGCGACCGCGAGGCCAAGGGCGAAACGGTCGAGAACAAATTTGTATCGCTCGATACCGCCGACATCATCGGTGCCGAGTTGCGCGGCAATACAGCGCAGGTGACCGTGCGTTTCGTGTCCCAGTTGATTTCGGCGACGCGCGACAAGGCTGGCAACGTCATCGACGGCAGCCCCGACAAGGTGACCGAGGTGACGGACGTCTGGACCTTCGCGCGCGATGTGACGGCGCGCGACCCGAACTGGAAGCTGGTCGCGACCGAAGCCGGACAATAGTTGCGTCAGCGCAATCGATTTTAATCGGGGGCTCGTGGGTTTGATCGGGGTGCCTTGGCGGACATTGCAGAATTTGAATGCGCGCCGGCTGAAATGGGCTGGGCTCGCTCTGGCCATCGCCGCGGTCCCCCTCCTCGCAAATCCTTTCCCGTCGATCTCCAAAGCCGAGACGAAAGCCGGAACCAAGGCTGGTGCGGCTGCGACGCCGAAGAAATCGGCACGCGCGAAGGTCATCAAGAAGCGGGTCACCAAAGCGCATCCGCTGAAGATTCCGGGTAGCGACTTCGAGGCGATGGCCTGGCACGAGATGAAAGGCTGGATCGACGATGATCACGCCGAGGCCTTCTCGACCTTCCTCGCGAGTTGCAAACCGATCCTGCGCAGCACGGCCAAGATGCGTGCCGAGCGCGGCGAAGCCTATCGCGCGCTGGCCAAGGTTTGCGAGCGCGCCGTCGAGACCATGCCGCTCGACCAAACCGGTGCGCGGCATTTCTTCGAACAGAATTTCCGTCCGATCCGTCTGACCGCCACGGGTGAGGCCGAGGGATTTTTCACCGGCTATTACGAGCCGGTGGTCGAAGGCGCGCGGTGGCCGAGCGACGTCTACACGACGCCGCTCTACCGGCGGCCGCCCGATCTCGTGACGCAGCGGCTACGGCGCTCCGGCGGCAAGGGCAAGGCCGGCAAGCGTGTCGTCAAGCGCGCGACGGCTCCGTACTACGATCGCACGCAGATCGAGGAAGGCGCGCTTGCCGGCCGCGATCTCGAAATCGTCTGGCTCAAGGATCCGATCGACGCGTTCTTCGCCGAGATTCAGGGCTCCGTGCGCGTGCGGCTGGAAGACGGCAAGATCATCCGGCTCAATTACGCCGACAGGAACGGTCATCCCTATTTCGCCGTCGGCTCGGTCCTCGTGCAGCGTGGCATCGTTCCGCGCGAAGAAATGTCGATGCAGAAAATCCGGGAATTCATGGAAAAAAACCCGGAAGAAGGCAAAGAACTGCGCCGGATGAACAAGTCCTTTGTGTTCTTCCGTGAGACCGATCTTGGCGAACATGACGAGGCGATCGGCGCGCAAGGCATTTCGTTGACGGCGGCGCGATCGATCGCGGTCGATCGGCGCATCCACACCTACGGCATGCCCGTCTTCGTCAATGCGCATCTGCCGATCGCAAGCGAAAAGCCCGACACCTGGTTCCGCCGCCTTATGATCGCGCAGGACACCGGAGGAGCGATCATCGGTCCGGCACGCGCCGACATCTATCTCGGCGCGGGCGAGGAAGCTGCGCGCGCTGCCGGTCGGTTCAAGCATAACGGGCAGTTCGTGATGCTGATCCCGAACGAACTCGATCCCGACGATGAGGCGCTCGGCATGCCGCTGCCGCAGCCGCGACCCAAGGACCTCAGCGTCGTCGCCAGCATCACGCCGCCGCCCGCTGCCGCGAAGGCCGAGGCAAAGCCCGAGCCGATTGTGACCGCAAGTGTGCCGGGCACGGCACCGACCCCGCGTCCCGATCCCCGCGCCAAGCCGCAAGCGACGGCGCGCGTCCAGCCGAAGCCGGATACCAAGGCCGACAACGCGGCCAAGTCTGAACCCAAGCCTGCCCCCAAACCGAAACCGCAGCCCGCCGTCGCGGCGGTGCCCAAACCGGTACCCGTCAAGCCCGCGGCGGCACCGGTCCCCACGAAGCCCGAACTCGCTGGCCAGCCCACGCGCGAGCGCAAGACCGACGGCAAGCGCGAAGCCAAGGCGGATAACAAATCGGACAACAAGGCTAGTCCCAAGATCGACGCCTCCGCGGTCAAGCCTCGCCCGGCCGCAGCGCGCGGCGGCAATCCGTTCCCCACGCCGATCGGCGCGGCGAATGCGAAGCCCGCTACGCCGGCCACCCAGCGCTCGCCTCAAGCCACGAGTACGCCGTCGCCATGACCGGCGATGGAAGCCGCAAAGGACGGCGGCTTTCCTCGGACGACATCGCACTGTGGGACGGGGTGACCCGAACGGTGCGACCGCTCCGCAGGCGTCCGCAAACGAAAGCGGACTATCCGGAGGCAGGTGAGCGAAAAGCCGGGAGCGACGCGCCGCGCCCGGTACCAGCACCGACGGCACCCGTTCGTGCATCCAAGCCGAAAAAGCCGCCGCCGCTTGCGCCGCTCGATCGCAAGGCGAAGCAGAAGATCGCGCGCGGGCGCGACAGCATCGACGCGCGGCTGGATCTGCACGGCTACACGCAGGCCGAGGCCCACGATGCTTTGTTGTATTTTCTGCGACGGATTCAGGCGCGGGGAGGTCGTGTTGTTCTCGTCATCACCGGCAAGGGCCGGCGCGGCGCAAGCAGTGGCGAATCGGAAGGTGGCGTCCTCAAGCGCGCAGTGCCGCTCTGGCTTGCCCTGCCCGATTTCCGGGATCTCGTGATCGGCTACGATTCCGCCGCCGCGAGTCATGGCGGCGAGGGCGCGCTGTATGTGCGCCTGCGCAAGGGCGCGCAGAGCTGAACGGCTTACTCGTTGAAGATGCGCGGGACGCCGCCCGGTATGTCGCGGCGCTGAGGCGTTCGCTGCTGACGCGCCGGCCGTTGCGGTTGCGGCTGTGGCTTAGCTTTGGCCGGCGGCGCTTTCTGCGTCGGCACGGTGCCGGTCACAGGTACGGAGGCCTTGAGCGCGAGCTCGGCGGCGCGTTCGCCTGATTCCCATGCGCCGCCGACGGTACCCCACAGCGTTTCATGTGCGGCTTCGCCGGCATAGAACACGCGGTCACGCAGCGGCTCGGTCATCAGGATGCGCCGCGATCCCTGTCCGCCGACGGACGCTGCGGACATCGATCCTTGCACGAACGGCGAGAACGCCCATTGCGTCGCATGCGTGCGCTTCACCGCTTTCTTCAGATCGGTGCCGAACAACTTGTCGAGCCACTCCATTGCGAAGGCCGTCATCTCGCGCTGACCTTTCGCGGCAAGATCACGACCGAACGAACCGGCGACATCGATATATGCCAGTGACGAGCCGCCGACATTGGCGAGCAAAGCGGCCGTCTGCTTGTTGTCGTTTTTCTCGAACACCAGATCGTCGCGCGCCAGACCATAAGGGTTGTCGGGAATTTCGAGCGCGATCCGTTCGTAGGAGCCGAGCCGCAGCCGGCTCAGCGCTTCGAGCTGCCGCTTCGGCAGATCGGGAATGAGTTTGCCTTCGGCGAGCACATTGGTGGAGACCGTAACAATGACGGCGCGTGCCTGCAGCGTTCCCCTGTTCGCTGTCTCGATCGCGAAGCCGCGGCCCTGCGGGACGATGCGTGTCACCGGCGTCGACAGCTGCACCGGGCCACCCTCAGCGAGCCGCGCGAGCAATGCGCCGAATCCCTGCCGGCAATAGGCATCGACATCGCGTTCGCTCGAACGCTGGAAATCGACGACAGAGAGATCGGCGAAATCTTTTCCGCAACTGAATGGGCCGAGGTAGAACTCGACCGCGGGCGCCCATTCGCCGAGATCCTTCGGCATGGCCTGCGCAACCGAGATGTCGGCTTTGCCGCGTGCTGCATCTTCGATCGCGCGTCGCGCGCGGACCAGCACTGCGAAGAATTGTTCGAGTTCGCCTTCGCGCGCGTTGCGGCGGCCGATTCGCACCTTCTGTCCGGGCGGCGCTGGATAGATGTCGAGCCCGGTGCGCGGCGCGAGTTTGGCGAGCGCATTCTGGTCCGGCGTATGCATCCAGTGAGCGCCAAGATCGAACGGCACGCCGAACAATGCGGTATCGGTGATGCAACGTCCGCCGATCCGGTCGGTCGCTTCCAGCACGACGACGCTACGGCCAGCCGCGGCGATCTTCCGCGCTGCGGCAATGCCGGCAGCGCCGGCGCCTATGATTGCGACGTCGGTTTCCGCGCCAAAAGACTGCCGGCCCCAGGACGGCAGCGAGGCCAACCCGGCGGTCAGTGCGAGGAACGAGCGGCGGGAGATTGCGTCCATGGTTACCGGAGGCTTTGCACTCCTGCCTCACTACCCGGAAAAACCAAGATTTTGCAAACCCCTGATCCGGGTTCCAATCAACAGGATGCGAGCGGTGTGAACCGCATCGCAACGCCTTTCGACGAAAATGTTGAAAAACAACCGGATGCGCGAGATCGCCGCGCACGGGAGGTACGCCATGAGCTTTGTGCTCGATGGAATAGGGCGGTTTCTCGCCCGCTACCTGGAAGAGCCGGTGCAGGGCTATGAGCCCTTCACGCCGAGCGACTTCAATGCGCTGCAGGCGACGTTGCAGCCCGGCGACGTTCTGCTGGTCGAAGGGAACAATCACGTTTCCGGCATCATCAAGTATCTCACGCAATCCACATGGTCGCATGCGGCCCTTTATGTCGGGCGCATCGGCGACCGCGAAACCGAGGACGGCGAACCGCTGGTTTTGGTCGAAGCCAATCTCGGCGAAGGCGTGATCGGGGCGCCGCTGTCGAAATATGCGCGCTATCACACCCGCATCTGCCGGCCGACTGGACTGACCGCGGAAGACCGTGCGCGGGTCTGCGCCTATGCCAAGGAGCGGATCGGATTCGATTACGACGTGAAGAACATCATCGACCTGATGCGCTTCCTGATGCCGCTGCCGATTCCGCAAAAATGGCGGCGCAAGATGATGGCGATGGGATCGGGTCATCCGACGCGGATCATCTGCTCGGCGCTGATCGCGCAGGCGTTCGATTCCGTGCGTTATCCGATCCTGCCCAAGATCAGCCGCGTCGAAAGCGAATCGGCGCGCGAGGAGATCCTGGAGATCCGGCACTCCTCCCTCTATGCGCCGCGCGACTTCGACATCTCGCCCTATTTCGAGGTGGTGAAGCCGACGCTCGTCCACGGCTTCGATTACAAGAAAGTGCAGTGGGCGGACCGGCAGGTCACCATAGATGTCGATGTCACGATCGAAATCGAGATCCGCGAGAGCGGTGCGATCAGTCCTGCGCAGAATGCGCTCGCGAGCGCGGCCTGAACCTGAGCCGGTTCATCTGCGCCCTTTCAATGAAAAAGACCCCGGCTCGAGGAGCCGGGGCCGCTGAAACGGAGTGAAAATGGGACGTTGAAGGCTCCGCCCCAGCATGGAAACAACACCGCGGATCGCCCGCTGTTCCTTTGGGAACCGGCCCCCCTCAGCCGGCGCTGGTCTTCGCCCAGGCGAGTGCCGCCTCCAGCCGGTCATTGCCCCAGAACAATTCGCCGTCGGCGGTGACGAATGTGGGGGCGCCGAAAATGCCGAGCTGCCCGGCCTGCTCCGTCTCGGTACGCAGCCGCAATTTTACCGGGTCGGATTGCGCCAGTTCGAGCATGCTGCGCGCGGGTGCGCCGACACTCTGCAGCAATTCCCCGATCACGGCCGGGTCGTCGATCCGGCGTCTCTCGCTGTATTGCGCGCGGAACACGGCGCGGCAGAAATCCTCACGCCAGGCCTCACCCTCGGCGGCGAGCGCGACGCGCGCGGCCAGCAACGAATTTTGCGGAAACGCGCCCGGTCTTTGAAAGGGAACGTCCAGCGCAGCGCAAAGCCGTTCGAGGTCGCGCCACATGTAGCGCCCCTTCGCTTGATAGATATTGAACGGCGAGGTGTCCCAACCCTGCGCCTTGAAGATCGGGCCGAGCAGAAAGACCCGGTATCGCAGCGTGACGCCTGCGTCCTGCGCGCATGTGGCGGCCCGCATGAAGGCGGGGTAGGAATAGGTCGACGCGAATTCGAACCAGAAATCGACGACGGGACCGCTCATTGGACGTGGCTCGCTGAGTTCCTGCTCAGGAACGTTAGCATCGAAAGGGCGTTCGCTCCGAAACCCGTGAGGACGTCATGACGACGAGATCAATACTGCTTTTTGCCGTGCTCCTGGTTCCGGCCCTGACCGGCACGGCGGCCGAGGCCAGGGAATACCCGTGGTGCGCGCGCTATGACTGGACGACGCGCAATTGCGGCTTTGTCAGCTTCCAGCAATGCCTGGCCACGATTTCGGGTATCGGCGGCCGCTGCGAGCCCAATCCCTTCTACAAGGGGCCACCGCCCCGGCGCGGAACGCGCCGCTGAGCCAATAGGCCATTCAGGCAAGTTGCGCCGTTTCCGGTTCCGCCTATAGTCCCGCCCGATTTTGACGGACAGGACTGGATTCATGGCCGACGGCCCCACCAACAAAGACGTGAAAAAGGTCGTTCTCGCCTATTCGGGCGGGCTCGACACCTCGATCATCCTGAAATGGCTGCAGACCACCTATCGTTGCGAAGTCGTGACGTTCACCGCCGATCTCGGGCAGGGCGAAGAGCTCGAGCCCGCCCGGCAGAAGGCGCTGCTGCTCGGGATCAAGCCCGAGAACATTTTCATCGAGGACCTGCGGGAGGAATTCGTCCGCGATTACGTTTTCCCGATGTTCCGGGCCAACACGGTCTATGAGGGCCAGTATCTCCTCGGCACCTCGATCGCGCGGCCCCTGATCGCCAAGAAGCAGATCGAGATCGCCGAGAAGGTCGGCGCCGACGCGGTCTGTCACGGCGCGACCGGCAAGGGCAACGATCAGGTTCGGTTCGAGCTGAGCTATTATGCGCTCAAGCCCGACATCACGGTGATCGCGCCCTGGCGCGAATGGGACCTGACCTCGCGCACCAGGCTGATCCAGTTCGCCGAGCTGAACCAGATCCCGATCGCCAAGGACAAGCGCGGCGAGGCGCCGTTCTCGGTGGACGCCAACCTTCTCCACTCGTCGTCCGAGGGCAAGGTGCTGGAAGACCCCAATGTCGAGGTGCCGGATTATGTGTTCTCGCGCACCGACGATCCGCTGACGGCGCCCGACAAGGTGACCGAGATCACCATCGATTTCGAGAAAGGCGATCCGGTCGCGATCGACGGCAAGAAAATGTCGCCGGCGACTTTGCTCAAGGCGCTGAACGATCTCGGCAAGGTCAACGGCATCGGCCGGCTCGATCTCGTCGAGAACCGCTTCGTCGGCATGAAGTCGCGCGGCATGTACGAGACGCCCGGCGGCACCATCCTGCTCGTCGCGCATCGCGCGATCGAAAGCATCACGCTCGATCGCGGCGCGGCGCACCTGAAAGACGAGCTGATGCCGAAATATGCCGAGATGATCTACAACGGCTTCTGGTTCACGCCGGAACGCGAGATGCTGCAGGCGGCAATCGACAAGTCGCAGGAACTTGTCACCGGCCGCGTGCGGCTCAAGCTGTATCGCGGCAATGTCTGGGTGACCGGCCGCGAGTCGCAATATTCGCTGTACGATCAGGAGCTCGTCACCTTCGAGGAAGGTGCCGTCGCCTACGATCACCGTGACGCCGAAGGCTTTATCCGCCTGAACGCGCTGCGGCTGCGCACGCTCGGCCAACGCAAGAAGAAGCGCGGGCTTTGATCGATCTGATCAGTCGCAATCACGAGAATGAAAATGGCCGGGCTTTGCCCGGCCATTTTGCTTTTGTTGCTGTGTGCTCGCTTTATTGCGGCGGCGGGCCGCCGGCCTGCCCCTGCTGCAGCAGCGGCGTGATGCGGCGGACCGTAACGCGCCGGTTCGCACGCTCCGGCCCATCGCTCGGAATCTTGAGCTGCTGCTCGCCATAGCCCTGGGTCGCCAGATTCTCGGGAGGGATCCGGAACTGATCGGTCAGGATGATCGACACCGCTTCCGCGCGGCGATCCGACAGCGACAGGTTGTCTTCATCGCTGCCGACCGCATCGGTGTGGCCTTCGATCAGGAAGACCTCGTTCGGATTGCGTTCGATGGCGCGCCGGATGCCTTCGGCGATCGGCGCCAGCCGATCATATTGATCGGGCGTGATCTCCCATGACCCGGTGTCGAAGGTGATGGTGTCGAGGTCGATGCGCGGCATGCGGTTGCGCAGCTCCGGGCTGTACCGGATTTCGTCGAGCGTATACGCCCGCGGCAGCCGCTCGACCGGAGGCGCCATGAGCGCGCCGTAGATGTATTCCGGCGGCGCGCTCGCGGCTTCGACGATGTAGCGCTCGCGCGGAATCGCAAGCGAGCCGATCGCAAGCGCCGGCAAGGCAACGAAGAATGCGTCCGGCCGGCGGCCGCCACGCGGCCGATTGTCGATGATCACCACCTCGCGGTTGTCCACGAAACGCGAACGGCGCAACAGGCGGCCGTTGGGGTCGGTGACCGTGACGATGCGCTGTCCGTTCGGTCCGACGACGACGGTGCGGGTCTCGCTGCCGACGCGTTGCACATTGACGTCGCGGCCGACACGACGGAAGCGGTCGCTCTCGTCGCGGCGGATGAAGGTGCGGTCGCCTTCGCGGACGATGGTGCGATTGCCTTCCTGGATGACCGTGCGATTGCCTTCGCGGCGTTCCTTACGCTCGCCGCGGATGTCATCCAGACGGCGCGCGCGATCGTCAGGACGATCCTGGCGCTGCTGCTGCCCGTCCTGCTGGCGTGGGCCTTGCGGCGCGCGCTGTTGTTGTTGCGGGTCTTGCGGCCGATCCTGCTGACGTTGCTGGTCGCGGCCGTCGCGACGGTCCTGCGGCGGGCGTTGCTGTTGTTCATTCTGCGGCGCCTGCTGGGTCTGCGGGGGTTGCTGGCGCTGCAGATCTGGCTTGCGATCCTGTTGCGGCGGCTGTTGCTCGCGGCCGCGCTGGTCCGGTCGCGGCGGCTGTCCTTGTTGCTGGCGCTGCTTCTCTTGCAGCTGGCGTTGCTGTTCCTGCTGCTGGCGGAGCTGTTGCTGCTTTTCCTGCTCCTGTCTTTGCTGCTGCTGCTTTTGCTGCTCAAGCACGCGCTGACGCTGCTGCTCCTGGAGGCGTTGTTGCTCCTGCTGCCGCTGCTGCTGCTGCTGCTGTTGCTGTTGACGCTGTTGCTCTTGCTGGCGCCGCAGCTGTTGTCCGTCCGGTTGGGGCGGTTGTGACGGCTGAGGCCGCTGCTGTTCGCGACGCTGGTCCCGCTGCTCCTGGCGCAGATCCTTGCGCTGGTCGCGTTGCTCCTGACGCTGGTCCTGGCGTTGTTCGCGGCGCTCCTGCCGTTGCTCCTGCTTCTGCTCGCGCTTCTTGTCGCGACCGCCTTTGCCCTCTTTTCCCTCTTTGTCTTGATCCTTGCCTTGATCCTGATCGCGCTGCGCCAGAATGAAGGATCCTTGGTCACCCTGCGCCGCAGCCACCGGGGCCGACGCAAGAAGCGACAACGCTGCTCCGGCAGCGATCAGTCCAGTCACGCGCATTACGATCTCTCTGGTTCTCAATGATGCAGGCAGGGTGGGGTCGGGCCTGCAGATATTCGCCCCGGCAGCGACTTAAATCCTGCAAGCGTGGCAAGGCGATGGCGGCATTTCGCGCCACGACGCAATACCCGACATTGATTCGGGGCGGATCGGAAGAGCGTGCCGCCGCAATCAGCGCATTGCGACTTTCTGGTTGTCGCCCATGTCGGGGCGATTTCCGGTCGCGGCCGCGATCGCCATCTTCACAGTGCTGATGACCCGTCCCGGCCCTTCCCAATACTGGGCCTCGTCGGGCGTCACCTTGAGCATGCGGATGTTCGGATCGTCGGGCGAATCCCACCACGCCTTCGCCGGTGTCGACCACAATTCGCGGATCACGCTGCGATCCGCCGAGACTTCGGCAGGCCCGGACAGTGACACGAAGCGCTCGCTGCTCGGATCGGCAAAAGCGAGGCAGACTTTGGGATATTTGCGGATGTCGTCGTCCTTGTGATGACGGACATCCGTCAGGAAGTAGATGGCATTGTTCTTGCGGCGCACGAAGGCGCCCATCGGGCGCGACGACAATTCACGGCCGTCCCAGCTCGCCAGCATGCAGATGGAGATTTTCTCCATCAGGTCCCATACGCGCTCGACGTCATCGCTCATGTCACGCTCCCTCGCTGCTGCCCCGACCTTTCGTAACCCGCGGGCGGATGGGTTGTTCCGCCCGCGGCGCGATCAATCGGGTTACCATAGCGAGGCAGCGTCGGCCGGGGTAACCGGCGACCGCAGGGAAGGCTTCAGTTCGGTTCGGTTTTGACGGAAGCAAGCCGCTGTCATCGCCCGCGAAAGCGGGCGATCCAGTCATCACAAAAGCTTCGAGCGTTTACTGGATGCCCCGCTTTCGCGGGGCATGACAAGACACAGGCAAGCCGATTCCACCTGAAGCGAAGTGGCGTCAGACCTGCCGGTCCACCATCATCTTCTTGATGTCGGCGATTTCCTTGGCCGGATTGAGCCCCTTCGGGCAGGCCTTGGAGCAGTTGAGGATGGTGTGGCAGCGATAGAGCCGGAACGGGTCTTCCAGGAAGTCGAGCCGCTCACCGGTGGCCTCGTCGCGCGAATCCTTCAGCCAGCGGCCGGCCTGCAGCAGCGCCGCCGGGCCGAGATAGCGGTCGCCGTTCCACCAATAGCTCGGGCACGAGGTGGTGCAGCAGGCGCAGAGAATGCACTCGTACAGACCGTCCAGCTTCTTGCGGTCGTCTTCGCTCTGCCGCCATTCCTTTTGTGGCTGCGGCGTCTCGGTCTTGAGCCAGGGCTCGATCGAGGCATATTGCGCGTAGAAACTGGTGAGATCGGGAACGAGATCCTTGATCACCGGCATGTGCGGCAACGGATAGATCTTCACGGTCCCCTTGACCTCGTCCATGCCGCGTGTGCAGGCGAGGGTATTCTGGCCGTCGATATTCATCGCGCAGGAACCGCACACACCTTCGCGGCATGAGCGGCGGAAGGTCAGCGTCGCGTCGACCTTGGACTTGATCCAGATCAGCGCGTCGAGAACCATCGGCCCGCAATCGTCCATGTCGACCTTGTAGGTGTCGACGCGCGGATTGTTGCCGTCGTCCGGATTCCAGCGATAGACGCGGAATTCGCGTTCGTTCTTTGCGCCCGGTCGGCCTGGCCAGGTCTTGCCTTCGACAACCCTGGAATTTTTCGGCAGCGTGAACTCGACCATCTCTCGTTCTTCCTGACTAGTACACGCGAGCCTTCGGCTCGATATAGGCGATATCGTTCGTCATCGTGTAGGTGTGGACCGGACGGTAATCGATCGTCACCGTGCCCGTTGACGGATCGAACCATGACAGCGTGTGCTTCATCCAGTTCTTGTCGTCGCGCTCGGGGTAATCCTCGCGCGCGTGAGAGCCGCGGCTCTCGGTACGGTTTTTCGCCGAGTCCATCGTCACCACGGCCTGCGCGATCAGGTTATCGAGTTCGAGCGTCTCGACGAGATCGGAATTCCAGGTGAGCGACCGATCGGTGACGTGAATGTCGGGCATGCCCTGGTAAACGTCGTGGATCAGCTTGTGACCCTCGTTCAGGGTATCGCCGGTGCGGAACACGGCGCAGTAATTCTGCATGACCGTCTGCATCTTCAGACGCAGGTCCGCGGTCGGCGTACCGCCATTGGCGTGGCGGAATTTGTCGAGGCGCGACAGCGCGAGATCGGCTGAATCCTTTGGAAGCTCGGGTTGCTTGCCGTTGCGTTCGACGGTCTGGCCGCAACGCTCGGCGGCCGCGCGTCCGAACACCACAAGGTCGATCAGCGAATTCGAGCCGAGCCGATTGGCGCCGTGCACCGAAACGCACGCGGCCTCGCCGAGCGCCATCAGGCCGGGGACCACGGTGTCGGGATTGCCGTTCTTCTTGGTCAGGACCTCGCCGTGGAAGTTCGTCGGGATGCCGCCCATGTTGTAATGCACGGTCGGCAGCACCGGGATCGGCTCCTTGGTGACGTCGACGCCGGCAAAGATGCGCGCGCTTTCCGAAATGCCGGGCAGCCGCTCGTGCAACACTTCGGGCGTCAGGTGATCGAGATGCAGGTAGATGTGATCCTTGTTCTTGCCGACGCCACGGCCTTCGCGGATTTCGACCGTCATCGAGCGCGATACCACATCGCGTGACGCAAGGTCCTTGGCCGACGGCGCATAGCGCTCCATGAAACGCTCGCCTTCGGAATTGACCAGATACCCGCCCTCGCCGCGGGCGCCTTCGGTGATCAGGCAGCCGGCGCCGTAAATGCCGGTCGGATGGAATTGCACGAATTCCATGTCCTGCAGCGGCAGGCCGGCGCGCAGCACCATGGCGTTGCCGTCGCCTGTGCAGGTATGCGCGGAGGTCGCGGAGAAATAGGCGCGGCCATACCCGCCGGTCGCCAGGATCGTCATGCTCGCGCGGAAGCGATGCACCGAGCCGTCGTCCAGCTTGAGCGCGACGACGCCGACGCAGCGGCCCTCGCTGTCCATGATCAGATCGATGGCGAAATATTCGATGAAAAACTCGGCCGAATAGCGCAGCGATTGCTGATACAGCGTGTGCAGCATCGCATGCCCGGTCCGGTCGGCGGCGGCGCAGGTGCGCTGCGCGATGCCCTTGCCGTAATCGGTGGTCATGCCGCCGAACGGGCGCTGATAGATCTTGCCGTCCTCGGTGCGCGAGAAGGGCAGGCCCCAATGCTCGAGCTCATAGACGGCTTCCGGTGCATTGCGGCACAGATATTCGATCGCGTCCTGATCGCCGAGCCAGTCCGACCCCTTGACGGTGTCGTACATGTGCCAGCGCCAGTCGTCGGGCCCCATATTGCCGAGGGCGGCGGCGATGCCGCCTTGCGCCGCGACGGTGTGCGACCGGGTCGGAAACACCTTGGTGATGCAGGCGGTGCGCAATCCCGCCTGCGCGCAGCCAACCACGGCGCGCAGGCCCGATCCGCCCGCGCCAATCACGACGACATCGAAGGTGTGATCTTCGATGGGGTAGGCCGCGCCTGTTACGGCCGGCGCGCCGCTCGGTTTGCTGCCGTTGGTTTTGTTGTTCATGGCCTCAAACTCCGAAAGACAGCTTCACCAGCGCGTAGAGACACGACAGGCCGATGACAAAACAGAAGAACGTGTTGCACATGATCAGCGTGAGCTTCAGATCGCTGTGCACGTAGTCTTCGATGATGACCTGCATGCCGAGCCACATGTGATAGGCGCTCGCGATCACGAACAGCATGATGGTGATCGCGACGAAGGGCGATCCGAGGATCTGCGCTGCGGCGGCATGATTGCGGCCAAGGAGGCCGATCACGATGAAGACGAAAATGACGGTGAGCGGGACGAGGGCGACCGCGGTGACGCGCTGCTTCCAGAAATGATCGGTGCCGGAATGGGCTGAACCGAGAAAGCGGACGCGCGACAGCGGAGTGCGCATCGAGGGCTGCTTGTGGCTCATCGGCTGCCTCCCATGAACAGGATGCCGATGATCCAGATCAGGATCGTCAGGCCAACCGAACCGACG
>Ga0180222_1002187_pt1 | contig 16644 bp, 15 predicted proteins | sample eDN5th37CKraftOP_FD_151336 | JGI IMG/M metagenome (GOLD analysis project Ga0180222, IMG submission 151336) | Enriched Organic Plus compost microbial communities from Emeryville, California, USA - eDNA 5th pass 37_C Kraft OP (version 2) (version 2) ... | reverse complement strand
GATCGCGCGCTCGAGCGTATGGAAGAAGTTCGGCGTCGGCTCCGAAGGCACCGAGCGGATGGTGCCGCCCGCCATCAGGAAGCCGAAGGCGTGGATCGGATAGCTCGGGTTCGGCACCAGCACCACGTCGCCGGGCGCGGTGATGGCTTGCGCGACGTTGGCGAAGCCTTCCTTGGAGCCGAGGGTGGCGACGATCTGCGTCTCGGGATTGAGCTTCACCCCGAAACGGCGCTCGTAATAGGCGGCTTGGGCGCGCCGCAGGCCGGGAATGCCGCGCGAGGCCGAATAGCGGTCGGTACGCGGCTTGCCCAGGGTTTCCTTGAGCTTGTCCAAGACATGCGCCGGCGCCGGCAGGTCCGGATTGCCCATGCCCAGGTCGATGATGTCCGCGCCCGCGTTGCGGGCCTTCGCCTTGGCCTTGTTCACCTCTTCGAACACGTAAGGTGGCAGGCGGCGGATGCGGTAAAACTCTTCCATCGTCTTCAGACCTTCAAGTCGCCTCGGTTCTGCCTCGCGCGAAGCCGGCCCCGCCCCGGCGGGACCGTTGCGCTGGCTGCCCTTTCCAGCCGGCAGGCGTTACCCCGGCTGGCTTTTATCACGGGCTGGTCTTTGCGCCAGTGCTCTGACCGCTATTGGTCGCCGCCGGCCGCTTTTTCGTTGCCGGGCGTGACCCATTCCCCCCGGCGGGCGCCTTACCCCTGCCCTCGCGGGCTTCCTGGCGGTCGCGGGCGGCCTGCAGTTCCTTTTCGGCTTTGGACAATTCCTCCTCCGTCATCGGACGGGTCGTGCGCGGGGGCGGCATGTCGTGGACGGCCGGGTATTGATAGGGCGTGGCCGGCCGCGCCGGGGCCCCCGCCGGCAGGCCGCCGAGAGCCGGCGGCAACTGCTCCATCGCCGGCCCGGTTCCGCAGCCGGAAAGCGCCAAGGCGCCGGCCATGACGCTCGCCAGCGTCAACACCGCGGTTCGGATCGGGGCTTTCCGCATACGCCGCATAACCTGTGGAATGGGACGGGAAATCGTCGCAGACTCAATGAATTATAGCATAAGCCGAGTAGCCGGCTATTATGGCTGCAGCATGGTCGGGCGAGACGCCGCTGCCGGGCGCCGCTTCACCCTATCCTGCGCTGATATGCACCTTGCGGTGGGGCGCGGTCCGGACCACCTCTCGGGCGAGGGACCGACGGAAATGCGGATGGAAACGCCTGCAATCGACCCGGCAAAAATCGGGAGTAAAGAATCCGGCAGTACGGCAACCGGCGCCCCCCGGCCGACGGCGATCGACTACGAGGCGCTGGCCCGTAACCTGGCGCGCCTGGTCGAGGAAGGCGGCAAGGCGCTCGCCGCCTATATGAAGCCGCGCGAGGAAGGCCGCATCAAACCCGACGTCGGCGACGACTTCGCCGACATGGTCAAGACCGTCGGCCAGGTCGTCGATTACTGGCTGTCCGACCCGCAGCGCACGATCGAGCTGCAACGCAACCTCGGCCGTGCCTATCTCGACCTGTGGGCGAACATGGCGAAGCGCCTGGCGGGCGAGGAAGCCGGTCCGGTGGCGGTGCCCGATCCGCGCGACCGGCGCTTCGCCGACCCGGAATGGTCGCAGAACCAGTTCTTCGACTTCCTCAAGCAACTCTATCTGCTCACGGCGCAATGGGCCGAGCGGCTGGTCAAGGACGCCAATCTCGACGAGCGCACGCGCAAGAAGGCGGAGTTCTATGTACGCCAGATCGCCAATGCGATCTCGCCCTCCAATTTCGTGCTCACCAATCCCGAGCTGCTGCGCGAGACGCTGGCGTCGAGCGCGGAGAACCTCGTGCGCGGCATGCACATGCTGTCGGAGGACATAAAGGCCGGCGAAGGCCATCTCAAGATCAGGCAGTCGGACGCCTCCACCTTCGAAGTCGGCCGCAACCTCGCCCTCACCCCCGGCAAGGTCGTCTTCCAGAACGACCTCATGCAACTGATCCAGTATCAGGCGACCACCGAGGACGTGCTCAAGGTCCCGCTCCTGATCGTGCCGCCCTGGATCAACAAGTTCTACATTCTCGACCTGACGCCGGAAAAATCCTTCATCAAATGGTGCGTCGACAACGGGCTCACGGTGTTCGTGATCTCGTGGGTCAATCCGGACGAGCATCTCGCCGAGAAGAGCTTCGAGCAGTACATGCGCGAGGGCGTCGTCGCCGCGATGGACGCCGTGAAGACGGTCACCGGCGAGAAGAAGGTGCATGCGATCGGTTATTGCGTCGGCGGCACGCTGCTTTCGATCACCCTCGCCTATCTCGCCGCCAAGCGGCAGAGCCGCGTGGTGTCGGCGACCTTTTTCGCGGCGCAGGTGGACTTCACCTATGCCGGCGACCTGATGGTGTTCGTCGACGAGGAGCGCATCAAGCAGCTCGAAGCGCACATGAAGAGCCAGGGCTACCTGGAGGCCTCGCGCATGGCGAACGCCTTCAACATGCTGCGCTCGAACGACCTGATCTGGCCCTACATCGTCAACAACTACATGCGCGGCAAGGCTCCGCTGCCGTTCGACATTCTGTATTGGAATTCGGACGCCACGCGCATGCCGGCGGCCAACCATTCGTTCTATTTGCGCAACTGCTATCTCGACAACAAGCTCACCAAGGGCGAGATGGAGATCGCGGGCGTCAAGCTCGACCTCTCCAAGGTCAAGGTTCCGATCTACAATCTGGCCACGCGCGAGGACCACATCGCGCCGGCGAAATCGGTGCTGCACGGCTCGCGCTATTTCGGCGGCCAGGTCAAATACGTGCTGGCGGGTTCCGGTCACATCGCCGGCGTGATCAATCCGCCGGGCAAGCCCAAATACCAGTATTGGACCGGCCCCGCGCCCTCCGGCGACGACGTCGAGGCCTGGCTGGCGCAAGCCACCGAACACCCCGGCTCCTGGTGGCCCGACTGGCTCGCCTGGCTCAAGGCGCACGCGCCGGCGACCGTGCCGGCGCGCGCCATCGGCGGCGGCAAGCTCGCGCCGCTCGAGGACGCGCCCGGCTCCTACGTCAGGTTCAAGAGCTGGACCTGACGCCGGCGCGGCATCGCCCACTGTTTCCACATCGACGGTATCCTGCTGCGGTTCCACCGCGCGACCCGCGCGTGCACACTGGCCGTGCCGGTCGGGCGAAGGCGGGGCTGCGATGGGGACACGCACCTTCAGGATCGTGCTGATCAAGCCGTCGCATTACGACGACGACGGCTATGTCGTGCAGTGGCGGCGCACCACCATCCCGTCCAACAGTCTCGCCAGCGTGCATGGCCTCATCGCCGAATGCGCGCGCGAGCGGGTGCTCGGCCCCGATGTCGACATCGTCATCGAAGCCCATGACGAAGGAAACACGGTCATCGACGTGAAGAAGACCGTCGGCCGCATCCGCGCGGCCGGCGGCGGCTTCGTCGGTTTCGTCGGCGTGCAGTCCAATCAGTTTCCGCGCGCGCTCGATCTTGCCCGCCAATTCCGCGCGCAAGGCGTGCCCGTCGTGATCGGCGGCTTTCATGTCGCCGGCTGCCTGGCGATGCTGCCCGAATTGCCCGCCGACCTGCGGGAGGCGCTCGGCCTCGGCATCTCGCTGTTCGCCGGCGAGGCGGAAGGCCGCATGGCCGCTTTGTTGCGCGATGCCGATGCCGGCGCCTTGCGGCCGATCTACAATTACATGAACGACCTGCCCGGCCTCGACGCCGCCACGCCGCCGATCCTGCCGCGCGAGGTGGTGACGCGCGTCGCCGGCCATTACTCGAGCTTCGACGCCGGGCGCGGCTGCCCGTTCCAGTGCAGCTTCTGCACCATCATCAATGTTCAGGGCCGCAAGTCGCGCTATCGCACCGCCGACGATGTCGAGGCCATCGTGCGCGCGAATGCCGCGCAGAACGTGACGCGGTTCTTCGTCACCGACGACAATTTCGCCCGCAACCGCAACTGGGAAGCCATTCTCGACCGGCTGATCGTGCTGCGCGAGCGGGAGAAATTCAAGATCCGCCTCATTTTGCAGGTCGATACGCTGTGCCACCGCATTCCGGGCTTCATCGAGAAGGCGGCGCGCGCCGGCTGCAATGCCGTGTTCATCGGGCTGGAGAACATCAACCCGGAATCGCTGATGGGCACCAAGAAGCGGCAGAACAAGATCTGGGAATACCGCGAAATGCTGCTGGCCTGGCGGCGCGAGAAGGTCATGACCTATGCCGGCTATATCCTCGGCTTCCCCACCGACACGCCGGAGACGATCGCGCGCGACATCGAGATCATCAAGAAGGAACTGCCGATCGACCTGTTGGAGTTCTTCTACCTGACGCCCCTGCCCGGCTCGGAGGACCACAAGACCCTCGCGCTGCGCGGGGTGCCGATGGACCCCGACATGAACAAATACGATCTCGAGCATGCCTGCACCGCGCATCCGCGCATGTCGAAGGACGAATGGATGCAGGCCTATCGGCAGGCCTGGGCGCGCTACTATACCGACGAGCATGTCGAGACCATTTTGCGCCGCGCGGTGGCGAGCGGCCTCAACCCGCGCAAGATCCTCGATGCCATGACGATCTTTGCCGGCTCGGCGCGCATCGAGGGCGTGCATCCGCTGCAATTCGGGCTGGTGCGGCGCAAGCTGCGCACCCAGCGCCGCCCCGGCCTGCCGGTCGTCAACCCGCTGCTATTCTATCCCTGGCGCGCCTTCGACTTCCTCAGGACGGCCGCGCAATGGGTCACGCTCCTGCGCCGCTACCGCCGCATCATGGCGCGCGTCGTCGCCGATCCGGCCTCGGCGCATTACATGGACGAGGCCCTGAGCCGGCGTCCCGGCTCGAACGAGCCCGACCACTTCATCGAGGTCTTCGCCGACAAGATCCCGCACACCCACGGCGCGCCGGTGCGCCAGGCCGTGGCCGGATGAGCGCGGGCCGCCGCCCGAGCGGCGTCGTCTATCGGCCGCGAGCGGGAAACACGGCCATCGCTGCGCGTCGTCACGACGCCAGCTTCACCGGCACCTTCAAATAGCGCACGCCGTTGGCCTCCGCGGGCGGGAATTTTCCGGCGCGGATATTGACCTGGATCGAGGGCAACAGCAGCAGCGGGGCCGCGAGCTTGGCGTCGCGCGCCTCGCGCATGGCGACGAATTCGTCCTCGGTCACGCCCTCGTGCACATGCACGTTGCGCGCCCGTTCCTCGCCCACCGTCGTCTCCCAGGCATAGCTGTCGCGGCCGGGCGCCTTGTAATCGTGGCACATGAACAGCCGGGTCTCGCTCGGCAAAGACAGGATGCGCTTGATCGAGCGGTACAGCGTGCGCGCGTCGCCGCCGGGGAAATCGGCGCGCGCGGTGCCGTAATCGGGCATGAACATGGTGTCGCCCACGAACACCGCGTCGCCGACATGATAGGAGACGCAGGCCGGCGTGTGGCCGGGCGTGTAGATCACCTCGGCCTCCATGCTGCCGATCTTGAAGCGCTCGCCGTCCTTGAACAGGTGGTCGAACTCGGAGCCGTCGCCCGACACGTCGGTGGCATTGAACACCGGCCGGAAGATGCGCTGCACGTCGCGGATATGCTCGCCGATGCAGATCTTGGCGCCGGTCTTGAGCTTGATATAGGGCGCGCCCGACAGGTGGTCGGCATGGGCGTGGGTTTCGAGCACCATGCCGATCTTGACGCCGAGGCGCTCGGCCTCCGCCAGCATAGCGTCGGCCGCCTGCACCGTCGCCTCGCCGCTGCGATGGTCGAAATTGAGCACGGGATCGATCACCGCGCCGTCCATGGTCGCGGGATCCCACACCAGATAGCTCACGGTATTGGTCGGCTCGTCGAAAAAGGCCCGGATTTCGGGCTTGGCGGATTCGATCCTGGCGGCCTTGGTCATCGCAACCTCCCTCGAATTGGCTTGACACATATATTAGCGATCGCTAATATTAGCAACATCTAAATTACGACGGTTTCGGTAAGCTCTTATGTCCACACAAGAAACGCTGTGCGGTCCGGCTCCAGACGATATTGGCCTGGTCGAGCTCGAGCGCAAGGCGGCGGCCGCCGCCAAATTGCTCAAGCTGCTCGGCAACGAGCACCGGCTCTTGATTCTGTGCCGGCTGTCGCTGCGGCGTGAAATGTCCGTGAACGAGCTTGCCGATGCCGTGGGCCTGAGCCAGTCGGCGCTGTCGCAGCATCTCGCCAAGTTGCGCGAGGACGGACTGCTCGGCACCCGGCGCGACGCGCAGAACGTTTTCTATCATGTCGCCGATGCCAATGCGCTCCGCCTGCTCGCATTGCTGCGCGACATCTACTGCCCGTGAACGCACGGCCACAACCGCCCGCCACCAAAACCCGAGGAACGAAACGATGAGCAAGCTTGAGAGCATTACGCCCACGCGCGCCGCCGAACTGATCCGTGACGGCGCCGTGCTGATCGACATCCGCGAGACGCACGAGCACGCGCACGAGAACATTCCCGGCGCGCGCCATCACGCGCTGTCGCAGATCGACGCCCGCCATCCGGTGCGCCCCGGCGACACCGTGCTGATCTATCATTGCAAGTCGGGTGCGCGCACCAACATGAACGCGCGCCGCCTCGCCGCCGTTTCGGGCAATTGCGACGTCTACCTGCTCGGCGGCGGCATCGAAGCCTGGAAACGCGCCGGGCTGCCGACCTCGGCGAGCCCCGGCCGCCCGGCCGGCGATCAGTCCGCCGTCCAGAGCGGGCTGCTCAGCAAGCTGTCGGCGCTGTTCCGCTGAGCGGGCCGCGCGCGCAGCCGGCCCCGCCGCGATGTTGCATGATCTTGTCGCGATCGTCTCCGGCGGCGCGGTCGGCTTCACGCTCGGCCTCGTCGGCGGCGGCGGTTCGATCCTGGCGGTGCCGCTGCTCGTCTATGTCGTCGGCGTGCCCTCGCCGCATGTGGCGATCGGCACCAGCGCCGTCGCGGTCGCCGCCAGCGCGGCGGCCAATCTGTTGGGCCACGCCCGCGCCCATACCGTGAAGTGGCCCTGCGCGGCGACCTTCGCGCTCGCCGGCATCGTCGGCGCGGCCGCCGGCGCCCAGCTCGGCAAGATGGTCGACGGCACACGCCTCCTGATGCTGTTCGGCGTGCTGATGGTCGTGGTCGGCGCGCTGATGATGCGGCCGCGCAGCAGCGGCGGCGATCCCGGCGTTGCGCTCACTTACGAGAGCATGGCGCGGCTTCTGCCCTGGCTGATCGGCGCCGGATTCGTGGTCGGCGCGCTGTCCGGATTCTTCGGGATCGGCGGCGGCTTTTTGATCGTGCCCGGCCTGGTCGGCGCCACCGCCATGCCGCTGATCAACGCGATCGGCTCGTCGCTGGTGGCGGTGACCGCCTTCGGCCTGACCACGGCGGCAAGCTATGCCTGGTCCGGCCTCGTCGACTGGCCGCTCGCCGGCCTGTTCGTCGTCGGCGGCGCGCTCGGCGGCCTGGGCGGCATCAAGCTCGCCCACCGGCTCGCCGGCTACAAGCACGCGCTTTCGATGACCTTCTCCGGCATCGTGATCGCGGTCGGGCTTTACGTGATCGCCCGCTCAGTCGGGCTCTAGCTCCCAGAAATCGATCTCCTGATCGGGCCCGACCGCCGCCTTGTAATGCAGCGAGGCGTATTTGCCGGCGTGATAGACGAGCGGCGGGCGGCCGTCGTCGCGCAGCCCGACAATGCGGCCGATGAACAGGGTGTGGTCGCCGCAGTCGTGCTGCGCCTCGACGATCGACGCGATGGCGGCGCATACGCCCGCCAGCACCGGCACCCCGTGCATATGCTCGAACAACAGTTCCGGCTGGTCGACGCCCTGCCCGGCGAAATGCCGGCTGATCGCCTCCTGCCCCTGCGCCAGGATGCTGACGCCGAAATGCCCGATCCGTTGCAGCGTCCCGTGCAGGCGCGCCTTTTTACCCACCGAAACGATGCAGAGCGGCGGCGCCAGCGATCCCGACATGAAGGCATTGGCGGTCATGCCGCGCACGCCGCCCTCCACCTCGGCCGTGATGACCGTGACGCCGGTGGCGAAGCGCCCCATCACGCGGCGGAACAGCGCGCCATCGAAGGCCGCGGGTTTTTCGTCCAAATCCATGTTGATCTCGCACTCGCCGCTCGTGACGGCCCGCCGCCCTTCTAACGGCTGGCCGCAGCGAGACAAGGGCCGCGCACCGATTTCGCCGGCAAGGGTCAACCGCCGGCGGCCGCGTTGCAACCGCCACTCGTACAAATCGCAGGAATAACGGTTCGCCGCGCGCGGACGGCCGCGACAGCGCGCCCCGCATCGCCTAAGCTTCCCGGCACTCAAATGCCGGGGAGCAGGCGATGACGAAGGAACTGTTCTGGCTGACGCTGACGGTCGTGCTGACCGGGCTGTTATGGGTCCCCTACATCCTCGACCGCGTCATGGTGCGCGGCCTGATGGGCGCGATGGCCAACCCCGCGCGCAACGACAAGCCGCAATCCGCCTGGGCGCAGCGGCTCTATTTCGCGCACACCAATGCGGTGGAAAACCTGGTGGTGTTCGCGAGCTTGGTGCTGATCCTCGACGCGCTCGGGCGCTCGAGCCCGGCCACCGTGGCCGCCTGCGCGGTCTATTTCTGGGCCCGGCTCGCGCATGCGCTGGTCTACGCGCTCGGCATCCCGGTGCTGCGCACGCTCGCCTTCGCCATCGGCTTCGTCGCGCAGGCGGTGCTGGCGCTGGCGGTGTTCGGGGTGATGTGAAATCCGGTCAGTCCGGGGCGCGGCCGCCAAGCCGCGCGCCCGGAATGACGGTTACGGCGCCCCCGCCCTCTGCACGATCGCGCGCGCATCCACGGCGCGCGGCATGAGGCCGAAGGCCGCCCCGCCCTCGCCGTCGAGCCGTGACGCGCAGAAAGCGTCCGCGACATAGGCCGGCGCGTGCTTGACGAGCAGCGCCGCCTGCAAGGCCAGCACCAGGTCGCGCGTGAGCGCGCGCGCCTGCGCCTCGTCATGGCGCTCGGGCGCGGCGAGCCGCGCCAGCAGCCGTTCCGAAAAGGCCTGCACACGCGCATCGCCGCCGGCATCCAGTTCGTGCCGCAGCACCGCGCCGATGTTCGGCGTGCGCGACATCGCGCGCAGCACGTCGAGACACATGACATTGCCGGAGCCTTCCCAGATCGAATTGACCGGCGCCTCGCGGTAGAGCCGCGGCATCACGCATTCCTCGATATAGCCGGAGCCGCCCAGCACCTCCATCGCCTCGGCGACGAGGTAGGGCGTGCGCTTGCAGATCCAGAACTTGGCCGCCGGCGTGAGCACGCGGCGGATCGCGAGCGCGGCCTCGTCGTTCTCGTCATAGGCGCGCGCCAGGCGGAAGGTGAGCGCGGCCGCCGCCTCGCTTTCGAGCGCCATGTCGGCCAGCACATTGGTCATCAGCGGCTGATCGACCAGCCTCTTCTGGAACGCGGTGCGGTGGCGGGCGTGGTGAATGGCCTGCGCCAGCGCGGCGCGCATCAGGCCGGACGAGCCGATGCAGCAGTCGAGCCGCGTGTAGTTGCCCATCTCGATGATGGTCGGGATGCCGCGTCCCTCCTCGCCGATCAGTTCGGCATAGGCACCGTGAAACTCGACTTCGCTGGAAGCATTCGATTTGTTGCCGAGCTTGTCCTTGAGCCGGTTGATCTGGACCGCGTTGCGGCTGCCGTCCGGCGCGAAGCGCGGCATCAGGAAACAGCTCAGGCCTTTCGGGCTTTGCGCCAGCACCAGGAAGGCGTCGCACATCGGCGCCGACATGAACCATTTGTGGCCGTGCAGGCGGAACGTGCCGTCGGAGGCCCGCTCGGCGCGCGTGGTATTGCTGCGCAGGTCGGAGCCGCCCTGGTTCTCGGTCATGCCCATGCCGATGAGCGCGGAACGCTTCTTGCGCGCCGGCACGAAGCGGCCGTCATAGGCGCGCGCGGTCAAGCGCGGCAGCCATTCGGCGGCGACCGCCGGCGCCTGGCGCAGCGTCGGCACCGAGCCATAGGTCATGGCGACGGGACAATAGACGCCGCTCTCCACCTGCGTGAGCATGTAGGTACCGGCGGCGCGCGCGACATGCGCACCCGGCTTGGCGCCTTCCGCCCAGGGGCCCGAATGCAGGCCGGCCTCGCAGGCGATGCGCATCAGCGCGTGCCAGGAGGGATGGAATTCAACTTCGTCCAGACGATGACCGAAACGGTCGAAGCTCTTGAGAACGGGCGGATTGCGGTTGGCGGCAAAGCCGAGTTCGATGGTTTCAGCCTTACCCAGCGTCGCGCCGAGCGCGGCAAGTTCGCCTTGCGCGTCAGCCGCGCCTTCCCGCGTCACCGCCTCGCGCAAGACCGTATCGCTCTCGAGCAAGTTATAGTTCTCGAGCGGCGGCGGCTGGTTGTCGACCTCGAACATGGCGTTCTCCGTCAGACGTTTTTTATCCCTCCCCTGAAAGGGGAGGTTGGCGCGCGTTAGCCCGCCGGGTGGGGTTTACTCACCAGCGCGTAGCCCCCACCCGGCTCGCGCTGCGCGCTCGCCACCCTCCCCCGCAAGCGGGGGAGGGATAAAAGGGCACGCGCGCTCCGCCCGACGTTATTGCAACAACCGATTCACGGAAACAGCGCGACCTGCTCCAGGCCCGCGGTTTCCGGCCAGCCCATCACCAGGTTCATGTTCTGGATCGCCTGGCCGGACGCGCCCTTCACCAGATTGTCGAGCGCCGAGATCACAATGGCACGGCCGGGAATGCGATCCCTGGCCACGCCGATGAAGGTCATGTTGGAGCCGCGCACATGGCGCGTCTGCGGCGTCTCGCCGAAGGGCAGCACATGCACGAACGGCTCCTTCGCGTAGAACTTCAACAGTATCTCGTGCAGCTGCTCGGGCGTCCGCCCCTCGGTGCCGCGCACATAGATGGTCGAGAGAATGCCGCGGTTCATCGGCACCAGATGCGGCGTGAAGGTCACGATCACCTCGCGCCCGGCCGCGAGCGAGAACTCCTGGTCGAGCTCGGCCATGTGGCGGTGGTGGCCGACGCCATAGGCGTGGAAGCCTTCCGACACTTCCGAGAACAGCATGGCCTCCTTGGCCGCCCGGCCCGCGCCGGTCATGCCCGACTTGGCATCCACCACGATATTGTCGAGGTCGATGGCCTTGGCCATGATCAGCGGCGTGAGCGGCAACTGCGCGCAGGTGGTGTAGCAGCCGGGATTGGCGACGAGGCGCGCCTTCTTGATCTGCTCGCGATGGATTTCAACGAGCCCGTACACCGCTTCCTTCTGCAATTCGGGCGCATGGTGCTCATGGCCATACCACTTGGCATAGGCCGCGGTATCGTGCAGCCGGAAGTCGGCGGACAGATCGACCACCTTGGTCCTGGGCGCCTGCGCCAGCACTTCCTTCAGCACCTTCTGCGTGGTGGCATGCGGCAGCGCGCAGAACACCACGTCGAGCGCCGCCGCGGCCCAGTCGATCCCATCGATCGCGACCAGCTTCGGCAGGTCGAAGGGCGAGAACTGCGGAAACACCTCGCGCATGGCCTTGCCGGCCGAACGCTCGGCGGTGATCAGGGCGATTTCCACATTCGGATGGCGCAGCAGCAGCCGGACCAGTTCGGAGCCGGTATAGCCCGAGGCGCCGAGTACGCCGATTTTCGCTTTTTTCGCCATCGCTTCGTTCCTTCACTTCACGTTCTGCACGAGCCGCAGCGGGCGTCCCTCCCCCTGATGGGGACGGGATGGCGGCGGGCACGGCCGGCGCCGATTCAGCATCGGAGCCGGACATCCACGCACCGGATGAAGGAAACCGCGAGGACGATCAAGGTGCCGCGGGATCCATCCGGCGGCACGGGGTGACGACTAGCGCCTCGCCCGTGCCAGGCTGGCACGGCGGCGGCGGAGCTTTGCGGGTGCGAAAGCGGTCGTCATGGGCGCGCGATATAGGCCGCGCCCTTGGCCGCGTCAACCGCCGCGCAGCGGTAGCGGCTGCTCGGACAGCATGGCCTGCACGACCGCCGCGCGTGCCCTGGCTTCGTCAATGCCGTAGTGGCCGAGCATATCCTTGCAATCGGCCACGATGGCGTCGGCGTCCTGCATGACTTTCAGCCGCTTGAAGTGGCCGTCATGCTGGAGTCCCATGCTGGCGCCGACGATCTCAAGGAGGTTGACGACGTGGAACGGCCAGTCGCGCTCGTGCGCGCACAGTTCGCGGTAATCGACGTGATAGATCACGGCCAGCGCATCGACGCCGGCCGCCGCCGCTGCCTCGAGTTCGGCGCGCTGCAGGTCACGCTTGTAATCCGGCAAGCCGTTGAGCGCATTGCCGACCAGGCCGACCGACGGCAGGCCGAGATCGACCAGCTCGACCCCCGGCACCATGCGCAACAGCTCGATGGCGGCTTCGGTGACGCCCGCGATCCCGCGGTGCCGGTGCAGCGCGACCTTCATCGGCACGGCCCTGGTCAAGAGCGGGCGCAGGGCTTCCAGCCGCGGCTTCAGGAACAGCATGAACGGCGTCATCTCGAACGGCCGCGCGCCGCGCATCTTCTCGACCGTCGGAAGCGTCGTCTCGGTGAATTGCCAATGACAGCTCGGGCACCAGGAGATCACGCCGGTCCGTCCCTCCGCCAGCCGGTCGAGCGAGCTTACCGCCTGCCGGCCGGACACTTCGGTATCGCCGGTGCGCAACTGGATCACGCCGCAGCAATGCGTCGGCCCACCCATCACTTTGTAGGTGACACCGAGCGCATCCATGATGTCGAGCGCATAGAGCGCGATATGCGGGGTCTTGAGCACGTTGCAGCCGGTGTAGAACACGAAATCGGGCCGCTCGCCCTCCTTCGCGGTCGATGCATGTTGCAGCCGCTCGCCGACCTGCTGGCCCAGCCGCGACAGCTCCGCTTCGCTGAGCTGCATGCGGGAGAGCACATTGACGCCGTCGGCGACCAGGCGGAAGTTTTCCACGCCCTTGCGGCGCCGCTCGCGCAAATCGGTCGAATGGCGCGCGAGCGCCACCCGCGCCATCGCCAGCAGGAAGCGCGGATTGACCCGCTCGGGACAGGCCTGAATGCAATCGCCGGTCAGCGCGCAGCCTTGGGCCCAGGCCTTGGAGGCCTCCGGTCCGTCGCCGGAACGGATGATGTCGAACACGCCGGCCATCACCGCGTCGGGCGCGGCCTCGCCGACGCCGGCCGGCCCCGTGACCGGGCAGATCTCGACGCATTTGCCGCAGCGGGTGCACGCATCGAGCAGCTCGCGGGTGCGGGCGGCAAGCGCGGCCTCGAAAGCGGACTCGGTCATGGTGCGAAAACCCCGGCGCGACGCACCAACCCCGGCAACCCCGGCGCGACGCACGATGACATTCTAACGTCGGCAGCCGCCGAAATACAGCGGCGGCGCCGCTCTCAATACCGCCTCGCCGCGATCGCCGCCTGCACCGGGCGCGGGCTCGTCACGCCGTTGGCGATCAGGATCTGCGCCATGATGCGCGCCTTCTGCGGATTGAGATCGAGCGAAACGGAAAAGCCGAGCTTGTCGTCGTCGACTTCCACGTTGCGGTTGACGAAACCCGACCCGACGCGCGAGGCCCGGATCACCACCACGCCCTTCTTGGCGGCGTCCGCGAGCGCGGCGATCGCCGCCTGGCTGGCATTGCCGTCGCCGACGCCGGCCAGCACGATGCCCTTGGCGCCGCGCCTGACGGCATCCTCGACCGGGCCGGCATCCATGCCGGCATCGGCATAAACGATGTCGACGCGCGGCAGCGGCGGCGCCTCCGGCAGCGCATAGGGTTTGCGCCCGCCGCGCGGCGGCGGCTGCACGAACCGCACCGACGCCGGATCGACGAAACCCACCGGCCCGCCATTGGGCGACCGGAAGGTCTGCAGGCTGGTCGTGTTGGTCTTCTCGACCGGGCGGGCCGCATGGATCGTGTCGTTGAGCACCACCAGCGGACCGCGCCCCCTCGCCTCCGCGGATACGGCAACCTCGACCGCCTCGTAAAGATTGGCCGGCCCGTCCGCGCTGATCGCCGTCGACGGGCGCATCGCGCCGACCAGCACCACCGGCTTGTCGGTCTTCAGCACGATCGACAGGAAGAAGGCGGTCTCCTCCATCGTGTCGGTGCCGTGCGTGACGACCACCGCGTCGGCCTCGCCCTTGCCCAGCACCTCGTCGATCCGGCGCGCCAACTTGAACCAGACCGTATCGTTCATGTCCTGCGAGCCGATCGAGGAAATCTGCTCGGTCGTGATGCGCGCGAGCTTGTCGATGCCCGGCACCGCTCGAATGAGGTCGTTGGCGCCGACCTCGCCGGCGGTGTAGCCGATCGCGCTGCGGCCGGCGGCGGCCTGGCCGGCGATGGTCCCGCCGGTCGCCATCACGACCACATGCGGCAACGGGGTCTGCTGCGCCGTCTGCGCGAATGCGCCCGACGCCCAGGCGAGCGCGACGACAGCGCCCGCAAATATCCGCACAGTTCCTGGAAGAGACATGCTGCACCTCCGCGCTGGAGCGAAGGTGAGACCACAGAAACGGCCGGCGCTGCATACGTCGCAATGCGGATGACGCGAGGCTCCTCGGAGCGCGGGCCACCGGCACCAGGCGGTAGCCTTTTCCGGCGACCGCATCGGCGGCCTGCCCCGCTACGGGCCGCACCGCCGTCGCGGACGCGGCGGCGGCGGCGCGCAGGCCTTGGCGAAAGGATTCAAGCGCCGGACGAAGCCCGCTTTTTTGGATGTACGCTAATCATCGCCGGACCGACGATCTAAACATCTCATAACCGGCGCACCCCCACCTTGCGCCCGCCGATGCCCATTTTACGATGGCATGCCCCGATGGGCCGTATAGGCTAAGCCGGCGTCCCGATCTCCTGTGCGGGACCGCGCCGGGGGCCTTATCCGGTTCATCCGGAAAAACAAATATTTGGGAGGAGGAAGTCCATGAAAGGTCTGATGATGATGGCGGGCGCCGTCGGCGTCGCGCTGCTGATGAGCTCGGGTGCGTTCGCGCAGGTGCCGCCCAACCCGAACAATCCCAACGACAACGTGCCCGACAAGATGAGCTATGCGCCCTATGGCGCGCCGATCACCCTCGCCGACGCCAAGAAGGTCGCGGCCGCCGCGGAGGCCGAGGCGGCCAAGCGCGGTTGGGATGCGATGTGCATCGCCGTCGTGCAGCCGAGCGGCGATCTCGTCTATTTCGAAAAGATGGACAATTGCCAATTTGCGTCCATCACCATCGCGCAGAACAAGGCGCGTGCATCGGCGCGCTTCCGCCGGCCGACGCTGGTGTTCGAAACCTTGATGGGCAAGGGACCGTACTTCTCCTACCTGCCCTCGCTCGGCGACGCCTTCACCGGCTCGCGCGGCGGCAATCCGATCGTGGTCGGCGGCAAGATCATCGGCGCGATCGGTGCCAGCGGCGGCACCGGCTCGCAGGACGACGTCATCTCGAAAGCCGGCGCCGCCGCGCTGAAATAACGGTCGCCACGACCGCAACGATCACCGCCGGGATGCCAGTCCCGGCGGAGTCATTTGCGCAATGACGATGGCGCGATGGCGATGGCACGCGGAACGGACGCGGCCGCGTCCGTTCAACTCGATCTGTCGGCCTGTTTCGCCGTGCCTTAGGGGCAGCCGGCGAAGCGCCGATCACCGCACACAAGGAGCACGATCATGATCAAGCGCATTGCAAGCGCCGCCGCGCTCGCGACCGCACTCGTCGCCTGGCAGGCGGCGGGCGCCTCCACCGCCTCGGCGGCGGAATTGAAAGTCTTGTCGGAAAAAACCGTCACCGGCTTCGGGCATATCGAGTCCGTCGCCTGCGATCCGAAGGGCAAGGCGCTTTACACCAGCGATTTCGGGCCCGCGCTCAAGCCGGCCGACAAGGACGGCAAGGGCAAGATCACCAAGCTGTCGCTCGACGGCAAAATCATCGAGGACGGTTTCCTGCCGGCCAAGGGCCAGGTGCTGAACAAGCCGAAAGGCATCTGGGTCAAGGGCAACCGGCTGTGGGTCACCGACATCGACTCGGTCTGGGTGTTCGATCTCAAGAGCAAGCAAGGCAAGAAGCTCGATCTGCCCGGCATCACCTTCGCCAACGATCCGACCGTGATCGGCAACGCGCTTTATGTCAGCGACAACCGCTCCGACAAGCTCGTGCGCGTGACGCCGGCCGACTTCCTCACGTCGAAAAAGCCGCCCAAGATCGCGCTCATGTTCGCCGGCAAGGGGGTGAACCCGAACGGCCTCTATCCGGGGCGGAAGGGTACGCTGCTGATGGTCGGCTTCGACGCCAAGGACAAGCCGCACGGCATCTATTCGATGGCGCCGGGCAAGGATCCGGTCGCGATCTCCGACAAGATCGGAATGCTGGACGGCCTCTACCAGATGAAGAACGGCGACATCATCGCCACCGATTGGGTGTCCGGCACGCTGTTCCAGTGGAACAAGACGATGGGCAAGCACGATCTGGCGAGCGGCTTCAAGGGCCCGGCCGACCTCTGCGCGATGCCCAACAAGCAGGGCCTGCTCGTGGTGGTGCCCGATCTGGTCACCGGGCAGATGCGCTTCGTCCAGCTCGGCCGCTAGCGCGATCCCGATCGGAACACGCGCCGGGCGTCCGCGCCCGGCGTCATTCTTCGCTGCGCTACCAGACTTCGCTGCGCTATCAGACTTCGCGGTGCTACCAGAGCCACTTG
>Ga0180222_1002185_pt1 | contig 16650 bp, 14 predicted proteins | sample eDN5th37CKraftOP_FD_151336 | JGI IMG/M metagenome (GOLD analysis project Ga0180222, IMG submission 151336) | Enriched Organic Plus compost microbial communities from Emeryville, California, USA - eDNA 5th pass 37_C Kraft OP (version 2) (version 2) ... | reverse complement strand
CTGTCCGCCGTCAGCACCAATGGCACAGATTTGAGGTTGTGATTTAAGGAGGATCTGGGCTTCGTCGTAGTGACGAAGGAACGAAGATGAAGCCCAGATCCTCCAATGTAAAATCGCCGGCCAAGGCCCCAGCAGAGCGGGTAGTGAAGGACATCCGCTGACAGACCCGGCGCCACTTTTCGGCCGAGGACAAGATCCGCATCGTGCGGGATGGCCTGCGCGGGGAAGACAGCATCGCCGAGCTATGCCGCAAGGAAGGCATTGCCCAGAGCCTGTATTACACCTGGTCGAAGGAGTTCATGGAAGCTGGCAAGCGCCGCCTGGCCGGCGACACCGCCCGTGCCGCGACCACCGGAGAGGTCCAGGACCTGCGCCGCGAAGCCCGGGCCCTGAAGGAATGCGTGGCCGATCTGACACTGGAAAACCGTCTGCTCAAAAAAAGCATGGTCGCGGATGGGGGCAACGACGAATGAGGTATCCCGCATCCGAGAAGCTCGAGATCATCAGAACCGTCGAGCAGTCGCACCTGTCGGCCAAGCGCACGCTGGACCAACTCGGCATCCCTCGTCGGACATTCTACCGCTGGTATGATCGCTACCTCGAAGGCGGGCCGGAGGCGTTGGAAGATCGGCCATCGGCGCCGAGCCGGGTGTGGAACCGCATCCCGGCGGGCATCCACGACCAGATCATCGAGCTGGCGCTGGAACAGTCTGAGCTGAGCCCCCGGGAACTGGCCGTGCGCTTCACCGATGGGCAGCGCTACTTCGTGTCGGAATCCACGGTTTACCGCCTGTTGAAGGCCCACGACCTGATCACCAGCCCGGCCTATGTCGTGATCAAGGCTGCCGATCAGTTCCACACGAAAACCACGCGGCCGAACGAGATGTGGCAGACCGACTTCACCTACTTCAAGATCATCGGGTGGGGCTGGATGTATCTGTCGACCGTGCTCGACGACTTCTCGCGCTACATCATCGCCTGGAAGCTGTGCACCAACATGCGAGCCGAGGACGTCACCGACACGCTGGACCTCGCCCTGGCGGCTTCTGGTTGCGACAGCGCCACGGTGCTGCACAAACCCCGGCTACTCAGCGATAATGGCCCCAGCTACATCGCGGGTGAGCTGGCGGAATACATCGAGGTCCGGAAGATGAGCCATGTCCGCGGCGCCCCGTGTCATCCCCAAACCCAGGGCAAGATCGAGCGCTGGCACCAGACCCTGAAAAACCGCATCTTGCTGGAAAACTACTTCCTGCCCGGCGACCTCGAAGCCCACATCGAGGCCTTCGTCGAGCACTACAATCACCAGCGATACCACGAGAGCCTGGCCAACGTGACGCCTGCCGACGCCTACTTCGGCAGGGCTCCGGCAATCATCAAACTGCGCGAAAGGATCAAGCAACAGACCATCGAACATCGGCGCTTGCAGCACCGCAAGTTCGCCGCCTAACATCAACCCCCTGACGAGGTCCGCACTCCGCTAATCTACGCCGCGAGTTGTGCCGAATGTTTTGACGACGGACAGTCGCCTCTCCCAAGGCAGTCTTGCCTATCCGGAAAAGGCAGGATGGTAGTGGACTTTGCCGCTCGGTGGGTCATGCCCATCGAAGGTGAGGCTCATGAAGTATTCCGGGGGCGCACCTTCATACTGCAGGTCATCGATACGTGCGAAGCCGAATCTCGGGTAATAGCCGGGATCGCCTAGAACTACGCATCCGGCGGCCCCATTGGAGCGAAGCCGCTCGAGACCGTCACGGACCAACGCCGACCCTATCCCGCCACCTTGGCGCTCCGGCGCGACCGAAACCGGGCCCAGCCCGAACCAGCCTTCGCCGGCTCCGTCGATCATAACAGGAGAGAAGGCTACATGGCCGATCAGCGCCGTCCCTTCGATAGCCACTAGCGAAAGCGATAATGCGCTCGCATCGCGAAGGCGCTCGATAATCTGCGGTTCGGATTGATCGCTATGCTCGACGTTAGCGAATGCTCTAGCAGTCACGTCGGAGATCGCGGGATGGTCGCTATTCTGTTCAAGCCTGATGTTCATGAAGCATCGCGTAAGAATGGATGCGATCAGGCGTCAACATGGAATGTCGGCTATCGTAAGACTACTTGCCAAGAGGAGACGGACCTCTGCCGGCCACCAGTTGATCTCTCCGTGGGCGGCCGCAATCAACTGGAGAAACCCACGCACCCGCCTGCCTCAGACGCCTCGGGTGACGTGATGTAGTGGACGACCTCCGCACCGAGCGTAGCTGTGCGATGATGTGGTCGTTGTAGGTCCATGTGTGGACGACCTCCGCGGCGCAAGAGCTTTTCGGCAGTGGGGACCTTGGTCGGGTGCATCCATGTGTTCGGCCTGTTCGCGCAGCACCGCATGGCTGCTGGCCCTGATGAAGTCCGCAGGCTGGCTCCCTAATCACGTCATCGCGCTCGAAGCGCTGTGACCCCCTGGGTTTCACCAACCCCCGGTCTGACCGGTTCGTCATCACTACTAAGCTGCTCCAACGCATCCGATCACGCGATTACCGAGCGATCGGGATCTTATCATGCGGCAGCGGCTTAGACCTCCTTCCGCGTCATCACTGCCCAGGCAATACGGGCTGTTTTGTTGGCAAGCGCCACTGTCGCTATCTTCGTGGGCTTGCGCTCGAGCAGGCCCGCCATCCAAGGTTGGCGAGCCGGATTTTTGCGCGTCATTCGCATGACAGCAGTCGAACCGACCACCAGTAACCGGCGAAGATAGCCATCTCCCTGCTTGGTTATTCCGCCCAGCCGCTCCTTGCCACCCGAGCTGTTCGCACGCGGTGTGAGACCAAGCCAGGCGGCGAACTGACGGCCTGATCGGAACAGAGATGCGTCGGGCACTGCAGCCGCTATAGCCGACGCCGTGATTGGGCCGATCCCCGGGATGGTGGCTAATCTCCGGCTCGTCTCGTCGTTACGATGCCAGTCGAGGATCTGCGCCTCAAGCCGATCGATCTCACTCGCCAGCGCCCTCAACTGAGCGGCGATGCCATGGAGGGCGGAACGCGCGTGTGCGGGAAACCTGTCCTACTCTTCGTGCAGCGCCTTCAGGGAAGCCGCTACGCCGCCCGCGCCCAGACCCGTCACGATTCCATATTCAGCTAAGTGGCCGCGGAGCGCGTTGATCAGCATAGTGCGCTGCCTGACCATCAGGTCGCGACTTTTGTGAAGCATCAGCACCGCTTGTTGCTCGACTGACTTCACAGCGACGAATCGCATTGTCGGGCGGGTGACCGCTTCGCAGATAGCTTCGGCATCCGCCGCATCGGTCTTCCCGCGCTTCACGTATGGCTTAACATATGCCGGTGGCATCAGGCGCACATCATGGCCGATCGCGATGAGCTGGCGCGCCCAATGATGTGCCGACGCGCAGGCTTCCATGCCGACCAGGCAAGGCGACAACTCCGCGAAGAACCGAATGACTTCGGACCGGCGCAGCTTGCGCCGGATCAGTACCGCGCCATCGGCGGCGATGGCGTGCACCTGAAACACATTCTTCGCCAGATCCAATCCGACGGTGACAACCTTTTGCTCCATGGAATGACTCCTAGACGTGGACCTACAACGACCACATCATCGCACAGCTACGCTCGGTGCGGAGGTCGTCCACTACATCACGTCAAACCCGAAAGCGGCCTGACCGCAAGCGGCCAGCTTGAGCCGATTAGCAGACCCAAAGGATGCGGCCACTCTGGATCCTTTTTGCCGGCTCGTGCTCGGTCGTTCTCCTGCCAACGACGGAGCGTCGAAAGATCGCCTTCTTACTGAAGTTTCGACGATTGATCGTGACACGATCCTGAGTATCCTCCAGCTGATGTCAGAGACGGCAGGCGAGCAGAGCACTGAGCGGACAAATAGTTCATTCATCGTAAGGGGAGCACGGACCAGCGATTTTTGGCATCGAACCCCCGAAAATTGCACAGATTGTCGGTAGCAAAAAAATTGCAAGCAAAAAGATCAGTTTGTTTTCAGAAGCTTGTGGCTCAATAAGATCCCGCCCCCGGCACCACGGCCTTATTCAGGCCATCCCAGATCATCCCAGAAAATTCGGCAAATCATTTTGTTTCAATGATTTATTGACGCTCTTCGTCTCGGGGCGTCGCTTTGCATCTCAGCCTCTTTGTGCACAGTTTGGCGGTAACTACACCTGCATTGCGAAAGGAGTTACCGCCATGCTTAGTGCTACAGCCATCGCCCAGGCTCGGCCCAAACGTTGTCAATACAAGCTCTGGGACGAGCGCGGCCTCTATCTCCTCGTCATGCCGAACGGGGGCCGCTACTGGCGATTCAACTACCGCTTGGCGGGCAAGCGCAAAACGGTCTCGCTCGGCGTCTATCCTGATGTTGGTTTGGCGGTGGCGCGCGACAACGTCCTATGTTGGGAAGCAGCGGCGGGAACAGGCCAGCAGATCTCGTTGCGCCGAGTGTGATCGGCGCTGGCAATTTTATGATCCAGATGGCTTCCATCGTCAAGGAAGGCGCTCTCGGCCATAGCAAACACAGGATCCATCGATCGTCGGGATCGTGGTCCTCACCGTCCTTAAGATGAGATACGCATGCCAGATGGAAGGCCCGAACATTATCTACAGGGTCGCCGTAGCGCCCTCACGGCACAGCAGAGAGGGGTCCTTCCATCTGGTGTCCGCCCGTTCGACGAACGGGCGGTACTCGGTTCCCGTCTTGATGACGGCGTGCACGACGCGCGCCATCTTGGCGGTGAGAGCGGTCATCGCCTTGCGGCGGCGATCGGGATCGCCGGCATGGCCGTCGACATAGCGGGAGAGCTTGTCGCGGAAGCTGTTGTTGGGTTGTCGGATCGCGGCCTGCGTGGCCATCCAGAAGGTGCGTCGCAGCCGGGCGTTGCCGTACTTCGATAGCTTCGTCCGCCCCCGAAATATCCCTGACTGGTAGGTGGCGAGGTCGAGACCGCAAAACTTGAGGAACTGGCGATGGTGGCTGAAGCGGCGTAGATCGCCGGCTTCGGCCAAGATCGTCAGGGCATTGATCGGACCGATGCCGGGGATCATGCGCAGGAGCTGATAATCGCTGTTCGTCGCCAGCGCGTCATGGGCGATCCGCTCGATCTCGTTACGCTGCTGAATCAGGGTGCGCGCCTGGGCGATGACCATACGGAACATGGCGACCGCCGTGGAATCTTCGTCGATCGGCAGCGCGATCGATGCACAGGCGGTCTCGTAGATATCGTTGACCACCCGGGCCTTGGAGACCTTGCGACCGATCAGCGGCCAAGCCTGTTCGGTGAACGCCTCGCGCCCGATCGAGGTGATGCTGCCCGGCGTTGGGAAGCGTTCGATCAACGCCAGGAACCAGTCGGACCGGCTGTTGCCGGCGAAACGCTCGATCTCCGGAAAATACAGTGGCAGATAATGCGTGAGGATCCGATGCCAGGTCTGGGTCTTCGCCTTCGATATGGCTTCATGCGTCTTCGACATCTCCTGCAGATCGTTGATCCCTGCGGCCAGCGGATCGACATAGCGTTGGGTCGCGCCGATCTTTAGCATGTGCAGGATCACCTGCGCGTCCTTGGAATCATTCTTGTCCCAGCCATTGTGCAGCGCTTCGCGCGTCCGGGCCAAGGCGACCGATGAAATCAGGCGCAGCTCGAATCCCGCGGACAGCAATCGATGCGCCAGCGTGCGGTGATAATTACCGGTCGCTTCGAATCCGACGACCACGGGTCTGCCGGTGGCGGTCAGATCGTCGGCCAGGCGATCATAGTCCGCCTTCGTCGCCATTACGGTCATGCGGCGCCGGCGGCCTCCCTCCGGTCGTTCGAGAAGAACTTCCTGGCGGTGCTTCGACATATCGATGGCTACCAGCACGGCGTCGGGTGGCGTAGAATGCAGCTTGGTCATGATCGGTCAGCCTCCAAAGGGTTGTGTCGACAACTTCTCTTTAGAGACCTGCTGGCCGGTCATGACTGCCTTGATGAAGCCGGCGGGCGCTACGCGCCCTTGTCTCCATCAAGGCATTGCGGCCCTTCGAAAGGCTGCTTCCCAATGTGCTACGGCACCGAGCTGACGTCGAGCGCGGTACTCGCCTGGTGCGGGGAGATCGGGATCGAGTGGCATTACATCGCGCCGGGCAAGCCGATGCAGAACGGCTACGTCGAGAGCTTCAACGGTCGCATGCGCGACGAGCTGCTCAACGAGACCCTGTTCCTGAGCCTGGACCATGCCCGCGTCGTGATCGCCGCCTGGGCAAAAGACTACAACCAGGAGCGTCCGCACTCATCCTTGGGATACGAAACCCCAGCGGCGTTCGCCGCTGGTTTAGATAAGCAATGGCCTGCTTCGCTACGCCCTGCGGGCTCCGCTGCGCAGGCCATTGCTCAACCCGCGCTCATGCGCAACAAAGCGGCTCGGCTCTAATCCCAGCTGGAGGAAAGCTGGGGGTCACGTCAGTTTGTTGGAGCTATCCGTCAAACTCTGGGTCGCGATAAATCTCCTTGTCGCGACGAAAAACGACAAGTTTCTTCAGCGTGACCGGTGGAAGAACGCTTCGATAGCCTGACCGTTCTCCGTCCTGGCATAGACCTCGTAGCAGTCCCTTTCGACCTGTACCTTGAGCACTTCCCAACCTTCCAGCCAGGCTTGTTTCTTCAGCTTGGTGACAGGCTGCCACTTGTCTTGCGGCCCCGCATTGCAGCGAACATCGCTATCAGCGAGTGCCGGGCTGGAGACGCCAAATGCAATCGATATGGCAAGGCCGACGGCGAGTCGGTCAACTCACCCATGGCCCGGAAATGGCCAGCGTGGCGGTCGGGCTATAGGCATTGACGAATAGAGTTCGCCCGTCGGGCGACCAGCAGGCCCCGGCAAGCTCGGTCTGGGTGCGTAGCCGCGCGAACGGATAGGCAAGCCCATCCGGCGTAATGCCGCGCAGGTGGTTATCGACCACGTCGGTATACTGGTCCTCGCACACAATCAGGTGGCCGTTAGGCGACACGGTGAGGTTGTCGCCGTAGTTGAACTGGTCGGGAGACGTGCTTTCGAAAAAGAGCTCGAGCCGGTCGGCGCCAGGGACGAACCGGAACACCTGTCCTAGCTTAGCCGCGCCACCGGAGGTACAGCAGAAATAGAGTTCGCCAGCGCCCATATGAATGCCCTCGCCACGCGCGAACAGCATTGCCCCTTTCGCGGCGCCGCGCAGACGCAGGTCGTCGTCTGGGCTTTCGACATTATCGAGATCGACCCAGCGGACGCTTCGCATGGTGCCGGTAGCCAGCGCCGCATCGTTCCAGTTGCGGCTGTCGGCAATGCCGTCCATCGCGAGCGCCTGGAGCTTGCCGCCATTGACGAGATTGGTGGGCGTGTTTGGAATGAATCGGTAAACGAGGCCGTCGTCGCGATCCTCGGTCATGTAGACGATGCCGGTTTCGGGATCGACCGCCGCAGCTTCATGATTGAAACGCCCCATCGCCTTGACCGGAACCGGATCAATCAGACCAGGCGCCGTCGCTGGAACCTCGAACACCCATCCGTGATCGTGCCCAACGCCTTCGCCCGCGCGCGTGACATCTTCCTCGCAGGACAGCCAACTGCCCCAGGGCGTGATGCCACCGGCGCAATTGCGGATCGTGCCCGCGAGCGAGCGGTATTCGCGTTCGACTTCAAGCGTCGCGGCATCGAGCACCAGCGTGGTCGTCCCGCCAGGCAGCACCGCGCCGCCGATGCGCTTGTCAAAGCCCGAGGCGAGCGCGCCACCCGCGTCGTGCTGCACTTTCAGTTCGTGATTGCGCACCAGCGCGATCTTGCCGCCGCCGAGATCGAAACAGCCCATCCCGTCCGCGCGATCTGGCACAGTGCCACCGTCGTCCATCGCGTCGCCAAGGCGCGAGATCACGCGGTACGAAAAGCCCTTTTCCGGCAGGTCGAGCAGGCCCGCCGGGTCCAGCTTCAGCGCGCCGTAAGGGCTGGCCGAGGTCGCGCCGATCAACGCCGACTGTCGCGCGACGCAGCCGCTGGCAAGCAGCGCGGCGAACGCGCTGCCGGTTGCAAGGAACGTTCGCCTGTCGGTGTTCATTGCCCCAATGCCTTTACTGATTACCTGTCGCTTCAAGGATCGCCTGCCAAGATACCAGCTTGAAGTTTTGCGCGTAGGGCCGGTTGTCGCCGTCTTGGGCCACGAACAGCCCGTTTGGGTAGGCAGTTCCGAAATCGCCGGGTACGAGATCTATCCCGTCGGTTTCTTGCGTCGCGCCGTATGTGCCAGCGGCAATGCGAAAGCGACCGGCTGGTTCCATGCCGGGCAGGCGAAAAAGCGCGTAGGCGTTATCGCCCTGACTCGAGGCGACAAGGAACCCGCCGTTCTCGCCTTCGGGCCAGATCGCCAGCCCCTCGACATCGGCGACCAATTGCTTGCCGTCGGTTTCAGTGACGAGTTCGCCTTCGGTTGCACCGGGCGCAAAACGCCAGATGCCACGCGTTTCCTCACCGACATAAAGCGTGCCGTCACGCGGATCGACGACGCAGCCTTCGGGCTGGGTGGCAACGCGCAGGGTACGCAGCGGGCGGAAGGAAAGCGCTGGCACAAGATCGATCGCGATCTCGCTGACAGTGCCGTTCTTCAACGGCGAATAGGTGCGCACCTCATCGCCGATCCGAGCCATGCAGAAACCGTACCCTTCGCCCGCCCCCACCTGCCCTTTGCCGAGTAGCGAGAGTTCGCCGGTTGCGGTATCGAGACGGAAGACCTGTATCGCCGCATTGGCCGGGTCGTTGCGGTCGCTCGCAGCGACGATCAATCCCGCCTCACCAAGATCGACGAGGTCGACATTGTTGACCAGTCCCGCCGCGAAGGACCCGCGCTGCTTGCCGTCCAAGCCGTAGACGTAAAGCCCCGCTTTCTTGTCGGTCGCGACGATCAGGCTTTGCGCCGGGTCAGCGGGATTGCGCCAGATTGCGGGATCGTCCGCCGCGTCGGCATTGGCGGTACCGACGGGCTCGGTCTCGCCCGAAGCGGAGACGACCACCGCCGGGAGCGAATTGACCGGTGGAGTCATCGCGCAGCCCGCGAGCGCCACTGCGCCCGAAAGAGAAACAAGCACGCGCATCAGAACGTCAGCCGCGCGCCGAACTTCATCGTCCAGTTATAGCGCTCGTACTGGTAGAGGTTCTGGCCGCCGCCCAGCGTGTTGTAGGCAAAGTATTTGGCGTCGTTGATGTTCACCCACTCGTAATAGAGCTGGATCGTGTCGTTGACACGGTATTTCGCGCTGAGATCGAGCTGGAAGTGATCGTCGACGTAGCGGTCGAAATCCGCCTCGTCGCCCAGCTCGTCGAGGTACTTGTCGCGGTAAGTGCCAGCCAGCCGGATCGAGAACGGCCCCTTCTCATAGCCCAGCGTCACATTGGCGGTGTGCTTCGAGGTGGACGGCAGGCTGATCTTGCGAAGGTCGGTGGCGTCACCGTCTATCGGGACCATGCCGCTGGCGTCGGTGTAGGTATAGTTTGCCTGGACTAGCAGCCCGTCGAACGGCTCGGGTAGTTCGGTGAACGCCTTGGAGAAGCCCAGTTCGATTCCCCAAACCTCCGCGCTCGGCCCATTGATCGGGATCACCGCCTCGTTGAAGGCAATGCCGTTGAAGGTATCGTCCTCACGCACTGTATCGACGATGTAGTTCTTGATGTCCTTGTAGAAGAACGCGGCTGTCAGCGCGGCGTTGCGACCGAAGTAATATTCGGCCGAGGCATCGAAGTTCCACGCCTTGTAGGGCTTGAGCGCCGGGTTGCCGAATTCGCCCTCGCGCTCGCCCTCGTCGTTTTCCTCGACCATGAAGCGCGGCGCGAGCTTGGACAGCTTAGGGCGCACAAGGCTCTTGTACCCGGCAAGACGCAGGATCACGTCGGGCTGCGCCTCATAGCGAATGTTGAGGCTTAGCAGCCAGTCGCTGTATTTTTTCTCGAACATGACGGGCGTGACGAACACGGTGTCGTCGCCAGCGATTGAGCCATCGGGCAGTGTGCCGTCTTCCTCGATCAGCGTGACGAGGTTGCCGGATATATCGTTCGAGGTGTGCTCGTAGCGGACACCGCCAATGACGCGCAGCGCGGAAGTCTCGTAACGGCCGAGCAGGTAGCCAGCCATGATGTCCTCGCTCACCGCATAATCGTCGGCAGCTGAATCGAACTGGGTGTCAACGTCCTGCAGCTCGAACTGGCCAAGGTTGTCGTAGAAGAAGTTGGTTGCCCCCTTGAAACTCGCCACCGGCCCGATGTCGGTTATGCGGTAGGTTTGCTCTCCGACCACGTCGGCCAGCGTTAGGTCGTCATGTTCGTAGAACTCGACTTCCTTGGCATAGCTCTTGTCGCGCCAACGGCCCTTGAAACCGGCCTGTACGGTGAACGTGCCAGAATCGAGGAATATCTCGCGACCAACGTCCAACTTCACCGACCATTCCTCGTCCTGCGAGTCCGAGAGCTTGGTCAGCTCGATGTCGTTGAGTTCGTACCCGGCAGGATCGGAGAATGCCCCTACGTTGCCAGCAACCGAATATATCGGCACACGTGGGTCGGAATAGTCGAAGCCGACGACCACGCCGTCACCGTCGAAATCTCGCTCGAACTGGACCGGGTCGAGTGAGCCGGATTCCTTCTCTGACGCCTTGGCATAGCTCGCGAGGTATTCGAGGTGCCAGCCGTCGTTGTGCGTTTCACCGCCAGCGACGATCGACCAGATCCGCTGGCGCTCGAAACGATCCTTGATGTCGCGCTCAACCGTGTATTCCTGGTCGGCGTCGGAGAAGGTGGCGTTCGCGCTGTTGAAGCTGCTCGGGCCGTCGTCTTCGAAATCGCCAAGGTCGAACGTCGTACGGCGGCGGAATTCCTGGTCGTCGAACTGACTGAAGGTGCCCTTGACGTAAAGCTCGGTGCTGCCACCAACCTTGAAATCGAGGCCCAGAGTGCCACTGATGCGTTCGCGCTCGACGTCGTAATCGCGGTACTCGACCGTTGCAGGGAAGACGCCGCCGCCGGCATCGACCCAGTCGTCTGCTTCTATGTTGTCGGTTTCGAACTTGCGCTTGTAATACGAAATGCCGCCTGAAATTCCGACGGCGTCGGACAGCTTCGTCGCGAAATCGAAGCTGCCCTTGGGCGTCACATCGCCCGAATAGTCATTGTAGCTGCCTTCCAGTTTCGCGGTCAGCAGGTCCTTCTTGCGCGCGAACGCGCTGGTCGTTTCGATCTCGACCGAGGCGCCGATAGTGTCGGCATCCATGTCGGGCGTGAGCGACTTCTTCACTTCGATCGATTCGATGATGTCGCTCGACACGACGTCGAGCGCAACCGAGCGCACGTCCGATTCGGGCGCAGGCAGGCGCACGCCGTTGAGCGAGGTCGAGTTGAGTTCGGGATCGAGACCACGGATCGAGACAAAGCGCCCCTCGCCCTGGTCGTTGAGGATGTTGATACCTGGCAGGCGGCGCAGCGATTCGGCAACGTTCTGGTCGGGGAACTGGCCAATGGCGTCGCGTGACAACACGTCGCTGACAGTGTCCGATGAGCGTTTGCGCGAGAGCGCGCTTGCCAGGTTCGCGCTCTGGCCAATGACCAGGATTTCCCGGGCGGTGGCGCCACCCACGGTGATCGTGACGGCAACCTCGCCCGTTTCGGGAACCATCACGCGCTGCCGCACGGTTTCGGCACCGACGTAACGCACTTCCAGCGTGTAGTCCCCTGCGGGTAGGTCGGGCAGGTAGAAGCTGCCGTCGGCAGTAGTCGTAGCGACGCGGCCAAGTTCAACGATGCGCACTTTGGCAGCCCGCAGCGCAACCGTTTGCGAAGCATCGATCACGGTGCCGACGACTTCTCCGGCAAGAGCAGGCGTTGCGGTAAGGATGGCGAGAGCAGGCAACGACACAGTCGCAAGCAGCCGGGTGGTATTCATTGATCTAGACTCCGTCCCTGTTTGGGGCGGGCGCTAGACCAGCGGAGTTTCAGTTTTCAGACAGTTCCCCTGCAGTTGTGTGACACAGCCGCGCTCAACACATGGGCTATTTGGCAATATGGCTGGGATTCAGGCCACCGCATCCAGCCCATTGCGCTGGATGATTGAAAGCAGCCGCAACGCCGGACCTCCCGGCTTCTTCGCGCCCCGCTCCCAGTCGGACACGAGGTTCTTCGACACGTTGAGATAACGGGCAAAGACCGGCTGCGAGACGTGCTCCGCCTCGCGGATGGCCTTGATCTCATCCGGGGACAGAACGGGCGCGGGCGCAAGGCAGGCTTCATCGAACTCGCGCATGGTGCGCTTGTCGATGCTGCCCGCGTCGTGAAGGCCTTCCATCATTTCGTGGACAGCGGCCATCGCCTCGCTCTTGTAGGTCTTAGCCTTGCTCATCGTCTTTCACCTCGACCAATCGGCCTGCTTCAACTTCCGTTTCTATCTGGTCCGCGCCGAGTTCCAGCATGATGCTGGCCGCCTTGCGATAGACCTTCAGTTCCGCCGCACTCAGGTTCGCCTTGACGCTCTTGGCGAAAGCGAACACGAATACGGCCCGCTCGCCCGAGCGGAAGATCAGGATCGAGCGATAGCCGCCCGATTTGCCTCCGCCCTGGCGCGCAATGCGCTGCTTGATAAGACCGCTGCCAAGATCGGCATCGATCAGGCCGGTTTCGGCCCGATGCACGGCATCAGCAAGCGTGGCATCGCTGATCTTTTCCTTTGCCGCGAACTTGGCGAACCAGCGGTTGGCGTAGATGCGGATGCGCGGGTTCTCAGTCATGCAACAACGGTCTACTATCATACTTAGTGTTACGGCTCAATGAATATGAGCCGCTCATGCTCTGGTCGATCAGGTCGCCGATACGCTGCGCTGCCTCGATGACATGCCCATCGTCAAGATGGGCATAGCGGGTCGTGGTCCGCACATCGGCATGGCCAAGCAGTTTGCCGATCATCGGCAGGGTTTCCGAATGGGCAGCGGCATGGCTGGCAAAGCTGTGCCGCAGATCATGTATACGAACGCCGGGCAGCCCCGCCTCGTCGCGTAGCTTGCTCCACAGATTGCCGATATCGGTGATCGGCCGCTGGGTGGCCGGATTCCAGAACACATACCGCTGCTTCTCACGGCGTGGCAGCGCGTGCAGGATCGTCGCTGCCGCCTCGGCCAGCCAGACCGTGCGCGGGCCCGTCTTGCTGTCGGTCAGCAGCAAACGTCGCCCGCGTACCTCGCTCCATTTGAGACAGGTGATCTCCGACTTACGGCAGCCGGTCAGGATCAGCAGGCTGATCGCAGCGCAATGCAGCGGGAAGGTCTTGCGGTGCGGGTCGAGCACTTCGCCAATCCTCTTGAACTCCTGATCGGACAGGAAGCGCTCGCACTTCCGCCCCTTGTTCTTCCGAATGTAGAGGCAAGGGTTCGAGCCTTCGGGCCGAACGCCCCATGCTTCCGCCTTGTTGAACATGGCGCGCAGGATTTCACCGCAACGATTGGCCGCGCCGGGGCCGCCGGTGTTGGTGATCCGGTTGAACCATTCCTGCACATGGCGTTCTTCGATCTCGTCAAGGAACAGACCTTCGAATGCCCGGTCGAGATATTTCCGCTTGTAGTAGCGGTGGGTGTAGAGCGTCGACGGTTTCCACTTGGGCGATACGCGCTCCCAATAGGTTTTCAGGAAGTCCCGGTACGATGGAACCTTGCGCAGCCGCTTGCGCTCCTCCGCAGGATTGTCGCCAGTCTGGGCACGCAGCAGCACCCGCCGCGCCACATCCATCGCCTGCGCACGGCTCAGCACCTTGGCATTTCCGATTGTTACCGTGCGCGTGCGCCCTTCCATTCGTGCCTGGACGATATAGACCTTGCGCCCGCTGGCATAATGCCGGGTGCCAAAGCCGGGCAGTTCGCGCGTCCAGCAGGTCTTGCGCAGTTCGCCCAGGCCACTGCACTTGCCGATAACATGGAGCCTGAGGCTGCCAAGCTCCTCGGCGACGATCCCCCGCAGGGTGAGCGCGTTCATTGCCCGACTCCGATCAGGCGGGCAATTGAGCCAGATACGCGCTCCGCAGCATCGGCGACGATCTCGTCGGACAGGTGTGCATATCGGGTTGTCGTTTCGGCCAGCGCGTGGCCCAACAGCTTGCCGATCACCATCAGCGAGATGTTGTCGCGGATCGCGACCGAGGCGAAGCTGTGGCGCAGGTCATGCAGGCGCACATCCGGCAAGGCTGCGCGGTTGCGGATTTTCGACCAGTGAATGCCAAGCGTGATCGGCTTGTCGGGATTGCGGAACGAGGGAAACAGCAGGCCGGTTGATTTCCGGTCTGGGAGCGATGCAATTGCATCGATAGCCTGCCGGTTGAGATAGACGATCTTCGCGCCGGTCTTGCTGTCGGGCAGCATCAGGCGCGGTTCCTGCACCCACTCCCAGCGCAACTGCTCGATCTCACCGCAACGTGCGCCGGTGAAGATCAGCAGGCGGATTGCTGCGACATAGAGCGGCTGCTCCGCCTCGTAATCCCTCAATGCCGTGGCAAGCCGCGCATATTCGTGGTTAGCGAGGAAACGCTCCATCGGTTTACGCTTGTAACGGGGCGTGCCCTTGCAGGGATTGGAGCCGCGCGGGCGCAGGCCGAGGCGTTCGGCATAGCCCATCATCACAGAGAACACAGGCAGGGTGCGGTTGAACACGCCGGGGCGCTCCACAAAGCTGTCGCGCCAGAACAGGATGTCGCCCTTGGCCAGATCGTCGATCCGCCGGTCGCCGAACGCGCCGAGGATTTCCTTGAAGATGGCGCTCTCGTTGCGCTTGCGGGTCGATGGTTTCCAGTGTCGCGAATAGTCAGCCCAGAAGCGTTCGGCGTAGTCGCGCAGCAGGGGTGCATCGCTCCTTTGCGCGGCGCGGGCCTTCTTGCGCGTTGGCAACCCATCAAGCGCCACTTCGGCCAGCTTCGCCCGCGCGAGACGGCGGGCCGTGGCGGGAGAGATGTCGCGGGAGGTTCCCAGCGACACCCGCCGTAGCTTGCCGCGCTGACGGAGCAGCACAAACCATGTCCGCCTGCCGCCGGGATTTACTCGCAAGCCAAAGCCCGGCAGGTCGATATCCCAATACTCCCGAATGCGCTTGCCGGGTTTGCGCCGAACGATATTGCCGTTGAGCCTAACCCGATTGCTCGGCTTCGCCTTTTCATCACTCCCGCGCCCTGCACAGGATTGAGCAGGAAGATGATTCGTGGCTCCATTCGCTGGTAGCAGATGGCCATTTGCTTGCATTGACTTGCTCCTCTTTGCAGAGGAACAACTTCGCGTAACCTATTGCTTAACAATATCTTTATGCCGCATGGCGGCGTAGGGTGTGCCGGGGTTCCCAGCTGCCGAGCCCCGTTCCGGTGACCGGCCTGGCCCGGATCGAGCGGCATGGATTCCGTTACCGGCAGGATCGAAAGCGCCCGCAGGGCATGGTGCCAGAATGGTGCCGTCGCCGCGCCCGTGGCACCATCGGCCGAGCAGCTAAAAACGATGTGCAGGCAACCAGTTATGGCTCCCGGCCCGCAGGGCACGGTGCCATCACTTTAATCTTGCGATCACGACTGCCGGCTCGAACGAAGGCAGAAATAGCTTACTGCGAACGTCAGGGGAAGAACGAACACCCCGAACCAGAAGAGTGCAGGCGCAACAAAAGAAGATAGCTCTGAAATGGAACTATCATTGGACGCCCAAATAATTAGAATAGCGCTTAATCCTATAAGTATGATCGGGACAATAGTTGCACTTAAAATTAAAGACAATGCCCATCTTTTCTGGGATATCCTTCGGCCTACGAAGAGGGAGAATATCGCGGTCATTGTAAATGAAGCCACCAACAACGCCGAGATCGTCCCGATATCGTTAATGGACGCTATTCCCTCGATATGCATCACAACCCTTCCGGAGCCGAAGCACTATCGCGCCGGGTGACCGGGGCGGTTTCTCGATTGCTCCTGCAGGACGCTCGAATGGTCTTAATGAAAGTATCGAGCGCATCTTCACGGACCATTCCCGTAACGTTTTGGCGAATCAGACTCTCGTCATCATCGCTGCATCGAGTATCACTCCGAGTCGTGAATTCACGAATGATCTCTAGAGATGCCATTACATCAATAGGGCTCTTCGCCGTCTGCGCCTTGCTCAAAGCCAGGATGTATGCCTCCTCTCCCGACGCGCTGAGTGCGGGGGCGAGGGATAAGTTCGGCGGTCTTTCAGAGGCGTACATTTTTTCATAGATTTCGAATTTTTCATCAAGGGATTCTGCTCTCTCGAACGCAGTGACAAGTTCTGCCCTCTCGGCGTCATCGCGTGCCTCTTGGCAAGCGCTGACGCAGAGAGCTGCGGTCATTGTGAAAAGATGTTTCCGTCGCATGGGCGTCCAGCCTCGCGGTACATGTCATCGACCAAAATTCGGAACAAGTTAGCATTCTGCTCAAAACGATTGCCTGCCCAAGTGTCGCGTTCATTCCACCAAGCCGAAGCACTTTCTCGGGCGTAAGAGAAGTTCGTGAGTTCGCCGCTTTGCCAATCTGGCATATGGCCTAGCACTTCTGTGGTTGCCGTCCGTTGCGCAAGAGGCTTTCGGCTTGAATGAGCAAATGATCGAGTGCGGTCTTCTGTCAGGCCTTCGTATG
>Ga0180222_1002182_pt1 | contig 16676 bp, 16 predicted proteins | sample eDN5th37CKraftOP_FD_151336 | JGI IMG/M metagenome (GOLD analysis project Ga0180222, IMG submission 151336) | Enriched Organic Plus compost microbial communities from Emeryville, California, USA - eDNA 5th pass 37_C Kraft OP (version 2) (version 2) ... | reverse complement strand
GTGTTCGTGCGCGCGCGCGAGCTCGCGGCGGGCTGACGAGCGCGTGGGAGGCGCGGTCGGCTCGGCACGCATCCGCGCGTCGACCCCGCCTCACTCGCCGGGCTGCTGCGTCACGCCCGACGGTCGAGCGACGCCGCTGATCTCAAGTTCGCGCGCTCGCGGTCGACCACCGCGGTATGGAAGTCCCCGACGCGACGCAGGCCGCGCTCGGCAAGGCTCTCGAGGCGACGGCCCTGCGCCACCAGGCGCTCTCCGAGAACATCGCCAACGCCAACACGCCCGGCTACCAGCGCCGCGACGTGCGGTTCGCCGACCAGCTCGCGCTCGCCCTGCGCGAAGGCCGGGACGCCGTCGAGGCCGTGGAGCCCGAGGTCGAGGCCGACCCGATGGGCGTCGTGCAGGTCGACGCCAACGGCGTCGACATCGACGTCGAGGCGGCCGAGCTGGCCGCCAACGGGATGCTCTACCAGGCGCTCGCCACCGCCAAGCGCGCCCGCGGCGCGATCGTCAAGTCCGCGCTCGGCGTCCACTGAGCGCCGACCGTTCGCGGCCGTACCATCCTGGGGGTGGACGCGCTCGCCGACTTCTCCCCCCGCGTCCGCGAGTGGTTCGCGGCGGCGTTCGAGGCGCCCACCCCCGCGCAGGCGCAGGCGTGGCCGGCGATCGCGTCGGGCGAGCACGTGCTGCTGTCGGCGCCGACGGGCTCGGGCAAGACGCTCGCCGCCTTCCTGTGGGCGCTCGACCGGCTCTCGCGGGCGCCGTCGCCGGGGGCCACGCGGCTCGTGTACGTGTCGCCGCTGAAGGCGCTCTCCTACGACATCGAGCGCAACCTGCGCGCGCCGCTGCGCGGCATCGGCGCCGACCTGCGCGTCGGCCTGCGCACCGGCGACACGCCGCAGCGCGACCGCGCGGCGATGCGGCGCAACCCGCCCGACATCCTCATCACGACGCCGGAGTCGCTGTACCTGATCCTCACCTCGCAGGCGCGCGAGATGCTGCGCGGCGTCGAGGCGGTGATCGTCGACGAGATCCACGCGGTCGCCTCGACCAAGCGCGGCGCCCACCTGGCGCTCACGCTCGAGCGCCTGGAGGAGGCGTCCGACCGCGACGTGCAGCGCATCGGGCTCAGCGCGACGCAGAACCCGCTGGAGGAGGTCGGGCGGTTCCTCGTCGGGCCGCGGCGGACCTGCCGGGTCATCGACGCCGGGGTGCGCAAGCCGCTGGACCTGAAGATCCAGGTGCCGGTCGAGTCGATGGTCGAGCCCGACGCCGGCGCGACGCTGGACCCGCTCGACGGCACCGGCCAGGAGGCCACGCGCCGCTCGATCTGGCCCGCGATGTACCCGCAGCTGCTGGACCTGGTGCGGGCGCACCGCTCGACGATCATCTTCGTCAACAACCGCCGCGGCGCCGAGCGCCTCGCGCTGCGGCTCAACGAGCTGGCCGGCGAGGACCTCGCCCGCGCCCACCACGGCTCGCTCGCGCGCGAGGAGCGCACGGTCGTCGAGGAGATGCTGAAGGCCGGCGAGCTGCCGTGCCTGGTGGCGACCTCGTCGCTCGAGCTGGGCATCGACATGGGCGCCGTCGACCTCGTGCTGCAGGTCGAGTCGCCCAAGTCCGTCGCCCGCGGCCTGCAGCGCATCGGCCGCGCCGGCCACAACGTCGGCGACGTCAGCAAGGGCCGCATCTTCCCGAAGTTCCGCAGCGACCTGCTCGAGTGCGCGGTCGTCACGAAGCTGATGCGCGAGGGCCGCATCGAGCCGACGGTCGTGCCGCGCAACGCGCTCGACGTGCTCGCCCAGCAGATCGTGGCGATCGCCGCCTCCGCTCCCGAGGACCAGCCGGTCTCCGTCGACGACCTCCACGCGCTCGTCACCCGCACGCACTCGTACGCCGAGTTGCCGCGCCCGCTGCTGGAGAACGTGCTCGACATGCTCGACGGGCGCTACCCGTCGGCCGAGTTCGGGGAGCTGCGCCCGCGGATCGTGTGGGACCGCCTGGCCGGCACGATCCGCCCGCGCCGGGGCGCGCAGTCGCTCGCGATCACCAACGCGGGCACGATCCCCGACCGCGGGCTGTTCTCGGTCACGCTCCCGGACGGGCGCCGCGTCGGCGAGCTCGACGAGGAGATGGTCTACGAGGCGCGCCCCGGGCAGACGTTCCTGCTCGGCGCCTCGTCGTGGCGCATCGAGGAGATCGGGCGCGACCGGGTGATCGTCACCCCGGCGCCCGGCGTCCCCGGGGCCGTGCCGTTCTGGAAGGGCGACGGCGTCGGGCGCCCGAAGGAGCTGGGCATCGAGATCGGGAAGTTCGCGCGCTGGGCCGTCGACCAGCCCGCCGAGGTGCTCGAGCGCGACTACGACCTCGACGAGCTCGCGGCCAAGAACCTCCTCGACTACCTGCGCGAGCAGCAGGCCGCCACCCGCGTCGTGCCCAGCGACCGCACGATCGTCGTCGAGCGCTTCCGCGACGAGATCGGCGACTGGCGCCTGTGCGTGCTGTCGCCCTACGGCGGGCGCGTCCACGCCGCCTGGTCGCTCGCGCTGAGCGCCCGCATCCGCGACGTCTACGGGCTGGAGTCCGACGCGATCTGGTCCGACGACGGGATCATCGTCCACCTCCCCGACGCCGACGAGCCGCCCGGCCCGGAGCTCGTGCTCGTGGAGCCCGACGAGATCGAGGACCTGGTCGTCGCCGAGCTGGGCTCCTCGGCGCTGTTCGGCGCCCGCTTCCGCGAGAACGCGGGCCGCGCGCTGCTGATCCCGCGCGCCTACCCGGGCCGGCGCACGCCGCTGTGGCAGCAGCGGCTGAAGTCGCAGTCGCTGCTCGAGGTGGCCAAGCGCTACGGCGACTTCCCGATCGTCCTGGAGACCTACCGCGAGTGCCTGCGCGACGTGCTCGACCTGCCCGGCCTGGTCGAGCTGCTCACCGCGCTGCACCGGCGCGAGCTGTCGCTCGTCGAGGTCGAGACGCCGACCGCGTCGCCGTACGCGTCGTCGCTGCTGTTCGACTACGTCGCCACGTACATGTACGAGGGCGACACGCCCAACGCCGAGCGGCGGGCGGCGGCGCTGTCGCTCGACCGCGACCTGCTGCGCGAGCTGCTCGGCCAGGAGGAGCTGCGCGACCTCATCGACGCCGACGCGCTCCGGCAGGTCGAGGACGACCTCCAGCACCGGTCCGGGCGAACGCAGGCGACGTCGCGCGACGCGCTCGCCGACGTCCTGCGCCGGGTCGGCGACCTCACCGGCGAGGAGGCGCGGGCGCGCGTCCTGCCCGAGCTCGACGCGGGCGCGATGCTCGAGGCGCTCGCCGGCGAGCGGCGCGCGGTCCGGGTCCGGGTGGGCGGCGAGGACCGCTGGATCGCCGCCGACGACGCCGGCCTGTACCGCGACGCGCTCGGGGTCGTGCCGCCGGGCGGGCTGCCGGCCGCGTTCACCGCCGACGTCGACGGCGCCCTGCGCAAGCTGGTCGCCCGCTACGCCCGCACCCACGGCCCGTTCACGACGGCCGAGCTGCGCGCCCGCTACCGCATCGACGTGGAGCCGGTGCTGCGCGAGCTCGAGGCCGCCGGCGAGCTGGTGCGCGGCGAGCTGCGGCCGGGCGGGACCGAGCGCGAGTGGTGCGACCCCGAGGTGCTGCGGCGGCTGCGGCGCGCGTCGCTGGCCGTGCTGCGCCAGGAGATCGAGCCGGCCGACCAGCGCGAGCTGGCCGCGTTCCTGCCGTCGTGGCAGGGCGTCGACCGCCATCCGGCGGCGGGCGCCGGCGTCGACCGCCTGCGCGAGGCGCTCGTCCCGCTGCAGGGGATCGCGCTGCCGGCCGAGGTGTGGGAGCGCGACGTGCTCCCGCGGCGCGTCGGCGCCTACTCGCCCGCGTGGATCGACCAGCTGTGCGCGGCCGGCGAGGTCGTGTGGGTGGGCGCCGGGTCGCTCGGGCGCACGACCGGCAAGGTCGCGCTCTACTTCCGCGAGGACGCCGAGGCGATCGGGCCGCCGGGCGGGTGGGACCGCGTCGCCGACGCGGTCGGGCCGTCCGAGCCCGAGCACGTCGCCGTGCGCGAGCGGATCGCCGCCGCGCCCTGCTTCTTCACCGACCTGCTGGCCGACCTGCCGTTCGCGCCCGAGCAGGTGCAGGAGGCGCTGTGGGATCTCGTGTGGGCCGGCGAGGTGACCAACGACGCGTGGGCGCCGCTGCGCGCGCCGCGCCTCACGCTCGCGCGCGCCCAGCGCGCGGCCCAGCCGACGCGGGCGACCGCGCGCCGCTTCGGCGCCCGCCGCCGGGGCGCGACGCCGACGGTCCAGGGCCGCTGGTCGCTCACCTCCACGATCTTCCGCGAGCGGCCCGAGCCGGGGGCGTGGCGGCGGACCGTGGCCGAGCTGCTGCTGGAGCGCTACGGGATCGTCACCCGCGAGCAGGTGCTGGCGGAGGGCATCCCCGGCGGCTTCTCGACCCTGTACGACGCGCTCTCGAACCTCGAGACGCTCGGCGTGTGCCGGCGCGGCTACTTCGTGGAGGGGCTCGGCGGCGCCCAGTTCGCGCTGCCCGGCGCGGTCGAGCGGCTGCGCAGCCAGCGCCAGACCGACGAGGCGCCGCCGCTCGTGCTCGCCGCCACCGACCCCGCCCAGCCCTACGGCGCGGCGCTGCCGTGGCCGCGCCGCGACGGCGAGACCGCGCCACGCGCGCGGCGGGTCCGCGGCGCCTACGTCGTGCTCGCCGGGGCCGAGCCGGTCGTGTTCGTCGAGAAGGGCGGGCGCGGGCTGCAGATCCTCGCCGACCGCGACGACCCGCGCGTGCGGCCGGCGCTGGAGGCGCTGGCGGACTTCGTGCGCGGCGGCCGGGCCGGGCGGCTGTCGCTGGAGAAGGTCGATGGCGAGCCGGTCGTCGGCAGCGAGCTGGAGCCGATGCTCATCGAGCTCGGCTTCCGCCCGGGGCCGCGCAAGCTGACGCTCAGCGCCTAGCCGCCCCTCCCCAGACGCGCCGGGCCGCGCATGGCGCCGCGGCGGTCCTGCCCGCGGCCCACGATCCGGTGGGCCCGTCGCCTGGGGAGGCGGTCGGTCGTGAAGACACCCTGCCGGGCGGACCTCAGCCGCAGATGAAGATCCGGTGAAGGGTCGCGACCGGCTCGTACCCTCGGACCAGGCATGCCCGAGGGCGACACCATCCACCACGCCGCCAACCGCATCCGCCCGCTGCTGGCGGGGACGGTCCCCGACGAGCTGCTCACCCCGCACCCGCGCTTCGCGGCCGACCGGTGGCCGCAGCGGCTGGCCGGGCAGGCGGTGACGTCGGTCGACGCGTACGGCAAGCACCTGTTCGTGCGCTTCGAGGGCGGGCTCGTCATTCACTCGCACCTGCGGATGACCGGCAGCTGGGGCACGTACGCGGCCGGCGAGCGCTGGCGGCGCTCCCCGCGGCGGGCCTGGCTCGTCGCCCGCGCCCGCGGCGGCGAGGTCGTGCAGTTCGACGGGCCCGTGCTCGAGCTGATGACCGAGGCGCGCACGCGCAGCGACCCGCGGATCGCGCACCTGGGGCCCGACATCCTCGCCCCCGAGCTCGACGAGGCGCGGTTCCTGGCCCGGCTGCGCGCCGACGACCCCACCCGGCCCATCGGCGACGCGCTGCTGGACCAGCGCACGATCGCCGGCATCGGGAACCTGTGGAAGGCCGAGGGCTGCTTCGAGGCCGGGATCGACCCGTGGCGGCCGACCGGCAGCGTGACCGACGACGAGGCGCTGGCGATCGTGCGCGCCACGCGGCCGCGCATGCAGCGCTCGGCGGTCGACGGCTTCCCGAGCCGCGACGTGCAGGTCTACGATCGCGCCGGCCGGCCGTGCCCGCGCTGCGGCACGCGGATCGCCGCGCGCGGGATGGGCGACGACAACCGCACGACCTTCTGGTGCCCCGGATGTCAACGATGAGCGCTCCCGACCGCCGCCCCCGCCGGGTCGGCCACAAGGGCGCCGACCACATCGCGCCGGGCAACACGCCGGCGTCGTTCGACGCCGCGCTGGCCCACGGCGTCGACATGATCGAGTTCGACGTGCTGTCGGAGAACCTCGACGGCACGGGCGAGCTGTACCTCGCCCACGACTACGACGCGCTGCGCGCCGGCGCCGCGCCGACGCTGGAGGAGGGGCTCGCCCACCTGGCCAGCGAGACGTTCGCCGACGTGGAGCTGGACGTCGACCTGAAGCTGCAGGGCTACGAGCTGCGCGTCCTCGACGCGCTGCGCCGCCACGGCCTGCTCGAGCGCGTGCTCGTCTCGACGATGGAGGTGCCGTCGCTGGAGCTGCTGCGGGCGGCCGAGCCGGCGCTGCGGCTGGGCTGGTCGGTCCCGCGCCTGCGCCGCGACCCGATGGCCACCTGGTGGAAGCGCCCGGCGGCGGTGGCCTGGGGCCTGTCCTACCGCGCCGCGCTCCCGCGCTACGCCGCCAAGGCGATCCGCGACGGCCGCGCGGACGCGCTCATGGCCAACTGGCGCCTGGTCACGCCGGGCCTGGTGCGCCACGTCCAGGACGCCGGGGGCGAGCTGTACGCGTGGACGGTCGACGACGCCGCGACGATCGCGCGGCTGGAGGCGATGGGCGTCGACGGCGTCATCTCCAACGACCCGCGCCTCTTCGACGCCTGACGCGCGCCCGTCCGGCGTCGAAGCGCGCGACGCTCCGGGCGCGGAGGCGATACCAATACGCCCCTCGCGTTGTGAGAAAGGAGCAGTCTTGACCACATTCGCCGCGCCGCGCCGCCTGGTGCTGGCCGACGTCCTGCCCGGAGCGCGCGTCCGCGATGCGTTGCTCGTCCTCGGCGGCGCCCTCTTCATGGCGCTGATGGCGCAGATCGCCATCGAGGTCCCGCCGTCCCCGGTCCCGATCACCGGCCAGACGCTCGGCGTCGTCCTGATCGGCTCGGCGCTGGGGGCCAACCGCGGCGTCAGCGCGGTCGCCCTGTACGTCGTCATGGGCCTGTTCATGCCCGTCTACTCCGACGGCGGCATGGGCATCGACCACCTGCTCGGCGCCACCGGGGGCTACCTGGTCGGCTTCGTGATCGCCGCCTACGTCGTCGGCCGCCTGGCCGAGATGGGCGCCGACCGCCGGCCGGTCATCGCGTTCGCGTCCTTCTGCCTCGCGCAGCTGATCGTGTTCGGGATCGGCGTGCCGTGGCTGAAGATCTGGGCCGGCTCGGACTGGTCGACCGCCGTCCACAACGGCTTCACGCTGTTCATCGTCGGCGGCCTGATCAAGGCGGCGATCGCCGCGATCGCGCTGCCGTCGGCCTGGCGTCTCGCCCGCCGCATCGACGAGCGCTGAGCGCCGTCACGGCGCCCGCAGCACGCAGGTCGCCGCGGAGTGGCCCTTCGGGTCGCTCCCGGCGGCCGAGCGGTGCCCCTTCTCGGTGATCGCGGTCGCGTGACGCACGACGTCGCGCCCGAGCCGCCACTGGAAGTCGACGCGCCCGCGCAGCGTCTGCGGGTTGCCGGGCTCCGGCGCCGCGAAGCGGAAGAGCTGGCCGGCCTGGCGGCCGCGGCCCTTGCGCGAGCGGCCCAGCGACACCCACCCGGAGTCGCCGCCGCGACCCTCCAGCAGGTTGTGCCAGCGGCCGTCGGTGCGGTCGCGCCACTGCACCCGGAAGCGCATGAACAGCCGCACGCGCTTGCGCTTGGCGCCGGGCATCGAGGCGCGCACGCCGATCGTGTTCGGGTGCTTGGCGGTGTCGCAGACGTTGACCGTCGCCCACGGCTTCGGCGCGGCGGCGTCCGCCCCGGCGGGAGCGAGCGCCAGCGCCGCCAGCGCGACGACGAGCGCTGAGCGAGCCATGCCTCGACCATAGCGGCGCCCTGGCGGCGTCCCCCGGTCGCATATCCTGACTGGCGTGATGGGTGCCACCACCGAGGAGGCCGTTGCGCTGCTGCACGGGGTCGGGGTGTTCGAGACCCTGGCCGAGCCCGACCTCCGCCAGATCGCGCAGGTCGCCGTCCCCCGGTCCTTCGAGCCCGGCGAGGTGATCTTCCGCGAGGGCGACTCGAGCGACACGTGCTACGTCATCCGCAGCGGCCACGCCCGGGCCACCCGCGAGCACGCCGACGGGCGCACGATCACGCTCGCGCACTTCGGGCCCGGCGACATCTTCGGCGAGCTGGCGATCTTCGACGACGAGAAGCGCTCGGCCACGCTGGAGGCGCTCGACGAGCTGTCGACGATCGCGATCTCCGGGCCGGACTTCCGGCGCCTCCTCGAGGAGCACGCGTCGATGGCGGTGAAGCTGGCGGTGTCGCTCGGCCGCCGGCTGCGCGAGGCCAACGAGCGCCTCACGCGCCAGTCCTTCCAGACCGTGCAGAGCCGCGTCGCCACCGTCCTGGGCGACCTCGTCGAGGACGCCCGCAAGGAGGGCGCCGGCGAGCGCGACGTGCTCGTCACCATCACGCAGGCCGACATCGCCCAGCTCGCCGGCTCCTCCCGCGAGTCGGCCAGCCGCTTCCTCGCCGTGCTCGAGCGGGCCGGGGTCATCACGCAGGGCCGCGGCCGCATCGTCGTCAACGACCCCGCCGCGCTGCGTGGCTACGTCTACTGAGTTCAGCGCCGGAGGCGTCGTCGTCCGCGGCGACGAGACCATCGTGATCGTGCCGCGCCGCCGGGCCGCCAACGGCCGCGCGGTCGTGGCGCTGCCCAAGGGGCACGTCGACCCGGGCGAGACGCCGCCCCAGGCGGCCGTGCGCGAGGTGCGCGAGGAGGCCGGCGTCGAAGCCGAGCTCGTCGAGAAGCTCGGCGACGTCCGCTACTGGTACCAGCGCGACGGCAAGCGGATCGCCAAGGTCGTCGCCTTCTACCTGTTCGACTACCGCTCGGGCGACCCGGCCGACCACGACGCCGAGGTCGAGGAGGCCCGCTGGGTGCCGCTCGAGCGGGCCGCGCGCGAGCTCTCCTACCGGGGCGAGCGGGAGATGGTCCAGCGCGCGCTGGAGCGCGTGCGAGGCTGAACGGGCGCCCCCCGACGCGCTAGAGTGGCGCCCCGCCTGTGCAGGTACTCAACTTCTACTCACGCATCTTCGCCGACCAGCTCAAGCGGGGGCGAAAGACCGCGACGATCCGCCTCGGCGACAAGTCGCACAAGTACCGCAAGAACCAGCTCGTCCTGGTCACGATCGGCTACCAGTACTCGCCGCGCGAGCGGATCTTCGAGGCGGTGATCGACCAGGTCGAGGTCAAGCGGGTCAAGGAGCTGTCGCCCCGCGACATCGAGCACGACAACCCCGAGTTCCGCCGCCACGAGGAGATGATCCACTTCCTCGAGCAGATCTACGGCCGGGAGGTCTCGATGGACGACGTCGTGACCGTCGTGCGCTTCAGCCAGATCGTCGACTCGCCGTCGGAGTTCACCGACCGGCGCCTCGGCATCGGCGGCGCCCAGAACTAGCTCGCCGCGCCGGCGCCCGCCGCGGCCTCGGCCCTCGCGCGCTGGCGCTCCCCGCGCATCATCAGCCCCAGGCTGACGAGCAGGATCAGGTCGACCGCGAGTCCGAACACGGCGCCGAACTGCGACTCGACGAACGAGAACGAGCGCGTGATGAAGATCGAGACGAGCAGCGCGCGCTCGAACCAGCGGTAGGCGGCGTCGATCTCGCCGCGGCGCAGCAGGACGACGCCGACCACGACGAGCACGCCCGAGGTCGTCGACGAGGCCAGGCTGAGCCAGTTGATGACCGACAGGTCGCTCCAGGCGTCGCTCTCGGCGCCGGGATGGGCGCCACCGAGATCGAGGCCGATCGACAGCACGAGCTCGAACGTGAGGGCGAGGCTCAGCACGCCCCAGCCGACGATCACCCAGGTGACGAGCGGGGTGAACAGCGGCTTGCGCGAGAACGCCAGATAGGCGTCGCGGATCCGCAGCGCGGTGCGCGCCGGCCAGGCCGGCGGGCGTGCCGGGATCGCGTCGAGCTGCATCAGCATCTCGCGCACGGGCGCGACCAGCGGGTCGTCCGGGTCGGCCTGGTCCAGCAGCTCCAGCGCCCGGCGCTTCTCGCGCTCGTCGAGGTCGTGGCGGGCGGCCTCGGCGGCGAGGTCGAGCGCGTTGGCGACGCGCTCGAGCTCGGTGAGGCCGCGACGGCGGTCGAGCCCGCGGATGATCAGGTACATCGCGACGAACGTCAGGTAGATGAGCGCCGCGGCGGGCTTGAAGAAGTAGTTGTTGTCCGAGGTGATGAACTTGCCGAGCTCGTCGATGAAGAAGCCGAAGCCGATCCCGCCGAGGATCGCCGCCGGCCGGCGCAGCGAGCGGTTCAGGTACATCAGCAGCAGCCCGATCGTCAGCGCCATGAAGATGCCGCCGTACAGCAGGTGCGCGATGTGCAGCCCGCCGCCGCCGAGCTGCGGGTAGTTCGTGGCCCACAGCTGGGTGCGGATGACGAGGACGGTGGCGGCGCCGGAGACCAGGAACGTCTCCAGCAGCGAGATCGCGTCGACGTCGCGGGTGGGGTGTCGCATCAGACGCAGCCGCACGGCCGGGGAAGCTAGCTAGCCTCCCGCCGCGATGACGCACGCACCGACACGGATCGTCGGCGGGCTCGCGGCCCTGCTCCTGCTCGGCCTGACGCCCGCGACCGCCTCGGCTCAGGACGCCGCCGCGGGCACCGGCCTCGCCGTGGGCCCCGCCTCGATCACCCTCGACCTCGACTTCCGCAGCGACCGGGCCACCTGCCGGCGCGTCGGCCGCTGCGGCCTGCGCGGCGAGGTCCGCTTCCGCTCGACCGGGACCGCGCTGGGCGGCGGGTTCGTCGGCACGACCACGAACGGCCTGGTGGCCGGCGGCGGCGGGTTCTACGACGCCACCGCGCAGACGGCCGCGCGCGTGCGCGACCGCGGGCAGCTGTGCCGCGACCGCATCGCCCACCAGGTCACGACCTTCGGGTTCCGCCGCAACGGCGACGCCGTCGAGGTCGTCTTCCTGGCGCCGGCCGCCGCCGCGGGCGCCGACGCCGAGGGCTCCGAGGACCCGCTGTCGACCCGCTGCGCCGGCCCGCGGGTGGCCGACCTGCAGGCGTCCCAGGCGCTGCCCGTCGCGACCACGACGCTCGACGCCCTGCGGGCCGGCCCGGTCACGCTCACCGCGACCGGATCGCACCGGATCCGCTCGGCGGGGATGCGCGGGACGCTGCGCTACGACCTCGCGGTCACCGTGACCCCGGTGCGCCTCGGCGGCTCGTGACCCGGCGGTGAGCGACGCGTTGGCACTCTTGCTGCGAGAGTGCCAACGCTGCTAGCATCATCGCGGAGATTGGCACTCTCACCGTGAGAGTGCCAACCGGACGCAGAAGTCCCACTTCGGAGGTCACATCCCATGAAGCTCAAGCCCCTGGGCGATCGGCTGATCGTGCAGGCGATCGAGGAGGACCAGACGACCGCCAGCGGTCTCGTGCTCCCCGACACCGCCAAGGAGAAGCCGCAGAAGGGGAAGGTGCTCGCCGTCGGCGACGGCAAGTACGACGAGGACGGCGAGAAGCGCATCCCGCTCGACGTCGCCGTGGGCGACGAGGTCCTCTACTCGAAGTACGGCGGCACCGAGATCAAGGTCGACGGCGAGGATCTTCTGGTCCTCCGCGAGTCCGACGTCCTCGCCAAGGTCGAGTCCTAGGAGAACACGAACCGACATGGCTCACAAGGAACTGAAGTACGACGCCGAGGCGCGCAACGCGCTCCAGGCGGGCGTGGACGCCGTGGCCAACGCGGTCAAGGTCACGCTCGGCCCGAAGGGGCGCTACGTCGTCCTCGACAAGAAGTTCGGCGCTCCCACCATCACGAACGACGGCGTCACCATCGCCCGTGAGATCGAGGTGGAGGACGTCTTCCAGAACCAGGGCGCCCAGCTCGTCCGCGAGGTCGCCACGGCGACCAACGACGTCGCCGGCGACGGCACGACGACGGCGACCGTCCTGGCGCAGGCCATCGTCCGCGAGGGCCTGAAGAACGTCGCGGCTGGTGCCAACCCGCTCGCCCTCAAGAAGGGCATCGAGAAGGCCGTCGACCAGATCGTCGAGAACATCAAGGCTCAGGCGACGGAGGTCAACGGCAAGGACCAGATCGCCCGCGTCGCGACCATCTCCGCCGGCGACGAGGAGATCGGCGACGTCATCGCCGACGCGATCGAGAAGGTCGGCAAGGACGGCGTCGTGAACGTCGAGGAGGGCCAGACCTTCGGCCTCGACCTCGAGTTCACCGAGGGCATGCAGTTCGACAAGGGCTACATCTCGCCCTACATGGTCACCGACCAGGACCGCATGGAGGCCGTCCTGGAGGAGCCCTACATCCTCATCGCCAACCAGAAGATCGGCTCGGTCCGCGACCTGCTGCCGGTCCTGGAGCAGGTCATCCAGTCGGGCAAGCCGCTGCTGATCATCGCCGAGGACGTCGAGGGCGAGGCCCTCGCGACCCTGGTGGTCAACAAGCTGCGCGGCACGTTCACCGGCGTCGCCGTCAAGGCGCCGGGCTTCGGCGACCGCCGCAAGCGCATGCTCGAGGACATCGCCATCCTGTCGGGCGGCGAGGTCATCACCGAGGACCTGGGCCTGAAGCTCGAGAACACCCAGATCTCGCAGCTCGGTCGCGCCCGCCGCGTCGTCGTCGCGAAGGACACGACCACGATCGTGGACGGCGCCGGCGACGTCGAGGCGATCAAGGGCCGCATCAACCAGATCAAGTCCGAGATCGAGACCACCGACTCCGACTTCGATCGCGAGAAGCTCCAGGAGCGCCTCGCGAAGCTGTCGGGCGGCGTGGCCGTCGTGAAGGTCGGCGCGGCCACCGAGACCGAGGTCAAGGAGAAGAAGCACCGCGTCGAGGACGCCCTGCAGGCGACCCGCGCGGCCCTCGAGGAGGGCATCGTGCCCGGCGGCGGCGTCGCGCTCCTGCGCGCGGCCGACGCGGTCACGGCCGACGCCTTCGAGGACGACGAGCGCACCGGCGCGAAGATCGTGCTGCGCTCGCTCGAGGAGCCGCTGCGCCAGATCGCGGCGAACGCCGGGCTCGAGGGCTCGGTCGTCGTCAACGACGTGCGCAAGGCCAAGGGCAACGAGGGCCTCAACGCCGCCACCGGCGAGATGGAGGACCTCGTGAAGGCCGGCGTCATCGACCCGGCGATGGTCACGCGCTCGGCGCTGCAGAACGCGGCCTCGATCGCGAAGAACATCCTCACGACCGAGGCGGTCGTCGCCGAGATCCCGGAGAAGGAGCAGGGCGGCGGCGGCATGCCCGACATGTCGGGGATGATGTAGGCCGCTTCGGCGCTCTACGGAAACCGCATTGCCTGGAAGGGCCCGGCTTCGGCCGGGCCCTTCCGCGTTCGGGCCCACGTCCTCGGCCCGCTCCCGGAACGAGGGCTGCCGCGGGGCCGGGGGTGGGTTCCTCCACCCCGCACCCCCGGCGCAGCCGTTGGCGCTAGAGGATCTCGAGGACGCGCTCGACCGGGCGGGCGAGGACCGCGCGGTCGCCGTTGACGACGATCGGGCGCTGCAGGAGCGCGGGGCGCTGCGCCATCGCGGCGAGGATCGCCTCCTCGTCGCCGGCGGCGGCCAGCTCGCCGGCGCCGGGCTCGCGCATGCGCAGGGCCTGGCTGGGGCGCAGGCCCGCCTTCTCGAGCAGGTCGCGCAGCTCGTCCTCGCGCAGGCCCTCGACGTGGTACTCGACGCGCTCGAACGGGATGCCGCGCTCCTCCAGGAGGGCGGCGAGGCGGCGGCAGGTCGTGCAGGTGCGCTTCTCGTAGACGGTGATCACGGCGCCGGAGTATCGCGCGGCGCGTCAGGGGAAGCGGTGCGTCGGCGCCCAGCCCAGGCGCTCGCGGGCGGCGGCGTTGCTCGCGCCGCGCAGGTCGTTGTAGAACGCGTCGCCGTACGCGCCGGACGCCAGGCGGGCCAGCCAGCGCGGGACCCGCAGGGGCGGCTTGGCGCCGAGCGTCGCCGCGTACGCGGGCAGCCACTCGCGGACCGGCCGCGGGTCGTCCTCGACGACGTTGAGCACGCCCTCGAAGCGCCGCTCGATCGCGGCGACGAACGCGGTGGCGGCGTCGTCGACGTGCAGGAACGACAGCACGCCGGTCGACGGGCCGGCGAGCGGCAGCCGGCGCTTGCGCACCTGGTCGGTGAACGTCCCGCCGGCCGGGTCGAACGCGGTGCCCGGGCCGTGCAGGTAGCCGAGGCGCAGGATCGCCCCGTGCGCGTCGAGGGTCTGGCGCTCGAGGGTGCGGACCGCGTCGAGGATCGGCGCGAACACGGCGGGCGGGTCGACCCACAGCGGGTCGTCCTCGGTGGCCAGGCCGGGCGCCGGGTCGTAGACGAACGCGATCGACTCGGCCACGTGGTGGGCCTCGGGGGCGGCCGCGATCAGGTTCGCCGTCCCCTCGATGCGCAGGCGGTTGGTCAGCGCGAAGGCCTCGCCGATGCGCCGCGGGTTCAGGTTCGCCGGGATCGCCGTCAGCAGGTTCACGACGACGTCCGGACGCACCTCCTCGGCCAGTGCCCGGACCGCCGCGGCGTCCAGCGCGTCGGCGGACCGCACGCCGTCGCCGCCCCGGCGCGAGAAGCCCGCGGCGCGGTGGCCCGCGTCCGCCAGCCGCGCCATCAGCGGCCGCCCGAGGACGCCGGTCGCGCCGGCCACCAGAACGGTCGTCCCACCCTCGCCGCTCACGCGGCACACGCTACCGGTCGCCCAGCAGCCAGGTGTCGAGGAAGCCGACGACCCGGCGCTCGTAGCCGTCCGGGTCGGCGCGCAACGCGCCGGTGTGGCCGCCCGACGGCAGCGTCCACAGCGCCTTCGGCTCGCCCGCCCGGTCGAAGTACACCTCGTTGAGCCCCTCGTCGACGTTCCCGTCCTCGGCCCGGATCAGCAGCACCGCCCGGGGCGCGATCCGCCCCACGAGATCCGCCAGGCTCGGCGGCGGCGGCGCGTTCGCGAGCACCGCGGTCGCAGCGGTCTCGACCGTCGTCGGCGACAGCCAGCGCAGGGCCGCGGGCGCGTCGGGGTTCTCCATCTGCTCGGCGAGCGAGCGGATGCCGGCGCCCTCGGACACGACCGCGGCCAGGCGCCGGTCGTGGGCGGCGGTCTGCAGCAGCAGCTCGCCGCCGACCGACAGGCCCAGGCCGCCGATCCGCTGCGGGTCCACGTCGTCGCGGGCGGCGAGGTGGTCGAGCGCGGCGACCAGGTCGGGCTCGCCGCTCCAGCCGCGCGCGTTGCCGTCGCCCTCGCTCGTGCCCTCGCCGCGGCGGTCGAGCAGCAGGACGCCGTACCCGTGGCGCGCCAGCAGGCGCGCGTGGCCGACCGTCCCGCGACGGCCGGGGAACACGATCACCGCGGCACGGTTGCGCGACGGCACGTACCAGCCGTCGAGCTCGAGCCCGTCGCTCGTCGTGAGCGCGACCTCCTCGTACGGGCGCTCCAGGTCGGCGGGCGAGACCGGCGACCGCGCCGGGTGCGTCGTCACGATCGCGAAGCAGACCGGCATGACGACGAACACGGCGACGAACGCGGCCGCCGCGGTCACCCCCGCGCGCCGCAGCCACCGGCGCAGCGGGCGCTCGTCGCGACGGCGGTGGCGCCACAGCGTCCCGACGCCGAGGACCAGCAGCGCCACGCCCGCCAGGCCGGCCAGGATCGCGGTGCCGTCGTCGCCGGAGAACCCGTCGATCGCCACGTGGCGCACGCCGTCGGCCACGCCCGCGGCGATCGCGCACGGCGCCCACGCCAGCGCCAGGGCGGCGCGCCATCCGGGGCGCAGGCGCGGGTGGACGGCGGCGCTCGCCGCCAGCAGCGCGAGCGGCACCAGGCCGCTGACGAGATGGTCGGCGGCGCTCGTCCCGGGCTCGCGGTTGACGAACGCGTCGTCGGCGACCCACAGGCCGATCAGCGCCATCGCCGCGGTGAACGCCTTCCACTCCATGGCCCGAGCCTCCTGCGCGCACGCCGCCGGAGCATCCGTCGATGGCCGCGATGGCGGTCCGGGGATCGCCCGGACCCGGAGCAGGGCTATCCGTCGCCGTGCCGCTGCGCCCAGGCGCGCGCCATCCGCACCCGCTCGACCCCGCTGGGATGGCTGTCGAACACGGCGTGCCACCAGCCCGGCGGGTCGGGGTCCGACAGGCCGCGCTCGGTGAACCCGACGAACAGGCCCTGCATCGCGTCGGGGTCGCGCGTGGCCTGCAGCGCCGACCAGTCGGCCTCGGCCTCGTAGCGGCGGCTCAGCGCGTTGTCGAACGGCATCGCCAGCGTCCCGCAGACGACGAACGCGAACAGCGCGACCGGCACCGCCGCCGCCTCGCCCATCCCGCCGCGCCGGCGCGTCAGGAACGCGATCGCCAGCGCGGTCGGCACGATCGTGATCGCGAACCAGCCGATCGACTTGGGCAGATGGCGGCGCGCGAGGTGGGCGACCTCGTGGCCGAGCACCACCCGGATCTGGTCGCGCGGGAACTCGTCGGCCAGCGTGTCCCACAGGACGACCCGCTGCGAGGATCCGAGCCCGGCCGCGTACGCGTTCGGCGCGCTCGTGAACTCGCTCACCTTCTCGACGCGCAGCGGCACGTCGCGGTCCAGCCCCTCGACGCGCGCGAGCCGGTCGACCTCGCGCTGGGCCCACGGCTCCGGGCGCTCCTGGCCGGGCATGAGGTACGGGGAGACGAACGTGACCACGGCCAT
>Ga0180222_1002181_pt1 | contig 16676 bp, 16 predicted proteins | sample eDN5th37CKraftOP_FD_151336 | JGI IMG/M metagenome (GOLD analysis project Ga0180222, IMG submission 151336) | Enriched Organic Plus compost microbial communities from Emeryville, California, USA - eDNA 5th pass 37_C Kraft OP (version 2) (version 2) ... | reverse complement strand
ACAAGGGGGTAGCATGAAACTTATCATGGCAATCATTAAGCCGTTCAAACTGGACGATGTCCGGGAGGCGCTGTCCTCCGTGGGCGTCGCGGGCATGACGGTGAGCGAGGTCAAGGGTTTCGGCCGTCAGAAGGGGCAGACCGAGATTTATCGCGGTGCCGAGTACAGCACCAACATGGTGCCCAAGATCAAGGTCGAGGTGGTTTGCGACGATGATCTGGCGCCCCGCGTGGTCGAGGTCGTGCAGCAGGCCGCCAACAGCGGCGCGATCGGCGACGGCAAGATCTTCGTGCTCGATGTCGCGCAGGCTGTCCGCATCCGTACCGGCGAAACCGGCGAAACAGCGCTGTGATGAAGGGGGAAATAATGACCATTTCCAAAAAGCTTTGCGGAACGGCGGCGGCGCTGGGCGCCACGCTGGCCGCCTCCGTTCCGGCCTGGGCGCAGGACGCCGCAGCGGCGGCCGCGCCGGTGCCCAATCCGGGCAACAATGCCTGGATGATGACGTCCACGCTTCTGGTCTTCCTGATGATCCTGCCGGGTCTGGCGCTGTTCTACGGCGGCCTCACCCGGTCGAAGAACATGCTCTCGACGATGACCCAGATCGGCGCGGCGAGCGCCTTCGCGATGCTGGCCTGGGTGATCTGGGGCTATGGCACCGCCTTCGGACCGGAAGGCAACAGCTTCATCGCCTGGGGCAAATATTTCCTCTCCGGCATCACGCCGGACAGCACGGCGGCGACCTTCACCGATGAGGTGATCTCCGAATATGTGTTCGTCTGCTTCCAGATGACCTTTTCCGCCATCACCATCTCGCTGGTGATCGGCGCGGTGGTCGAACGGATGAAGTTTGCCGCGATGATGGTGTTCACGCCGATCTGGCTCACCATCGTCTATTACCCGATCGCCCATATGGTGTGGGCGGGCGGCGGCCTGTTCTTCGACATGGGCGCGCTCGATTTCGCGGGCGGCACGGTCGTGCACATCAATGCGGGCATCTCCGCCCTCGTCGCCTGCATCATCCTGGGCAAGCGCATCGGCTATCCCAAGGAACCGATGCCGCCGCACAGCCTGACGCTGACGATGGTGGGCACCGGCCTGCTGTGGGTCGGCTGGTTCGGCTTCAACGCCGGTTCCGCGCTGGAAGCCAATGGCTCGGCCGCGCTGGCGATGATCAACACCTTCGTCGCCACCGCCTCCGCCGCCCTGGCGTGGATGCTGGTGGAAAAGCTGGCGGGCCACAAGCCCTCGGCCCTCGGCTTCTGCTCCGGCGTGATCGCGGGCCTGGTCGCGGTAACCCCGGCGGCGGGCAACAGCGGCCCGTTCGGCGCGATCGTGCTGGGCGCCGTCGCCTCGATCATCTGCTTCATCGCGGTGTCGAAGCTGAAGCCGATGTTCGGATATGACGACTCGCTCGACGCCTTCGGCATCCACGGCGTGGGCGGCATCGTCGGCGCGATCGGCACCGGCATCGTCTATGCGCCCGGCCTCGGCGGCCCCGGCGGCGCGGACTTCGCGGTCGGCCCGCAGCTCGTGACGCAGATCCTGGCGGTCGTCGCCACGATCATCTGGTCCAGCATCGGCACCGCCGTCGCCATCTACGTGGCCAAGGCCCTGACCGGCCTGCGGGTCAGCCCCGATGTCGAGCGCGAGGGCCTCGACCTCGGCGAGCATGGCGAGCGCGCCTACAACTGATCGAAATTCGGGGCGGGGCCGCCCGGTTCAGGACAGGCCCCACCCGTCACGATGTTCCTCCTGCGAACACACCTGGGCCGGTGCAGCAATGTACCGGCCCTATTTTTATGGGCTTATTGGTTGTTGCATGGCGGGTTGTCGCAGGAAACAGGCGCGACGAAAAAAGGAGCGCCCGCCGGACCGCTCCTTTCAAGCTTTTCTCATCATAAGGAAGGAGGCCGCTCAGCCCTTGTCGGCGGCCAGCGCATCCATGATCTGCCGCACCGGCGTCAGGTCATAGCCTGCGGCGGCGGCGGTGGCGGCGAGCGTGTCGGGCGATTCCCCGGCCCGCGCGCGCGCCAGCGCCCAGAGCAGCGTGGAGCGCGTGCCCGACCGGCAATAGGCGAGCAGCTTGCCCGCCGATGCCGCTTGCAGCGCCTCGTCCATGCCGTCGAGCTGCCACGGGGCGAAGCCGCCATGCGTCACCGGCACCGCGGCATAGCCGATGCCCGCCGCCCGCGCCGCGGCCTCTATTGCCGCGCCGTTGGTCTGGCCGGACTCCTCGTCGTCGGGGCGGTTGTTGAGGATGACGCTGATCCCCATGGCCTTCGCCCGGTCCACATCGGCGACCCCGATCTGCGGCGCGACGAAGATAGTATCGGTAAGCTGGCGAAACATGCGCTGTCCTTCGGAAAAATCCCAGTCGCCTTCCATAGAGCCTTTCCCGGCCGGATCAAATGCTTCCGATGTCCCGCCCCGGAAAGCGCGCCTTCAGGCCTCCGCCTCGGCGGGCAGGGCCGCGCTCTCCTGTTCGGCGGCCTGCCGCGCCCACATCTGCGCATAGACGCCGCCCTGCGCGAGCAGCCCGGCATGGCTGCCGCGTTCGGCGATGCGTCCGGCCTCCAGCACGATGATCTCGTCGGCATCGACCACGGTCGAGAGGCGGTGGGCGACGATGATCGTCGTGCGCCGCCGCGCCATTTCGCGCAGCACCGCCTGGATCGACGCCTCGGTGCGGCTGTCGAGCGCGCTCGTCGCCTCGTCGAGGATCAGCACCGGCGGGTCCTTGAGCAGCGTGCGGGCGATCGCCACGCGCTGCTTCTCCCCGCCCGACAGCTTCAGCCCACGCTCGCCGACGCGAGTGTCGTAGCCCTGCGGCAGCGAGACGATGAAATCATGGATGGAGGCGCCTCGTGCGGCGGCCTCTATCTCCGCCTGGCTTGCGCCTTCGCGGCCATAGGCGATGTTGTAGCCGATGGTGTCGTTGAACAGCACCATGTCCTGCGGCACGATGCCGATGGCGGCGCGCAGGCTGTGCTGGCTGACCTGCGCTATGTCCTGCCCGTCGATGGTGATCCGCCCCGACTGCATGTCGTAGAAGCGGAACAGCAGCCGCGCGATGGTGGATTTGCCCGCGCCGGTCGGCCCGACGATCGCCAGCGTCCGCCCGGCCGGGATGGTGAAGCTGACGCCGTGCAATATCTCGCGGTCGGGATCATAGCCGAAGCGCACATCCTCGAACCGGATCTCGCCCGCCCCGGCATGCAGGTCGGGCGCGCCGGGGCTGTCCTCGATCTCGGCGGGCGTGTCGATCAGGCGGAACATCGCCTCCATGTCGATCGCGCCCTGCCGGATCGTGCGATAGACCATGCCGAGCAGGTCGAGCGGGCGGAAAAGCTGGGCCAGCAGCGTGTTGACCAGCACCACGTCGCCGGTGGTGAAGCTGCCCCGGCTCCAGCCCCAGACGGTATAGCCCATCGCGCCCGCCATCATCAGGTTGGTGATCAGCGACTGGCCGATATTGAGCGCGGCGAGGCTGTTTTCCGATTTGACCGCCGCATTGGCGTAATTGCGCATCGCCCGGCTGTAGCGGCGGGCCTCGCGGTCCTCGGCGCCGAAATATTTGACCGTCTCGAAATTGAGCAGGCTGTCGACCGCATGGGCGACGGCATTGGTGTCGAGGTCCACCATGTCGCGGCGCAGATGATCGCGCCACCGGGTGACGGCGCGGGTGAACCAGATGTAGAGCGCCATCATCGCCAGCGTCGCGGCGACGAGGCCGGGGCCGAATTTCAGGAAGAAGATGACGCAGACGGCGATCAGCTCGATGATCGTCGGGGCGATGTTGAACAGCAGGAAATAGAGCATCGTGTCGATGCTCTTGGTGCCGCGCTCGATCACCTTGGTGACGCCGCCGGTCTTGCGGTCGAGGTGGAAGCGCAGCGACAGGCGGTGCAGCTGCACGAACACATGCTCGGCCAGCCGCCGTGTCGCCTCCTGCCCGACGCGCTCGAACGCGACGTTGCGCAGGTTGTCGAACAATATGCCGCCGAAGCGCGCGCCCGCATAGGCGAGGATCAGCGCGATGGCGAGCGCGGCCTGCGCCTCCATACCCGGCGCCATATGGTCGATCGCGCCCTTGTACGCAAAGGGCATGATGAGCGTGACCGCCTTGGCGACGATGACCAGCATCAGCGCGAAGACGACGCTCAGCCGCAGCGCGGGCGCGTCGGCGGGCCAGAGATAGGGCAGGAAGCGCCGCATCGTCGCGCCGAGGGGCGGCACCGGCTGGTCGGAGGAAGATATATCGGGAGGCATCTCCCGGCCATGTAGGCGCTGTCGGCCCCGATGCCAAGATGCGCGCGTCACGAGAGGGGCGGATGGGAGGGGCGTCTCATTCGCCCGGACCGCATATGGCTGCTGTGGGGGTCACCATATTCGGTCCGGGCAGGTCAGCCAAAGAAGCTGTCCCCGCGACTCACGGCCGGAAGTGGGATCGGGCCATGGCGTCGCGGCCTGATGGTTGGCATGTCATATGCCGAGTTTCAAGTTCTAAAGGATTAAAATCAGGTAATAATCTTATCACGCCGGACGGGGCCTTCCCTACGGCCGGGAAGGCCCGGAACGGGCCTTTGTCAATCGCGCAGCAGATCGTTGATCGCGGTCTTGGCGCGGGTCTGCGCGTCCACGCGCTTGACGATCACCGCGCAGGCCAGATTCGGGCCGGGCGTGCCGTCGGGCAGCGGCTTGCCCGGCAGGGTGCCCGGCACGACGACCGAATAGGGCGGCACCTCGCCGACGAAGATCTCGCCCGTCTCGCGGTCGATGATCTTCGAGGTGCTGGAGATGAACACGCCCATGGCAAGCACCGCGCCCCGGCCGACGCGCACGCCCTCGACCACTTCGGAACGGGCGCCGATGAAGCAATCGTCCTCGATGATCACCGGATCGGCCTGGAGCGGCTCCAGCACGCCGCCGATGCCGACGCCGCCCGAAAGGTGGACGTTCTTGCCGATCTGCGCGCAGCTGCCGACCGTCGCCCAGGTGTCGACCATCGTGCCTTCATCGACATAGGCGCCGATGTTGATGAAGCTGGGCATCAGCACGACATTCTTCGCGACGAAGGAGCCGGCGCGGGCGAAGGCGCCGGGCACGGCGCGGAAGCCGGCTTCGCGGAACCATGCCTCGTCGCGGCCCTGGAACTTGCTCGGCACCTTGTCCCACCATGCGCCTCCTGCCGGGCCGCCCGCGATGACGCCGTTGTCGTTGAGGCGGAAGGAGAGCAGCACCGCCTTCTTCAGCCACTGGTTGACCTGCCAGCCCCGGCTTTCGCCCTCGCCCAGCGGTTCGGCGACGCGCGCCTTGCCGCTGTCGAGCAGGGCCAGCGCGCTCGTCACCGCGTCGCGCACCTCGCCCTGCGTGGCGGTGCCGATGTCCGCGCGGGCGTCCCAGGCGGCGTCGATGGTGGCGATCAGGCTGCTGTGGTCGGTCATGCTCATGCTCCCAATATATGCGTCAGAAACGGGGTCAGATGATCCGTTTCGAAGTCGATGAAATCCGTGTGCGCATCGAGATGCCCGCTTTCCGACCCGTTGTTGAGCCAGATGGTGGACATGCCCAGCGCCTTGGCGGGCTTCAGGTTGCGGGCCATATCCTCGAAGAAGGCGGCGCGCGCAAGGTCAATCCCGTGCAGGTCGCGCAGCATCGCATAGCCGTGCGGGTCGGGCTTGGGGCGATAGCCGGTCGCGTGGATATCGTGGATCAACTCGAAATGGAGCGACAGGCCGAGGCGGTCGAGCACCCGGCGCGCATAGGGTTCGTCGCCATTGGTGAAGATCAGCTTGCGCCCCGGCAGCGCGGCGACGCGCGCCACCAGATCGGCATCGACGCTGAGGCAATCGAGATCGATATCGTGCACGAAATCGAGGAAATGATGCGGATCGACGCCGTGATGGTGCATCAGCCCGGCCAGCGTCGTGCCATGGTCATGGAAATAGCGCTTCTGGATCGTGCGCGCCACCACCGCGTCGCAGCCCAGCAGCTGCGCGATATAGGCGCCCATACGCACGTCCATCAGCCCGAACAGGTCGGCGCTCGCCGGATAGAGCGTGTTGTCGAGGTCGAATATCCAGCATTCGACATGGGCGAGGCCCTGATGAATCGCGGGGGGCGTCATTTGAGGCAGGCGTCCAGTCCCTGCTGCCGAACGATCTCGATCCGGCGGGCGATGGTCGCGCCATAGCGGCGGGTGAAGCCGGACGGCGCGATCACCTCCCGCTTCTTGGGCAGCGGCAGCACGGCGGCGATGCGCGCGGCCTCCTGCTTCGTCAGCGTGCTGGCGTCATGACCGAAATAGCGCATCGCGCCCGCATTGGCGCCATAAGTGCCGATGCCGGTTTCCGCGACGTTGAGATAGACCTCCATGATCCGCCGCTTGCCCCACAATGCCTCGATCAGCAGCGTGAACCACGCCTCCAGCCCCTTGCGGAAAAAGCCGCCATTCTGCCAGAGGAATACATTCTTCGCCGTCTGCTGGCTGATGGTGGAGCCGCCGCGAATGCGCCCGCCGCGCTCATTGTGGCGGATCGCCTGCTCGATCGCCTCGGCGTCGAAGCCATGGTGGAGGCAGAATTTCCCGTCCTCGCCAGCGATCGCCGCGCGCGCCATGTCCGGATCCATCTCGCTGAGGCTCATCCAATCCTTGGTGATGCCGTTGCGGTCGAACAGCATCGTCAGCGTCACCGGTGGCGGCACGAAGCGGTAGATCAGCACCATCGCCACCGACAGCAGCAGGAAACCGCCGACGATCCGCACCGGCCAGCGCAGCCAGCGGCGCCATGCCGGGCCCGCCCCGGTGGACCGGGGCTTCCTGGCGGGGCGGGCTTTGGCGCTGTTCTGTCGGGTGGCCATGGCGCGGTGATAGAGCGTTTTCAAGTCAGATGGAACATCTGACGGCTCGGAAAACGCGGAAAACAAGGAACTTCCAGACTCTGTCCGGTTCAATCTGAACAAGACAGGGTCTGGCGGTGACGGGCGGCGGGCGGGAGCGGAAATCAGAGGCTCGCGGCCGCGCGCAATGCCTTGAGGTCCGCTTCGGGCCGCGCGCCGTAATGGGAGATGACCTCCGCCGCCGCGATCGCGCCTAGCTTCAGGCAATGCTCGATATCCCTGCCGTCGACATGGGCGGCGAGGAAGCCGGCGGCGAACAGGTCGCCCGCGCCGGTGGTGTCGACCACCTGCGCGACCGGCGCGGCGGCGACCTCGTAGCGGATGCCGTCCTGAATCGCGACCGCGCCCTGCTCGCTGCGCGTCGACACCAGCAACGGCACCTTGGGCGCGACGGCGGCGACCGCCTTGTCGAAGCCGTCGATCCGGGTCAGCGCCTGGATCTCCGCCTCGTTGGAGAAGAGGATGTCGATCAGCCCCCGGTCGATCAGGTCCATGAAATCGTCGCGATGGCGCTCGATCACGAAGCCGTCGGACAGGGTGAAGGCGATCTTGCGGCCGGCGTCGCGGGCGATGGCGATGGCGTCGCGCATCGCCTTGCGCGGCTCGTCCGGATCCCAGAGATAGCCTTCCAGATAGAGGATGCCCGCCGAGCGGATGAGGTCTGCGTCGAGCGCGGCGGCGGGCAGATGCTGCGACGCGCCGAGGAAGGTGTTCATCGTGCGCTGCGCGTCCGGCGTCACCAGCACGAGGCAGCGGGCGGTCGGCACGCCGCCGGTGGCGAGGGGGGTGGCATAGGTGACGCCCAGCGCGCGGATATCATGCGCGAAGATCTGGCCGAGCTGGTCGTCGGCCACCTGCCCGATGAACCCGCATTTGCAGCCCAGCGCGGCAAGGCCCGCCAGCGTGTTGGCGGCCGACCCGCCGCTCGCCTCCAGCGCGGAGCCCATGTGCGAATAGAGCAGGTCGGCGGTTTCCGCGTCGATCAATTGCATGCCGCCCTTGGCGAGCGCATGTTCGGCGATGAAGGCGTCGTCGGCCTGGGCGATCACGTCGACGATCGCGTTGCCGATCGCGACGACATCCAGAGTGGGCTGGGTCAAGGGCTGGTCCTGTCCATGGGCTGGGGTGTAAACTTTGCGCAGCAGGCCCTAGCGCCCCCCGCGTCCCGGCGCAACTCCCCGCCCGCTCGGCGCCCGCGCGGATTGACGGGCGCGCCGCTCCGGTCCAAGGAACAGGGCATGGCGATACGAAATTTCGGAATCGGTGGCGCGGCCGCGCCCGTCCCGCTGGCGCTGGTCCTTCTGACGCTGGCGCTGTCGGCCTGCGTTTCCGCGCCGGTTGAGCGGCCGGGCAGCAGCGGCGGCATGGCGCCGCCGCCCGCCGCGCAATATAGCCGCTCGCAGCCGCTGTTCGGGCTGGACGCGCGGGAGCTGACCGCGCGCTTCGGCGAACCGCGCCTCGACATTCGCGACCGGACGGTGCGCAAGCTGCAATATCTGACGGCGGGCGGCCGCTGCGTGCTCGACGCCTATCTCTACGCGACCGCGCGCGGGCGGGAGCCGACCGTCACCCATATCGATACAAGGCTGACCAATGGGCAGGAGGTGGACCCGGCTTCTTGCGGGATTCGGTAAGGTTACCTGTTCCGCCAGCATTGTGGATCGTTCTTGGCTATATCTCCGTTCGCCCTGAGCCCTTCGACACGCTCAGCCCGAACGGTTGAGGGATGAGATCACGCAACCGCGGCCACCGCGCCCAGCCGTTCCAGCGCCCAGCGGGCGGCGTCGCGCACCACCTCGTCCTCATCGTCCAGCAGCGCGGCCAGCGGCGGGATCAGCGCCGGGTCGTTGCTGTTGCCCGCCGCGATCGCGGCGTTGCGCACCATGCGGCCCCGGCCGATGCGCTTGATCGGGGAGCCGGAGAATATCTCGCGGAACGCGGCGTCGTCCAGCGCCAGCAGGTCGGCCAGCGACGGCGCGGCCAGTTCGGCCCGGCCGAGGAACTGGTGGTGCGCATGGGCGGCGTCGGCGAACTTGTTCCACGGGCAGGCGGCGAGGCAATCGTCGCAGCCATAGATATGGTTGCCGATGGCGGCGCGGAATTCCTCCGGTATCGGCCCCTTATGCTCGATGGTCAGATAGGAGATGCAGCGGCGCGCATCCACCCGATAGGGCGCGGGAAAGGCGTCGGTCGGGCAGGCGGTCTGGCAGGCGGTGCAGGAGCCGCAATGGTCCCGCTCCGGCTCGTCCGCTTTCAGCCGGGCGCTGGTGTAGATGGAGCCGAGAAAGAACCAGTTGCCGAGCTCGCGGCTCAGCACATTGCTGTGCTTGCCCTGCCAGCCGAGGCCGGCGGCGGCGGCGAGCGGCTTTTCCATCACCGGCGCGGTATCGACGAAAACCTTGAGCGCGCCCGCGCCCTCGTCCACCATCCAGCGGGCGAGCGCCTTCAGCGCCTTCTTCACCACGTCATGATAATCGCGCCCCTGCGCATAGACGGATATCCGCCCCCGGTCCCGCGCCGGGGCCAGCGTCATCGGATCTTGCGCGGGGGCGTAGCTCATCGCCAGCATGATGACGGATTGTGCTTCGGGCCACAGCGCCTTGGGCGAGGCGCGCTGGTCGGCGCGGTCGGCCATCCATCCCATGTCGCCATGATGGCCCTGCGCCAGCCAGTCGCGCAGCCTTTCCCCCGCCAGCGGATCGATGGCGTCGGCATCGCAAATGCCGCAGGCCAGAAAGCCCAGCCGCGCGGCTTCTTCTTTCAGCCGTTGTTCGAAACCCTCGGTCAGCATCGGGCGGACTATAGGCGAAGCGCGCGCGCTTGTCGCCGGTCAGCGTCGCGGGGGCGCTTTCGCCGTCGATCCGGCCACGCGGAAAAGCCGCATGCCGTTCGCATCGGCGGGACCGGCCGGGCTGAGCCATGAGGGAATCTCGCCACGGCTGAGCCGGGCGGCAAGGCCATCGGGCGCATATTTCGCGTAGCGCTTGATCTCGCCCAGCTTCGGCGCGAACAGCAGATAGGCCGCGCCGGTCCCCAGCACGATCCTCCGCGCTTGGTCGGGCGGGGCGATGAAGGCGTCGATCACCTTGCCGATGCCGACGACATTGCGGTGGTGGCCGGTGCCGATCACCGCATGGGGCGTGCGAACGAGGATTTCCGGCCCGACATCCAGCGGCGCGAAGAGAATGGCGGGGGGCAGGGCGGCGAGCTTGCCGATTTCCTGCTTCGAATAGGCGGCCTGACGCTCGCGCTCATTCTCATTCTCCATCGGCCCGGCGGCGGCGTTCGGCCGCGCCAGCGTCAGCAGCGGATCGGTGAGCAGCGCAAGGCCCGCCGGGGTGAGCAGCACGAGCGAGGAGGTGAGGACGACGCGGGACAGCATGTTCGGGCGGGCGGCAATGGGCGGATAGAGCCGGGCGATCATCCAGGCCATGCCCGCAAGGGCCATGAGATGCGCCACCGACATCGCGCGCATCACGAGCAGCGAGACGGCGAAGCTGCCCAGCATCATCCCCAGCAGCGACAGCCATTGCAGGCGGCGGCCGCTATCCCTTTCGGTGAAGGCGGCCAGCGCAAGGCCGGTGATGCCTGCCAGCGAGGGGAGAAGGATGACGAGCACGAGCGGCAGCTTCTGGTCCCACAGCGGCAGCCCCTCCAATACGCCCTGATACCAGAGCGTGTAGACGGTCGGGCTGAGCGTGCGGAACGGCCCGGCGAGGCAGATGCCCCCGGTCGCCGCGAACAGCCCCGCCGCGCCCGCGCCCGCGATCATGGCGGGAGCAACGCGGCGCCACGCGGCGCCGTCGCCGAGCAGCCGCCGCCCCAGCAGCATCACCGGGGGCAGCAGCAGCAGCGGCGCGAGATAGACGGGCGACATCGCATCGCAATAGGAAACGAGGCTCCCCCGCCAGCCATGGGTCGCCAGCAGCAGCAGCGCGGATCCGCCCGCGAGCAGGGAAACATAGCGGATGAGGCGCGGCCATTCGTCCGCGCGCGCGGCGTGGCGCAGCGCCACTATGCCGCCCGCTATCGCCGCATAGGGCAGGCCCTCGCTCGAAATGTGGAGCCAGAGCGCGATCGCCGCGCCCATGATCCAGCCGCCCTTGCGCGGATTGGGATGAAGCAGGCCCGCCAGCAGCCAGGCCGCCATCGCGATCTGCCAGCCATGATGGTCGATCCGCATCGGCGTCAGCTGCACGATGATCGGGAAGGACATGCCGAGCATCGTGACCGCCAGCAGCGCGGCACCATTGCCCATCACCCGCCGCAGCGCGCTGAACAGGCCGAGCGCGATCACGCCCAGCGTCAGCAGCGGCACGAGCGCGCAGGCGGTGAGTTCGGCGGCGGCCTGCCCCGTCAGCGGACGCAGCAGCATGATGACCGCCGCCAGCGGCAGGTCGACGATACGCGACCAGTGCATCGGCCCGCCCAGCGGAGGATTGATCCGGTGCTGGCTGACGTCGAGCCAGCCTTGCCCGGCGAGGAAATCCCGCACCTGCACCAGCCGCAGCGCATCGTCGGGATCGCGAAAATCCATCGCCGCGATCGCGCCGGAGGACAGAAACAGCCAGAACGCCGCATAGCCCAGCCAGAGCAGGCCGAGCAGCAGCAGCGCATTATGCTTCCGGTCCAGCCAGGGCAGGGCGGGGTCCATGCCGTCGATCGGCCGGGCGGGGGAAAGATCGGCCGGAGAAAAGGGGCTGTTCACGCGAAAACCACGCTCCGTCGCAGCATATAGGTGAGGTGAAAGCTGACCGCGATCGCGCCCAGCTTGGCGAGGCGGGCGTCGAGGCCGAGCTTGCTGCCCAGCCCGACGATCGCGCCGGTAATGGCGAGGCCGACAAGGGCGGACGCGACGAACAGCAGCTTCTGCCGTCGCCTGCGCGAGACGAAGCAGGGCGTCTGCCGCGCGAAGACGAGGCGGGAGGACGCCAGCCAGTGCGCCAGCAGGCCGGTGCTGTATCCGGCGGCGGAGGCGGGAACCGGCGGCATGCCGGCGTTCAGCAGGAGCATGAACAGCGCCAGGTCGACGCCCAGCGCGATCACGCTCGCCATGACGTAGCGCGCATAGACGATGCGCCAGATCATGCCGGCGATCTGCGCGACCATCGGCTCAGGCCGCCTTGCTCGGCCGCTTCGCCGCAGTCGAACCGGTCTCGCCCGCGACCCGCGCGGGGACATCCCGCACGCTTCCCAGCGCGGCCTGCTCGCCGGTGCTCAGCGCGGCGTGGCTCTGCGCGCCCTCATGGCCCGCCTCATGATATTCCGCATCCTCATTGACCGCCCAGATGTCGTAGAGCCGCTCGCCCGCCTCGATATTGCGGGCGGTCAGCATCGCCGTCATCATCGCATGGTCCTGGTTGTTGTAGCGGTGCATGCCGTTGCGGCCGACCAGATGCAGCGTCGGATATTTCGCCTCCAGCTCGCGGCGCATCGCCTCGACATTGGCGGCATAATGGTCGTCATAGACCGGATAGGCCTTTTCCTGCCGCACCACCGCACCGCCGACCACGTCCTCCGGCCGGCACAGGCCGAGGATCGCCATTTCCTTCTTCGCCAGCTCGACCAGATCGGCGTCGGAGGAGGACCACAGGCCGTCGCCTTCGAAGCAGAAATATTCGAGGCCGACACAGGCGATGCCTTCGTCCGGCACCATTTCGGGCGACCAGCTGCGGAAATTCTGCACCCGGCCGACCTTCACCTTGCTGTCGTGGATGTAGATCCAATTGTCGGGGAACAGGTCCTCGGAGCGGATCATCAGCGCGACGGTCAGGAAGTCGCGATATTTGAGGTCCAGCGCCTCGCCCATGGTTTCGGGCAGCGGATGGATGCGCCCCGCCAGCTCGCGCATCGGCGCGGAACTGATCACATGGGCGGCGTCGATGATGACGTCGGAACCGTCCTCGCGCGTGGCCGACACGCGCCAGCGGCCGGAAAGTTGGTCCTGCGACAGGCGCTTGAGCGCATGGCCCATCAGCACCTCGTTTCCGGCGGCGCGGACATGATCGCGCGCGGCCTCCCACATCATGCCGGGGCCGAGGCGCGGATAGCGGAAGCTTTCCAGCAGCGTCTTGGTTTCCATGCCGTCATTGGGCCGCCGGTTGAGGCCGAGGCTGCGCTTCAGGCCGTCCAGCACCGCCTTGCCGAGGCTGAGGCCCTTGATGCGCTGCGCCGCCCAGTCGGCGGACATTTCGTCGCAGGGCATGCCCCAGACCTTCTCCGTGTAGGTCTTGAAGAAGATGGAATAGAGCTTGTGGCCGAACTGGTTGACGACCCAGTCCTCGAAACTGCGCACATCCTTTTTCGGCGACAGCTTCCAGCGCAGATAGCTCGCCATGCAGAGCGTGGAGCGCCAGATGCCCAGATTGCGCAGCGCCTCGAACGCGCGCAGCGGATAGCTGTAGAATTTGCCCTCATAATAGATACGGCTCATGCGCGGGCGCTGGATGAAGTCGTCGGGAAGGATCTCGTTCCAAAGGTCGACCACTTCCTTCGATTTGGAGAAGAAGCGGTGCCCGCCAATGTCGAAGCGGAAGCCGTCATGCTCGACGGTGCGGCTGATGCCGCCGACATAATGGGGGTCCTTCTCGATGACGGTGACGCGATGGCCGCTTTTGGAGAGGAGATAGGCGGCCGTCAGGCCCGCCGGTCCCGCGCCGATGATCGCGACATCCGTTTCGTGCTTTGCCTTCGACACAAGAATCCCCCGCTTCGATGAAATCATCCAGCAGGGGAATGAAGGAAAATGGATAATGAAGGGTTAACCGGGCCGGGCGGTCTGCGCGCCCGGCCCGCGTCTTTCCCCGGTTTCTCAGCGGCAGGAAACGCCGCCGCGATCGATCTCGCGGCCGAGCAGCGCGCCCGCGCCCGCGCCGAGCAGCGTGCCCATGATGCTGGACTGGCCGCGATCGAGGCGGTTGCCGATGATGCCGCCCAGCGCCGCGCCGACGATGAGGCCGGTGGTGCCGTCCGACCGCCGGCAATAATAGCGGTCGTCGGCGCCGCGATAGATGCGGGTCTGGCGCGTCACGCGGATCGGCTGATAGCCGCTGCGATAATAATGATTGGCGTAATAGCCGCGATAGCGCGGATCGGGCCGGTTATAATCGTAGTTGTGGATGATGACCGGGCGCCGGCTCTGGCGGTGGGCGGGGGTGCGGTGCGTATCCCGGCGGGCGTCGTGACGATCGCGGTCACCCCGCCGGTCGTCATGGCGGCCGGGGTCGTTGTCGTGTGCCGAGCGCTGCGGCTGGGCCTGGGCGGGCGTCGCCGCCACCGTGCCCAGGCCGAGCGATGCCGCCATCAGCAGCGCCGAGACGGTCCGGTATGTGCCTTTCATCGGGGGTCTCCTGAAAAACCGGTTGGTGAAGGCTGTAACGCGGCGGTTCGGGGCAATGTTGCATGAACGGAAAACAACCGCCCGTTCATCCGGCGTCCTGCCGACCGAAGGCATATTGCGTTCCCTTGCCGGAAGGCGGCGCCCCGCATAGATAGGGGAAGGACGGCAAGGGCCGGAAAGAAGGAGACGATATGGGCAAGTGGATGATGGTGGCGCTGACCGGCATGGCGTTGGCGCTGTCGGCCTGCAACACGGTCAAGGGCGTGGGCCGGGACATTGAATCGGTCGGCAGCGCGGGCGAGCGGGCGATCAAATAAGATTTGGATGGGTTGGAAAGTGGCATGGCGTTTGCGAACCCGTCGGCTGTGCAATGGCGGGTTGAGGCCAGAAGCGGACATCAATCCTCCCCTCCCCTGAAGGGGAGGGGCTGATGTCACAAAACCACCCAAAAGCCGTCATGCCAGCGTAGGCTGGCATCTCGGGAGGCGGCGCACCCCCCATGGCCTGCGCCCAGCCTGCGCTGTAGCGAGGCGGGCATCCAACCAGTCCCGATCCACCTTCCGCAAGCCGATGGCAAACCCGAACGCCCAGAGAAAAAGGCCGATCGGTTCCCCGGTCGGCCTTTCGATATAATCCTGTCCCGGCTCGCTTATTCCGCCGCCACGCCGGCGGCCCTGAACATGTCCACCGCGTCCTCGCCTTCCCCGGCGCCCTCGTCGTTGGCGCGCAGCTTCTGGCGGCGGTCGAAATTGTCCCACACGTCGTTCCAGTTGCCGCGCGTCGCGCCCTTGGAATATTCGGTCGCACGGGTTTCGAAGAAGTTCGCATGCTCGACGCCGTTGAGCAGCGGGGTCAGCCAGGGCAGCGGATGCTCCTCGATCATGTAGATCGGCTGGAAGCCCAGCTGGCCGAGGCGCCAGTCGGCGATATAGCGGATATAGCGCTTGATCTCCTTGGCGGTCATGCCCGGCACCGGGCCCATTTCGAACACCAGGTCGATGAACGCGTCCTCGATCCGCACCGTCTTCTGGCAGCAGTCGATAATGTCTTCCTTCACCGCCTTGGTGAGGCAGCCGCGTTCCTTGGTGAAGGCGTGGAACAGGCGGGTGATGCCCTCGCAATGCAGGCTCTCGTCGCGCACCGACCAACTGACGATCTGGCCCATGCCCTTCATCTTGTTGAAGCGCGGGAAGTTCATCAGCATCGCGAAGCTGGCGAACAGTTGCAGGCCCTCGGTGAAGCCGCCGAACATCGCCAGCGTGCGGGCGATGTCCTCGTCGCTGTCTACCCCGAACTGCTGGAGATAATCGTGCTTGTCGCGCATCTCCTGATATTCGAGGAAAGCGGCATATTCGCTTTCCGGCATGCCGATGGTGTCGAGCAGGTGCGAATAGGCGGCGATGTGGACCGTTTCCATGTTGCTGAACGCGGTCAGCATCATCTTGATCTCGGTCGGCTTGAACACGCGGCCATATTTTTCGTGGTAGCAATCCTGCACCTCGACGTCGGCCTGCGTGAAGAAGCGGAAAATCTGGGTGAGCAGGTTGCGCTCCGGGTCGGACAGCTTCTGCGCCCAATCGCGGCAATCCTCGCCCAGCGGCACCTCTTCGGGCAGCCAGTGGATCTGCTGCTGGCGCTTCCAGAAATCATAGGCCCAGGGATATTCGAAGGGCTTGTAGGTCTTGGACGCTTGAAGAAGAGGCATGGCGACTGATCCTGTTGGTGGCGCGGGCGGGCATCGCGGCCCGACCCGCGCCTGATATTATGGTAAGCCGGCGGCCGGTTTGTTACCGGCCATTATCTTTCGTTGCGACCCGAAAGGCTCCGCCTGTCGGCATGCTCACTGACAGGCGAGGCACTCGTCATAATCGGTGGTTTCGCCACCGATTTCGAACCTGGGCGCTTCGGGCGTGTTGTCCGCCTCGACGCCGCCCGCGAAGCCGGCGCGCTGCACCGACTTCGAACGCAGATAATATAGGGACTTTATGCCCATTTCCCAGGCGCGGAAGTGCAGCATCAACAGATCCCACTTCTCCACATCGGCCGGGATGAAGAGGTTGAGCGACTGCGCCTGGTCGATATAGGGCGTGCGGTCGGCCGCCAGTTCGAGCAGCCAGCGCTGGTCGATCTCGAAGCTGGTCTTGAACGCGTCCTTCTCTTCCTGCGTCAGGAAGTCGAGATGCTGGACCGAGCCGCCCTTTTCGAGGATCGAGTTCCACACATTGCCGCTGTCCTTGGATTTGTCCTTCAGCAGCTTTTCGAGATAGGGGTTCTTCACCGCGAAGCTGCCCGACAGCGTCTTGTGCGTGTAGATATTGGCCGGGATCGGCTCGATGCAGGCGGAGGTGCCGCCGCAGATGATGCTGATCGATGCGGTCGGCGCGATCGCCATCTTGCAGCTGAAACGCTCCATCACGCCCATGTCGGCGGCGTC
>Ga0180222_1002177_pt1 | contig 16690 bp, 16 predicted proteins | sample eDN5th37CKraftOP_FD_151336 | JGI IMG/M metagenome (GOLD analysis project Ga0180222, IMG submission 151336) | Enriched Organic Plus compost microbial communities from Emeryville, California, USA - eDNA 5th pass 37_C Kraft OP (version 2) (version 2) ... | reverse complement strand
GGCCAGGAACACGAACTGGAAGCGGCGGACCGGCTCCTCGCGCGGGCCGAGCAAGGTATTGCGCATGATCAGGAACGGCGCCGAGACGATCAGCAGCGGCACGGCGGCGAAGGCCGCGGCGCCCGGGCCGGTCGCCAGCAGGCTGAAGCTCGGCAGCCGGTCGGTGATGAGCCGATAGGCGGAACAGCACAGCCCCGACACGGCGAAGCCGAGCGCGAGAGCGAGCAGCATTTGCAAGGATTCCGACGTCATCGCGAGCCCCGACACGATCCGAGCCTTCATTTGCCGCGTCGGGCGCGGGGCACGCCAGTCTATCCTTAACCGATGGTTAACGGACGCGCGGCCATGGTGAGCCGCACGCCGCGCTGACCGGCGATTCGTCCCCCAGGAGTGCCGATTGTCCGCCTTGGCGCACCACTATCCCGCATCCCGGCGCGCCGGCCGCCACCGGAAGCGCCGGGCCGGCCACAACCCCTTGCTGTGGCCGCTCCTGGTCTTTGGCGCGGTGGTCGTCATGGCCGCCTCCTACGTCGCCTATGTGCTGTGGCCGCGCTGGCCGGATGCGCCGGTGGCGCACGACGCCCCGTCCATGCCGATCGTGATCGCCGGCGCCACCTTCAACATCGAGCCGGCGGCGATCCGCATGGCCGTGCAGCGCCGCCCCGGCACGCACGACCGCGTCGATCTCGCCTATCTGTGGCCATCGCTCATCCCGCCGGACCCGGCGCTGAAGATCCACGACGGGGTTCCCGTCGATCCGAACGAGCGGCTGTTCGTGACCATCGAGACCGCCGACGGCACGCTGCCGATCATCGAGCGCGTCGAGACGATCTATGCGCGCTACCTGGTGGCCGAGCCGAAGGCGGGACCGGAGGGCCTCACGCTGCGCGGCTTCCGCGACGACTCGCCCTACCGCGGCGAGGAGCTCGCCTTCGAGTCGCAGGCGCCCGCGCATTTCCTGGCGCGCTGCTCGCGCAAGGGCGTGATGAATTCGGGGACATGCCTCTTGGAGCGGCGCATCGGCGACGCCGACATCACGGTCCGCTTCCCGCGCGACTGGCTCGCCGATTGGAAAAACCTCGCCGCCGGCATCGACCGCCTGATGGCGAGATTGCATCCAAACTAGTCACTCCGCCAGATCGACATCCAGGATCGGCAGCTCGAGAATATAGGAGCGGCGGCCCTTCTCGATTTCCAGGAACAGCACGCCGAGGAATTCCTCGCCGATATAGGCTTCGAGCGAGTCCAGCTTGCGCGGCCGCGTCACCACGCGGATTTTTTCGTTGTCGAACTTGTTCCGCAGATAAGCATTGAGCGCCGGCACCGGCTGAAGGCTCGGATCGTTGCCGAACTGGATCACCATGCGGAAATTGTACGAGCGCTCGCCTTCGTCCTCGTCGGCGGTCAGTTCGCCGAGATCGTCCTCGCCGACGAACACTTCGGCGGCGTCGCCCTTCTTCGGCACCACGCGGATATTCGGGTTGCCGAACAATTTCTTGAGATAGGCGTCGAGTTGCCTGACTTCGCTGACGTTCACCGGGCGGCTCCTGTTGTATTGGGCAAGGCCTATGCCCGATCGGGCGGCCCGGCGCAAGCTCGAGAGTTCTCTTGCGCGCGAGCGATCTTATTCGGAAATCGCTCGCGATTCCGGCGCACGGCGGCGACCGCCCTTTGCGGGACCGGGCGCCAATCAGCCGTCAAGCGTCACGTCATCGAGCATCTGGTCCATGGCGCGCGAAGGCTCGGGGCAGCCGGCCTCGCCGACGACCTTGGCCGGCACGCCCGCGACCGTGACATTGTTCGGCACCGACTTGATGACGACCGAGCCGGCGGCGATGCGCGCGCAATGGCCGATCTCGATATTGCCGAGGATCTTGGCGCCGGCGCCGATCAGCACGCCGCGGCGGATTTTCGGATGACGGTCCTCGTGCTCCTTGCCGGTGCCGCCCAGCGTCACGTCGTGCAGGATCGAGACGTCGTCTTCGATCACCGCGGTCTCGCCGACGACGAGCCCGGTGGCGTGGTCGAGGAAAATGCCGCGGCCGATCCGCGCCGCCGGATTGATGTCGCACTGGAACACCACCGAGGACCGGCTCTGCAGGTAGAGCGCGAAGTCCTTGCGGCCTTTGCCGATCAGCCAATGCGCCAGCCGGTGCGTCTGGATGGCGTGGAAGCCCTTGTAGTAGAGCACCGGCTCGATGAAGCGGTTGGTGGCGGGATCGCGGTCGACATTGGCGACAATGTCGGCGCGGAACGCGACGCCGAGCGCCGGTTCGTCCTCCAGCGCGTCGGTATAGGCCTGGCGGATCATGTCGGCCGAGAGGTCGGCATGATGCAGGCGCTGCGCGACGCGATGCACGACCGCGTTTTCCAGCGAGTCGTGATGCAGGATGTTCTCGTAGATGAACGTGCCGAGTTCCGGTTCGCGGCGCGCCACGTCCTCCGCCTCGCTGCGGATGCGCGTCCAGACCGGATCGACCTTGTCGAGGGCCTTTGCGGGCCGTGTCTGATAGTGAGCCATGGTGTCGTACTCCCGGCGCCTCTCGATCCCCTCAAGGTCGTTCTTCTAGCACATTTTCGAGGCACAAGCAGCCCGTTCCCGCGCGGGCAGCGACGGCCTCAGCCGCGCCGGTTAAGGAATTCCACCACCGCCGCCTTGAACACCTTGTCGCCGACCGCGAGCATGTGATCGCGGTCGGGAATATCGAGCGCCTGCGCGCCCGGGATGAGCGCGGCGAGCGCGGCGGCGGAACCCGCGACCTGATCCCTGGTTCCAACCGCCACCAGCACCGGCGCGGCGATCGAAGCGACCTCCTCGCGCGTGAGCGTCTGGCGCGAGCCGCGGATGCAGGCGGCGAGCGCGCGCAAGTCGGACCGGGTGGTTTCCGCGAAGGAGCGGAACATGCGGCCGGTCGGATCGCTCACATCGTTGATCGACGGCGCTTCCAGCGCCTCGGCGATGCTCTCGGGCAGGCCGACGCCTTCCACCAGCTTGATGCCGAGCCCGCCGAGCACGGCCGAGCGCACGCGCTCGGGATGCTTGACGGCGAGGAAGGCCGTGATGCGCGCGCCCATGGAATAGCCCATGATGTCCGCGCGCGCGATCTCGAGATGATCGAGCAGCGCGCGCACGTCCTCGGCCATGGTGGCGCTGTGATAGAGCGCCGGATCGTACAGCTTGCCCGAGCGGCCGTGGCCGCGATTGTCGATCGCGATCACGCGCCGGCCGGCGTCCTTGAGCGTCATCACCCAGGCCGGATGCACCCAGTTCACCTCCTTGTTGGAGGCGAAACCGTGCACCAGCACGATCGGATCGGCATTGCGCTCGCCTTGGCCTTCGTCGAGATAGGCGATCTCGACCGAGCCGTGATGAAAACTCGGCATATCGGCTTGAACCTGGATTGCGAAAGTGAGGCGCGCTTTTAGCGCAGGACCGGCCGCCGTGCCAGCGCCTCGTGTCGCGGTCTTGGACTTGCGCGTCATTCTCGCCGCCCGTCATGCAGGCGAGATTCCGAACCAATCGACACCAGAATCAAAAGCTTGCCGGCAGCCTTCGCTTGCGATGGCGCGCATTTGCGCGCGCCGCGAACGATTGCGAATGACGGAATCGTGACCCTAGCCTTGCGCCGGCACGGCTGCGAGGCCTCCTTGCGCACGCTTGCGGCGGCGCTCTTTGCGGCGGCGCAGAACACGCTCGGTCGTCCGCTCGGTCGCTCGCTTGAGCCACGACACGAATGCGAAAACCGTGAGCAGCGCGCCCAGGATCCAGCTGCCCAGATCGAAAGCGGCGACCGAAAGCGCAATGGCGCCGCGGCCGAGCGTCTTGAGAATGGCGCGCGTCCGCGAACCTTCCTTTTCGGCAAGCTTGGCGACACGCGCCACGTCGCGCGGCGTCTGCGCGACCTTCAGCGTGTCGAGCGCGGCCTTGGTGCCCGCTTTCGCCTCGACGCGGCCGACATCGCGCACGACATCGACGAGCGCGCCCGCGCGTTCGAGCTTGACCGCTTCGCGCGCGCCGCGGATCGCCACGGCCGGCTCGGCAATGGAGGCGCCCGCGAGCGCCTTCTTGAGTTGCCCCCAATCGACCACGCCGCGCAGCAGGCGGCCCAAACGGGCGGTCAGTTCGCCGCCGAGCTGGCCGGTCTTGCGCGCGGCCTTGGCGAGCGTGAGGCCCATGCGTGCCGGCGCGGCGGCGCCCGCGCTGACATAGGTGCCGGCGGTGATCGCCAGACCCACGCAGGCGAGCCCCAGCACCAGTTCGTCGGCCTGCTCGCCCGACGCCAGACGCGCGCCCTCGCGTACCGCATCGCGCAGGTCGCCGAATACGAACAGATCGCCGAGCGCGGTCCCGGCGAGCCCGACCCCGTCCTTGGGCTCGCCCGTGATCAGGCCCTGCGCGAAACTCGCGGCCGCGTATTGCGCCGAGGCGGCCTCCGCGACCGCCGTCTTCACGTTCTCGAGCAAGGCCGGATCGAGCGAAACCTTCCGGTCGGCGGCCAGATCGACGAAGCTTTGCGCCAGATCGGCATCCTCGGCCGCGAGCGCGGCATTGATTTCCCGCGTCGCGACGTCGGCATTGAAGGTCTTATCGAGCGCGCGCGCGGCGAGCCGGGCCGGATCGTCCTCGATCGCGAGCAGCACCGCCGCCTCCAGCCCGCGCGGCACCACATAGGCCGCGGCCGCCGCCAACAGGGCGGCCGCAAGCAATGCGAGTGCAAGGCGCGTTCTGCGCATGAATGGGCTTCCTCGATATCGCGACGCGAATCCTCGCCGCGTCGCGGCCTATCCTTGCGATAAAATGGTGACGGAATCGCGCCTTTGCCATTGTCCCGGGCGGGCCGGGCGGCCGAAAATCCACCGGCAATTCAACGGTGCTGACGGCCCGGGCGGCGCCCGGCTTATGAACAGGACGACCCTAGGCATGGCGGATGCGTCTCGCTATGGTGCGCGCCAAATCGCTGAGCCCATCGCCGACCGTTTTCGAGGATTGCCCATGGCGGAACACGTCGTCCCCCATTTCCACAACGATCCGGGCGTGCCGGTGATCGAGATCGGCGCCAAGGAATTCATGTGCGTGGGCGCCAAGCCGCCGTTCGATCATCCGCACGTGTTCCTCGACATGGGCGCCGACAACGAGATCATTTGCCCCTATTGCTCGACGCTCTACCGCCACGACCCGGCGCTCGATCCGCATGCGGCACGGCCGCCGGAATGCGCCCTGCCCGCGACCGAAGCCGCCTGAGCCGACCGGAGTTTTAGCCCTTGGCGACCGAGCGCCACGTCATCGTCGCCGGCGCCGGCATTGCCGGGCTCACGGCGGCCCTGGCGCTGGCACGGGCGGGCTTGCGCGTCACCGTGCTCGAACAGGCCGAACGGCTGGAAGAGACCGGCGCCGGCATCCAACTTTCGCCCAACGCCACCAAGGTGCTGAGCGCGCTCGGCGTCGCCGAGCGGCTCGCGCCCTCGGTCGTCGTGCCGCACGGCATCCGCGTGATGTCGGCCGGCTCCGGGCGCGAGATCGTGCGCATTCCGCTCGCCGACGCGGAAAAACGCTATGGCGCGCCGTTCTGGGTCGTGCATCGCGCCGACCTGCAGGCGGCGCTCGCCGACACCGCGCGCGCGACGCTCGATCTCACGCTCAAGCTCGGCATCAGGGTCGAGGAATTCGCCGCCCATGCCAACGGCGTGAGCGTGCTCGGCCGCGGCCCCCGCAATGTCACCGACGAACGCGGCATCGCGCTCATCGGCGCCGACGGAATCTGGTCGAACATCGCCAGGGGCCTCGGGCGCCAGCGAGGCCCGCGCTTTTCGCACCGCACCGCCTGGCGCGCTTTGGTGCCGGCGGAGGCACTGCCGGCGGAATTCCGCGCGCCCTTCGTGACGCTGTGGCTCGGCGCCGACGCCCATCTCGTCCACTATCCGGTCAAGGCCGGGCAACTCGTCAACATCGTTGGCATCGTGCGCGACGAATGGAACCAAACCGGCTGGTCGGCGCCGGGCGAGCGCGCCGAGATCCTGCGCCATTTCGCGCGCTGGGTCTGGTGCGAGCGGGTGCGCGACCTGATCGGCACGCCGCAGCGCTGGCTGAAATGGGCGCTATACGACCGCAAGGCGCCGTTCCTCGGCGGCGACGGCCGCGTGACATTGATCGGCGATGCCGCCCATCCCATGCTGCCGTTCCTGGCGCAGGGCGCCGGCATGGCGATCGAGGACGGCGCGGTTCTCGCCCAATGCCTGGGCAAATCCATCACCGATCCGACCGCGGGCTTGCGCGCCTATGAAAAGGCCCGCCGCGCCCGCACCGAGCGCGCGCAGCAGGCCTCGCGCAAGCAGGGCCGCATCTACGGGCTCACCGGCCCGGAGGCGCTTGCCCGCAACCTCGTGATGCGCGCCATGGGCGGACAAAAGCTGCGCGCGCGCTACGATTGGATTTATGCTTGGATGCCTCCAGAGACCATCCGAACCCAGAGTCCGCCGCTATGATGTTTCCCGCCACGATCGCCGGCAGCCTGCCGAAACCCGCCTGGCTCGCCGAGACGAACAAGCTGTGGCCGCAATGGCGTCAGTCCGGCGAAGAGCTCGCGCAGGCCAAGCTCGACGCCACCCTGCTCGCGGTCAAGCTGCAGGAGGATGCCGGCATCGACATCGTCTGCGACGGCGAGATGTCGCGTCAGCATTTCGTGCACGGTTTTCTCGAATTCGTCGACGGCATCGACTTCGCCAACAAGGTCGAGATGGGCATCCGCGCCGACCGCTATAAGGCCATGGTGCCGGTGGTGCGCGGCGCCTTGACGCTGAAGGGCCGCGTGCACGAACCGGAGGCGCGCCACGCGCGCGCCCACACCACGCGCAAGCTGAAGATCACCATGCCGGGGCCGATGACCATCGCCGACACGGTCGCCGACGCCCATTACGGCGACAAGGTGAAGATGGCCTTCGCCTTCGCCGACCTCTTGAACAAGGAAGCGCGCGCGCTGCAAGCCGACGGCGTCGACGTGATCCAGTTCGACGAGCCGGCCTTCAACGTGTTCATGGACGAGGTCGCGGGCTGGGGCATCGAGGCGCTGCACCGTGCGATCGACGGGCTTTCCTGCACCACCGCCGTGCACATCTGCTACGGCTACGGCATCAAGGCCAATATCGACTGGAAGAACACGCTCGGCGCCGAATGGCGGCAATACGAGCGGATCTTTCCGGCGCTGGCCAAGAGCCGGATCAGCCAAGTCTCGCTCGAGTGCATCAATTCGCATGTGCCGCTCAGGCTGCTGTCCTTGCTCGAAGGCAAGGACGTGCTGGTCGGCGTCATCGACGTGGCGAGCGACGAGATCGAGACCGCCGAGCGCGTCGCACAGGTCATCGGCGAGGTCATTGCGTTCGTGCCGAAAGAGCGCATCGTCGCCTGCACCAATTGCGGCATGGCGCCGATGCGCCGCGAGATCGCCGAGGCCAAGCTCGTGGCGCTCGGTAAGGGTGCTGCGCTGGCGAGACAACGCTACGCGTGAAGCAACGTCTTGCTGTCGTCCCCGCAAACGCGGGGACCCAGTACTCCGCAGCCTATCGATAGGGCACGGGGTACCGGGTCCCGGCGCGCGCGCCGGCGCCCGCCTGGCCGGGACGGCGGCCGGCCGTTGATCTTGATCAACCGATTCCCCGTCCCGCGCGGCTATGTTGACCACCTATTGCGGCCCAAAGGGGGTTCATCATGACGGCCAATGTCGGGACTTTCGATCGCATCGCACGCATCGTCGTCGGCCTGGCGCTGATTGCTTTCGCGCTCGGCTATATCGCACCGGGGACCAGTTGGAGCTGGGTCGGCTGGATCGGCGTGGTGCCGATCCTGACCGCGCTGTTCGGCACCTGCCCGGCTTACAGCCTGTTCGGCATGTCGACGAAGTAGAGCGGGCACGACACGCACGACGGTCGTCCCGGCCAAGCGACCCCGGCCTCGAGGCTGGGGAGCGCGCGCCGGGACCCGGTGCGCGGCATTCTATCCAACGATCGGGCACGGAATACCGGGTCCCCGCCTTCGCGGGGACGACGGATCATCATCTTCCGGCGCGGCCCATGACGGCCATGAGCTCGGCGACCTTGCGGCGCTGGTCGGCCTTGTCGCCGCTCTTGATCGCGTGCTCGACGCAATGGGCGACGTGCTCGCGCAAAATCTCCTCCTCGACGCGGCGCAGCGCCGCGCGCACGGCGCCGATCTGCGTGACGATGTCGATGCAGTAGCGGTCTTCTTCGACCATGCGGGCGAGCCCGCGTACCTGGCCCTCGATGCGGCTGAGCCGCTTGAGCGTCGTTGTCTTGCCGTTCCGGGTCATGTCCGTTATATACCCCCCCAGGGTATATGAAGACAAGAGCCGGCAAGGCACGAGGCCGTCATGAACGCGAACGCCGACCATCATCATCACGATCATGGTGCGCATGTCGGGCATGACCATGACCATGCCCCGGCGCAGGATGGCGTGATCGACCCGGTCTGCGGCATGACGGTCGATCCGCATACCGCGAAATACCGCGCCGAGCATCACGGCCATACCTATTACTTCTGCGCCGCCGGCTGCCGCACCAAGTTCGTCGCCGATCCGCAGAAATATCTGGGCGAGCGCGAGCCCGAACCGGTGATCGAAGGCGCGGTCTATACCTGCCCGATGCATCCCGAGATCCGGCAGATCGGCCCCGGCTCCTGCCCGATCTGCGGCATGGCGCTCGAGCCGGAAGTCGCCACCGCCGACACCGGCCCCAATCCCGAACTCGCCGACATGACGCGCCGTTTCTGGATCGGCCTCGCGCTCACCGTCCCGGTGTTCGTGCTGGAAATGGGCGGCCACTTCACGCCACTTCATGCGCTCATCAGCGCGACCTGGTCGAGCTGGATCCAGTTGGCGCTGACGACGCCGGTGGTGCTGTGGGCGGGCTGGCCCTTCTTCGAGCGCGGCTGGCAGTCGCTCAAGACGCGCAACCTGAATATGTTCACGCTGATCGCCATGGGCACCGGCGTGGCTTACGTCTACAGCGTGGTCGCCGTGCTCGCGCCCGGCCTGTTCCCGCCCGCGTTCCGCGATGCGCACGGCGCGGTCGCCGTCTATTTCGAGGCCGCCGCCGTCATCACCGTGCTGGTTCTGCTCGGCCAGGTATTGGAGCTGCGCGCGCGCGAGGCGACCTCGGGCGCGATCCGCGCCCTGCTCGATCTCGCGCCCAAGACCGCGCGCCGCGTCAACGACAATGGCGACGACGAGGAAGTTTCGCTCGATCAGGTGCAGGTCGGCGACCGCCTGCGCGTGCGGCCGGGCGACAAGGTGCCGGTCGACGGCGTGGTGCTGGAAGGCCGCTCCTCGCTCGACGAATCCATGGTGACGGGCGAATCCATGCCGGTCAGCAAGGAGAAGGACGCGCGCGTGATCGGCGGCACGCTGAACTCGAGCGGTTCCTTCGTCATGCGCGCCGACAAGATCGGCCGCGATACCCTGCTGGCGCAGATCGTGCAGATGGTGGCCTCCGCCCAGCGCAGCCGCGCGCCGATCCAGCGCCTCGCCGACCAGGTGGCCGGCTGGTTCGTGCCGGCGGTGATCGCGGTCGCGGTCGTGGCCTTCGCCGCCTGGGCGACGTTTGGACCGGAGCCGCGTTTCGCCTTCGGCATGGTCGCCGCCGTCACGGTGCTGATCATCGCCTGCCCCTGCGCGCTCGGCCTCGCCACGCCGATGTCGATCATGGTCGGCGTCGGGCGCGGCGCGCAGGCCGGCGTCCTGATCAAGCACGCCGAAGCGCTCGAGCGCATGGAGAAGATCGACACGCTGGTGATCGACAAGACCGGTACGCTGACCGAAGGCAAGCCGAAGGTGGTGGCGGTCGAGCCGGTGGAAGGCTTCGGGGAGGGCCAAGTGCTGCGGCTGGCGGCCAGCGTCGAACGCAGCAGCGAGCATCCGCTGGCGGCCGCCATCGTCGCCGCGGCGGCCGAGCGCAAGCTCGAACTGGCGCCCGTGCGCGGCTTCGACGCGCCGGCCGGCAAGGGCGTGATCGGCATGGTGGAGCGCCAGCGGCTCGCCATCGGCAATGCGAATTTCCTGAAAGAGCTGGGCATCGACACCGGCGCGCTCGGGCCACAAGCGGAACGCCTGCGGCAGGACGGCGCCACCGCCATCTTCGTGGCGGTGAACGGCAAGCCGGCCGGCATCATCGCCATCGCCGATCCGGTAAAGGCCACCACGCCCGACGCGCTGCGCGCGCTTGCCGCCGACGGTATCCGCGTGGTCATGCTCACCGGCGACAACCGCACCACCGCGCAAGCGGTCGCCCGCCGCCTCGGCCTCAAGGAAGTCGAGGCCGAGGTGCTGCCCGATCAGAAGAGCGCGGTGGTGGAGAAGCTCACGCGCGAGGGCCGCGTCGTGGCCATGGCCGGCGACGGCGTCAACGACGCCCCCGCGCTCGCCGCCGCCGCCGTCGGCATCGCTATGGGCACGGGCGCCGACGTCGCCATCGAGAGCGCCGGCATCACGCTCGTGAAGGGCGACCTCGCCGGCATCGTCAAGGCGCGCACGCTGTCGGAAGCGACCATGCGCAACATCCGGCAGAACCTGTTCTTCGCCTTCATCTACAACGCGGCCGGCGTGCCGATCGCCGCCGGCGTATTGTATCCCGTGTTCGGCATCCTGCTGTCGCCGATCATCGGCGCCGCCGCCATGTCGCTCTCCTCGGTCTCCGTGGTCGGCAACGCGCTGCGCCTGCGCAAGACGCCGCTTTAGCGCCCCGGCCAGACCTCTTCCGGTCGCCGTCCCTTCTCGGCCGCGCCCTGCCCTTGGGTCCGTCATTGTCCTCCCCTACAATCCAGAGGGGCGACCTATGAATGTCACCAATCAGGGAGGGTACAATGGCGACGACTTGGCTACGCTCGACTTGGCTGCGCTCGACTTGGCTGCGCTCATTGACGTTCTTCTGTGCCGGGCTTCTCGTTGTTACCGCGGGCGCCGCGCCGGTGCGCGCCGGTCAAGACGGCGTCGCAAATTTTGCGGTCCTGCCGGCCGGAGCGACCGGCCCGGAAGGCATCACGGTCGGTCCCGACAACAATCTCTATGTAACGACCTACGGATTCAACGCGAGCGGGCCGGTCTCGGGACCGGGCAAACTCTATGTCTTCAACCGCGCCGGCCGACTGCTGCGCCAACTTAACGTCGCCGGCTCGACGCCGAACCTGTTGGGATTGGCGTTTCATCCGAACACGCACGCGCTCCTGGTGATCGACAGTGGCGGCCAGAAAGTGCTGACCGTCGACCCCGTTACCGGCAACGCCTCGGTATTCATGACGGTCACCGGCAGCGCCGGCCTCAACGCGCTCACCTTCGATGCCGCGGGCAATGTCTACGTGTCCGACTCGTTCCAGGGCATCATCTGGAAGACCGGTCCGGGCGGCGGCGCCGGAACGGTGTGGGTCAGCGATCCGCTGCTCACGACGAGCGGAGTGCCGCCTTTCGGCGCCAACGGCCTGGGCTTCAACAAGGCCGGCGATACGCTGTTCGTCGCCAATACCGGCAACGATCAGATCATCAAGATCCCGGTGAGCGGCGGGACGGCCGGCTCGCCATCGGTCTTCGTCAACAGCATCAACGGTGCCGACGGCTTGATCCTCGACGACGACGACAATATCTGGGTCGCCGCCAACCAGTCCGACCAGATCGTCGTCATCGACAAGACCGGCAAGCTGATCGCCACGTTCGGCGGATTCGACGGTGTGACGCGGGACGGCGTTCCGCACGGTCTGTTGTTTCCCGCCAGCCTCGTCTTCGCGAGCAAGGGCAACCGCGGTCCCGCGCGCAGCCTTTATGTGACCAATCTCGCGCTCGATCTCAGGCTGTTTGGTCTGGCGCAGACGCCCGACTCGCAATGGACCGCCATGGTCACGCGCTACACGCTCACGCGCTTCAACGCGATTTTGCCGCCGAATTGACGGTTGCCGCCGCTGCAAACGGTGCGGGCCCGCAGGCGCGGGCCCGTTTTTCATCTGCGGCAGGGCCCGATTTTGATCAATCAATGCGGCTGATCGGCGTCCTCGCCGCAGCGATGCCACTTTCTTGTCGGAGCGTCGCAAGCTATGCGGTGCGGCCGGGCCGCGTCGACCACGAAAAGGAGCTGCATGCGCCCTGCTCTCGTCGCCTGCCTTGTCACGATGTCGTTGGCCGGCGCCGGCCAAGCGCGCGCGTTCGAATGGCGGCTGCACGAAATCGCCGCGCCGGCGCGCGTCAACGCGATCGACGCGAGCCATGGCGACGTGCGGGTGGATGCCGGCGGCCTTTGGTACAGGTTCACGCTTGACGGCGAGAAGCCCGTTTTCACCTTCATCGACGCACCGCGCAAACAAACACATCCGCCCGGAGCCTTGCCGGACGGCCGCGTCGTCAGCGGCACCCGCGACATCGCCCGCGCCTGGCTCGCCGAGCCGACCGACCGCTACGACCATGGCGTGCTCGGCGACAGGATCGAGGCCGGCGGCCTCGTCATCGAGCGGCGCGCCGGCGGGCTGCAGACCGTGCGGCTCCCGCCCGACACGGTGTTCGAGGATCTGCATCCGCGTCTCGCCGACCTCGACGGTGACGGCCACGACGAGATCGTGGTGGTGAAATCCTATTTGAAGCGCGGCTCGGCGCTCGCCGTGATCGCGGCACGCAAGGACCGCTATACGATCGTCGCCGAGACGCCGCCGCTCGGCGGGCCGCATCGCTGGCTCGATCCGGCCGGCATCGCCGATTTCAACGGCGACGGCAAAACGGACATCGCGCTCGTGCGCCAGCCCCATGTTGTCGGGAGGCTGGAATTATGGAGTTGGAGCGACGGGCGCCTGCACAAGAGCGACGAAATCGGCGACGCCGCCAACCACATCGCCGGCGCGCGCGCAATCGACATGAGCGCGGTGGCCGATTTCGACGGCGACGGGATCGCCGATATCGCGATCCCCTCGCTCGACCGCAAGCGGCTGCGGCTCATCAGCTTCGCACCGAAGGCACACGAGATTGCCCGCATGCCGCTGCCGGCCAAAGCGGTGACCAACATTGCGCTGGTCCCGATCAAGGGCAATCCGCCCGCGATTGCGCTGGGTCTCGCCAATGGCCGCCTCGCGCTCATGACGCGGGTGCCTTAGGCGGCGCGGCGAAATACGCGATCAACGCCGCGTGGCCTCACCGGCTTCGCCGGCGGCGCTCCCCGGACCGACGGCCGCCTCGATCGCCGCCATGTCGCATTGCTTCGCGGCCGCCGCCTCGCGCACATCGCGCATTTCGCCGCGCGCCGACACGTAGTCCGGCCGATAGGCCAGCGCGCTCACCAGGCCGCCGCCCGCGCTCTCTCCCGCCTTCGCCATCAGGCCTTTGAGCTCGCGCTCGCGCTTGGCCAGTTCGCCCGCTTTCGCGACCAGCTCCGGGCAGGTGTAGAAACTGAACTTGCCGGGCGCGACCATGACGCGCGAGAGACTGTCGTCCGACATGGCGCAGCCGGCGGCAAGAAGCGCCGCCGGCAGCGCGGCGACCCGCCCCCACATTCCGCTGAGAGTCTTGATCATTGGCATCGGCACCCATCGTGTCGGACAGCTTGCCTGAATAGCAGGTATGGACGGAAGCCGCGCGCCAATTGTCCCGTACTTTTCCGCACACCGCGCCTTTCGTCCGGACCGTTGTGTCAGCTCTTTGATATCATGTCATTTTCATTGCACGAACGGCCGACATTACCGCGCACGCGGCGGCCGACTGTCACAGAACTGAAATACGGCGGTTCTAGTGGCTCGCCCATAGGTCTCGGGAGAGGGCGACCCCGCAGACCTATTTTTCCGCGGGGAGGTTCCGCATGCGCAATCATCTCGTTGCCGCCGTGGCGGCGGCGGCCTTTTCTATAGCTGCCACGAGCGTTCACGCCGCCAGCCTGACCGGCGCCGGCGGCACTGCCATCTACCCGGTTCTGTCCAAGTGGGCGGACAAATACGCCAAGCAGACCGGCGACACCGTGAACTATCAGGCGATCGGGTCGGGCGGCGGCATCAAGCAGATCGAAGCCAAGACCGTTCTGTTTGCCAACACCGACATGCCGCTGAAGCCGGAAGACGTGGCCAAGAACGGCCTCGTCCAGTTTCCGCAGGTGATCATCTCGATCACTCCGGTGGTCAATCTCAAGGGCATCAAGTCCGGCCAGATGGTGCTCGACGGGCCGACGCTCGCCAACATCTATCTCGGCAACATCAAGGAATGGGACGACCCGGCGATCAAGAAGCTGAACCCCAAGGTGAAGCTGCCGCATCAGGCGATCTCGACCGTGCACCGTTCCGACGGATCGGGCACCACCTTCAACTTCACCAACTACCTGTCGAAAGTCAGCGACGAGTGGAAGAGCAAGGTCGGCGACGGCACCTCGGTCAACTGGCCGAACGGCGTCGGCGGCAAGGGTAATGCCGGCGTCGCGCAATACGTGCAGAAGGTCGACGGCTCCATCGGCTATGTCGAATACGCCTATGTGATGGAGAACAAGCTCGTCTACACCGACATGGTCAACAAGGCCGGCAAGCGCCTGGCTCCGACCATGGGCGCGTTCCAGGCGGCCGCCGCCAATGCCGACTTCAGCAAGGTGAAGGACTTCTACCTCATCCTCACCGACCAGCCCGGTGCCAAGAGCTGGCCGATCACCGCGGCCACCTACATGCTGCTGCGCAAGGACAGCGCGGCCGACCAGAACCACCTGGTGCTGAAGTTCCTCGACTGGTGCCTGAAGAAGGGCCAGGCGCAGGCCAAGGCGCTCGATTACGTCCCGCTGCCGAACGACGTGATCAAGCAGATCGAAGCGCACTGGGCCAAGGAGCTCGGCGGCGCTTGGAAAATGGCGGCTAAGTAACGACCGTGGTGACCGGCCCGGCTGCTTTCAAAGCGGCCGGGCCTTCTCCCGCCACTCGTCGAATTCGAATCCGTCGTATCTCGCGTTTTTTACGTTTGTCCCGGCCGCTCGCGCCGCGACATCGGATTGGGGGCGAGCACCAAGGCTCTCTCCAGAGCTAGACTTGAGGCCGGGCCACAAAACCCGGCCTCTTTTTCATTTTGGTCTTTCCATTCGCTTCAGACCAAGCCGGCCGCGCGCATCATCACCGCGCCGCCCGACCTCGCCTTCCGTTTGTGCGCCGCAGCGTCAACGCACAGCGACTTGCGCACCAATCATTGCTCCGTCGTCCGGCATCCACGCTACCGCGCGCGTGCCCGCAAGCGAACGACTGTTTCTGCACGCGAATATTCGCTTCGGCGCATCCGAACGGCACGCAAACACGACCGACGGCGCGCACGACTGTTCAACTGCAACAGTGAGAGACGACCGTTCTGCAATCAGCGCATTGTTGACCGTGCCGCTGCAACGATCCCAATCTTGTCCTGCCCGCGCGCTCGGACTCCGACGCTTGGCATACCTGATCGCCGACGACGCCGTGCTTTCAACCTGTTCTTGCGGTGCCCGGCCGTTTGCTGCGCTGCACAGGCCGCAAGCCGACAATTTATTTTCCCCGCTGAAAACGATCGACACGCACACCGTCTTCCCATCCGCTACTTTGGTCTTGCAAATGTCCGGTTATTCATACAGCCTATCAACCTGAGCTTTCGCTCCTGGAGCCTTCAAGGAAATGAGCAGCCTGCGGCGCGGTCCAACGCCCTACTATCACCAGATCAGTTCGATCCTGCGGGAGCAGATCACCAATGGTGAGTTTCTCCCCGGCGATCGCGTTCCCTCGGAAGAAGAACTGCGGCAGATGTTTTCGGTCAGCCGGGCAACGGTCCGTCAGGCGCTGCAGGCGCTGGAATTGGACGGACTAATTCGCCGCGAGCCCGGGCGCGGATCGTTTGTCCGCTGCGCGTCCAAGGACGTCGCCGAACTGAAGATGACCTGCTTGCTGGAGGACCTGATCGCCCTCGGAATTCCGGCCGAAAACAAGGTCTCCGAGATCGGTCATGTGCGGGCCTCGCGTTCGGTCGCGGAAGCGCTCGGCATAGAGCAAGGCGACAAGGTCTTCACCTTCCTGCGCATCGTGGCGGTGAAGGACGAACCGTTCGCGGCCAATCGCGTCTTTCTTCCGGCTCAGATGGAACGTTTCCTCGAGCCCGCCGATTTGGCCAATCCGCACATGCTGAAAACCCTCGAGCTGAAGTGCGGGGTCACGGCGGTACGAGCCGATCAGGTCATCGAAGCGATTTTGGCGAGCGCCCATCAGGCCAGCCTGCTCGACGTCGACGCCGGCACGGCGCTGTTGTCGGTCACACGCACGTCTTTCGACCAGCGCGACAAGTGCGTCGAGCACAGCGTGACGCTTTACCGCAGCGACCGCACGCGGTTCTCCGTTTCCCAGCGTCAACGCAAGACGGCGGGCGGCGACTGGGTTCTGACCGCCCGCGGCCCGCGCGGCAACGAGAACGCGCGGCGAACGCTAAAGGCCCGGCGCGGCGGCACAAAATTGGCGTCGTAGCGGAAAGACAACAGGAACAACTCGGCGATTCACGGTGGGCGATATGGCAAAGGTACTGGTCCGTAAGAGCGACCTCGACGATCTCTATGTGGGGTCCGCAGACGGGTTCGAGGTCAAGATCGCGCGGGGGGAAACCCATGCGCCCCGATCCGTCGATTTGCTCCTGTTCGGCCTCGGCGCCTGCACGATTTCGACCGTCGCCCATTACATGGGGCGAAAAGG
>Ga0180222_1002172_pt1 | contig 16740 bp, 17 predicted proteins | sample eDN5th37CKraftOP_FD_151336 | JGI IMG/M metagenome (GOLD analysis project Ga0180222, IMG submission 151336) | Enriched Organic Plus compost microbial communities from Emeryville, California, USA - eDNA 5th pass 37_C Kraft OP (version 2) (version 2) ... | reverse complement strand
TGGTCGCGATGGTCGAGAAAGAAGGCCGCTTCGGACGCAAGAACGGCAAGGGATTCTATGATTATCCGGAGAAGGGCAAGGGACAGAAATCGCTGTGGCCGGGGCTTGCCGCGCTGCAGCCGAAGCATCTCGATCCGGATACGCTCGATGTCGAGGAGCTGAAGCAGCGCTTCCTGGTGGTCCAGGCGGTGGAGGCGGCGCGCACCGTCGAGGATCATGTCATCGTCGATCCGCGCGAGGCCGATGTCGGCTCGATCCTCGGGTTCGGCTTCGCGCCGTTCACCGGCGGGGTGCTGTCCTATATCGATTTCATGGGGACGAAGAACTTCGTCGCGCTGTGCCACAAGTTCGAGACCAAATATGGCTCGCGCTTCACGCCGCCGAAGCTGCTGGTCGACATGGCGGAGAAGGGCGACACCTTCTACAGCCGCTTCGCACCGAAAAAAGCGGCGGCGTGACCTCACCCGCAATGTGAAGCGCCGTCCTGAGAAGCACGCCGCTGCAGCGGCGTGCTTCGAAAGATCTACAAAAGAGAAAGGCCGTCACCCTTCGAGGCGCGCAAGGGCACCTCAGGATGACGGCCTTCGGTTTCCGTGGATCGCGTCGTTAAGCCGCCAGCCCTTCCGCCTTCAGCGCTTCCTGCACCTTCGGGCGCGCGGCAACGCGGGCCTTGTAGGCCATCAGGTTCTTGAGCGACGACAGGTCGATCTTGTGAGCGTCGGCCCAGCGCAGCATGGTGTAGAGATAGCCGTCGGCGACGGTGAATTTGTCGCCCATCAGATAGTCGCGGCCGGCAAGCTTGTCATCGACATGCTTGAGCTTGGCCACCAGGCGATCGCGGAAGAACTGCTTGGTCTCGTCGCTCAGGACCGGGGCGAACAGCGGGCTGAAGTTCTTGTGCAGCTCGCTGGTCAGGAAGTTCAGCCATTCCTGCAGGCGATAGCGCTCCATGGAGCCGCTCGGCGGTGCAAGATTTTTGTCCGCCGCCTTGTCGGCGATCACCTGGACGATCACCGGACCCTCGGTGAGAACGGTGCCGTCGTCGAGCTGGAGGGTCGGAACCTGGCCCTTGGGATTGACCGACAGGAAGTCGCCGCCATCCTCAAGCTTCTTGGCGCGCAGGTCGACCTTGGAGACCTCATGGGGCAGCCCCGCTTCCAGCAGGGCGATATGCGGCGACAGTGAACAGGCTCCGGGCGAATAATACAGCTTCATCGGGATGATCTCTCTGTGTGGTCGCGGGATAGGTGACTTGATTAAAGGGGGCTGCATGGAATAGTCAAGTTGATGCAGATGCATGAACGGAGGGCCGGCCAGGAGGCCATATTGGTGACGAAGCGTAAACCATCGACCGAGGCGACCGCCGCATGGATCCGGCTGATGCGGGTTCAGACCCGGGTCCTGAACGCGGTGGAGCAGGATTTGAAGAAGGCGGGGTTTCCACCCCTGGCCTGGTATGACGCGCTCGTCGAGCTGTCGCGCGCGCCGGGGGGCGAATTGCGGCCGGTCGAACTGGAGAAGCAGATGCTGATTCCGCAATACTCCACCTCGCGCCTGATCGATCGGCTGGTCGACGAGGGGCTGGCGGTCCGCCGTGAATGCAAGATCGACAAGCGCGGCCTGTTCGTCGAGATCACGGAGGCCGGGCGCGAGCTGCAAAAGCGGATGTGGAGTGCCTATTCGGCCGCGATCGAGCGCCACGTCGGCTCGAAGCTGTCCGATGCGGACGCGCTGCGGCTGTGCGGCTTGCTGGACCGCCTTGGCTGTTCGTGCGACCAAGCGGCGGCGCTGATTCCGGGGGCGGCGCCGACCGCGCGATGATATCTGTCCCTCCCACCCGTTGCGCGCGGTCCCGCCGCGATTCTATGTTCCATCACGCAGGCATTGCTGCTGCGTCTCACATTCGGGTTTTTTATGGCGCGTGACCAGACCGATACCACGCCGCTGCAATCGCGCGACGAGTTGGTGGCGTGGTTCGAGGCGGGCATCAAGCCCAAGGCCGAGTTCAGGATCGGGACCGAGCACGAGAAGACGCCCTTCACCGTCAACGGGCATCGGCCGGTGCCCTATGAAGGCCCGCGGGGGATCGGGGCCCTGCTGGAAGGCATGCGCCTCCTGCTCGGCTGGGAGCCGATCATGGAGGGCGGCAACATCATCGGCCTGCACGATGTCACCGGCGGCGGCGCCATTTCGCTGGAGCCCGGCGGACAGTTCGAATTGTCCGGGGCGCCGCTCGAGACCGTGCATCAGACCCAGATCGAGTTGATGGCGCACCTCGCGCAGGTGCGCGAGATCGCGGCCCCGCTCGGCATCCGCTTTCTCGGCCTCGGCCTGACGCCGTCGTGGACGCGCGCCGAGATTCCGGTGATGCCCAAGGGCCGCTACAAGATCATGACCGGCTACATGCCCAAGGTCGGGCGCTACGGGCTGGACATGATGTATCGCACCTGCACGGTGCAGACCAATCTCGACTTCTCGTCGGAAGCCGACATGGTCAAGAAACTGCGCGTCGCTCTGGCGCTGCAGCCGGTGGCGACGGCGCTGTTCGCCAATTCGCCGTTCACGGAAGGCAGGCCCAACGGCTTCCTGTCATTCCGCTCGGAAATCTGGCGCGATACCGACAATGCCCGCGCCGGCATGCTGCCCTGGGCCTTCGAAACCGGCATGGGCTTCGAGCGCTGGGTCGACTATGCTCTCGACGTGCCGATGTATTTCGTCAAGCGCGGCGAGCACTATATCGACGTCTCGGGCACATCGTTTCGCGATTTCTTCGAGGGTAAGAACCCAAAACTTCCCGGCGAACATCCGACGCTGTCGGACTGGGCCAATCATCTCTCGACCATTTTTCCGGAAGTCCGGCTGAAACGTTATCTCGAGATGCGGGGCGCCGACGGTGTGCCGTGGGGACGGCTGCCGGCCTTGCCGGCGTTCTGGGCCGGGCTGCTCTATGATGACACCAGCCTCGACGCGGCGTGGGATATCGCGAAGACCTGGACGGCGCATGAGCGCCAGGCGCTGCGCGACGACGTCCCCCGGCTCGGCTTCCGGGCGCGGATCCGCAACCGCTACGTGTTCGAGCTCGCCAAGGAATGTCTCGTGCTGGCTCATGCCGGCTTGCGCCGCCGGGCCCGGCTCGATCAGCTCGGCCGCGACGAGACGCGGCATCTCAACGCCCTCGACGAGATCGTCGATTCCGGGCGAACGCCCGCCGAGCAGATGCTGGACAAGTATCACGGCGTCTGGGGCGGCTCGGTCGAGCCGGTTTACGACGAATACGCGTTTTGACGCGGGGCCCGGTGGGTGTCCCTGAAAAACGGGGCAACCGTCCGGGCAACGGCAATATCCGGTTTTTACATCAGCAAGTCGTGAGATGGCGCCGCTGTTCATCCGCGGTACAGAAACATGGCGATTAGATGATTTTTTATTGAAGCGCCCGCCGCGTCGATCCGACGGCGCGCGGTTTCTGCGGAATATGCGAAGCCAGGCCCGATGCGGTTGCAGGTCAGCCGGTTGGCACGCGGCAATGCATGCGCCAGGTGTCTGTTTACTGGCTAAAAGGGTTCGTCATGACCGGCACCCCGATTTTCAGAATGATTTTCGCCGCAGTTGTGCTGATGATGGCCGCGGCCGCCGGCGCGCCGGCCGCGCGCGCCCAGGCGAATGTCGACCGTGTCGGGGGCGATTATCTGCGCTCGCCGATCCGCTCCGGCGATCCGGCGGATTGTGCGCTGATCTGTGAGCGGGACCGGCGCTGCCGCGCCTGGACCTTCAGCTATCCGACCGCGACCGAAGGGGCGTTCTGCTGGCTCAAGAGCAGCGTGCCGCAGCGCACGCCGAATGACTGCTGCATCTCCGGCGTGCGCGGCGCCGGCGTGCTGGAGCCGATGGAGATGGGGATGGAAATGTCGACCGACCGCACCGGCGGCGACTATCGCACCTTCGAGCTGAAGGGCGCCCGCGCGGAAGATCATTGCAAGGCGGCCTGCACCGGCGAGGATAAATGCCGCGCCTGGACCTATGCACGGCCGGGCTATGCCGGGCGCGAGGCAAAATGCTTCCTGAAGAAGGAGGTCAAGCCGCCGCGCCGAAGGCCGGGCTTCATCTCCGGCGTGGTGCGATGACCGGCAGGAAACGGCGTCCGCTCAGTCGGCGGCCTTGAGCGCCGCTTTCGAGGCCAGCGCCCGCCATTGCCGGCGCAGGAATGGCGTGACCATGGCGGCATCGGCTTTCGACAAGCGGATCAGCACGATCGGATAGTCGCGATAGTGATCGGTGAAAGAGAAGACCTCGGGCCGGCGGGCGATCAGCATCTCGCGCTCGTCCTGCGGCACGGCGGGCATCACCAGCGTATCGCCGTCTTCCTTCAGCCGCGCCAGAAGTTTCTTGCGCACCTTCAGGGCGGGCGTGCCATAGGACGTCCCGTCGACAACCTCGGGCCAGTCAAGCGCAATGCTGCGGACATCGTCGAAGGTCATGGCGACAAGCCGGAAACGGTCAATGCACCGCCGAGAAGAACCGCGACAGCCGCAGGCCGGCGGGCCAGGTCCAGAGCGGCTGGCGGCGGATCCCGAGATCCCACGAGCCGACCACGGCATCGACGCGGCCGACCAGGTCGTCCACCGACAACAGTCCGACGCCGCCTTCGGAGACCGGCACCCGGCTGTCCGCCGAATTGTCGCGGTTGTCGCCCATCACGAACAGCCGGCCGGCCGGCACGGTGACTTCCGGCGTGTTGTCGAGCCAGTTATCGGTGCGCAGCTTGAAGATGACGTGAGTGGCCCCGCCGGGCAGCGTCTCGACATAGCGGTGCGCCATCTGCCGGGCGCCGCCGTCCTCCTCTGCCTCGCCGAGCCCGTCGGGCTTGAGCGCGACCGGCGTGCCGTTGATCCATAGCCGGCCGCCGCGCATCTGGATGCGGTCGCCGGGCAGGCCGACGACGCGCTTGACCCAGACCTGGGAGGTATCGCCGGGCCAGCGGAACACCACCACGTCGCCCCGCTTCGGCAATGCGCCGAGGACGCGGCCGCTCTGCGGCAGCTCGATATGGATCGGCAGTGAGGCGGTGCTGTAGCCGTAAGGATATTTCGAGGCCAGCAGCGCATCGCCGATCAACAGCGTCGGCTCCATCGAGGCGGAGGGGACGTAGAAAGGCTCGGCAAGCGCGCCCTTGGCGATGAACACCGCCAGCACGATGCCGGCGATCTGCACCAGCGATGAGCTCCATCCCTGGCGCTTCCGCGCCACCGATGGTGAAGATGGCGTATCGGTGCTCATGATCCTGTCCCACCCACGGTGATGCGGTCCATCCGCAGCGTCGGCTGGCCGACGCCGACCGGGACGCCCTGGCCCTGCTTGCCGCAGGTGCCGATGCCGGAATCCAGCGCGAGGTCGTTGCCGATCATCGAGATGCGATGCAGGTCGGTGGGACCGTTGCCGATCAGCATGGCGCCTTTCAGCGGTGCGCCGATCTTGCCGTTCTCGATCTTGTAGGCCTCGGTGCACTGGAAGACATACTTGCCGGAGGTGATGTCGACCTGTCCGCCGCCGAAATTCACCGCATAGATGCCGTTCCTCACCGAGGCGATGATTTCAGCGGGGTCGTGCGCGCCGGCCAGCATGTAGGTGTTGGTCATGCGCGGCATCGGCACGTGGGCGTAGCTCTGCCGGCGGCCGTTGCCGGTGGGCTTCATATTCATCAGCCGGGCGTTCTGGCGGTCCTGCATGTAGCCGACCAGGATGCCGTCCTCGATCAGCACGGTGCGGTTGGTGGGGGTGCCTTCGTCGTCGATCGACAGCGAGCCGCGCCGGGCCGAGATGGTGCCGTCATCCACCACGGTCACGCCCCTGGCCGCGACCTGTTGTCCCATCAGGCCGGCGAAGGCCGAGGTCTTCTTGCGGTTGAAGTCGCCCTCGAGGCCGTGCCCGACCGCCTCATGCAGCATCACCCCGGGCCAGCCCGGGCCGAGCACGACATCCATCTCGCCGGCGGGCGCGGGAATCGACTCGAGATTGACGAGCGCCTCACGCAGGGCGCCATCGGCGGCCTCGCGCCAGGCCGCGGTCTCGATGAATCGCTGATAGCCCTCCCGGCCGCCATAGCCCTTGCTGCCGCTCTCCTGCCGGTCTCCGGAGCCGGCGACAACGGAGACGTTCACCCGCACCAGCGGCCGGATGTCGCGATAACTCTCGCCGTCGGGGCGGAGAATTTCGATCACCTGCCAGCTCGCGCCCAGGCTGACCGAGACCTGCCGCACCCGCGGGTCCTTGTCGCGGACATAGGCGTCGATTTCCGCCAGCAGCTTCACCTTGGTCTCGAAGCCGGGGGCGTCGAGCGGATTCTCATCGCCATAGAGGCGGACATTGGTGCGTTGCGGCGCTGCAGCAAAAGCGCCCTGGTAGCCGCCGCGAACCGCCTGCACTGCATCCGCGGCGCGGATCAGGGCGGGCAGCGAGACGTCGGACGAATGGGCATAGCCGACCGCATCATCCTTCACCGCACGCAGGCCGAAGCCTTGCGCGGTGTCATAGGTCGCCTGCTTGAGCCGCCCGTTGTCGAAGGCGAGGGCCTCGGTCTGGCTGTATTCGAGGAACAGTTCGCCGTCGTCGGCACCGGCCAGCCCCCGGCCGATCTCCAGGCGCACGCGATCCCGGTCAAGGTTGGCGCGGTCGAGAAGGGAGGTTGCAGGTGCCATTGTCATCAGAGATTGTCCATTGTCGTTGCTGGCTTCAAAGTTAGGTGTTTGCGGCCCGTTTCGCGAGTGGCTTGTTGCAAGGATTACGTCAAGTGGTCGTCGAAATCCGCCCAATCGAGCCGGGTGATATCGAGGGATTTCATCAGGTCCTCGATTCGGTGGCTCGGGAGCGCCGCTTTTTGTCGTTTCTGGAAGCGCCACCTATCGAGGCGGCCCGGGCGTTCGTGCTGGACAACATCGCGCGAGGCCATCCCCAAATCGCAGCGGTTTCACCGGGCAGGGGTGTCGTCGGCTGGTGCGACGTGGTGGCCAAACCGCGGCCGATTTATGCGCATGGCGGCGTCCTCGGAATGGGTATGCTTCCTGAATTTCGCGGACAGGGCATCGGGACGCGGTTGATCGAGGCCGCGCTTGCAGCCGCCCGCCGGGCCGGTTTGCATCGAGTCGAGTTAACGGTCCGGGAGCATAATGCAAACGCGATCGCCCTCTACAGAAAGGTAGGGTTTGTCACGGAGGGCCAGCATCGTGACGCCGTTCATGTCGATAGCGCTTATGAAAGCGTGATCTGTATGGCCATCCTGCTTTAGCAATCCGGACCTAGGGCAGCTTGTCGTAGCCTTCGGCGAGGCCGTTGAGGCTGAGCGGAAAGCCGATGCCTTCCTCCGGGGTCTCGAAGATGATGAAGGTCGCGGTCTTGGCGTTCTTCAGCTGCCCCAGCAGCTTGTCGTCCATCACGACCTCCGCCACGCAGCCGTTGGGGAGGCAGCGCACGAAGCCGGCGCGCCCGACATCGACATTGTCCAGCTTGAGGCCGAGCCCGGAGGGCAGCAGCACCCCGAGCGGAGCCACCACCCGCATCAGCTTGCTCTTCTGGTCGGCGGTCTTGAGCACGATCACGGTGAGGCCCGCATTGGAGCGGTCTTCCGCCACCACGCTCTGGATCAGGGCGCACTGCTCGGATTTGGCGCCCGGCGGCGTATCGCAGCGGATCTGCCAGTCGCCATGGACGGAGCGGACCGCGCCCTGTGCCGCGGCCGGGGCCGAACCGCCGGCCCAAAGCGCCACGGCCAGCAAAATACCGCCGAGACCGCGGCGGACCGCGCTACCAAGGCGGCAGAGGATAGAAACGGGCGCGATCGGAGGAGTTGGTCGCGGAAATCTGTGGCTCGAAGGCCCCATCGGGGTCGGTCCCTTCAATATCGATCAGCCTTGGGTTGATACGGCAATGACGGCGCCTTGAAGGCAGACCGTATCAGAAAAGGCGTTCAAGGCGCTGCCGAATCAGGTTTCGGCGCGGTCGCTCGCCTGTGCCTACATCGGTCAGTTCGCCTGTCAAGCGCCGTTCGCCGCAGGGCGTCGAAACCTGCTGCTTCAGGGGCATTTCCAGGGTCACCCGGCAATTCCTTCAAATGCGCCGGAACGGTTCTATTCGTGCATTGCGGGACGCGGCGAATTATGGTTTGAGAGGCTAGATTTCGACGCGTTCTAACGATCCGACCGCGGGTCTCTGTCGCGAGACGCGTTGCGCAGCATGGCCTGCTCCAGGCGGGCATGCTTTCAAGTTCTAGGACAAGGAGCGCGAACGGCATGAATATGTCGAGGGGCAGGATCGGCCAGCATTTATTGGGGATGGCGGTGCTCGTCATCGCGCTGGCGCTGGGCGGGGGTGCGTTCGCGGACGAAGTCGGCCAGCCCAAGGCGTGGGAAGTCGCCCTGCAGGCGTCGGCCTCCCCGGTGATGGACAACATCCACTGGTTCCACAACTTTCTGTTCTGGATCATCGTCACGATCACGCTGTTCGTCGTGGTGCTGCTGATCATCGTCATGGTGCGGTTCAACGCCCGGGCCAATCCGGTGCCGTCGCGAACCACCCACAACACCGTGATCGAGGTGGTCTGGACCATCGTGCCGGTCATGATCCTCGTCGGGATTGCGATTCCGTCGTTCCGCCTGCTGTTCGAGCAGGTCGATGTTCCCAAGTCGGACCTGACCGTGAAAGCGGTCGGAAAGCAGTGGTACTGGACCTATTCCTACCCCGACAACGGTCCGTTCGAGTTCGATTCGCTGCTGGCGGCGGACAAGAAGCCCCGCCTGCTGGCGGTGGACAATGAGATGGTGGTTCCGGTCAACAAGGTGATCCGCGTCCAGACCACGGCGGCCGATGTCATTCACTCGTTTGCGGTGCCGTCATTCGGTATTAAGATCGACGCCATTCCCGGCCGGCTGAATGAGACCTGGTTCAAGGCCACCAAGGTCGGCATGTTCTATGGTCAGTGCTCGGAGCTGTGCGGCAAGGATCATGCCTTCATGCCGATCGCGGTCAGGGTGGTGAGCGACCAGGAATTCGCGGAGTGGGTCGAGGCGGCGAAGAAGAAATATGCCTCGTCGCGCGACAGCACCTACGCAATGGCGGAGTCGCCCCGGCGATAAGCGGCGACCCAAGGATTGATCGCCCGCGTCGGCCGGCGCGGGCGGCAGGACCGCAAGGTCCGGAGACGGCAGGACAGGATTTCGAAAATGGCAAGCACTGCAGCATCATCGGCCCAACCGCATCAGGCCCACGACGATCATGCGCATGATCATCCGACCGGCTGGCGGCGTTGGCTGTATTCGACCAATCACAAGGACATCGGCACGCTGTATCTGCTGTTCGCGATGTTCGCGAGCATCTTCGGCGTTCTGATGTCGATGGCGATCCGGCTCGAGCTGATGTATCCGGGCGTGCAGTTCTTCACGAACACGGAATACAACGTGTTCGTCACCAACCACGGGCTGATCATGATCTTCTTCGTGGTGATGCCCGCACTCATCGGCGGCTTCGGCAACTGGATGGTGCCGCTGATGATCGGTGCGCCGGACATGGCATTCCCGCGCATGAACAACATCTCGCTGTGGCTGCTGGTGGTGTCGTTCGGGCTGCTGCTGATCTCAAGCTTCGTCGAGGGTGAGCCGGGCGCCCATGGCGCGGGCACCGGCTGGACGATGTACGCCCCGCTCTCGACGTCCGGTCATCCCGGTCCGGCAGTCGACTTCGCGATCCTCTCGCTGCATCTGGCGGGTGCGTCGTCGATCCTCGGCGCCATCAATTTCATCACCACCATCTTCAACATGCGCGCGCCGGGCATGACGCTGCACAAGATGCCGCTGTTCGTCTGGTCGATGCTGGTCACCGTGTTCCTGCTGCTGCTGGCGCTGCCGGTGCTGGCCGGCGGCATCACCATGCTGCTGACCGACCGCAACTTCGGCACCTCGTTCTTCGCGGCCGACGGCGGCGGCGATCCGCTGCTGTACCAGCACCTGTTCTGGTTCTTCGGCCACCCCGAGGTCTACATCATGATTCTGCCGGGCTTCGGCATCGTCAGCCATGTGATCTCGACCTTCAGCCGCAAGCCGATCTTCGGCTATCTCGGCATGGCCTATGCGATGGTGGCGATCGGCTTCGTCGGCTTCGTGGTCTGGGCCCACCACATGTACACCGTGGGCATGAGCAGCACCACGCAGGCCTATTTCGTCGGCGCCACCATGGTGATCGCGGTGCCGACCGGCGTGAAGATCTTCTCCTGGATCGCGACGATGTGGGGCGGCTCGATCAGCTTCCGCACGCCGATGCTGTGGGCGATCGGCTTCATCTTCGTCTTCACGGTGGGCGGCGTCACCGGCGTCGTGCTGGCCAATGCCGGCGTCGACCGCGTGGTGCAGGACACCTACTACGTGATCGCACACTTCCATTATGTGATGGGCGTCGCTGCGGTGTTCGCGATCTTCGCCGGCTGGTACTACTGGTTCCCGAAGATCTCGGGCTACATGTATTCGGACACCATCGGCAAGATCCACTTCTGGGTGATGTTCATCGGCGTGAACGTGCTGTTCTTCCCGCAGCACTTCCTCGGCCTGTCGGGCATGCCGCGCCGCTACATCGATTATCCCGATGCGTTCGCGGGCTGGAACTTCGTGTCCTCGATCGGTGCGTTCATCTCGGGCTTCAGCGTTCTGATCTTCGCCTTTGGCGTGATCCAGGCGCTGGTGCGCAAGGAGAAGGCTCCGGCCAATCCGTGGGGTGCCGGTGCGACCACGCTGGAATGGACGCTGCCGTCGCCGCCGCCGTTCCACCAGTTCGAGACGCTGCCGCGGGTGCAGTAACAATGATCGCGGCGTGTCAGTGGCGCGCCGCGACATCATGATGACCTCCCGCCCGGCCTGATGGGTCGTGGCGGAGGTCGATATGGAAGCGAGAGTCGTCGTGTCGGTCGTCGAAAATCACTCTCTGGCGCTGTCGCCCCGCATCTCGGAGGCAGGTGTCGGCGACTATCTTGCGCTGCTGAAGCCGCGCGTGATGTCGCTGGTGGTGTTCACGGCGCTGGTGGGACTCCTGCTTGCCCCGGGTTACGTCCATCCGGTGCTGGCGATCACGTCGATCCTCTGCATTGCAGTGGGCGCGGGCGCATCCGGCGCGCTCAACATGTGGTACGACGCCGATATCGACGCGGTGATGGCGCGCACGGCCAAGCGCCCGGTGCCGGCCGGCCGCGTCACGCCGCAGGAGGCGCTGGCCTTCGGCCTGACGCTGTCGCTGTTCTCGGTCGCCACCCTCGGCGTGCTCGTCAACTGGGTCGCGGGCGCCCTGCTGGCCTTCACGATCTTCTTCTACGCCGTCATCTACACGATGTGGCTGAAGCGCTGGACCGCGCAGAACATCGTGATCGGCGGTGCCGCCGGTGCGCTGCCGCCGGTGGTGGCCTGGGCTGCGGCCACCGGCTCGCTGTCGATGGAGCCGATCCTGCTCTTCCTGATCATCTTCTTCTGGACCCCGCCGCACTTCTGGGCGCTGGCGCTGTATCGGTCCGATGACTATGCCCGCGCCGGGGTCCCGATGCTGCCCGTGGTGGCCGGTCCCGATGCCACCCGCCTGCAGATCCTGCTCTACACCGTCATGCTGGTCGCGGTGGCGGCATCGCCGTGGCTGCTGGGCTATTTCGACGCCGTTTACGGAATTTCGTCGCTCGTTCTCGGCGGCTGGATGTTGTGGCTTGCGGTCAAGGTCTACCGGCAGCGGGAAGGGGCTCCGGCGGTTCGCGCGGCGCGTCAGCTGTTCGGCTTCTCACTGATCTATCTGTTCGCGCTGTTTGCGATTCTGCTGGGAGAGGTCGTGGTGGCCGCGGTGCTGCCGCTGTTGAGCTGAGGGATTGGCAACGCCATGGACGAGGAACAGCGGCCCGGAATCGTACTGACAGAGACGCAGAAGAAGCGCCGACGTGAGCGCTCGATCGCGATTGCGCTCGCACTGGGCGTGCTGGTCCTGTTGTTTTTCGCTGTCACTTTGGTCAAGGGGCCGGCGGTGCTGAACCGGCCCTTGTGAGACGAATGGGCGTCCGTATGGCTAAGGGTGACGAGGGTGTGGGCAGATCGGAAAGCAGGTTGGGATGACGAAACCTGAACCGACGAGGGATGACCGCGAGGCCGCGCCGCGGCGCGCGCGTCTCGGCCGCGACACCATGGTGGCGGCCGCCTGCGGCCTGTTCGTCGCCCTCATGGTGGGAGCGGCTTATGCCGCCGTGCCGTTCTACAACTGGTTCTGCCGCGTCACCGGCTTCAACGGCACGACGCAGGTCGCGGTGGCCGGCCCGACCGGGGCACCGCTCGAGCGCAAGGTGACGGTGCGTTTCGATGCCAATGTCAGCGGCGGCCTGCCGTGGAAATTCGAGCCCGAGCAGACCGAGATCCAGGTTCGGATCGGCGAAGTGGTCACGGCCTATTATACGGTGACCAACCAGGCCGCGCGCGCGACGGCCGGGCAGGCCTCCTACAATGTCGCGCCGCTCACCGCCGGCGCCCATTTCCAGAAGATCAACTGCTTCTGCTTCACCGAGCAGACCATGGCGCCGGGCGAAAAGCGCGAGATGGCGGTGGTGTTCTATATCGACCCGTCGATCGTGAACGACCCGGATAACCGCAACGTCAGCGCCATCACGCTGTCCTATACCTTTTTTCCGCTCCGTGACGTGGCTCCGAAGCCGGTCGCATCGGGCGAGCCCGACAAAGGCAAGGGGAGTTGAGGAGCCGCCGCTTTTCCTGTCCGTCCGAGATTGATTTTTGCACGAATATGTGCCGACTAGAGCGGCACGCCTTACGGAGATACTGCAATGGCTAGCGCGCACGCGAAGCACCACGATTACCATCTCGTTGATCCGAGCCCCTGGCCTCTGGTCGGTTCGATCTCGGCCTTCGTCATGGCGATCGGAGCGGTGTCGTGGATGCACCATCTCTATTCGGCCGCGCCGATCGTGTTCGGCATCGGCCTGATCGGGGTGCTCTACACCATGGCCGCCTGGTGGGGCGATGTCATTCGCGAGGCCGAGCACAAGGGCGATCATACCCGCGTCGTGCAGATCAGCCACCGCTACGGCATGATCCTGTTCATCGCCTCCGAGGTGATGTTCTTCGTGGCCTGGTTCTGGGCCTATTTCAACTCGGCGCTGTTTCCGGCTGATCCGGTTCACGTCACCCGCGAGGCGCTGTTCGGCGGCGTCTGGCCGCCCAAGGGCATCCAGACCTTCGATCCGTGGCACCTGCCGCTGCTCAACACGCTGATCCTGCTCACCTCGGGCACCACCGTCACCTGGGCGCATCATGCGCTGCTCGAGAATGATCGCCAGGGTCTGAAGTGGGGCCTGCTGCTGACGGTGCTGCTCGGCATCTCCTTCAGCTTCGTGCAGGCCTATGAGTATCAGCACGCGGCCTTCAGCTTCGCCGGCAACGTCTATGGCGGCACCTTCTTCATGGCGACAGGCTTCCACGGCTTCCACGTGCTGATCGGCACCATCTTCCTGCTGGTGTGCCTGTTCCGCGCCTATGCCGGCCATTTCACGCCGACGCATCACCTCGGTTTCGAATTCGCCGCCTGGTACTGGCATTTCGTCGACGTGGTGTGGCTGTTCCTGTTCATCTGCATCTATGTTTGGGGCCACGGCGCCGAGACCATGGCTCACGCCGCCCACTGATCCGAAAAGGCTTCAAAGGCCCCGCTTCCGATCCTTCGGAGGCGGGGCTTCTATTTGTTTGAACCGATTTTGTCCGGGGGCCGCTGCCGTGTCCGCGAGAACGCGCTATATAGCGCTTCGAGCAAGCAAGGACCGGTTCGCATAAGGAACGCGCGTCAAGCAGATCATGGAGCCGGGTTCTGATTTCCAGCAGAACCGGACAGGCTTCGAGAATAGCGGGATCAGCGGTGGCCTGCCGCCGGCCCGCCGCCCCCGATGCGGGCCAGCAAACGACAGGACGCGTGATGTCGGACTCCCAACCAGCGACGCTGAGCCAGATCATCATCCGGGGGCTGACGTGCCGATGCCCCAACTGCGGCAACGGCAAGCTGTTCTCCGGCTACATCCGTCTGGCGCCGCGCTGCGAAAGCTGCGGACTGGATTACGCATTCAGCGACAGCGGCGATGGGCCTGCGGTGTTTATCATCCTGATCGCGGGCTTCGTCGTCGTCGTCGCCGCGCTGATCGTCGAGGTCAAGTATCAGCCGCCGTTCTGGGTCCATGCCGTCCTGTGGATTCCATTGGTCGCCCTGGTGACGCTGGTGCCGCTGCGATCGATGAAGTCGCTGCTGATTGCGTTGCAGTTTCACCACAAGGCAGCGGAAGGAAAACTGACAGGGCGGACAGCCCGATGAGCGGCGGTGCGATCAGAGGGCGCCGCATCATCGGGCTGAGCATCTTCTCCGTGGTCATGGTGGCGGTGCTGGTCAGTCTCGGCGTCTGGCAATTGCAGCGGCGGATCGAGAAGCATGCACTGATCGCCATGCTGAACGAGCGCCTCGCCGCCGCGCCGGTGCCGCTGCCGTCCGCGGCGGCATGGCCGGGCCTGACACCGGCGCGCGACGAATTCCGGCGGGTGACGGTGACGGCACGGTTCGAGGATCGCCCGGAAGCGCATGTCTTCACCTCCGGCTCGGCGATCCGCGCCGACGTCACCAGCCCGGGCGTCTGGGTGTTTGCGCCGGCGCGGGTGGAGGGCGAGGGCATCGTGGTGGTCAACCGCGGTTTCGTGCCGGAGGGGCAAGCCGGGAGCAAGGCGCCGGCCGGGCCGGTGATGCTGACGGGCTATCTGCGCTTTCCCGAGACGGCGGGAATGTGGACGCCGGCGGAGGATCGCGCCAAGCGCCTCTGGTTCCTGCGCGATCCGTCATCGATGGCTGCGGCGCTGGGCTGGGGCGGCGTCGCGCCGTTCTATATCGATCTGGAAGTTCCCGCTCCCGCCAGCGGCCTGCCGAAGCCCGGCGCGCTGGAAGTGCATCTGCGCGACAACCACATGCAATATGCCATCACCTGGTTCGGCCTCGCTGCCGCGGTGGGGATCACCTATCTGGTCTGGCTGATCCGTGCCCGTTCCGACCGGCGCCTGCCGGCGGACAAGACAACGCCGGGATGAGGCTGGCCGGACCGAGCGGATCAATGATATCTGCCGGGACGTGGCGCAGGCCGCCGCCGTTTCAGCATGATCCGCTTCCGTAAGCGGGTCCCGCATTGCGGAATCATGCGCGGGCGGCGCGCGCCGTCTTCAGTTCGCGCAAAAACGCTGTAAGGTGCGCCGCAGGACACCTGCGGGGCCTTTTTGCCAATCTTAGTCAGGGGCTTGCGCAATGGCGCCGGCCTTTGGAGGACATGTTGACGAAGTATCTCTCGACCCGCGGCGACGCGCCGGTGCTCGGCTTCTGCGATGTCATGCTGACCGGCCTGGCGCGCGACGGCGGGCTTTACGTTCCCGAGGTCTGGCCGCAGCTCCCCCGCGAGATGATCGCCGGCTTCGCCGGGAGGCCCTATTGGGAAGTGGCGCGCGACGTGGTCCGCCTCTTTGTCGGAAACGAGATTTCCGACGGCGATCTCGGCCGGATGGCGCGGGAGGCCTATGCCACCTTCCGCCATCCGGCGGTGGTGCCGCTCGATCAGAGCGGGCCGAACCAATTCGTGCTCGAGCTGTTCCACGGTCCGACCCTGGCCTTCAAGGACGTCGCCATGCAGCTGCTGTCGCGGCTGATGGATCATGTGCTGGCGCAGCGCGGCCAGCGCACCACGATCGTGGCCGCGACCTCCGGCGACACCGGCGGAGCGGCGGTCGAGGCCTTCGCCCGGCGCGACAATGTCGATCTCATCGTGCTGTTTCCGGACGGGCGCATCTCCGATGTGCAGCGGCGGATGATGACGACCACCGGCGCCGCCAACGTGCATGCGCTGGCGATCGATGGGACTTTCGATGACTGCCAGGCGATCGTAAAAGGCCTGTTCAATCACCATGCCTTCCGTGATCGCGTGGCCCTGTCCGGCGTCAATTCCATCAACTGGGCGCGGATCGTCGCGCAGGTGGTCTATTACATCACCTCGGCGGTGGCGCTCGGCGCGCCGGGGCGCCAAGTCAGCTTCACGGTGCCGACCGGCAATTTCGGCGACATCTTTGCCGGCTACGTCGCCAAGCGGATGGGCGTGCCGATCGATCGGCTGTGCATCGCCACCAACAGCAACGATATCCTCGCCCGCACCCTGGCGACGGGCGTCTATGAGGTGCGTGGCGTGCACGGCACCACGTCGCCTTCGATGGACATCCAGGTCTCGTCCAATTTTGAACGGCTGCTGTTCGAGGCGGTCGGCCGCGATGCATCGATGGTGCGCGGGCTGATGGCGTCGCTGGATCAGTCGCGGCGCTTCGTGCTGCCGGACGAGGCGCTGGCGCGAATCCGCGCCGAGTTCGATGCCGGGCGGGCTGACGAAGCCGAGACTGCGGCCACCATCCGCTCGGTGTGGAACGAGGCGGGCGATGTGATCGATCCGCACACCGCGGTGGCCCTGGCGGTGGCCGGCCGCGCGGCAGGCCGGGACACTCCCGAGATCGTGCTGTCGACCGCCCACGCCGCCAAGTTTCCCGATGCGGTTGGGGCCGCCTGCGGCGTGCGCCCGGCGCTGCCGCCCTGGCTCGATGGCTTGATGGAGCGTCCGGAACGGATAAAGGTGATGCGCAACGATCAGAGCGAGGTCGAGCGTTACGTGCTGTCGGT
>Ga0180222_1002171_pt1 | contig 16741 bp, 17 predicted proteins | sample eDN5th37CKraftOP_FD_151336 | JGI IMG/M metagenome (GOLD analysis project Ga0180222, IMG submission 151336) | Enriched Organic Plus compost microbial communities from Emeryville, California, USA - eDNA 5th pass 37_C Kraft OP (version 2) (version 2) ... | reverse complement strand
CGCCAAGATCAGCTTCATCGCCCGCAGCGCCGAATATACCCCGCCGGTGATCTACAGCCTCGAGGAGCGCGCCAAGCTCGTCTTCATGATCGAGGCGCGGCCCGAGGCGCCGGAGAAATTCCGCGTCGGCCAGCCGGTCAGCGTCACGCTGACGGAGCCCGAGCGATGACCCCCTCCGGCCACGGCCTGATCAAGGCGCCGACGGGCGGACCTGCGCCGGAGATCGCGATCGACGTGCGCGGCCTCACCAAGTCGTTCGACGGCCGCGTGGTGGTGCGCGACCTGTCGATGCAGGTAAGGCGCGGCATGATCTACGGCTTCCTCGGCCCGAACGGCTCCGGCAAGACCACCACGATCCGCATGCTGTGCGGCCTGCTGACGCCGGATGCCGGCACCGGCACATGCCTCGGCTACGACATCCGCACCGAGAGCGACAAGATCAAGCTGCATGTCGGCTATATGACGCAGCGCTTCAGCCTCTACCAGGACCTCTCGGTACGCGAGAACCTCGAATTCGTCGCGCGGCTCTACGGCCTCGCGCAGCCGCGCCAGGCGGCGCGCGACATGATCGCGCGGCTCGGCCTCGAGGGCCGCGGCGAGCAGATCGCGGGCTCGCTGTCCGGCGGCTGGAAGCAGCGGCTTGCGCTCGGCGCCTGCACGCTGCCGGGACCGCAGCTGCTGTTGCTCGACGAGCCGACCGCGGGCGTCGATCCCAAGGCGCGCCGCGAGTTCTGGAACGAGATCCACGCGCTCGCCGACGAAGGGCTCACCGTGCTGGTGTCGACGCACTACATGGACGAGGCCGAGCGCTGCCACGAGATCGCCTATATCGCCTATGGCGAACTGCTGGCGCACGGCACGGTGGAGGAGGTGATCGCGCGTTCCGCGCTGACCACCTATACCGTTACCGGCGACGGGCTGATGGCGCTGTCGGAGGCGCTGACGCAGCACGATGGCGTTATGGTGGCGCCGTTCGGCAACAGCCTGCACGTCTCGGCGCGCGATGCGGCGGCGCTTGAGGCCGCGATCGCGCCGTACCGCGACGATCACAAGCTGACCTGGAAGCCGGCCGAGCCGTCGCTCGAAGACGTCTTCATCGAACTGATGTCGCGTTCCCGGGACAACTTCCAATGAAGGGGTGGGGCAACGGCTTCTGGCGGCGCGTCGGCGCGATGATGCGCAAGGAGTTCCTGCAGCTCCTGCGCGACCGCGTCACCATGGCGACCATGGTTACGGTGCCGCTGACCCAGCTCGTGCTGTTCGGCTATGCCATCAACACCACGCCGCGCTATCTGCCGACCGCGGTGCTGGTGCAGGAGCAGAGCGATCTCGGCCGCTCGGTGCTGGCCGCGCTGCAGAACACGCATTACTTCAAGGTCACGCATCTGCCGCGCAGCGCCGACGAGATGGATCATCTGCTGGCATCGGGAAAGGTGCTGTTCGCCATCGAGATCCCTGCCAATTTCGAGCGCGCGGTGCGCCGCGGCGACAAGCCGGCGCTGCTGGTCGCCGCCGACGCCACCGATCCGGTTGCCGCCGGTTCGGCGGTGAGTTCGCTCAATGGCGTGATCCGCACCGCGCTGCGCAACGACCGGCTGGTGCCGGGCGAGGACGAGGCTCCGTTCGAGATCCGCACCCACGCCCGCTACAATCCCGCAGCGTCGACGCAGCTCAACATCGTGCCCGGTCTGCTCGGCACCATCCTGACCATGACGATGCTGATCTTCACCGCGCAGTCGGTCACCCGCGAGATCGAGCGCGGCACCATGGAAAGCCTCCTGGCGATGCCGATCACGCCGACCGAGATCATGCTCGGCAAGATCGCGCCCTATGTGCTGATCGGCATTTTGCAGGCGGCGCTGATCCTCGGCGCCGGCGTGCTGCTGTTCGGCGTGCCGATCCTCGGCGATATGACGCTGCTGTGGATTTTGATGACGCTGTTCATCGCCGCCAATCTCGCCACCGGCTATTCGTTCTCGACGCTGGCGCAGAACCAGCTGCAGGCGGTGCAGATGGTGATGATGTACTTCCTGCCCAATATCCTGCTGTCCGGATTCATGTTCCCGTTCGCCGGCATGCCGGTATGGGCGCAGTGGATCGCCGAGTTCTTTCCGCTCACGCATTTCATCCGCATCGTGCGCGCCATCATGCTGAAGGGCTCGACACTCGCCGACCTGCAGGTCGACGCGCTGGCGATGCTCGGACTGACGCTGCTGGCGATGGTGATCGCGGTGACGCGGTTCCGCCGTACGCTCGATTGAACGGCGTTCTGCTCAGCGCCGCACCAGCACGCCGAAACGGCCATAGAGGCCATAGAAGCCGTCGCTGTCATGCGCGAAGCCGAGCGCGGCCGACCATTCCCATGCGCCGGTGCGCAGCCCGGTGACATGCAGGCCGACGCGCGCCTGCCGGCAGCCGATGGTCGAGAATCCGGAGAGCTCCGGCCCGGCGTAGAACAGGTCGAACAGCCGCCAGCCATAGGCGATGCGCGCATGATAAAGGCCGCCGATGGTCGAGACCGCGGCGTGGCCGGCGACCATGGTGGTCTCGGTCGGCTGCTGCCAGGCTTCGATGACGAACTGCGCGCCGGTATGGCGGCCGCGCAGGCCGGCTGACGGGTCGTCCGGAGACAGACGGTAGTCGCCGACATCGAGCCCGGCGAACACCTTCAGTTCGACCGTGCCTTCGCTGAAGCGCCAACCGGGGAGGATCTGCGCACCGAGCGCGCGGCCGCTGACGCGACGGTTGCCGAGCGCGCCGGACGTATAGACGTAGACGCCGCTGCCGAGCAGCGCCTTCAACATGAAGCCGTCGCGGTCGAGGCCGCCCGGCGCCCAATACACGCCGTCGTAAGCGAAGGCTCCGCTGCGCCACAGATCAAATCCGGAGAACAGCAGGACCCTGGCGCTGGCTTCCCCTTCCTCTGCGAAGGCGACCGCAGCACTCACGCAACTCGCGCTGATGACGACGGCGACAGACGTCGCCGTCCGAACAAGAGCGGCACGCACGATCGAGGCTCCCCAGCCCCGGCGCGAACGGCAAGCCGCCGCGCACGAACCTCAAGCCTATGCGAGAAGCGAAAGACCTGTCCACGTCGATGTGATCCACGGTCGCGTGCCCACGCCGATGCGATGTGATCGCCGCAGCGACCGGCGCTTACGCGACCGCGTTGCCGCCGGTGCGCGCCAGCGCGCGTGGTGTGCCGCCGAGGCTGCGACGGATCATTGCGGAGAATGCGCTCGGGCTCGCATAGCCGACCGCCGCGGCGGTTTCCGCTACCGAGATACCGTTTGCCAGCCGCGCCAATCCGTCGATAGCGCGCAGCCGGGCGCGCCATTCCGCGAAGCTCAAGCCGGTCTCGCTGCGGAACAGCCGCGCCAGCGTGCGCCGGCTGGCGCCCGCGCGCTCGGCCCAGCCGTCGAGATCGAGATCGATCGCGGCGTTCTCCAGCAAGGCGCGCGCCACGCGCAGCGCGCGCTCGTCGCGCGGCATCGGCAGTTCCATGCGGCGCTGGCGCAGCCGCCCGAGCTCGGTGAGGATGAGCTGCGCGACCAGACCGCCGCGCTCGTCGTCGCGGTAATCTGCCGGCTCGTCGAGCGCGGCCAGGATGAGCTCCCGCAACAGCCCGGAAATCTCGACCAGCGTCGGCTGCTGCGGAAGTGCCGCGCAAGCGGCGGGGTCGATATAGAGCGTGCGCATCTCGACCCGGCCGCGCATCGTCACTTGGTGAGGCTGCTGCGGCGGCATCCAGAGCGCGCGTGCCGGCGGCAGGATCCACGCCGCCTGCGGGGTCTCGACCCGCATGATGCCGCTGATCGCGTAGAGGAGTTGACCGCGCTTGTGGACATGCAGCGGGATGACGTGTCCGTCCCGTTGCGGGATCGCCTTCGCGGCGACCGGCCGGGGCGCGTCGTCCATGATCTGCCGATAGACCGGCTTGGCGTGAGGCTTCAGCATGGGTGTGGCCCGAATACGACGAAAATCGGCCGAACATCGCAAAAAGGCAAGAGGTATAGTGCGGTGAATCGCAGCGCGCCCTGTCCGATCGGAAATCCGCGATGAGCCAAGCCTCTCCCTATGCCGCCATTCCGCCCGCTGAGGGCGTCAAGCGCGTCAATATCGGCTTCCTGAACTTCGCCCATGCGATCGATCACTACGTGATGTTGATCTATCCGACGGTGGTGATCGGGCTGCAGGCGATCTATGGACGCTCCTATTCCGACCTGATCGCGCTCTCGACCGCCTCTTTCGTCGCCTTCGGCGTGTTCTCGCTGCCGTTCGGCTGGCTCGCCGACCGCTACAGCCGCCGCGACATCATGGTCGGGTTCTATGTCGGCTGCGGCATCTCGCTGTGCGTGGCGGCGCTGGCGCCGAACCTCACGGTGCTGGCGGTGGCGCTGTTCCTGCTCGGTATCTGCGCCGCGATCTATCATCCGGTCGGCATGGCGATGCTGATCGAGGTGTCGCAGGGGCGCGGCCGCACGCTCGCTTTCAACGGCGTCTGCGGCAATGTCGGCGTTGCGCTCGCCGCCGGCATCACCGGCGCGCTCGCCTCGTGGTTCGGCTGGGCCTATGCGTTCGGCATTCCCGGCGTGATCTGCATCGGGACGGGCATCGCCTATTGGTTTCTGGTGCCGGACGAGCGCGAGCGCGGCCACAAACGCAAGGCCGCCGCCCCGGTGCCGGTGGGCGGAGGCAGCGCGGCCGTGATGTTCGCGCTCTATGTGGTGATCTCGCTGTGCGGCGGGCTGACCTTCAACACCGTGCTGATCGCGCTGCCGAAGATCGTGGATGAGCGGCTCGGCAGCGGCACCTCGCTGGCCGAGGTCGGCGGCATCGCGACGCTGGTATTCCTGTGCGGCGCCATCGCGCAGTTGATCGTCGGGCGGCTGGTCGAGCGGGTGCTGCCGGCGATCCTGTTCGTGATCGTGGTGGCGATGCAGGTCGCGGGCGTGGTGTGGGCGGCCTATGCCAGCGGGCTGATGCTGGTGGCCGGGCTCGCTTTCTGCATGGCCGGCATCTACGGCCAGGTCACCGCCGGCGATATCGTGATCGCCCGCTACACGGCCGATGCCTGGCGCGGCCGCGTCTATGCGGTGCGCTATTTCCTGACCTTCCTCGCCGCGGGGGCGGCAGTGCAGGTCATCGCCTTCCTGCATGCGCGCGGCGGCTTCGACCTGGTGCTGTGGACCATCGCCGCCGTCACCGGCGTGCTGCTGGCCGCGGTGATCGGCTTTGCGGCGCTGGTGCTCGCGGTCGAGGCGCGCCACGCCGCGGCGCAGCCGGCGGAATGACCGCCGCGGCCGCGCGCGGTCTGCTGTGGCGGCCGATGACGGCGACCGACCTGGCCGCGGTCGCGGAGATTTCGCGCCTCGTGCATCCCGCCTACCCGGAAGAGGACGCGGTGTTCCTGGAGCGCCTGACGCTCCATCCGCAGGGATGCCGCGTGCTGGTGGCGGAGGACGGCACGCCGCAGGGTTACGTGCTGAGCCATCCCTGGGAAGGGCCGCCACCGAAGCTCAACACGCTGCTCGGCGCAATCCCCGCGACCAGCCACCGCTATTACATCCATGACCTCACCATCCTGCCACGCTGGCGCGGCAGCGGCGCGGCGTCCGCGGTGGTGCCGCAGCTTCTCGATGCCGCGCGCCGCAACGGCTTCACCACGGCGGCGCTGGTGGCGGTCAACGGATCGGACGGCTTCTGGGCACGGCATGGCTTCCAGATCGCCGACGATCCGGCGCTCGCTGCCGTGCTGCGCAGCTACGGCGCCGGCGTGCATTACATGACCTGCGACCTGACCGCGCGCTGACGCGCGTCAGAACAACGGCGGGATCAGGTCCCGAACCTCGAGGCCCAGCCGCGCCTCGAGCTGCGCGGCGATGCGGCTGCGGTGGCAGGCATCCGGATCGCGGCAGTAGCAGAGCAGGGCGGCGCGCTGGCCGGTCCTGATGATATCGATGACGTCGTCGAGCGCGGCCTGCGCCGGCTTGCCGGCGAGATGGGCGTCGTAGATGCGGAACAGCGTCTCGATCCTGCCGGCGCGCGCCGCCGTGCGACCCTCCGCCGGCGTGCCGAGCGGCTGCAGATGCAGATAGGCGATGCCGGCCTCGTCGAGCCCGGCCGCGAGCTGCTTCTTGGAGAAGCCGGGACGCCGCGAGGCCGCGACCGCGCGCACGTCGATCAGGAGCTTCACGCCGGCACGCTTGAGTTCGCCGATCACCGCCGCCGGCAGCGCCTTCTCATAGCCGATGGTGAACAGCACCGGCGGCGTCGTTCCGGCTCTCTTCTGCTTCGCCGTCGTCGCCCGCGGTTTCGTCCGGGCTGCGGTCCTTGCCGTCGCTGTCGGGATCGGACGGGACGCCGTCATGCCAGCCGCTCGATCGTCGCCATGGCCGCGGCCGGCGCGCGCACCTTGCCTTCATGGATGTAGTACAGGAACACGTCGCGCGGCGCGGCCTTCGCCTTGCGCTGCGGCTCGACGCGCGGCAGGTCGTCCGGCGCGCCGCCGCTTGCCCACAGCCGCGCCCGCTTGGCCCAGGCGTCGAGCGCCGGCCGCGGATAGCCGGTGACGATGTCGTCGCGGCCCTTCTGCAGCCGTGCATAGACGAAATCGCCGGTGAGGTCGGCGATCGCCGGGTAGGTGGCGTGCTCGGAGAACACCACCGGCAAGCCGAAGCGGCGCAGCAGCGCAAGGAAGGCGGGCGTGCAGAAGCTGTCGTGCCGCACCTCGACCACATGCCGCAGCGGGACGCCATCGATCTCGGCCGGCAGCAGTTCGAGGAAGCCGCCGAAATCGGCCTCGTCGAATTTCTTGGTCGGAGCGAATTGCCAGAGCAGCGGGCCGAGCTTCGGTCCGAGCTCGCTGATGCCGGATTCGAGAAAGCGTGTGATCGAGTCGCCGGCGCCGCTCAGCTCGCGGCGGTTGACCGCATAGCGCGGCCCCTTGAGCGAGAACACGAAGCCGTCCGGCACCTCGCTCGCCCATTTGCGGAAGGTCGCGGGCTTCATCGTGCTGTAGAAGGTGCCGTTGACCTCGATCGAGGTCAGGCGTTCCGCCGCGTAGCGCAGTTCCTGCGCGTGCGGCAGGCCCTTGGGATAGAACACGCCGCGCCATGGCTCGAAGGTCCAGCCGCCGATGCCGCAATAGATCCGACCCGTTTTCTTCGTCATGAGGGCGTCACATCCATCCGCTATCACGCTCGCCAAGTGGCGATGGGTTGTACAGAGTAACGCCCAATCGCCGCAGCGGCCACGCGATCGGGTGACGCCGGATGAACGCGCACCCCTCCGTGGTCGTTGGCTTTTCTGACGCAGGTCCCTCCCGATAGCTACCCGAAAGGAAAAAAGGCCCGGATCGCTCCGGGCCTTCTCCGTTCCTTACGTTCTTACTTACGTTTGGGCGGGAATGGATTTCTTTAGAAATCCATTCCGCCCATGCCGCCGCCCGGCATCGCCGGAGCGGGCTGGTTCTTCTTCGGCACTTCGGCGACCATGGCTTCCGTGGTGATCAGGAGGCCGGCAACCGAGGCGGCGTTCTGGATCGCCGAACGGACCACCTTGGTCGGGTCGATGATGCCCTTGGAGAGCATGTTGACATACTCGCCGGTCTGGGCGTCGAAGCCGTAGGCGTACTGGTCCTTCTCCAGGATCTTGCCGACGATGACGGAGCCGTCCTCGCCCGCATTGGCCGCGATCTGGCGGCACGGAGCCTGGATCGCGCGCCGCACGATCTCGACGCCGGTCTTCTGGTCGTCGTTCTGGGTGCGGACCTTTTTGAGCGCTTCGGAGGCGCGCAGCAACGCGACGCCGCCGCCCGGCACGATGCCTTCCTCGACCGCGGCGCGGGTCGCATGCATCGCGTCGTCGACGCGATCCTTGCGCTCCTTGACCTCGACCTCGGTGGCGCCGCCGACGCGGATCACCGCGACGCCGCCCGCGAGCTTGGCGAGACGCTCCTGCAGCTTCTCACGGTCATAGTCCGAGGTGGTCTCCTCGATCTGCGCCTTGATCTGCGCCACGCGCGCCTCGATGTCGGCCTTCTTGCCGGCGCCGTTGACGATCGTGGTGTTCTCCTTCTCGATCATCACCTTCTTGGCGCGGCCGAGCATGTTGATGGTCACGCTCTCGAGCTTGATGCCGAGGTCCTCGGAAATCGCCTGGCCGCCGGTCAGGATCGCGATGTCCTGCAGCATCGCCTTGCGGCGGTCGCCGAAGCCCGGTGCCTTCACCGCCGCGACCTTGAGGCCGCCGCGCAGCTTGTTGACGACGAGCGTGGCGAGCGCCTCGCCCTCGACGTCCTCGGCGATGATCAGCAGCGGCTTGCCGGTCTGCACCACGGCTTCGAGCAGCGGCAGCAGCTCCTGCAGGCCCGACAGCTTCTTCTCATAGATCAGGATATACGCGTCTTCCATCTCGACGCGCATCTTGTCGGCATTGGTCACGAAGTAGGGCGAGATGTAGCCGCGGTCGAACTGCATGCCCTCGACCACGTCGAGCTCGGTCTCCAGCGACTTGGCTTCCTCGACGGTGATGACGCCCTCGTTGCCGACCTTCTGCATCGCCTTGGCGAGATAGTCGCCGATCTCGCGGTCGCCATTGGCGGAAATGGTGCCGACCTGGGCGACTTCCTCGTTCGAGGTGACCTTCTTGGAGTTGGCCTTGAGGTGCTCGACGATCGCGTCGACCGCGAGGTCGATGCCGCGCTTGAGGTCCATCGGGTTCATGCCGGCGGCGACCGACTTGGCGCCTTCCTTCACGATCGCCTGGGCCAGCACGGTGGCGGTGGTGGTGCCGTCGCCGGCGAAGTCGGACGACTTCGAGGCCACCTCGCGCACCATCTGCGCGCCCATGTTCTCGAACTTGTCCTCGAGCTCGATCTCCTTGGCGACGGTGACGCCGTCCTTGGTGATGCGGGGCGCACCGAACGACTTGTCGAGCACGACGTTGCGGCCCTTGGGACCGAGCGTCACCTTGACCGCGTTGGCGAGAATGTCGACGCCGCGCAGCATACGGTCGCGCGCGTCAACGGAGAATTTTACGTCTTTCGCTGCCATTGTCAGAATTCCTGTGAATGAAGGGAATGAGGGGCCTTAGGCCGCTTTCTTCTTGGAGGCGCCGCCTTCCAGCACGCCCATGATGTCGGACTCCTTCATGATCAGGAGCTCTTCGCCGTCGATCTTGACCTCGGTGCCGGACCACTTGCCGAACAGCACGCGGTCGCCGACCTTGACGTCGATCGGAGTGAGCTTGCCGTTTTCGTCGCGGCCACCCGGTCCGACGGCGATCACCTCGCCCTGCGAGGGCTTTTCCTTGGCGGTATCAGGAATGATGATGCCGCCAGCGGTCTTTTCCTCGGCGTTGATACGCTTGACGACGACGCGGTCGTGAAGCGGGCGGAACTGCATGATGTCCTCCTAAGAGACTGAAAAGCTTTGAGGTTTTTCTAGCGAGCCAACCCCCTGCCGGCTCGATGGGAGCCACATGGGTTGGAGGTTCGAAACCCGCAAGGGGTCGCCGAAAAATTTTTAGCACTCACTTTCGGTGAGTGCCAACAATTTTTTCGGCACCGTAACGGCCGGAAGGTTCCGCCAGCGCAGGAAAATTTCATCCGGAACCGGCCATTCCGCCGGTCGGTTTGATCTCGGCTCGGACACCGAGGAGTCGGGCTGTTAGCAGCCTTTGGACATTGCTGCTAAGGCTTTGATTTTAAACAGTTTCTTTACTGTTTGGTCTTGCAATAGACCAACCGGTGACCAGAAATTTCGGGTCCGACTTCGAACGGAGGACTGGAATGGTTTCGTCAGGTTTTGCCAAGCAGATTCAAGGGTATGGTCTCACCACGGCGGAAATCCTGTACCGGATGCCCGACCACCGTGCGCTGCTCCAGACTTACGTCTGGCAGGACTATGATCTGTTTCCGAAATTTCCGGAACTGACGAAGTTCCTGATGTTCTGGCAGGAAAAGCTGGACGGTCCGTTGTTCTCCGTGCGGGTGGCCCATTCCCAGCTCATCAAGCCGGCGGAGCTGCGCGCCATCGACGGCGTGTTCCGCCTGCACTGACGCTTCCGTCACCGGCCGCGATCTCAGCCGCGACCGACGAACGGCATGGCATTGGCCATCACCGTCATGAACAGCACATTGGTGTCGAGCGGCAAGCTCGCGATGTAAAGCACGGCGCGGCCGACGTCCTCGGCGCTCATGCGCGGTTCCACCATCTTGCGGCCGTCAGGCTGCAGCACGCCGTCGCCCTCGACCATGCGCTCGGTGAGCGGGGTCGCGGCATTGCCGATGTCGATCTGGCTGCAGCAGATGTCGTAGCCGCGGCAGTCGAGCGAGGTCGACTTGGTGAGGCCGGTGACGGCATGCTTGGTCGCCGTATAGGCGATCGACAGCGGCCGCGGCGCATGCGCGGAGATCGAGCCGTTGTTGATGATGCGGCCGCCGCGCGGGGACTGCGCCTTCATAATCCGGATCGCCTCCTGCGTGCAGAGGAACATGCCGGTGAGATTGGTGGCGACGACCTGCTGCCAGGTCTCGAACGGCAGGTCCTCGATCGGCACCGCCGGCGCGCCGATGCCGGCATTGTTGAACAGCAGGTCGAGCCGGCCGAACTCGGCCTTCACCTTCGCGAACAGCGCGGCGATGGACTCGCGGCGCGACACGTCGGTCGGTACCACCAGCGCGCGGACGCCGGCGGCGCGCACCGCGGCGGCGGTCTCCTCCAGCATGTCCTGACGGCGGCCGGCAAGCGCCACGCCATAGCCGGCCTGTGCCAGCGCCAGCGCCACGGCCTTGCCGATGCCGGTGCCGGCGCCCGTCACCACGGCGAATGTCTCAGGCATGCGATCCCCCTGACGTCCTCGTGACGCCAAGGAACATCACGGCGAGTGACAGCGCAAGCCGCGGTCAGCTCGCGAGCGCGGTTTCCGCGAGGCTGAGCCGATAGGCAGCGGGACGCGCCAGCCGGTCGGTGATTTCCGCGGCGGTCGCGGCGCGGCCGAACCGGTAGCCCTGCATGATGTGCACGCCGGCGGCGCGCAGGAACAGATGCTGGTCCGCGGTCTCGACGCCTTCCGCGGTGACCTTCATGCCGAGGCCGCGGCCGAGGCCGACCACGGCATGCACGATCGCCGCGGCGTCCGGCGCCTTCTCGATGCTGTCGACGAAGCTGCGGTCGATCTTGAGCTTGTCGAACGGGAATTTGCGCAGGTACTGCAGGCTCGAATAGCCGGTGCCGAAATCGTCGAGCGCGAGCCGCACGCCCATGTTCTTGAGCCGGCGCATCGCGGCGTCTGCGGTGTCGAAATTGCCGAGCAGCGTGCTCTCGGTCAATTCGAGCTCGAGCCGCGTCGGGTCGAACCGGGTCTCGGCGAGGATGCGCTCGACCACTGAGACGAAATCGGCGCGGCGGAACTGCAGCGGCGAGACATTGACGGCGACCGACAGACCCGGCCACTGCTGCGCGTCGAGGCAGGCGCGGCGCAGCACCCATTCGCCGAGCCCGACGATCAGCCCGCTGTGCTCGGCGACCGGCACGAATTCGCTGGGCGGCACGGCACCGCGCACCGGATGGTTCCAGCGGCACAGCGCCTCGACGCCGACCATCTGTTCGCCACTGCTGTTGACGAAGGGCTGGTAGAGCAGCGTCAGCTTGTCGTTCTCGATGGCGTCGCGCAGCTCGGTCTCGAGCAGCTTGCGCGACGACAGGTCGGCGTCCATCGCCGCGTCGTAGATGCAGGCGCGGTTGCGGCCTTCGTTCTTGGCGCGATAGAGCGCCATGTCGGCATAGCGCAGGATGTCGGCGGCGCCGGCGCTCTTGCTGTCGATCACCGCGATGCCGATCGAGGCGCCGATCACGATGTTCTGGCCGTTGATCGCATAGGGCGCGCACAGCGTCGCCAGGATGCGGTTGGCGACCTCGGTCAGCTTCTCGCTGCTGGCGCTGATCGAGGACAGCACCGCGAACTCGTCGCCGCCGAGCCGCGCCACCAGGTCGCTGCGGCGCTCGTCGCGGCCGCGCAGCACCCGCGACAGCCGCAGCGTGACGTTGCGGATCAATTCGTCGCCGACGTGATGGCCGAGCGTGTCGTTGACCTCCTTGAAATGGTCGAGGTCGATATAGAACAGCGCCGCAGCCGGCCCGCCGTATTTCACCTCCTCGATCACCTCCTCGAGGCGCTCGGCGAAGAAGACGCGGTTGGGCAGGCCGCACAGCGGATCGTGCATGGCAAGATGGTGCAGCCGCTTCTCGCCGGCGACGATCGCGGCTGCGGTGCGGCGCATATAGCGTAGCACGAAAGCGGCGAGCAGCGCGAAGCCCGCGAGCGCGGTGGCGAGGAACGGCAGCACGTTGTTGACGATCTCGGCGCCGGGCTGGTTCGGCGTCCAGGCGAAATGCGCGATGGTCTCGCCGCTGTCGTCGTGGAGCGCGTAGACAAAGTCTCCGGGTGCCACATTGTCGCGGGTGATGCGCCGCAGATTCTTGATGCGCAGATGCGAGGCGATCTCCGCCAGCACCTCCTGATCGATGTTCTTCACCGAGGCGACGATCGGCGCGCCGAGCCCGGTGCCGGCCGCGTCGGTCGCAGGCGGGCGCCCCTGGCCGACCACCGCGGCCGCGATGATCGCCGGCCGGCCGATGAAATTGCCGACCATGACGGTGCGCTCCCGCTCGTCGGGCGTCTTGCCCTCGCGCAGGTCGTGCAGCACCGAGGCCAGGTCGGTTTTGGCGAGCGCGAGCCAGGCCGGGTCCGGCCGCCGCCAGCGGCTGTGGCCGTAGGCGATCTCGCCGTTGCCGCCGATCAGGAATACCGAATCGTGGTCGAAATAGGTGTCGAGCCAGTTGCCGAGACGGCGCTGCGCCCAGTCCGGATCGTAGTTCAGGCGCAGATTCAGCACCGCCTCTTCGGACGCCGCGACGCTCTCGACCTCGCGCATGATGCGGGCGGCGTAATTCTTGATGGCGCGCGCGAACATCTGCCGCTCGCCTTCGAGCGAGATCTCGTCGGCGCGCTGCGCCGAGGACAACACCGCAACGACAATGCAGAGGATGGCGACAGCGACGATGACGCCGATCGGCACGACGACGCTCAATCGTGCGCGATCCCAACTGCTGTATTGCCGCTGCCCTTTGAAGCGACCGCGCATCACGCCGGCACGATGACCCTATTGCCGTCTAAGTGTCGGGAAATTAGGGGATAAATGCTTGCAATTCGCTTTCCGTGCAGTGGCGGCACCGCCTGCGGGCTGATTCCGCGGCAATTCGGCGGACAGGGTTAACGCTCTGCTAATGCGCGCCGCCGCGGCGTCCGAAACGCGACGATTTTTAATTGAATTTCGATTGCTTCCGGCTATTGCCGGGCATGACCGTCTCCGAAAACCGCGCCGCGGGTTTCGGGATTCGCGCGACAGACAGGTTCGGGAACCTCCCTGATTGCGGTCAATGCTTTTGCTCTTCGAGCTTTGCGACGGCCGCTCTGATAAACTCCAGCACATCAGCGGTGACAGGGAATGTTTGCGCTGTTTGCGGATCTGCCAAGGCGTCCCGCTGTATATTTCCGAGTTTCTCCTTTACGTCCTGATCATCGCCAGTGACGGCCGCGGTCAGCTCTTTCCATGTGCTGGCAAGCGCAACTGCGGCAGGCGCCGCTGGGTCCGTTCCCAGCAAAGACACGGAGCGCCTTCACGGTGATACCGAGGAGGCGGGCTGTTTTGGCAGCAGTTCTAAAAGGCGTGCGCGCTGGCATAGGCTCCTTCGGCTTCTTCCACGAACATCGGTTTCATGGGGGTGGCCCCAAGGTTCGGGTCAAGCGCGATTGTCTGAAAAGCGTGATGAAGGTATCCGCTTCGCCCGAAAACGCTCTATGCGTCCTGACCGTAAGGCGGACGGGGGATCGCCATATGCGCGGCGCGCAGCGCCGCGGACCAGCGTTCGCGCAGGTCCTGGAAATAGGGCTCGCCTGGCTCGATGCGATAGGTCAGTTCGGGCCGGCAGGCGTCGCGCCGCGCCATCAGGATGTCGATGGGCAGGCCGACGCCGAGATTGGAGCGCATCGTGGAATCCATCGAGATCAGGCCGATCTTGAGCGCGTCATAGGGATCGGTGTCATAGGCGATGGCGCGGTCCAGCACCGGCTTGCCGTATTTGTGCTCGCCGATCTGCAGATAGGGGGTATCGGTGGTGCATTCGATGAAGTTGCCCGCCGGGTAGATCATGAACAGCCGCAGCGGCTCGCCTTTGATCTGGCCGCCGAACAGGAACGCGACGTCGTAGTCGATCTCGGCGGCTTCGAGCGCGGCGCGCTCGGTCTCGCCGACATGGCGGATGGCGCGGCCGATCCGTTGCGCCGCCTGGAACATGGTCGGCGCATTGAGCAGCGTCTCGCGCTCGCCGGTCGCCGGATTGTCGAGGCCCTCGGTCAGGGTGCTGCGCACCGACTGGCTGAGCGACAGATTGCCGGACGAGGCGAGCGCCAGCACCCGCTCGCCGGGCTGCGAATAGACGTGCAGCTTGCGGAAGGTGGAGATGTTGTCGAGTCCGGCATTGGTCCTGGTGTCGGCGATCATGACCAGCGCATCGCGCACCAGGATTCCGCAGCAATAGGTCATGCCGTCGTCAACTCCGTGCGCGGGCAGGGCAGCCTCGCCGCTGCCATGAAGCGGCTTCCAGCCGCCCGGCATTGCCTTTATTTTGTGCGGCGACTGGAGAACGAACGGCCGCCGCGCCGGTTCCCGGCTTGAATCCCGGGCCGCTGGCAGGCTACAGCGGATGCCTCGCTGCCGCCACGGAATCGCATGAGCCAGACCGCCAGCTCCGCTCTCGTCACCGCCGCCGTCCTGGTGATCGGGGACGAAATCCTGTCCGGGCGGACCAAGGACAAGAACAGCGGTTATATCGCCGACTATCTCACGGCGATCGGCATCCAGCTCCGCGAGGTACGGGTGGTGCCGGATGTCGAGGAGGAGATCGTCGCCGCCATCAACGCGCTGCGCCATCGCTACGACTATGTCTTCACCACGGGGGGCATCGGCCCGACCCATGACGACATCACCGCCGATGCTGTCGCCAAGGCATTCGGCGTCTCGATTGACATCGATCCGCGCGCGGTGGCGATCCTCAAGGAGCGCTTCGAGAAGACCGGGACGGAGCTGAACGCGGCGCGGCTGCGCATGGCGCGCATCCCCGCCGGCGCCGCGCTTGTTGCCAACAAGGTGTCGGGCGCGCCGGGCTTCTGGATCGGCAATGTCATCGTGATGGCGGGCGTGCCGGCGATCATGCAGGTGATGCTCGACGAGGTGGCGCCGAAGCTGCGCACCGGCATGAAGATGCTGTCGGAGACGATCCGCGCCGATGCCAAGGAGGGCGACGTCGGCACCGAGCTCGGTCGGATCGCGGCGGCGTTTCCGCAGGTCGCGATCGGCAGCTATCCGTTCTTCGACGACAAGACCGGTCCCAACACCAATATCGTGCTGCGCGCCGCCGACCCGCAGATCCTGGCTGCGGCCAAGGCGGCGGTCGAGGCCATGCTGGTGCGGGTGAAGCAGGCTATGGCCGGCTCCAGATGACGGGCTCTCGAGCAATGCCGCTGCCATCGCCCGACAAGATCTTTCCGGTATCGTGGGACCAGTTCCACCGCGATGCGCGGGCGCTCGCCTGGCGGCTCGCAGGAACCGGCCCGTTCCGGGCGATCGTCTGCGTGACCCGCGGCGGGCTGGTGCCGGCGGCGATCGTGGCGCGCGAGCTCAATGTGCGGGTGATCGAGACCATCTGCATTTCGAGCTATCAGCAGGAGACGACGCGCGGGGAGCTGCGCGTGCTCAAGGGCGTGGCCGAGAGCATCGTCAACGACGGCGCCGGCGGCGAGGGCGTGCTGATCGTCGACGACCTGGTCGATACTGGCAGCACCGCCAGAGTGGTGCGCGAGATCCTGCCGAAGGCGCATTTCGCCACGGTCTATGCCAAGCCGATGGGGCGGCCGCTGGTCGACAGCTTCATCACCGAGGTGTCGCAGGACACCTGGATCTATTTTCCCTGGGACACCGGCCTGGCGTTCCAGCCGCCGATCCACGGCGGCAACGATTGAACGCGCCTCAGCGCCATCTCGCCCACCCGCCGCCTCGTGCATCCTGCCGCCTTGCTTGGCGGCGGAATCGGCCAAGGCTATAACGCCTGCAATGCGGACGTGGCGGAACTGGTAGACGCAACGGATTTGAAAGGCGTGAGAAGATACTCCCGTATCCGCAGGCGTCTCGGACGCAAACTCTGATTTCCAGAGAAATGGAAGTCCGTTGGGAAGAAGGCAACCTGCTGCTGATGGTAGAGGGTCTCGCCGAAAACTGCTGTTGGTGACAAAAAGAGGTGACAAACCACCCCGCGACGTCCGCCCCCTTGATGGAATTGGTAGACATACGGGACTTAAAATCCCGAGCCTTCGGGCGTGCCGGTTCGAGTCCGGCAGGGGGCACCATGGTTGGCAAGGAAGACGCGTCTCTGGCCAAAGTCGAAATGCGAGCAGAATTGCAACGTGAAGTCGTTCGCCACGTGTTAGCCGGAGGCATCGAAGCCGGGCATCTAGTCCTAAATGGAAAGAGCGCAAGCGAGGATCGCGCTGAGAGGTGGTCCCGGTTTGTGAGACAGCTGGCTAAGGTGGATTTGCCGATGAGAAGGATGATCCACTATGAGGACGCGGAGACGGTTTTCGTCTGAGTTCAAGGCCAAGGTGGCGCTTGAGGCGATCA